>Ga0209021_1001189_pt1 | contig 27450 bp, 23 predicted proteins | sample PinacodermFT_FD_187299 | JGI IMG/M metagenome (GOLD analysis project Ga0209021, IMG submission 187299) | Host-associated microbial community of the marine sponge Aplysina aerophoba from Gulf of Piran - sponge pinacoderm, lysed by freeze-thaw... | ecosystem: Host-associated > Porifera > Sponge >... | reverse complement strand
CGGTATCAACTCCAGTTTGCCGAGGTCTTAACGGACAATGGCTCGGAGTTCGCGGCTCCACGCACCAGAGCCACGCACCCGTTTGAACGCATGCTGCTGGAGTTGGGCATCAAGCATCGGTATACCCGGCCGTATCGGCCACAGACCGACGGCAAGGTGGAGCGGTTCTGGCGGACCCTGAACGACGACCTGATCGACGGCACCACGTTTGCGTCCCTGGAGGAATTTCGGGATGAATTGGCGCAATACCTCCTCTACTACAATGAGGTGCGCCCGCATCAGGCGCTGGAGGGAAAAACGCCCAAGCAAATCAATGAATCTTGTCAACGAATTACTGAACACATACAAGGATGACGGAGAGGGCAAGGATGTACTACGAGATCCTTCGCCTACGGCTCAGGATGACCACTCTGGTATTTTGTTCAGGATGACAACGAGACAAAGGGTACCCTCTGTCCTTCAGCGGTCATTCTGAATTCAGCAATTGTGAGGAGAGGGAAGGGCAAATGGTCATGGTCGGGGCGAGCCGATTTGAACGGCCGACCTCTCGCACCCCAAGCGAGTGCGCTACCGGGCTGCGCCACGCCCCGACTATGATGCCATCACTGAAGAAAGGCTGACCCTCTCGTCGGTTTACTGAAGAGAGGTTCCGGTCTTCTGACGATTCGACGCATTCAACATCGCCAGGATATTCTGGAGTTCTTCTTTTATCTGCTGTACCTGCCCCACCGGAATCGGGGTGCGCCCTCGATGGCGACGCCAGTACCGTTTGAGGCCCGTGATGGTATAGCCTTCTTCATACAGCATCCGTTTGATTTCCAGAACGATTTCGATCGTCTGTTTATCATACACCCGATGCCGCCCCTGACTCTTTCTGGGGCGAAGAAAGCTGAACTCGGATTCCCAAAAACGCAGCACGGAAGCCGGCAATTTCGTAATCGTACTGACTTCGCCAATCTTATAAAACGCCTTGTCCGGGAATTTACTCGCCATGGATATTCCCAACGACGGCCCCCTGCCGGCCAACACACGTGGTTGGTGTACGGTCCTACGAGTTCACATCTCTCTTGAAGATCTGACTCGCTCGAAAGGTGACCACCCTTCGAGGGGTGATGGCAATTTCTTCGCCGGTTCGAGGGTTCCGCCCTTTACGTTCTCCTTTGTTTCGCACCATGAAATTTCCGAAGCCCGCAATTTTCACGGCCTCGCCTTTGCGCAGCACGTCCTTCATGCACTGCAAGACGTACTCCACCAAGCCCATGGCTTCGGTTTTGGAAACGCCTACTTGTTCACAGATGTAATTGGCAATATCGGCTTTACGCATGGTCCCCCCGGGGCTCACTCATCTTTTTTCCCGAGGACATATACCGGATTGGTCTTGCACGGTATCGAGCAAGCACCGGATTGTCAAGAAACCAGGGATCAGCCTTGACTCGACTCCACCGGCTCATCGCGCTCGCTCTTCAGCAGTTTATACTCGATGCTGTCGGCCAAGGCCTGCCAACTGGCCTCGATGATATTCTCCGACACGCCCACCGTGCCCCAGGTACTTTTATGATCACCGGATTCAATCAGGACCCTGACCCTTGACCCGGTTCCATGACTCCCGGCCAACACGCGCACTTTGTAGTCCAACAACTGGACTTCGCGGAGTTCGGGGTAAAATTTTTCGAGCGCTTTCCGTAAGGCATTGTCCAGCGCATTGACCGGCCCGCCACCCTCCGCCGCGGTCTGCTCCACGGTCTGATCGACTTTCACTTTGACGGTGGCTTCCGTAATCGGCACCTCATCGGCGTGCCGTTTCTCGACAATGACCCGCAAGCCCAACAGTTCAAAAGAGGGACGATGCGTTCCCATCGCTTCCCGGACCAGCAACTCGAATGATCCTTCAGCTCCTTCGTACTGGTACCCGTCCCGTTCCAGGTTCTTGAGTTGGGCCAACAGTTCCTGGAGATGCGGATGGTCTTTGGAGAGGCTGAAGCCCAAACTTTCGACCTTCTGGACCACGCCACTCCGTCCGGTATTGTCCGAAATCAGCACCCGTTGCCGGTTGCCCACCGCTTCCGGCGCAATGTGCTCATACGTTTGGGCATTTTTCTGCACGGCGTGGATGTGGACTCCCCCCTTATGGGCGAACGCCGCATCCCCGACGTAGGGTTGCCGCTTATTCGGCAGCAGGTTCGCAATTTCCGAAACGAAATTGGAGACGTTCCGGAGTTGCCGTATCCGGTCGTCTCCCAACACTTCCGCCTTCATCTTCAATTCAAGGTTGGCCAGCACGGAACAGAGATTGACGTTCCCACACCGCTCACCGATCCCGTTGATGGTCCCCTGCACCTGCCGGGCGCCCTGCTGAACGGCCACCAGGGTATTCGCCACCGCCATTTCCGCATCGTTATGCGCGTGCATGCCCAAGGGCACCTGACATTCCTGCTTCACCTGCGCCCAAATGGATTGGATTTCCCACGGCATGGTGCCGCCGTTGGTGTCACAGAGAATAATCCGTTCGGCGCCGCCGTCGGCTGCAGCTTGTATCGTCTGCATCGCATAGGCGGGATCGGCCTTAAACCCGTCGAAGAAGTGTTCGGCATCGTAAAAGACCTGTTTCCCATGGGCTCGCAGGTACGCAATGGAATCCCTGATCAGTTCAAGATTGGTTTCCAACGCGGTGCCCAACGCCTCCGTGACGTGAAAAGTCCAGCTTTTCCCGAACAAGGTGATGATCTTGGTTTCCGCCGCCAGGAGCGCTTGGAGATTGGCATCGGTGTCGGCCGATTGATTGGCCTTTCGGGTCGAACCGAATGCCACGATTTTCGCGTGTTGCAGCGGAATCGCCCGGATGGTCTGAAAGAACTCGATATCCCGGGGATTGGCTCCGGGCCATCCTCCCTCGATGAAATGGATGCCCAACTCATCGAGTTTCTGCGCAATGCGGACTTTGTCGTCAACCGAAAAACTCACGTCTTCGGCCTGCGCGCCGTCCCGCAGCGTGGTATCGTAGATTTCCAAATGATCCATCATCATGCTCTCAGGCCCTATCGGCTGACCGCCGCTTGCAGCGGGCGGTTCCCAAGGGCCATCTCTCCGTACATACTCGAATCACGCGTTCTTTTCAAGGTTTCCTCACGGAGTTCCGGTGTGTTCAGGCGCCTTGTCCAGGCCGAATTCCTGATGAAGAGCCCGGACGGCTTTATCCACGTCACGTTCATCCAGGACGCAGGAAATCTTGATTTCGGACGTGCTGATCATCATGATGTTGATCTTTTCCCGCGCGAGCGTTTGGAACATGCGTGACGCCACGCCCGAATGGGACCGCATGCCGACACCCACCAACGACACCTTGGCAATTTCTTCCGTGACTTCGACGGCCCCCGCGTCGATTTCGGCGGCCGTTTGCTTGACCAGGGCCATCGCACGCGCCAGGTCGCTTCGCGGTACGGTAAAGGAAATATCCGTCAACGCATCCTGATGGCTCACGTTTTGAATAATCATATCCACCACGATCGAGTGTTCCGCCACGACCCCGAAGAGGTTCGCCGCAATTCCCGGCCGATCCGGAACGCCGACTACGGTAATCTTGGCCTGGTTCCGGTCGCCCGTGACTCCGGACACCATCGCCTGTTCCATATCCACGTCTTCATGCGTCACAAGGGTGCCTTCTCCTTCCTGGAAACTCGATTTTACTTGTACCGGAACCCGGTATTTCGCCGCAAATTCCACGGAGCGGGCCTGGAGGACTTTCGCCCCCAAACTTGCCAGCTCCAGCATTTCTTCATAGGACAGTTTCGGAATCCGCCTGGCTGCGGGCACCACGTTGGGATCCGTGGTGTACACGCCATCCACGTCGGTAAAGATGACGCACCGGTCGGCTTTCAACGTCGAGGCCAACGCCACGGCCGTCAGATCCGATCCTCCTCTTCCCAGCGTGGTGACTTCCGCGCGTTCATTGACGCCCTGAAACCCCGCCACAATGGGCAGGACTCCTTGAGCGAGAGCCTGCTTCACGGGATCGGCCATCACTTTCGCAATGCGAGCCCGCGTGTGCGAACTGTCGGTCATGATCCCGACCTGGCGACCGGTAAATGAACGCGCATTGATGCCGCGGCTCTTGAGTTTCATGGCCAGCAAGGCAATGGTCACGCGCTCCCCGGAGGACAACAGCATGTCGAGTTCCCGGTCATCCGGTTGCGGGGTGATTTCATGGGCCAGCCGCATCAGCCGATCCGTTTCCCCGCTCATGGCGGACACGACCACCACGACCTGGTTGCCCGCTCTATAGGTGTGTTCTATCAGTTCGGCAATCCGGTGGATCCGCTCAATGTTCCCCACGGACGTTCCGCCGAACTTTTCGACTAACAGCGCCATCTCTCGATCACCTTGTTGAACATGCTCCGATGAACTGCACGGCCACGTCCGTTCCGGCGTCGCCCGGTGGCCGCACTGGACCGGCCACTCCGTCGCCCGGGCTGACGATCGTCTTCATGGTCTTGTACGCTGGAGGAAGCGCAGCCGGAAAGGCTAGGATCGGAGCAACGCAAGCACGTCTTCCCGTGTGGCTTTGACCGTCAGGGTTTTGGGTGAGATTTCAACGGCGATATCAGGGTCCTTCAGGCCATGGCCGGTTAACGTGCAGACGACCGTGGCCTCTTCAGGCAACAATCCGGCTTGACTGCACTTGGCCAATCCCGCCACCGAGGCAGCCGACGCGGGCTCACAGAAGACGCCTTCTTCTTTGGCGAGCGCCTGGTACGCCTCGAGAATTTCTTCATCCGTCACCATCTGGACCGCACCGGAAGACTCCTCCACGGCCTCCACGGCCAATTTCCAACTCGCAGGGTTGCCGATACGAATGGCCGTCGCCACTGTTTGGGGTTGTTCGATCACGTGACCTCGAACGATCGGCGCCGCCCCCTGGGCTTGAAACCCCATCATTTTCGGGCAATGGGCGATCTGCCCCGCGGTCCGGTATTCCTTGTACCCTTTCCAATACGCCGAGATATTCCCGGCGTTGCCCACCGGCAGACAATGGTACGAGGGAGCGCGGCCCAACTGATTACAGACTTCCAGGGCCGCGGTTTTTTGTCCCTCCAGGCGAAAGGGGTTTAAGGAATTGACGAGTTCAAATCCCTCGTTCGCACACAAATCCTTGACGATGGCCAGCGCCTGATCGAAATTGCCTTCAATTTGAATCACGATGGCTCCATGCGCCATCGCCTGGGCCAGTTTTCCCAACGCCACCTTCCCCGCCGGTACCAGCACGTACACCGGTAAGCCGGCTCGCCCGCCATAGGCCGCGGCCGAGGCCGACGTATTGCCGGTGGAGGCACACATGACCGCACGAGCGCGTTTTTCCAATGCCTTGGAGACCGCCAGGGTCATCCCGCGATCCTTAAACGACGCAGTGGGATTGGCCCCTTCCACTTTGAGATACAGATCCACGTGCGGACAGATTCGTTTGGCCAACCGGCTGGCTTGAATCAGGGGCGTGTTGCCTTCACACAGGGTGACCACCGGTGTCTGTTCCGTCACCGGAAGAAACTTCCTGAACTCTTCTATGACCCCACGCCAAGGCATCATCGTCCTACCTCATCGAATGAACCGTGGGCCGCCGCAGAGGGGGCTTGACTCGTCACGCTTCCTGATCCTCCACCCGAATGACCGTCACCGGCTCCGCCACCAGCGACGGCAGGTGATTGATTTCCCGGATCGCGGTTTGCACCGAACGTTCCGACGCGCGATGCGTCATGATCACCACCGGAACCGTTTGGCCTTCCTGCCGGCCTTGCTGCAACACGGAGGCAATACTGATGGCATGATGGCCGAGTACGCCGGCAATCCTGGACAGGACTCCGGGTTGATCCGGCACCATGCAGCGCAGGTAATAGCGGGTGGTCAATTCTTCCATCGGTCGAATCCGGATCGGCACCCTGCCGTCCATCTGAAACGAGGTCGCCGGCACGCGCCCACATGCCTGCTTGCGCATGTTGCGCGCAATGTCGATGACGTCGCTCACGACCGCGCTCCCCGTGGGCAACGACCCGGCCCCCTGCCCGTAAAACATGACGTCACCCACGGCATCGCCCACGACGTGAATGGCGTTATAGACTCCGTGCACTTGGGCCAACGGCGCCGTATGGTCAATCATGGTGGGATGCACGCGTGCCTCGATTCCGCCCTCACAGCATTTCGCCACTCCCAGCAGTTTCACCGTCATTCCCAACTCCGACGCGTAACGAATGTCCAAGGCCGTCAAGCGTTGAATGCCTTCGGTATAAATCTCCTTGACGTTGACGGGCGTTCCATACGCCAGGCTCACCATGATGGCCAACTTGTGCGCGGAATCGATTCCTTCGATGTCGAACGTGGGATCCGCCTCCGCGTAGCCGGCGGCTTGCGCCTGCGCCAGGGCCTCCTGAAATTCACGTCCCTCGCGTTTCATCTGGGTCAGAATATAGTTGGAGGTGCCGTTCATGATGCCGGCCAGGGACACGCAATGATTGGCGGCCAGTCCTTCGGTCAGTGACCGGAGAATCGGAATCCCTCCACCCACGCTGGCCTCGAAGCCCACGTCCACGCCCGCACGATGGGCCGCGGCCAACACGTCCTCACCGTGGACCGCCAACAAGGCTTTGTTGGCGGTGACCACGTGTTTGCCTTTCCCGATGGCTTCAAGAATGACACGCTTCGCCACATCATATCCCCCGACCGTTTCAATCACGATCCCGATGGACTCATCATTCAGGAGTCCGGGAAGATCCGTACTGAGGACGCCTGGGGGAAGTACCAGGCCACGGTCCGACGTGACGTCGAGATCCACGATTCGTTTCACGCGCAAAGGGACCCCCACCCGTCGCGCAATCAACTCGGCTTGGTTGAAGAGGATCTTGGCGGCCCCTGACCCGACGGTGCCGAACCCGATCAGGCCTATCCCGATTTCGCCGTTCATGATTGACCATCCAGTTTTAACGCGGTCTTGATGCCTCGAATGGCTTGATGGGTTCGATGTTCATTTTCCACCAACGCGAACCGGACGTATTCATCACCGCCTTCTCCGAATCCGATTCCCGGGGACACCGCCACTTTCCCTTCGCGGAGAAGAAACTTTGAGAACTCGAGCGAGCCCATTCCCGCGTAGGCCGCGGGAATGCGCGCCCACACGAACATCGTGGCTCGCGGGTAATCGACCCGCCAGCCGATACGATTCAGGCCGGAGATCAACGCGTTCCGGCGGCTTTCATATTGTTTCACGATGGACGGCACGCAATCCTGCGGTCCCGTGAGCGCGATGATACTGGCGATTTGGACCGGTTGAAACATCCCGTAATCCAAATAGCTTTTGATCTTGGTCAAGGCCCCGATGATCTCCTTGTTGCCCACGCAGAATCCGACCCGCCATCCCGGCATGTTGTAGCTCTTGGATAACGAATAAAATTCCACGCCGATTTCTTTCGCTTCCGGCACCTGCAACAGGCTCGGCGCCCGATAGCCGTCGAACACGATGTCCGCATAGGCCAGGTCATGAATGACGTAGAGTTCGTGCTCGCGCGCAAACGCCACCACCTTCTTGAAAAACTCCAAATCCACCACGCTCGTGGTCGGGTTGTGTGGAAAGCTCATGATCAGGGCTTTGGGCCTGGGTTGGCTTTGGCGATAGGCTCGCGTGAGGTTTTCAAAGAAATCGTCGGTGGGACGAAGCTCGACGCCGCGCACCTCACCACCCGCAATGATCACGCTGTACATGTGAATGGGATACGTCGGCGTGGGCGTCAGCACCACGTCGCCCGGGCCCAACATCGCGAGCACCAAATGCGACAGCCCCTCTTTGACGCCCAACGTCACGATGGCTTCGGTCTCGGGATCGATATCCACGTTGTAATGTTTTCCGTACCATGCACTGATGGCATGGCGTAGCCGCGTGATGCCGCGAGACGCCGAATACCTGTGGTTTTTTCCCTTCCGGGCCGCTTCGACCAATTTCTCGACGATGTGAGGAGGGGTCGCTTGATCGGGGTTCCCCATGCCAAAGTCGATAATATCCTCGCCACGGTGCCGCGCCTGAATCTTGAGGTCCTGGACCTGGCTGAAGACGTAGGGTGGAAGGCGTTGAATGCGAAAGAAATTTTGCATGGCTCGGCAGAATATCACCGGTTAACGGAAAAACGGCTTGTGATGACTCGTCATGATAATAACCTATCATTGTAGTAGAGGCTAGAAGACCAGTCAATGAAAGGCTTTGTTTTTCCAGCTTTTTTCTTGGCCGTTCAGGCACGTGCCGGCTCAGAGGCGATTGCGCATGGTTCATTGCGACCCCTTGCCCGTTTTGCCATAATGCCGGGAAGCCTGTCCTCGCATCCCACTTGATCAGAAAGGTTGTCATGGCCCGACTCGGCGTCAACATCGACCACGTCGCCACGCTCCGGCAGGCCCGAGGCGGGCATGAGCCGGATCCCATCGCCGCCGCGGTGCTCGCGGACCTGGGAGGCGCGGATGGGTTGGTCGTTCATCTCCGTGAAGACCGCCGGCATATCCAGGAACGGGACCTGAATCTGCTCCGGGATATCGTCCCGTCCGCGTTGAATCTGGAAATGGCCGCGGACGACGCGACCGCGAAGATTGCGTTGCGCGTCCGGCCCGATAAAGTCACACTGGTCCCTGAACGGCGTCAGGAACTGACCACCGAAGGCGGGCTGGCGGTGATGGAACATCGGAAGCGACTCACGACCTTCATTCGCCTCTTCCACGACGCGCAGATTCCGGTCAGCCTGTTCATCGATCCGGACCATCGTCAAATCCGCGCCGCACACAAAGTCGGGGCCGATGCCGTGGAACTACACACCGGAACATATGCCAACAGCCACCATCCCCAGGACATCCGGAAAGAAGTCGATGCCCTTGTGCATGGAGCGAACCTCGCGCAGCAATTGGGGCTGGAGGTGAATGCCGGCCACGGGCTGACGTATCACAATATCAGCCACTTGACGGGAATCACCGACATCGTCGAGTTCAACATCGGGCACAGCATTATTTCCCGCGCCGTCCTCGTTGGCCTCGAACGGGCCGTCAGGGAAATGAGAGCCTTGATCCCTTCATCGCTTCACGGGTAAATGCCCGGCGCGTTCGTGCTTGGTTCGTCATGAAAATCGTCACCGCTCACCAGATGCGAGAACTCGACCGCCGCACGATCCACGAAGCCGGCGTGCCCGGCAAAACGTTGATGGAGCAGGCAGGATCCGGCGTGGTCTCGGCCATGGAAAAGACTTTCGACCCCCTGAAGGGGAAAACGGTGACGGTCTTCTGCGGAAAAGGCAACAATGGCGGGGATGGGTTCGTCGTCGCAAGGCTCCTGCGTCGAAGAGGCAACGCCGTTCGGGTCTGCCTTCTTGCACGGACCCGCGATCTCAAGGGTGACGCCAAACTGATGTATCAACGGTTTGTCAAAGGAGCCGGACGATCGAGCGTCCTGAGTACCCCTTCCCCGGACTCCATGCACCAGTTGGTGCGGCAGAGCCACATTCTCGTCGACGCGCTCCTGGGAACCGGAACATCATCGCCGGTCACGGGCCTGTACCATGAAGCCATTCACGCCATGAATGCTTCGAAAGCTCCGACCGTTGCGGTGGACCTTCCTTCCGGCATCGATGCCGATACCGGAGCGACGTTAGCGACGGCGGTTCACGCCGACCTCACGGTCACGTTCGGGAATCCCAAGCTCGGGCTCTTTCTGGGCGCGGGCATTGATCACGCCGGCCACCTTCATTGCGTCGACATCGGTATTCCGACTCAGTACGTCGATGATCTGCATCTTTCCGTTGACCTGCTGACTCCCTCCGCTATTCGACCGTGGCTGCCCAAACGCCCGGCTTCGGCCCACAAAGGGACGTTCGGTCACGCCGGGATCATTGCCGGCTCATCCGGAAAAAGTGGAGCCGCCGCCTTGGCGGCGAAAGCGGCCCTTAGGGCGGGGGCCGGGCTCGTCACGGTGGCCACCCCGGCCAGTGTGCAGGCCAGCGTTGCCTCAGGCATTCCGGAAGTCATGACTGTACCGCTTCCTGAAACCGCGGACCACACGCTGTCACGACAAGCCTTGTCCCCGCTTCAAACCTTTGTGCAATCCCGCAATGCGATCGGCATGGGACCGGGGCTCTCGACGCATGCTGAAACCGCTGAAGTGATTCGAACGCTGATCACCCGGTGCGAGAGCCCGCTCGTCATCGATGCCGACGCGCTGAATGCCTTGACGGGTCATGCGAGTCTCCTGCATTCATGCCCGCTCTCCACGATCGTGACTCCCCACCCCGGAGAAATGGCACGGCTGCTTGGTGAATCGACGGCGGCAACCGTGAACGGCAATCGTTTGGGGATTGCTCAAGACTTTGCCCGCACCCATTCGAGCATCGTGGTCTTGAAAGGCGCACGCACGATTATTGCGCATCCTCATGGACCGGTTGCCATCACGCCGACCGGCAACCCCGGCATGGCGACCGCCGGCACGGGAGACGTGCTCACCGGGATCCTTACCGGCTTGCTGGCGCAAGGAGTCTCACCGTGGGAGACGGCTCAAAGCGGCGTCTACCTGCACGGGTTGGCGGGCGACCTCGCGGCTCAAGCGTACGGGTATCCGAGTTTGATGGCCGGTGACCTCGTGGCCTACCTGCCTCAGGCCATCACCCACGTGCTGCATCCCGTCGCTCCCCGATCGTGAATCCGTTCCCGGATCATATGGCCATTGACCACACAGAGCCCTGGACCCTCGCCCTGGCGTCGCCATCGCACACCGAGCACTTCGGCTCAACCATCGGCCGCTGTCTTCAGAGGGGTGAGGTCATCGCGCTCGTCGGCGAGTTGGGTTCCGGGAAAACGACGTTTGTCCGCGGCGTCGCCCTCGGCACGGGACTCGATCCCCACGTGGTCAGTAGTCCCACCTTTACCTTCATCCAGGAATACGCCGGGCCCCTCATGCTTGCCCACGTCGATTTGTATCGACTGGAACAATCGACGGAGTTGACTGACACGGGCTTGGCCGACTATTTGAACGGCGACTTCGTTGTCCTCATTGAATGGGCCGACCGGCTCCCCGCGGCGTGGCTGCCCGATGACTATCTTTCGATCCATTTTCTGCATACGGGGAAAAACGCCCGTCGCGTGCGGGCTCAAGCTTTCGGGTCACGAAGCCGTGATCTTCTGCACGCAATCATGTCGGACTCAAGGTAGTTGACTCATGGCTCAAACGGAACTGAAACCCCTGCTGAAACAATATTGGGACATTAAACGACACTACGCGGATGCGATCGTTTTTTTTCGAGTGGGTGACTTCTATGAAATGTTTTACGAGGACGCGAAAGAGGCCGCGACGCTGCTGAATATCGCCCTCACGACCAGGGACAAGAACAGCCCCAACCCCGTTCCCCTCTGTGGGGTGCCGTATCACGCGGCCACGAGCTATCTGGCCAAGTTGCTGAAAGCCGGGAAAACCGTGGCACTCTGCGAGCAGGTCGAAGACCCCAAGGCAGCCAAGGGCTTGGTCAAACGGGAGGTCGTCCGCCTCTATACCCCCGGCACGATTTTCGACGATGAATTGCTGGACGCCAAAGCGGCCAACTTCCTGGCGGCGTTATCCGTTCAGCTCGATCCGGCCGATTCGCGTTGCGGCTTTGGGCTCGCCTCGATCGATCTTTCGACCGGACAGTTTCTCATTGCGGAATTTACCGAACAGGACTTGATGTTGGATGAACTCATCCGCCTGGGTCCGCAAGAAGTGCTTATCCCGGAACAAACGGATACGATCGCCCTCGACAAGCTCCTGGCCCCCTTGCGGTTACCGCGCGTGACGCCACAGCCTTCCGCCCATTTCGAATTGCACGCTTCTCAGGAGTTTCTCCAGGTTCATTTCGGAGTAGACCGCCCGGACGTGCTTGGGCTCTCTCCCGAAGGGCCCGGTGTCCAAGCCGGTGGCTGCATTCTGCGTTATCTGAAGCAGACCCAACCGACCCTGGAGCACCACCATATCCAGAAACCGGAACTCCTTGAACCCACTCGGGAGATGCATTTGGACGCCATGACCATGCGTAACCTGGAACTGGTGCAGACGTTGAATCCCGATCAGGAACACGCCACCTTACTGTCGATCCTCGACCAGACGGTCACGGCAATGGGCAGCCGACTTCTCCGTCAATGGGTCGTTCGACCCCTGATCGACAACGAATCCATACAACGCCGGCTCAATGCGGTGTCCACGTTCCTAGACAACCTGAAGCTTCGCCTGCACGTTCGTTCATTCTTGAAAGACCTGCATGACCTCGAGCGATTAAGCAGCCGCATCGTGATAGGCACGGCCACTCCACGGGACGTTCTTCGCTTAAAAGAATCCCTGACCATTCTCCCCAAACTCGTTCAGCTCTTCGACGGCATTGCTGACCCTCTGCTCAATTCCCTCTTGCAGCGCTGGGATGTTCTGTCTGACGTCACCGCGCTCATCGAAGACTCCATTGATCCCAATGCCCCGGCTTCCGTCAAGGAAGGCCCGATCTTTCAGAACGGCGTTGATCCGGTCATTGATGAGTTGCGAACAATGAGCCGCAATGGCGTGCAATGGCTGACCGATCTGGAGCAACGCGAACGGGAGCAGAGCGGTATTGACTCGCTCAAAATCAAATACAACCAGGTGTTCGGATACTATTTCGAGGTGACGAAAGCCAACCTCTCCCGTGTGCCGGAATATTTTCGACGCAAACAAACACTCGTCAATGCCGAGCGGTATACGACCCAAGACCTTGAAGGCATTGAAGCCCAACTGTCCGGGGCCAATGAGAAGTTACGACGCGCCGAACAAGAACGTTTTCAGACGATGCTGCAAACCCTGTCCGGCCACGTTTTCCGAATTCAAAAAATGGCCAAACACGTGGCCCTGATGGACGTGCTCTCAAATTTCGCAGAGGTCGCTGCCAGAAATCGCTACGTCAAACCTGACATGCACGATGGAGGGATCATCTGCATCAAGAATGGACGCCATCCGGTTGTTGAACAATTCGACTTGCCCGAAGGCTTCATCCCCAACGACTCCTACCTGGACTTTGACGCCCATCGATTATTATTGCTGACGGGCCCCAACATGGCCGGGAAAAGCACGTTTTTGCGGCAAACCGGATTGATTGTCCTCATGGCTCATATGGGCTGTTTTGTCCCTGCTTCCGAAGCGAAAATCGGGGTCATCGATCGACTGTTCACCCGAGTGGGAGCCTCAGACAATCTGGCTTTGGGGTTGAGCACCTTTATGGTGGAAATGTTGGAAACCGCGAAGATATTGCGTGGGGCCACGTCTCGCAGTCTGATCCTTCTCGATGAAATTGGGCGGGGAACCAGCACCTACGATGGCTTAAGCCTGGCATGGGCGATTGCCGAACATATTCAAGATCGGCGAATACTCGGAGCACGAACTCTCTTTGCCACCCATTATCACGAAATGACGGAATTGGAAACGTTTCGGGAAGGTGTTCAAAACCTGACTGTCGCAGTGAAAGAGGAAAAAGATGATGTCATTTTTTTACGAAAAATCACACAGGGGAAGGCCACTCGCAGTTATGGCATTCACGTGGGAAAACTCGCCGGCTTACCTTCCACTCTCATTGCACGAGCGCAGGAAGTACTGGCGCAACTGGAACAAGAGACGGCTTCCGAAAGCAGGAGCAACCGGATTTATCAACAGGGCCTTGAACACGAGGGTTCCTTCTCACCCCAACCCCATCCCCTGATCGAAGAAATCAAACAATTGGAACTGTTTGCCATGACTCCGCTTGAAGCATTAAACCGGCTGGCGGAGATTCAAAAACGTCTGGATGCCGAATAAAAAAGGGCAGGACCTTGAAAAGATCCTGCCCTTTTGCTTTTCGCGAAAGCCTTGTTATGGCAATCTATTGCAACAATCCCCCGAACTTTCCTTCCTTTGTCCCCTTGGAGGTATGGGGCTTCTGGTTGGAATAGGGAATGAACCCTGAAATCGGACCAACGCCAGGGACCATCACGTCATACTGCATCTTCTTGTTTTGCGCCCAATGGTTGTTGTCAATGGACTGCACGACGCCGATTGCCCGCAGGCTATGAATGCTTCTGGGCTTGTCAGGCGTTCCGGCCACTTCGGGAACTTCTTTGATTGACGACACCACCCGATGATTCTGATCGGTTTCCTGAATCACGAGTTCAACCAAGGTGTATTTTGAAGGCTCGGTCCCAGTCATCACGGCTTGGCTGTGTGAGCCTTTGCCGAGGGCCACGAGTTTTTTCCACACAGCATCATCGGCCGCGTAGACTTTCAAATTCTTTCCGGGGAAATATTTCTGCCAATAGTACCCACTCTCGGCGTTACCCCCAAACACCGCGATATTCACCCAGGCGGCTTTGTCGTACGGATCGGTCACCGCCACTCGGCCATGCAGGGTGGTCGCTTTGCTGAGATCTCCCCACTCAAACCGTTCTTGGAATGCTTCAATGGCAAGCGCACTGGAGGCCATGCAACCCACCACGATCAAGGCAGTCAAAACTGCTAACCCTGATTTCCCAATTTTCATGATTCCTTCCTCCTCAATTAAGCGCTAAATGATAAGAACCCTTAAAATGAATAATTCCTTTTCCTATATGATCAAGCACCCAATTCGTCAGCAGGTTACTCGGCAGCGAGAACTTTGAAGCCCGTGACGGTGTTGCCGTCAAGCTGAACTTCCATGGCCACCAAGGCTTGTGACGCGTCAGTCAATTGCTTCATCAACGCGGCATCTTTCACCCGTAAGCGCACCGTCGTTTGCGGGTTGTACCATCCTGCATACGGATTGTTGCGATCCTCACCACCTTGATACCCCCACGCACAGCACGCAAAGAGCGGATCAGGAATGGAGACGTCACGGTCATCGGAAGCACGACCAAGGGGATCACCTGTTTCGCCGGGGTTACTGGTATTCCAATATTGAATGCCAAAGAGAATCTCGCCGGCCGGATTGTCGGCCCAATGGGCATACACGCGACCCTTCAGGCTTGCGGGTGCGGTCCCGACGAGCTTCATGTCTCCGATAGTGGCGACTTGATTTGGATCACCCGAACACTTCTTATTGCTAGAACAGGGGCCCTTTTGGGCATCTGCCAGACCGATGAATCCAACGAGCATCAGAGCTGCAGCCAGCACTCCCACAACGCCCCCACGGAAAAATGACTTCTTCATTTCCCCCTCCTTTACTTAGGATGACATAATAAAAATAACGACTCGTACTTTTTAACCAAAAACCTTTTCAATTGCAACGAAAAAGCACCACTCCTTTTCTCAAGGCTTGAGGGGCCCGTTCGGCACTCCCCACCTTCCCTCCTTTAATCAGAGAGGCCCATGCTACTCATCCCGTCGCAAGTTGTCAAGAGTCTTTCCAAGGAAAATTCACCCGTTTTCAGGCTTGCCCCAAAATTTTTTCTTGAAAGGTTGCCGGAGTCACGGGTCCCAACGCCGTGACGGACATTGCTCCAAAATTCAAAAGTTCCCGGCCGATTTCGTGAACATCCCTCACGGAAACGCGATCAATTTCGGACACAAGTTCACGGAGGGACACGTACCGTCCCTGAACGAGTTCATCTTTGGCGAGCTTATTCATTCGCCCATAGGTTCCTTCCAGGCCCAACATCAAGGTCCCTTTCAATTGGTTCTTGGTTCGCTCCAATTCTTGGGGAAGCGGCCCGCGTTTCTGCAATTTCTTGATTTCTCGACACACGACCTCCACCACCGAGGGTGCTTCTTTGGCACCGCTTGCCGCATAAATGGTCAACACCCCGCCATCTGAAAAGCTCGATAACTGGGAATAGATCGTATACGCCAGGCCCCGTTTCTCCCGAATCTCCTGAAAGAGTCGGGAACTCATCCCTCCCCCGAGCAGGGCATTCAGCGTATGGGCCGCGTATCGGGCCGGATGGGCCACGGGCAGTCCCTTGAATCCCATACAGAGATGGACCTGCTCCAACCGCTTGTGATGCACCATGATGCCTCCCCGAACGTGGGGCGGCTTCTGCCGTTGCACGCCATTCCCTTCACTCCCGACGGGATGCCACTTTCCAAATGCCGCATTGACCAAGGCCTCGACCTTCTTGCCCTCAAAATTCCCCGCCACCGCAATCACGGTCTTCTCCGGACGATAGTGTTGTTCCAGATAGTGAAGCACGTCGCGTCGTTGAATGCGTTTCATGGTGGCCTGATCGCCCAAGATCGACCGGCCCAGGGGATGTCCCCGTAACACCTGCTTGGCGTGCAGTTCCTGCACAAAGTCTTCGGGGTCATCTCGCACCGTCCGGATTTCCTCCAACACGACCTGTTTTTCCCGTTCGATTTCCTTGCGATCAAACCGGGAGTGATGGAAGACGTCGGCTAACAAGTCGATCCCTTGCCCGATTTGTTGATCCAACACTTTGATGTACAGCGCGGTGGTTTCATGCGTGGTAAAGGCATTCATCTCTCCGCCCAAACTGTCGATTTCGTGAGAAATCCGAGTCGCGGATCGACGGCGAGTGCCTTTGAACATCATGTGTTCAAGGAAGTGGGCAAGACCTTTTTGCCGGGGCCCTTCATCCCGGGTCCCGACGTTTTCCCAGACACTCAGGGCGACGGACTTGAGCGATGGCATCCGTTCCATCACCAAGCGAACCCCATTATCGAGGACGAGCTTTCGCGTCCAGGTCATTGTCTCGCTACCCAGATTGGAAGAATGGTCCGCCGGGATACCCGGCGCAGACCGGTCAAGCAGGCACTCCGGCTAGGAAGCGGCAGGAGGCTGTTCCGATTCCAGTAACGCCTCCTTGCGGCTCAAACGAATCTTACCCTGTCTGTCGATTTCAAGGACTTTGACCAGGACTTGTTCCCCTTCCGCAAGTTCGTCAGCCACGGATTGGACCCGATGCTCGGCTAATTGTGAAATATGAACCAAGCCGTCGACGTTGGGTAAGATTTCGACGAAGGCGCCAAAATCGACGATCTTCCGGACCGTCCCCATGTAGATTTTCCCCACGATCGCTTCCTCCGTCAACCGGTTGACCATGTCGATCGCCTGCTGGGCCGACGCTTCGTCCACCGACGCAATCGTCACCAGGCCCGAATCGTCCACGTTGACCTTGACCCCGCATTCCGCAATGATACCGCGAATGACTTTCCCGCCCGGTCCGATGACGTCACGGATCTTGTCGGTTTTGATCTGCAATGTATAAATGCGAGGGGCATGGGGAGCCAGGGAATCCCGAGGAGATGAGAGCGATTCCTGCATTTTTTCCAAAATGTGGATCCGTCCGGCCCGGGCTTGTTCGAGTGCCTGCCGCATCAAATCAATCGTGATCCCCTCGATTTTGATATCCATTTGAAGCGCGGTGATCCCCTCTTGTGTCCCCGTCACTTTAAAATCCATGTCTCCCAGATGATCTTCGAGTCCGAGAATATCCGACAAAATCAGGACCCGATCGCCGTCTTTGATGAGCCCCATGGCAATGCCCGCCACCGGTTTTTTAATGGGCACGCCGGCATCCATCATGGCTAAGGTGCCCCCGCACACCGTGGCCATGGAAGAGGAGCCATTGGATTCCAAAATATCCGACACAATGCGAATGGTATAGGGGAACGCCTCCTTGTCCGGCAGAACCGATTTCAACGCACGCTCCGCAAGTTTCCCATGCCCGACTTCGCGTCGCCCGGGCGAACGCAATGGCCGGGCTTCCCCTACGCTGAACGGCGGGAAATTATAGTGGAGCATAAAGTTGCGGAAATACTCCCCCTCCAGCGCATCGATGCGTTGTTCATCGTCCGAGGTTCCCAGCGTGACCACGGCCAGACTTTGGGTTTCCCCTCTCGTGAACAGGGCAGAGCCATGCGTGCGCGGCAAAATGCTCGTTTCGCACGTGATGGGCCGAATATCGGAAGCCCCTCGACCATCGGCTCGGACTTTCTTTTCCAGAATCATCTCGCGGACTTCATGATATTCCACGTCATGATAGACCTCTTTGACTTGCCGGGAGCGCGCCGGGTCCTCTTCGCCAAGCTTGTCGACCGCGTCGGCCATGATCTGGTCGAACCGCTCTTGCCGGTCGTTTTTGTTGGCGATGAGCACGGCTTCTCGAATCGGGCCGGCCACCAGTTCGCGCACCTGTCGTTCCAACTCCTCACCGACCGGCTCAACCGGCACCACCCGCTTGGTCCGTCCCACCATCGCCTGCAATTCGACGATTTTCGCCACGATCTTCTTGATTTCCGAATGGGCCAACGCCAATGCATCCAGGAACACGGACTCGGACAGCCCGTTCGCCCCGGATTCCACCATCTGAATCGCGTCCTCGGTGCCGGCGACAACCAATTCGAGTTCGCTGTTCTGGAGTTCCTGCATATTGGGGTTGACCACGAATTGGCCGTTCACGCGTCCGATTTTGACGCCGGCCAACGGGCCGCCAAATGGAATGTCCGAGATCGCGAGCGCGGCTGAGGCCGCGGTGATCCCCACCACTTCCGAAGTCATCGATTGGTCCACCGAGAGCACCGACGCGATCACTTGTGTCTCATAAGAAAACCCTTTCGGGATCAAGGGGCGAATCGGCCGGTCGATGAGCCGGCTCGTCAGGGTTTCTTTTTCTGACGGAGCTCCTTCCCGCTTGAAATACCCGCCTGGAATTTTTCCGGCCGAATAGGCCTTTTCCAGGTAATTCACCGTGAGCGGTAAAAAGTCCACATCCGGCTTCAATATCTTGGAAGACACTGCCGTGGCCAAGACCATCGTGTCACCATAGGAGGCCAACACGGCTCCATCGGCCAGCTTGGCCATCCGACCCGTCTCCAACCGCATCGTCCGTCCCGCTATCTCCACTTCAACTGCTTGCACCATGTACCTCTCTCCTTTTTTGCCTTCTTGCCTTCGTGACACCACCCGTTGAAACGGGTGATTATTTCCGCAACCCTAATTTACCAAGCAGGGCGCGGTAGCGCCCGACGTCTTTTCGATGCAAATAATCCAACAAACGCCGGCGCAGGCTCACCATTTTCAGCAACCCGTGTCGCGAATGATGATCTTTTTTATGCGTGCGCAAATGGTCGGTTAAATAGCTGATGCGGTTCGTCAACAAGGCCACCTGTACCTCTGACGAACCGGTATCCCGCTCATGTGCGCGATGTTGCTGCACGATATCCGATTTTCCTTCCTTGACCACTGCCATGCCAGCCTCCTCCTTCTTTCTTTCAGTGTATTCGTTTCGTGAAACGGGTGTTGCTCTCAGGATGTCTCTGCAAACACTTTGACCATCTGTAATTCATAGCCCGGCACATCCAACGTCGACGGAGCCCATTTGCCGAGGGCCAGTAACCGCCCCATGTCGTCTTTCACCCGGAACAACGTTTCCACGGGGGTCTCCCGGTGATCCTCCGACCACAGGGTCGCGCCCGAAACAGGCGCCCCATTCATGACCTTCTCCACCATGGCGGGATCAACGACCACCGCCGGAAGATGGGCCAAGGCCTCATCGAGATTCAGAAAGGCCCCCGGGTGCCCGAACAGGTCATCGACACGTCCGATGTCGTCAAGCGACCACGCCCGGTCGAGGTGAAACGGGCCCACGCGACTGCGGATCAATCGGCTCAGATGTCCGCCCACGCCCAAGACCCGGCCGATATCCGCACATAAGGTACGAATGTACGTGCCCTTGGAACAGCGCACCCGTAGCGTGACGTCGGGCAAGGCCAGCGCCCTGATCTCAATGTGATAAATGGTCACGGGACGGGACGGGCGGTCCAAGGTTTTGCCTGCACGAGCCGCTTTGTACAGCGGTTGTCCTCCGATTTTGACCGCTGAATACATGGGCGGCACCTGCTGTTGTTCGCCGTGAAATTGCGCAACCGCCTCGTGCACGGTCTCGGGACGAAGCTCCGGGACGGGACAGTCCCGCACGATGGCGCCCGTGGCGTCCTGAGTCGTCGTCTCCTGGCCCAGACGCAAGACGGCTTCATATTCCTTATCCCAATGAAGGAGAAAAGCCGAGAGTCTCGTGCCTTTCCCCAGCAAGACGGGAAGCACGCCGGTGGCGGCGGGGTCCAGGGTGCCGGCATGCCCCACTTTAGGGACCTGAAGAAGACGGCGAACCTTGGCCACGACGTCGTGCGACGTCCACCCGGCAGGCTTGGAGACGTTCAGCACGCCGTGCGGCACAGCCGGCGTCATGTGACCGGGAGGAAGACGATCAAGCCGTTCGGCCATCATGCCGTCCCCTCGCCCCCGGAGTCGCCCCAACCATTCCCCTCGCTCTCCGACTCGGGACGCACGGCGTCAAGAATCAGGCCGATCTTTTCAGCCCGCGATCCGCCCGAATCGAACCGGAATGACACTTCCGGTGTATAGCGCAACTCCAAGCGCCGGCCCAATTCCAACCGAACGAAGCCGGACGCATTGTCGAGAATCTTTCCGACCGTTTCCGTTTCGACCTGGTTCCCCAACAAGGACACGTAGACGTAGGCTTTCCGCAGATCGTTATTCATCTCCACGTCGGTGACCGTCACGAACCGGAGCCGGGGATCCTTGCATTTTCTGGCAAGAATGTCCGCGACCTCCATTCTGATTTGATCAGCCACCCTGACCGATCGTTTATACGCCGGCTTCGCCACGACACTCGCGCTTCTTCCCACCCTACAACAGTTCGATGCGAAAATTGAGCAACTCCAACGTCGGAGTGGCCCGAATCATATTGATCGCTTGATCGAGCACCCGGTTCACGTGACTCGATTCATTCGCGATACAGGCCATCCCCAACACGGATCGTTGCCACAGATCATGATGGTCAAGCTCGGCCACCGACACTTTGAACGTCCTGCACAGACGCGCCTTGAGGCTGGACAGAATTTGACGCTTCGATTTCAGCGAGTGCCCTTCGGGAAAATGCAATTCTATCCGACAAACTCCGACCACCATCGGTTTTCAACATGACGCGCGACACCCATGACGCAGGACGACCGGACCGCGGGGTTACAATTTGGCCGTCTCTTTATCAAAGACGTACGCTTCAATCACGTCACCGGCTTTAATGTCATTGAAATTTTCAATGCCGATCCCACACTCATACCCCTGCTGCACTTCGCGGACGTCATCTTTAAAGCGCCGCAACGAGCCCAATCTCCCTTCATAGACGATCACGCTGTCCCGTAACAAGCGAACGCCCTCACTCGCGCGGGCAATATGCCCGTTCGTGACGTAACAGCCTGCAATCGAGCCGACTTTGGGAATCGCAAAGACCTGTCGAACCTCCGCCCGCCCCAACACGCGCTCCGTGAAGGTCGGCTCCAGCAACCCCTCGGCCGCGGCTTTGACGTCGGCGATCGCATTATAAATGATGGTGTGCAGGCGGACCTCCACGCCCTCGCGTTCGGCGAGCGCCGTGGCCTTGGGGTCCGGACGAATGTGAAATCCAACCACCAGCGCCTTCGATGCCGACGCCAGCAACACGTCCGATTCGGTGATACCCCCCACGCCCCGATGAATAATCTGCACCTTGACGGAATCGGTGGAAATTTTTGCGATGGATTCGCACAGGGCCCCGACCGATCCTTGCGCATCCGCTTTCACCAACACCGCCAATTCTTTCCTGTCCACTTCCTGACCTTGAGCAAACAGCGCGTCCAACGTGAGCCGGCTCGGGGCGGTCCCAAGCTCCGCCGTACGCCGTTTTTGATGTCGGGATTCGGCGATCTCCCGGGCCACCCGCTCATCTTTGACGACGACCAATTGATCGCCGGCTGCCGGCAACCCCAACAAGCCGATCACCTCCACGGGGGTAGAGGGCCCGGCCTCACGGACTTTCTTCCCATCGTGAGACACCAGCGCTCGGACACGGCCACTGGTCGCACCCACCACGTACGCGGCTCCGACGTGCAACGTCCCGCTTTGGACGAGGACGGTGGCCACCGGACCACGACCACGATCCAACTTGGCCTCCAACACAACCCCCTTTGCGGGTTGGATCACGTCCGTCCTCAACTCCATGACCTCGGCTTGCAGCAACAACATCTCCAATAACGTGTCCAACCCCTGTTTTTCCTTCGCGGACACTTCCACGTAGATGGTCTGTCCACCCCAGGACTCGGGAACCAGGCCCTGTTCCGACAGGCTCTGCTTGATGCGATCCGGATTGGCTCCGGGTTTATCGATCTTGTTGACGGCCACCACGATGGGGACCTCGGCGGCCTGCGCATGATTGGCGGCTTCGAGGGTTTGCGGCATAACGCCGTCATCCGCGGCCACCACCAGGACCACGATATCGGTGGCTTGCGCCCCGCGGGCCCTCATGGCGGTAAACGCTTCGTGACCGGGGGTATCCAGAAACGTCACGCTTTTCTCCCCCACCTGGACGGAGTAAGCCCCGATATGTTGCGTGATGCCTCCCGCTTCCTGTTGCGTCACCTTGGTCTGACGCATGGCATCGAGCAATGACGTTTTCCCATGATCCACGTGCCCCATAATGGTGACCACCGGAGCCCGAGGCGCGACTTGTGACTCGGTCGTCGGCTCAAGCAGTTCTTCCAACAACGCGTCACCCTCTTTCTCCGTCTGGATCTCAACCTGAATCCCGAGCCCTTCGGCAATCAGCACGCCGGCATCCAGATCCATGGGTTGATTCAGTGTGAGGCCGACGCCCATTTCCATTAACCGACGAATCACGTCCGCCGCCCGGATCCCCAGATGTTCCGCAAACTCCTTCACGGTGATGCCCGATGAGAGCTTGACGGTCTTTCGTCTGGGTTTCGTGATTTCAGTCGGCGTGGCTGAAGGGACGTGCCGGGAGCGTTCGTCCCGTCTCAGGGCGGGAAGGGGACGAAGATCCTGCCAGCGAGCCGCATCTTCATAGATCTCGGCAAAGAGGTCCGCATCACGCGGTTTGCCGGCTTTCCGACTCTTTTTCGGCTTCTCCTCATCCTTGGCCTTCTTGTTCTCATCCGCCGTTTTTTCAGGAGTTGTCACCGGCTCAACGGCCGCCACGGGCGAAGACTTTTCTTCGATTGACGGCAAGGCGTCGGGGATCGCCGATTCGGCAGCCAAGGCCTGAGTCATGGCGGCGACTTCGGGCGGCTCATCGGCGACGCCCACCGGTTCCGGGGGTTCGCTCTGAAGGGCCGCGGGGCTGAGGCCATCTCCCGGAGAGACTTCTGTTGCCAAGGTCTCGGGGTCAGAAGGAGGAGGAACTTCTTCTTTTCGACGTTTGATTAATATGTGTTTCTTCTCGGGTTTACGCACCTCCTCTTCCGCAGGCTTTTCCTTTTCCCGCGCGGCGTGGCCGCGTGCTTTTACCGGCGACGCGGAGGGTTTCTTTGCGGTTTTACCGGGTTTGAGCGAACAGGTTGCCTTCTTCCGCGTCGTTGTCTGGGTCGCGGCCTTTCCCGAAAACGCTTTCATGGCTTTCCGGACGTCCTCCTCGCTCAAGGCATTGCTATGGGAGGACACCGCAATGCCCAGTTTGCCCAGTTCGGCAATCAGGATCCGACTTTCCTTACCCAGCTTCTTGGCTAATTCATATACTCGCATCGTGAGTCGTTATGAGGACGCCTCTCCGGATCCAACCGCCTCTCCGGACGCGACCTCAAGCCCTTCACCCGTCTCCGCGTCACGCGCAGGTTCCGGCGGCGGCTTCTCCGTTCCGGTCTCCTGTTCACGTTGCGCCGCGGTTTCCTCCGCCAGAGCGGCTTTTATTTCCCGTTCCCGCTCGAGTTTTTCTTTTTCGTATTCGCTCACGCTGATGATATCGATTTTCCACCCGGTTAATTTGGCTGCAAGTCGGACGTTCTGCCCGTTCTTGCCAATGGCTAACGACAATTGCGAGTCCGCCACCACCACCAGGGCCGCCTTTTTCTCTTCATCGATGCCCACTTTCTCGATGGAGGCCGGATTCAACGCTTCGCCGATAAACACGCGCGGGTCCGTGGTCCACGGGATGATGTCGATCTTTTCCCCCTTGAGTTCCCGAACAATGGCCTGGACGCGGGAGCCCTTAATCCCGACACAGGCGCCAACCGGATCAACGGCTTTATCCTTGGAGAACACCGCGATTTTGGTCCGGTCCCCCGGTTCGCGCACCACCCCTTTGATCTCCAAAATTTTTTCCGTGACCTCCGGCACCTCCAATTGAAAGAGTTTGACCACGAACTGCGGATGCGCACGGGACAGGATCACCTGAACGTCTTTCGGAGTCCGGCGTACTTCCAACAGCAAGGCCCGCACGCGATCACCTCGCCGGTGGACCTCACGGGGAATTTGTTCATGAACGGGCAACACGGCCTCGGTCTTTCCAATTTCCACCAGATAGTTCCGGCGCTCCTGTCCGAGGATGATGCCATGGACCAAGTCTCCCTCCCGCTTCGAATATTCCCGCTCCACCGCCTCCCACGTGGCTTCCCTGACTTTTTGACAGATCACCTGTTTCGCGGCCTGCGCCGCGATCCGTCCGAATTCCTCAACGTCGATGAGCGAGCCGATCTCATCGCCCAATTCGGCCTCGCCATCAATCGCCCGCGCCTCATCCAAGGAAATCTGGGCATTGACATCGGTAATCTGGTCCGCAATGGTCTTCAAGGACACGATGGAAATCTCGCCCGTCTCAGGGTCGATTTGGACCTGAATGTTTTCGTTGTTGCCATACCGCTTCTTCGCCGCAGTCAGCAGCGCAGACTCCACGGCCGCCAGCACCCGATGTTTATCAATGCCTTTTTCACGTCCCACCTGCTCAATGACTGCCATCAGTTCATGCTTCATAGCCGCCCCTCTTCTTGCTGACCCGCAATCGGCTCTGCCCCGACCGCGTCACCCGCCTTCGATCCCTCCGTTACCATTCAATTTCGAGTTTGGCATGGGCAATGGCATCCCACTCGAGAGCCACCCGTCGAGGCGTCCGCGATTTTCGAACCGGCACCTGCAGGGTAATGCCTTGATCATCGACCTCAGCCAATTGACCGACAACCGTTCCCTTCCCCTGAACGGGGGCATGGACTTTGACTCGAATGGTTCGTCCAACCGCCTGGTCGTAGTCCTTGCGCCGTTTCAGCGGACGATCGAGACCCGGGGAAGACACATCGAGACGATAGGCGTGGGCAACAGGATCAGCCACGTCAAGCGCTCGCCCGAGCGATTGATGAAACTGCTCACAATCCTGAATCCCGACACCGCCCTCTTTCTCCACGATCACCCGCACGATGGTTTTGGCTCCCTGCCCGTGACACTCGACTTCGATAATTTCAAGGCGGAGGGCCTTGGCAATCGGCTCGGCGATGCCTTGGACGAGGCTCCCCAGCCCGTTCATGTCCGTAATTCCACGCCCTTCCGGAGAGATCTTTTGGAGAACGACAACGCAAAAAAAAGTGGGCTTCCGCCCACTTTACTGTCAAGACCTTATCACTTCTCCATGACCGAAGGCAAGCCATGGACCCTTCCATCAGTGACAAGGACGTTCCTTCGAACAACGCCTCTCCCGACGCTGAAAGGCGCGAAAAATATTGTTGCCGGGACTCCGGGGAAGCTCGTCACGTCTCGATAATGGTGAGCCGCCTCGGGCTCGAACCGAGGGCCCTCGCCTTAAAAGGGCGATGCTCTGCCAACTGAGCTAGCGGCTCACCGGAAACGGATGCTAACAACCACTCTAAAGGTTGTCAAACAGTCGGGTCTCTGCGTGATCAGCCGTGGTTCAGGCCGGGTCAAGCACTGACTTTGGAGAGTTTGACCCGAGCGCGCGTCTGCGTCATGGGGTTCTTCAGCATGATCGTATGTTCTCGATGAGAGCCGGTCGAGACGATGTCGATCGGGCACGACGTCAGATCTGCAATCCGCCTCAAATATCGCTTGGCCTCGACCGGCAACGCTTTATAGGACGTCGCGCCGGTCGTCGTGCCCGCCCACCCCTGGAACATTTCATACACGGGTTCACATTGCGTGAGGATACGCGGGTCGACGGGCGTCTCGCGATACAGTTTTCCCTGATAGCGATACCCGACCGCAATCTTGAGTTCCGGCACCCCGTCCAGCACGTCCAGTTTCGTCACCGCCAAGGAGGTGCAGCCATTCACCCGAACCGCGTAGCGCAACAGGACCGCATCCAACCATCCACACCGACGCGCCCGGCCCGTGGTCGCGCCGAATTCCTGTCCTCGCTCCTGCAACCCGCTGCCGACGACATCGGATAACTCCGTGGGAAACGGCCCGCTACCCACGCGCGTGGTATAGGCTTTGGTGACGCCCAGGACCGCGTCGATTCTCGTCGGTCCCACGCCGCTTCCGGTACAGGCGCCGCCGGCACACGCATTGGACGACGTCACAAAGGGATACGTCCCGAGATCCACGTCCAGGTGCGTCCCCTGGGCCCCTTCAAAGAGTACGAGACGTCCGCTTTCCACGGCCTTGTGAATGAGTAACGAATCATCGGTCATATACGGTGACAGGCGTCGGGCATAGGCCAGATATTCTTCACAAATGCGATCGGCATGAAAGACCCGCACGCCGTAGACGTGCCGGAGAAAATTGTTGATTTCGACCAGATTCCGTTCCACTTTTTCCCGAAACCCTTCGGGATCGAGCAGGTCTCCCATCCGAATCCCGATACGCGCCATTTTGTCCACGTAGGCCGGGCCGATCCCTTTGCCGGTGGTCCCGATCCGGCGAGCGCCCTTGGCTTTTTCCGCGGCTTTGTCGATGGCTTTGTGATACGGCATGATCAGATGCGCGCGCTGGCTGATGGCAAAATTCCGCCCCACCTTAATGCCTTGGGCCGCTAATTGATCCAGTTCCCCGATCAAGGCCCCCGGGTCGATGACCACCCCGTTTCCCAACACACACTGTTTCCCCCGGGACAGGATCCCGGATGGAATCAAGTGAAACACGAACGTGCCTTTTTTCGTGACGACCGTATGCCCGGCATTGGAGCCGCCCTGGAATCGCACGATGATATCTGCCTCTTGGGCCAGAATATCAACGATCTTCCCCTTGCCCTCATCCCCCCACTGGGACCCGATGACCACCAGATTTCCCATGTACCACCCAAGCTTTTCCGGAAAACAGTCACAAAAAAAGGGCCCGGCCAACCTAATGCCAGAGCCCATCGAATGATCCTAGGCTGCCTCTTGTTATTTGTCAATAGCACGTAGGAAGAACGTCGCAAAAAGGGGAATTATCCTTTTAACTTGATTCGTTCAGGAATTGAAGACATTACATAAAGAAGCAGAAATGCCCCACAACAAAAAGAGAAAAATCAGTGTGCAATCCTTAAACACCTTAATATATTATCAATATATTGCTCTTAAACGCAGGAGGATGACATGAAACAAAGCGCAATAATTGCCATACTCAGAGGTGGCTCGGTTTCCTTGAACAGGTTGCAGGCTGTTGATAAGTGGCTCTCCGCTCTGGTTATGCCGCCGCCGGGATTGGCTTGGGCTGGTTGAAA
>Ga0209021_1001188_pt1 | contig 27474 bp, 18 predicted proteins | sample PinacodermFT_FD_187299 | JGI IMG/M metagenome (GOLD analysis project Ga0209021, IMG submission 187299) | Host-associated microbial community of the marine sponge Aplysina aerophoba from Gulf of Piran - sponge pinacoderm, lysed by freeze-thaw... | ecosystem: Host-associated > Porifera > Sponge >... | reverse complement strand
GCGCTACCGGCAGAAGCGCTCGGAGCGTTTCCTGTCGCCGGAGGAATACCGCCGCCTCGGCATCGCGCTGGACCGGCATGAGGGAGAATACCCATTCCACGCGGCGGCGCTGCGCCTGCTTCTGCTGACCGGCTGCCGGAAGTCGGAGATCGTTACCCTCGAATGGCGCTTCTACCGCGACGGTCACCTGTTTCTCCGCGACAGCAAGACCGGTCCGAGAACCGTCTGGTTGTCCGGACCGGCACGCAGCATTCTCGACGGCATCGGGAAAAACGGGCGCTGGGTGTTCCCGGCCTTGCGGGGCGATCGGCACCGGAGCATCGACTGGCTGGATCAGTTCTGGTTCAGGGTCCGCGCCGAGGCGGACCTCGGAGACGCACATCTGCACGACCTGCGCCACACCATGGCCTCGATGACGATCCTCGACTGGTTCAGGTCGGGACGGGACCCCGATCGCGAGATGTACAAGCTCAGCACCTGGTTGGGCCATACAGACCCCGCTGGAACCTACTGGTACATCGAGGCCGTGCCCGAACTATTGCAGCTGGCCAGCGAGCGCGCCGAACGCTCCTTCGACAATGGAGAGGGATCGTGACGAGATACCCGCTCCCCATCTTCGTGCAACGCTTCTTCACCGAACGCCTCACAAACCAGCTCGCGGCCAGCGCCAACACGGTGGCAAGCTATCGCGACACCTTCCGGCTGCTGCTGACCTTCGCCACAAGCCGTCTCGGCCGCCAGCCGACCGATCTTCTGGTCACCGACATCGATGCCGATCTTGTAGGCAGGTTCCTCGACTTCGTCGAGACCTCGCGGGGCAACAGTGCCCGCAGCCGCAACACCAGGCTGGCGGCGATCAGGTCGTTCTTCAAATACGTCGCCATCAACGAGCCGGCGCTCCTGCACCATTGTCAGCGGGTGCTCGCCCTGCCCTCGAAACGCCACAAGAAGCGCATGATCGACTATCTCGAGCGCGAGCAAATCGAGGCGCTTCTCGCTGCCGCCGACCTGTCGACCTGGTACGGGCGGCGGGACCGGGCCCTGCTGCATCTGTGCGTGCAGACCGGGCTCAGGGTCTCCGAGCTGATCGGCCTCCGCTGCGGTGATGTCGTTCTCGGCACGGGTGCCCACGTCCGGTGCCGCGGTAAGGGGCGCAAGGATCGCTCGACACCGCTCAGGGCGGACACGGCGGCGATACTCGGCGTCTGGCTCGACGAGCGGGCCGACGCGGCCGACCGGCCGTTGTTCGTGAGCAACCGAAATGGCCGTCTCAGTCGTGACGCGGTCGAGCGCATCGTCCGAAAGTACGCCGCTCTGGCGGCCGAGCGCTGTTCGACGCTCAAAGGCAAGCATGTCACCCCGCATTGCCTGCGGCACACGGCGGCGATGGAGCTTCTGCACAATGGCGTCGGTTGCACTGTCATTGCGCTCTGGCTCGGGCACGAATCGGTCGAGACGACCCAGATCTATCTCCACGCCGATCTGCAGGTGAAGGAAAAGGCGATGGAGAGGACTAGGCCGGTCGACACGCCACCCGGCCGATACCGGCCATCCGACGCCCTGCTGGATTACCTCGAAGCGCTTTGATTATGCCGCGAAACCGAGACCGGCAGTCAGTCTGATCAAGGGGTTGCGACCAGAACGCGGCATAATCCGGTTATCGGCATGCCCGGAGCTGTTCGTCACCCGTCATCGCAAACCAAACCGCCGACCGAAGGAATCAGCGGTCATGACACAGACTCCGGACCCGGCTGTCCATGCGCCAGGAGGCAGGGAACGGGAGTTGCGCGGATATCGCGCAGCCGGGCGTAACATGCTACTCAGGCTCGGAACGGAACAGTCAGCGAAAACGGGAGCGCATGGATGAACAAGTCGGAACTGGCGGAGCGTCTGGCAGGCCGGACGGAAATGAGCAAGGCCGCCGCGAAAGACGCTGTCGACGGTGTATTCGACCTGATCGGCGAAGCCCTGACGAATGGCGAGGAGGCGCGGATTCTTGGATTCGGCACGTTCGGCACCCGGAACCGGCCAGCGCGCGCCGCGCGCAACCCGCGGACAGGCGAGACCCTGTCGGTCGCCGCCTCGACGGTTCCGCTGTTCAAGGCCGGCAACACGCTGAAGGAAGCCGTGAAGTCTCGACATGCGGGATGAACCGCATTTGGCCGGGGATCGGGGACACGCGAAGCCAGCGAGGGACAGCAGGTTGAAATCACCCGCTTTCGGTGCGAAGACCGGCGGCGTTGCCCGTTCCTTCCAGTGGAGTGGAGAATCGAGGCTTGGCCTGGAGTTGCGGCGGTCGGCCCGGCCGCAGGCAGCGCGTTATGACAGAACAGGCAGAAACACAATCTGCGCGCGTAGCAGGGTTTCTCGCCGGGGTCGGAAATGGCCACGGAGCCAAAGTCGGGAGATCGTGTGAAAAATGACCCGGCAGTGAGGGGGGATCGGGCGACGGTGACGGCTTTGCGAGCGCTGCGGTCGCTCGATGGAGTCCGGCCCCTCTACATTCTCCCGACGGACCCGCTGGCGGAAGAGGTTCTGATTCCGGGCTTCCGGGCGGCAGGGCAAGTCGACTGCATGGTGGGTTTCTTCTCAAGCGAAGTGCTGGCGTCGCTCGCCCCCGGCCTTGCGACTTATGTCACCGGCTCCGACAACAGTTTCCGGCTTGTCGTAAGTCCATTGCTGCGGGCCGAAGACCTAGCGGCGATAGAGGAAGGGTCGAAATCGGCGGAGGAAATCGCGGACAGTATTCTTGAGGAACTAATCGTCACGGAGGATATGCTTCAACGCTACACATTGAAGTGCCTGACCTGGCTGCTGCGAGAGAAGCGTATCGAAATCAAGGTCGCGTTGATGAAAGATGCCCTCTTTCATCCGAAGGTGTGGCTCTTCAAGCACTCAGGCGATGTCGTCGCGGCACACGGGTCGGGTAACGCCACCTATGCGGGCATTCGCATGAATATCGAGCAGATTGTCATATCGCGGTCATGGCAGGACCCGAACCAGAGATACATTGCAGAAAAACTCAGCTATGAGTTCCAACGGCTCTGGGAGAGAAAGGATGACAACTGTATCGTAATCCCGATGCCGGAGGCTGTGAAGGAGCGCCTACTGCGTACGTACAGTTCGGAGTTTGCCCCGAGCGAGGACGAGTTGCGCGCGCTTTATACCCGCGCGAAAGGACTGACCGAACAAGTGGAGCCAGCCGAGCCGGTTTCGGTGGCGAGTGCGGGCTTCAAGATTCCTGACTGGCTGAGATACGAAGACGGGCCGTTCGAGCACCAGGGAAAAGCTGTGAATGCTTGGTGCCAAGCGGGGTATCGCGGCGTGCTGGAAATGGCGACCGGTTCAGGCAAGACGATTACCTCGATGATCGGTGCACACTGTGTGTACAAAGATCAAAAGCCGTTGCTGATCGTTGTTGCAGCACCCTATGTGCCGCTGATCGAACAGTGGTGCGGAGAGATTGTGCCGTTCGGAATTAGGCCTGTTAATCTCACGAGAGCAGGCAGCGCGGCGAAGCGGGCGAAAGAACTGCAAAGACTTAGACGACGCCTGCGCACTGGCCTAGCGGGTGTGGAAGTAGTCGTGGTCAGTCACGACACGTTGTGCACCAAGGAATTTCAGGAGGCCGTTAGGGCTTTCGATTGCGCGCGGATGCTGATCGCAGACGAGGCGCATAACCTCGGCCGACGGTCATTCATCGAAGATCCGCCGGATTTCTTCGAGCATCGGCTTGGCCTCTCGGCGACGCCGATTCGCCAATATGACGAGGAGGGAACCGAGGCACTGCTCGAGTTCTTCGGACCTGTCGCGTTCCGTTTCGCCCTTGAGGAGGCGATTGGTCGATGCCTCGTCGAATACGATTACTACGTCCACGCGGTCTATCTGACGGATGTCGAGATGGACGAATGGTTCGAACTGACGGGCAAGATCAGGCAGAACGCGTGGCGTAGCGAGGCCGGAAAGCCGGACGAGTATCTAGCCAAGTTGCTGCGGGACCGTCGCGCCCTTCTGGAAACGGCATCAGGCAAGGTTTCCAAGCTGAAGGCCTTGCTTGACGAAGAGGATACCGGCGGCCTGCAGCACACGCTTGTCTACACCTCGGACAAGGGGCCGGAGCAGCTCGACAACGTAAACGACCTGCTGCGCGACCAGAACATCCTATTCCATCAGCTGACAGCCGAAGAGACAGGGAACCGCGAGCAGACGAAGCAGATCATCGCGTCCTTCCAGAACGGCGAAATACAGGTGCTTACTGCGAAGCGCGTACTGGACGAGGGAGTGAACATCCCACAGATACGCAAGGCCTTCATTCTCGCAAGTACCACGGTCGAGCGGCAATGGGTGCAGCGCCGCGGACGGCTGCTGCGGACATGCAGCGCCATCGGCAAGACGCACAGCGTGATCCACGACCTGCTGGCCCTACCGCCGGGCATGGAAGAGGGGCTCGACCCCGATGCGCGCGGGCTCGTTCGCACAGAACTGCGTCGAGCTCAGGAGTTTGCCGGGCTAGCGAGAAACGCGGGAAGACCGGATGGGCCGCTGGCCACGATAGACAGAATGGTGCACGCCGCGTACCTGTAAGGTTTGGGGAAGAACAGATGCCACTGAACGACAGAAAGATAATTTCGATCATCCTAGAGGAATGTGAGGGGATCGATGAGCGATGCAACGGCTATCGGGAAGAGCTCATCGAAGTGATTTCCGAGATTCTTGAATATGAGCGCGGTCACCGCGTCTCGGCCACGAATATCCAAAAGAAGATCAACGACAAGTGCAATGCGACTGCGCGGTTCCTAGCGACGCAACGTGGAGAGGACTCTGGAGCGGAGAGGTTAACCTCATGAAGTTGCTCCGTGCGGAATTTCAGAACTTCCGGCTGCTTCGAGATCTGAGTCTTGAGTTTTCGTGCGATCCCGACCGGAACTTGACGGTTATCCGCGCTGCAAATGAGTCGGGGAAGACGACGATTCTGCACGGCCTTCAGTGGGCGCTCTACGGAGACGCGGCGCTGCCCGGGAAAGGCGAGGGGTTTCGCCTGCATCCGATTGACTGGGAAGTGGGTGGTGGCAAGCGTGTACCGATCACAGCCACGGTTGAATTTGAAGTGACGACGCACCGGCGGGTTCGCGGAGAGGTGCGCGAGACCCGGCGGCGCTTCCGCCTGGTGCGATCCGCGTTTGAAGACGTGGACAGCCAGGCACGTCGCTCTAACTCGACGGTGAAATTGTTTGCATTGAACGACACTGGAGCAAGTCCTATCGATGTGCCGGAAGCACTGATCAACGACGAGCTGCCGCCGGAACTACGGGAAGTGTTTTTCACGGATGGCGACCGGGCATTGAGTTTCATTGAAGCGGACGTAGCTGTGTCCACGAAGCGCGAGCGGGTGCAGCGCGCCATTCGCTCGCTGCTAGGTCTGGGCGTTATCGACGATGCCATCAAGCACGTGCGCAAAGCGGCGGGGGAAGTAAACAGAAAGGCAAAGCAAGTGGGGACAGGCGGTGAGCTAAATGAGATCGCCTCACGCCTTGAAGAGATGGAAAACAGCCGCGAGGAATTTGAAACTGATCTGGAAGATGCCAAACAACAATTTGGGGCGTTCGATGAGAAAGTTGATGAAGTAGACCGGAAGATTGCAGCTGCACTCCAGAAGGGAGATAAGGAAAAACTCCGCAAGGATCTCGAGGGTGCCAAGAGCGAGATAAAGCGGCTGGATGCGCAACTCGCCTCTGCAAACAAGGAACACTCGGCGCTATTTCGTAGCCGCTCGATCGCGACGGACCTGCTGGCACCCGTGCTGGATCGAGCGTTTGAAAAGCTAGAAGAGCTACACGATCAAGGCAAGATTCCCAATACAACTATCCCGGTATTGCAGGACCGGCTAGAGGCGGAAGTCTGCATCTGCGGTGAAACGCTGGGAGTAGACGACCCGGAAGGTGAAGAGCGCCGCAGACATATCCAGAAGCTGATCGATGACAGCGAGCGTGCTGACGAAATCCAGGAGATCATCACTGATCTGTACTACGGTGCCAAGCCGTTGCAGAGCGGCGGTGAGTCTGTATCGGGCACGTGGCTTGAAGAGTACACGAAGGTTGTGGAGCGGCGTGACGGCATTCAAATCCTGCGCGACGAATCAGGCCGCAAGTTTCGGGCATTGGAGCTGCAACTGGACTCTCTGCCTGACACCGACATTCAGGGCCTTCGGGAAACGCGCCGCCAGTACAAGAACCAGAGAGATCGCTATTTGGCCAGGCAATCGAGCCTTGAGACCCAGCTCGCCGGTCTAAGGCGGGACCGCGAAGAACTGGAATCCAAGCGCGACCGATTGCTACGCGAGCAGAAGAAGGGTGCGCGAATTCTCGCAGAGCTGGAAGTTACACAGGATGTGATGAAGGTTCTGAGAAGTGCATATGAGCGGATCACGAACGAGGAACTGCAAAAGGTCAGCGATCTGATGAACAGCGTATTCCTGGAGATGATCGGCGCGGATCCGGAGCAGGGGGCAATCATCCGGCGTGCCGAAATCAGCCGGGATTTCGACATAATCGTGTATGGACCCAACGACAGGACACTCAACCCGGATCGTGACCTGAACGGAGCGTCACGGAGGGCGCTGACGCTCGCATTCATTCTCGCGCTGACGAAGGTCAGCGAGGTCGAAGCGCCGAACGTGATTGATACGCCGCTTGGGATGACGAGCGGTTACGTGAAGCGGTCCATCCTGCGGACGGCAGTGCGCGAGAGCGCGCAGCTGATCCTGTTCCTGACGCACGATGAAATTGCGGGCTGCGAAGAAATCATCGATCAGGCCGCGGGAGTGGTACTCACGCTGACAAACCCGGCGCACTTCCCGAAGATGCTAGTGAATGATCCCGGCGTGGAAGACCGCAAGGTTCTGCGCTGCGAATGCGATCACAGGAACGAATGCCAGCTCTGCCATCGCCATCCCGATGTGCAGGTCGAACTAAGAATGGCCTCATAGGTAACAAACGATGGCAGACCGCTACTTCAATCCCTTTCAGGCGATCGACATCAACGTACCGGTGGAATTCCACGAGGCTTTCACTCGGTACTGCCAGCGAAGCGCGAACTCCATCTTGGACCAGAGCCCTTTTCCGCGAATGGTGGACCTCTGGTTCCTGTCCGTCTGCGTCGCAGCCCGGCTCGGGCTCGACCCGGCCGATATCACGAAACTCGACACACGGAAAATCATCGACGGCTCGATCTTCGGCAGCGATCCCTGGAGGGTTCATACGTTGATGCTGGTCGCTGTAGGCAAGACCGGCGATGTTCAGATCGTCTCCGAGCCGCGCAAGATGATGACGCTTGCCAACGGGCTAGCCGTGGCGGGGCTTCCCAGGGTCATCGAAATGCTAAAGGAAGGCGAATCCGAACCGATATGGAACCTGTCGGACGCTATTGACGAACTCTTGCGAAAACACGCGTCTGTTTGATCACGCGATTGAAGTAACGGTGCGCAAACTCACAGAAGATCATTGGGGTTGATGAGATCTCCATGAAGAAAATCAAAGAGCTTTTTGAAGCGGAGGCTTCCAGTCCCTCAGAAACTGCCATGCTTCACAATGGAGCTGTTGGCTTTCGAATCCCTGAGTATCAGCGAGAATATGATTGGTCAAAACAAAACATCACTCGACTGTATAGTGACTGCCTTAGCGGCCTCAACCGGCTCGCAACAAGTCCGAATGCGGACGCTTTCACTTTTCTGGGCACGTTGATTCTCGTAGAAGAGAGGAGCAAAGAAGAGGATTTTGGCGGTACCTCCGTAGCCATCGTCGATGGACAACAGCGCCTGACGACGCTGACGCTTCTTGCCTGCGGTCTGTATGAAAAGCTCAATGCTGCACTTCACGCACTGGAGTTGCTCGCACTCAAGGAGGGTGTTAAGAAATGGATTAGGGTTGAAATAGAGGATCGAATGGCCGATCTTCTCGAATGCGCTGTCGGCACGCAAAAGATCAAAGGAAATAAGACGTATCCATACCCGCGTATTATACGAACCAAAGACCAAAGGGGGCGTTCATCACAGACATCCGAATACCGTTCTGCTTTGGCGGTGTTTCTTAATGCATTTGCAAAATATGCCAGCGGCGAAGTCCAAGAATTTCTTCCTCCGTCCCTTGGAAGCGGCATCGACGCGCAGAAGTTGGGGGCAAATTATCAACTGGTCAGGGGACTACTTGAGAACCTTAATGATGCGGAGTGGTACGATGATGCCGAGTGCGAGCAAGTTTCAATCGACTATCTAAACCGTTCTGGGTACCGAAGCTTGCTAGATCGTCTTGCAGATATTGTAAAGAATGAGGACGATCAGAACCGTGCTATTGAAGATCTAAGAAAATGCGAAACAGCACACGACTTAGTTCGAACTCTCCTGTTTGCGGCATATTTCTGCCGATGCATAGTCCTTACTCGTGTAACAACAGACGATGAAAGCGCGGCATTCGATATCTTCGACGCCCTCAATACTACTGGTGAACCTCTAACTGCATTGGAAACGCTCAAACCGCGAGTTATTCAGTATGAAAACTCGAAAGGGGAGTTTTTTGGCACGACATCGGAAATTGCTTTCATACGGCTGAAGGAGAACCTTGATGAGTGGTATAGGGACACGGCTCAAAAGCAAAGGGAAACAAAGGAGTTATTGGTTAGTTTCGCTTTGTACATGGAAGGAACCAAACAGCCCGAGCACCTTGCAGCACAACGAAACTTCCTCCGAACGCGATATGATCGGGCGGCTGCGGTTTCCCGAGAAAACGCTCAACGCTTTGTGTCGTTGCTTGCCGATATGGCGGAGTTTAGGAGGTATTACTGGTCAGGTAAGGGCATAGAGGAACTCGGGTTGTTTCACTCCGAGCCTAATCTGGGACAAGTTCAGCTTCTGATGTCCTTCGTCAGAGACATGCAAACCAAACTGGTTCTGCCGATCTTGGGCCGGTACTGGAGCCCGGAAATCAAGAGACAGGGAGATGGCGAGTTTTTGGAAGTTCTCAAGGCTGTCACGGCCTTTCTGATCTTGAGACGAGCTGCATCGGGTGGGACTGCGGGAATAGACAGTGAGCTCCGCGCGATGATGGCGGCCAAGAACGGTTCAACCAAGAAATTCGAGCTATGTGTCGGAATAGAGTCAGAAAATCAAAGACTTAGTGTCGACGAGATCAAATCTGCATTCAAGAAGCTGCTTGCTGGGAGCAAGTTCAAAATTTCTCAGAAGGAAAAGTGGGTGGATCAGGTTGTCGATAACCCCCTTTACCAGCAAGCAAGGACTGTGGCTCGGTTCATGCTCCTTGTCGCGGCTCATCAGTCAATTCCCTCCTCGGAGACGCCAGGTTGCTGGGAGAGAGCTGGCGTCAAAAAGAGCTCACACATCAACAACTTTCTTACTCATGAAACGTGGAATGGCGAATTATACGAGACAGTGGAACATATAGCGCCGGAGAACGAACCGAAAAGTGGCTGGAATGTAGAGATTTATAGAAACATGATTTTACGTCACTCGCTAGGAAATTTGGTTTTGCTGCCCAAGAAAGAAAACGGTGCTATTGGTAACGATAGTTGGAAACGCAAACAAGTATTTTATGCCGCCCTCACCGAGGAAACGATGGAGCAACAGCAAGAACGGATCGACGAAGCCGCTGCATTGGGTATGCAGTTTTCGAACTATACGTCGGAACTACTGCGACAAGGGGAGAGACTTGCATTGCTTCAGCCGCTTCGAGATGTCGAAGAGTGGAGCCGCGAAGTGATCAATGCGCGGGCGCGCAACACCGCCGAACTTACCTGGGATTATGTATGGCCGTGGCTCAATTGATCATTTGTGGCATGCTAGACAGACTTTTGCTTTACCATATAGATCATCGATGTCCAGAGGTTCGCGGTCGGGCCGCAGTGGATTGATCGTGGCGCGAGAGCGCATCCGAGTTAGCCTCAGCTCGTGATCCTGTCTGATTTGCGCGAGGCGTTCCGGCCGTTCCAGATCTTCAAGAGACTCTCCCTGGCTCCATGTGAATGGTGAGCCGTGCTCCACGGCGTTCTTCTCGTATGCTTTGGCTTCTTCGAATGCCGCGGGGTGTTCCTCCTTGAGCCGCACCCATTCGATCTTCTGCTGGAAGAAGCAGAAGGTGCAGCCGCTGCGCGTGCGCCAGGAGTAATACTTCGGCAGGCCGAGCCCCGCTCCATCCAGAATCTCCAGCACTCCCGCCTTGTCGACACCGGACTGCTTGAAGGGCAGTTTGATAACAAGGCGATGGTGCTTCGATGAATAGCCTTCGCGGTATTCTTCGTCACTGCGGATCGCAACATAGCTGTAGACGGTGGTGCCGGCGGCCAGGATCGGCCGAAGCCATTGCTCGAAGGGTCGGAGTTTGAGCTGTCGGGTACACCAGCGTGTTTGGGGCGACGGAAGAAAGTCGTTGTACTGCTTGAGCCAGAAGTCAAAGTCGCGGTCGGGATTTAGCCGCCGTATCGGCTGTCCGAGAAATCCTTCCAGCCTCCCCAGGTACTCGTAGACCTCAGGCAGTTCCTTGCCCGTGTCCGTGAAAAAGTACTCGATCTCCAACTCGGGATGATGCTGCCGCATATAAACTGCGAGCGCCGCGCTATCCCTCCCGCCGGACAGTCCGAGCACATGTTTCACGGAATCGGTCATCATGAAGCGATTCTTCCTTTCCCTTCCTTTTTGGAAGGTGGGCGCTCCTGCATGTAGCGCGTGCTGAGCTCCGCTAGCGCCGCGAGAATGATGCTGCGGCGACTGGTGTCGGTTCCCTCCAGTGCACCAGCAACACGCTCGACGAGCTCGGTGACGGCTGCGCGGTCGGAATCGGCGATGTCGAACTCCTCCAGCATAGGCGCCGGGCGGCCGTCCATACCGATCACTACGGCGAGCGCCTGTCGCTTGTCGGGACGGCCCTTGACGCGCGCATACGTCTCCGCGCGAAGGAACTTTTGTGCCATGTCGGCGAGCTCGATTGCCGCGCGGTCGAGGTCGGGATCGACCCAATCGTGCGGAGGCTTGTCCGCGGCTAGGCTGGCAATGCCTTCGAAGCTCTCGTGAGATCCATCGAACTGCAGGAGACGTCCTGCGAAAGCGTCAAGACGGAAGTCGCCAGCGAGCTGTTTGATGTTCTCCGCTCGCTCGCGCAATTCCGCGAGAGCTTGTGGCGAGACATTCGGCACCTGCAGCTCTGCGAGCATGATGTCGCGCAAGCGATGCAGCATGGAGGGATAAGCCTGCACCAACTCCTCGAGCCCTTCGCGGACACTGCCGATCACACGGCGCAGGGTGTCTTCGTCAGCTAGCGAAATGTCTTCGCCCAGGGTTCCGGGGATGTCATCGAACAGGAACTGGTTGGGGTCGTGCGCCCGTTTGAAGAGCTCGCGGATACTCACGGCGTTCGAAGATAGCCGCATTGTCCGCTCAGTCCACCTGGGAAGCCGGTCGTAGATCGCAACGAGGCCGCGCCCGACGTCGATTGGTTTCAAGTGCGCAAGTTCGTTCGTTTCGTCGAGATCGCGCACCACGTCCGCCATACCCGATAGCAGGCGCCGGGCGGTATCCGTGAGGTCCATCCAGCGCAACTGGATGACGGCTGCGTTCTTCGCAAGGTATTCCACGTCCACATCGTCGAATATGGCCCGGAACACGCCGTCTCGGTAAACTGCGAGCTTGTCGCGCTGCGACAGGACAAATGCGACGGCGAGGATCGGCATGAGACCATCCTTCACGCCGTAAGGCGGTTTCCTCCACTCGTCGAATAGTTCGGAGACAGCGACCGTGCGATTCGCGTTCCGCTTCACGAACTGGCTTGCCTTGTCCCAAAGGGGAGCCAAGCGGTAGGGATCGTTATCGCTTGTCGTCGGTACGACGAAGCGCCAGTCAGTTCCACGCCCGGCGTAGAGGCCCGTCGCTTCGAGCAGGGACGCAAACAAACCGCGCTCGGCCGGGAACCCGTCGATGCCGAGACGCGGTGCACCCCGATTCAAGACCATGCGCCGCAAAAGGTTGTTTTGCGCGGCGATGGCGTTGCTGGACGGCTTCCGTCGGTTGAGAAGCTCATTGTGCAAGCGCGGTGATTCTTCGAAGCGGAGGTCTGCCAGCTCCGAGGCGATGCCGTTCAGGTTGGCCTGCCGCAGTCGTTTCGGTTGGTGGTACTTGCGAAACCACTGGGCGTTGTCGAACGCCTTGTGCAGCTCTGTTTCCAGGACGGCCTGCAGGGCTGCAAGGCGTGCGGAGACTTCTCGTCGGGCGATGGGATCGCCAGCGAGTTCCGGGTGATCGTTGGCGACGCGTTCGAGAGCTAACAGTTCGCGTGCCAGCGGCACGATGGCCCAGGATCGTTTGGAAATTCCGACGACCGTGTCCCATTCATCACTGTGGCGTGTCGCCTCACGGCACAGGCCTTCGGCGTATGTCTCGCTCTCACCCGCAGTCGGGATGGTCAGGAGGAACTGACCTATGGCGCCGTTTTCCGGTTCAGGACTGGCGGTGAGTTCGGCGAGGCCGCAGACGGAAATAATGTTCACGTCGAACCATCGCAGCGCGCCGGTATCGTGATAATGGCGTTTGGCGAGAATGGGCTGGAGCCCCGCCAGCGACTTGAGTTCGTGGAAGTCGATCTCGTCGATCTCGTCGAGCGCGGTACGAACGGCGCGGTCGATGTCGAAGTCGCTGCCGGCGAATATCGCGCGGGCGTCGAGGAACTTCTTGAAGATCGTGAACGACCAGGTGTCCAGCTGCGAGAGGGTCTTCTCAAGCTCGCTGTGGGAGGTTTCCGGAAAGCAGGTCCGCAGAAGCTCAGAATGCGGAACGAGGCCCGAGCGCTCCTTGAACAGGTCGATCACCGCAATCGTCTTGAGCAGGCGCACATGAAGGGCGTCGCCGCCGATTGCCTCGCAACGCTCCAATGCTTCAGCGGCCAGCGCCCATCGGTGCCCGTCGGGAGACGCTAGGATGGACGGCTCAAGGTTGGCGCGGAGGTAGTCCCAAAGCCGGTCCGGGCTGTACAACTCCTCGGGGAAGGCATGATTGAGGAAGTCCTGAAAGCCGTGCGGCTCGGCGGAGTTGAGGAAGCCAAAAATGCTGCGCTGGTTCTGACCGAAACGCCGGCGGGAAATCGGTCCCAGCAGACACGCCACGACCGGGTGCAGTGGCCAGCATGCTTCGAGCGCGGCAGCCAGCCTCTCGGCGTCCTGGGGACGATCCCGCCGCGAAAACGCTGCGACGGCGGAAGCTAACGCGCCTGGTTTCGCCGGGCGATGATCGCTCTCGATCGCGCGGGAGATGAGGTCAATCTGTTCCTCGCCTGCGGTGTTGACGATGAGATCGACAAAACGGCCCTGTATCTTTACCCATTCTTCGCGCATTTCGTGCGATAGGCGGTGGGCGTATTCTTCGAACGCCTGATGCAGCACGCCGACAAGTAGAAGGCGCCCATTGCTCCGAGATGCCGCTTCGGCAAGTTGCTGGAAGATGTAGATGTCGGAGCCGTCCTGGGCGGCGGCCTCGAGAAACTTGCCCATCTCGTCGATAAAGATGACGAGCCCACCATGTGTTCGGGGCCTTTCGGCTGCAGCGTTGGTTAGGGTGGCAATTAAATTGCTTTCGGTCCAACCGCCGCGCGGCTGACGAGATACAAGGTTCATTCGCTTGACAGCTTCGCCTATGACCGCGACGGGATCGTCGCGCCGCGCGACGACGGGAAGAACACGCCACCCTTTCGTGCCGACTGGCAGTGCATCCTGGATCGCCTTCGTGACCTTCCGGCCGAAGACTTTGGCCGCTTCTGTCTGAAGTCCGGAATTGCCGTTGAGCAAGGCGCTGAGCGCGACGACCAAACTCGATTTGCCGCTGCCGTACGGACCGGTCCACGTGTATGCACCCTGCCCCGTTTCGGAAACATGCCGGGCCATCGTCAGGAGAACGTCGGCGAAGGATTGCGGGCAGACGAAACCCTCAAGGCTGGTGACCTCGCCGAAGTCGGAGTCGATTCGAATTGATCGAAGGAAACGGCGGGCGATGTGGGCGCGATGACCGGCAGGCATCAGGCGGCTTCCTTCCCGGCATGCGCTTCGTAATCGTTTGGAATCCAGGGAAGGGCCGACTCATCGCCGATGTCGATGTTGCGCTCGACCTGCTTGATGCCGGCGGTTTCCGACCACTGCAATGCACCGTCGGTTGCGTCGTCGAGGGCGGCGAGACGATCGGCGACATCGTTCTCGTCGAAAAGGAACACGCGCCCCGGCCCGCCGGGCGCATGTGCGATAGCTTCGAATGACAGTGAGGCTGCCGTGGAGTATCGCGACCAGAAGTCCAAGAGCGCGTAGGTAAAGACACCATCGCCTAAGGTGGTCTTTGGCCCGCGGACGAACCGGAATCCGTCTTTCTGGCCAACGGCTCTGATGAGACCCAATTCGGTCAGTGGCGACTCGAGCGCATCGTCGTGGCCTGCCTTGCCTGACGGCTGACGCGCGACGTAGGTGCGAATGAAACAGGCGACATCGTTCCTGATCGTCGTGTTCGCGACGCGGGACCACTGTCGGTCCATTGCAAGACGTTCAAGCCGCTTGATCAGGGAGACACGTTCGAAGGTGACGGCGGGGTAGTGGTTAAACGCCCAGAACCAGGTCGTTTTCTCGTAACGAGCGGCCAATCGCCAATGGATGAGCCAGAGTGTTGCGGGGTGCTCCATGTACAGGTCGAGCCCGGTGGGGCCAAAAAGGAGCTGTCCGAGTTCTGTCGTTTGCACTGAATTGGTCGAGGGCTCCTCAATGACGCCGGCGGCCTTCGCCCAATGACGCATGGACGCCACCATATTCTTGCCGACGCCGAATCGCGCTATGGCTTCTTCTCCCCAACAGGCGCTACGGTTCTCGGGCAGATGCTCGGTCTCCGCGACTCGGTCGAACGCCTTCTTCAGCCACCCATAACGGAGCGGGAAGGTTTCATGGCCAGAAAATTGCGGGCTGTAGGTGTCCTGAAATAGCGGTCCGCGCACTGTCCGATCCTTGGCTACTGGATGCTGCATCCAGTAGCTCGACCCTAACGCAGGCCATATGCTACGGTCAATGGAAGCTGGAGGCCGCCGCCAGACCTAAGCCGGCTTCCGAGATTCGACGCCGTCGAGGCGATGGTGCAGTAACACATTGAAATAAAATGAGAATCGGGCAAACCATCTATCTCGATCATCAGGCGACAACACCTCTCGATGGGCGGGTGTTGGCCGAAATGGTTCCCCACCATGCCGAATCGTTCGGCAATCCGCATTCGTCGGACCATTGCCTGGGCTGGCAAGCCGCACGCGCCGTCGACGAAGCCGCCGCACGGGTTGCACGGCTCATCGGAGCGGACCCCGACGAAATCTTCTTCACCTCGGGTGCAACCGAATCGAACAATATGGCGCTGCTGGGGCTCGGACGCAGGGCCGCCGGAGGGAACCGCCGCCGCATCCTTGTCAGTGCCATCGAGCACAAGTGTGTGCTCGCATCGGTTCGTGCGCTTGAAGAACCGCACGCATTTGCCGTCGAGCAGATCCCGGTGGACCGGCAAGGCCGCGTCAACCTGGCGGCGCTTGAAGACATGCTCGGCGAAGATGTTCTCGCTGTGTCGGTCATGGCTGTGAACAACGAAATCGGGACAATCCAGGATATCGAGACGATATCCGGCCACGTTCGCCGCCACGGGGCTGTATTTCATTGCGATGCGGCGCAAGCGCCGATGGGCATGGCGATGGGCGCAGTCGCAACACACGCGGACCTGTTGAGCCTGTCCGGTCACAAGATGTACGGCCCGAAAGGAGTCGGGATCGTCTACATCGCGCGCGGCCTGCAAGATCGGATCGAACCGTTGATTTACGGTGGCGGTCAGCAGGGCGGGCTTCGCTCAGGTACTGTCCCGGTGCCGCTCTGCGTGGGCATGGGTGCCGCGAGCCAACTGCTAGACAGCGAAGAGGCCCAAGACAAATGTGACGAGCTGCGCTGTAGGCGCAATGATTTCGTACGCAGCCTGACGGATTCAAACTGGCCTATCTGGCTAGTCGGCCCCCAAAGTGAGGCAAGGCACCCCGGTAATGCGAGCATTTGTTTCCATGGGTTCACCGCACACGAGATACTGGGAGCGCTTCAACCTAGTCTTGCGGCTTCAACAGGCTCCGCATGCGCATCGGGTATCCCGGAGCCATCGCACGTCTTGAGGGCGATCGGCCTCGATGGGGACGACGCCGAAGCAACCGTACGTTTCAGCCTGGGCTTCGGAACGACTGATGAAGACGTAGAACAAGCGGTAGCGATGATCGAAGGAGTCTTGACAAGGTTGTCGAAGGCCGGGTTGGCGCGCTCGGCCTGATCCGCGCAGAGCAGTGCGGAAAACGAGGATTCGATTTGAGGATAGCGGGAGATGGCGGCCCCTAGTGCGACATGTCGCTTCAAAGGGCGTTCAGGAGACTCCTAGTAGTCGACGCCTTCAGTGATTGGTCCAAACACTTCGCGATGATGCCATTTCAGAGATTTCCAATCCGGATAGTCTTCCGTTTTCTCGGGCAGCAGGATCGAGCAACGCGAGAACTGCTCAAGGGATTGGTTTCTACCGGGGCCAACCGCTGCAGGCGCTGTAATCACCGTGTACTTTGGCGAAAGGGTAAATGCACCGGCATCGAATAGCCGATGATGCAAGGCACATAGAGAAAGCCCGTTTCTTACCTTGTCCCGGTCGCGGCCACCGGCCCGGTGCCACTTGATATGTGCTGCATCCAGCGCCACAGGCGCGTCATGCAGGCGAACAGAGAAGGCGCATACGGCGCACCGCTCGCCATAGGCTTCCAGCACTGCCTTGGAGAACGCCGGATCGCGCCACCTGCGCCGAACCTGTTCGAACTCCTGTGCAGTTTCTTGCCCTTCCTTGGCCCGCGAATCCGGCGCGGCGGGCTCTGCGTAGTCAGTGTAGATCCCGACTGCGCGCAGTATGTCATCGTGCAGGGTATCAGGGAAATGGGCGTCGACGAGTGAATACGTAATATCGAGAGCCGTTACCTTGTCCTGCCGGAGCGCGAGGAAGACGTCGGCTGGCAAACCTCCCTGCGCCCCTTCCCGACGCAATGAGCCGATATGCGCGTGGCCGCTCAATGTCTCGGTGATGCGATCGTCTTCCGGTACTTCCCAAACACCATCGCGGCGCAGATGCCAGAACGGCAAATCCGGGTGTTGGCGACGGCTAGGAAGTGCGTCTATTTGCTGTAGTTGCCTGTAGCACGCGCGCCGGTTCGAGCGCGGCTAGGCGGGTTTCGTTTCTCCGTGGCTCTGGACGCTGTCGGGCTGTCGCCGGTTTGCGCCGCGCCGTTTGCGTCGCTCGGCGTTGCGCAGCTTCTGTCGTTCTTCGGCTTCCTTGCGTCTCCATGAGTCGCCGTCGATGGCGACGATTTCAGCGTTGTGGACGAGACGATCGACGAGGGCGACGAGGCAGGCGGCATTGGGGAAGGCCTCGCCCCACTCGGCGAAGGGTCGGTTTGTGGTGATTATGGTGGAGTTCTGCTGGCTTCGGCTTGAGACGATGTTGAACAGCAGGTCGGCATGGCGGTTGCTGTATGAGAGGTATCCGACCTCGTCGATGACCAGCAGGTGCTGTCGGGCGTAGAAGCGCAGCCTGCGCTGGAGCAGGGTATCGCTGTCGAGGGCGGCGAGCTCGCCGAGGATGCTTGCGGCGGTTGCGAAGCGCACGGTATGGCCCTGTAGCACGGCGCGGTAGGCGATATTTGCGGCGATTGTGGACTTTCCGACGCCGTTGGGTCCGACCAGGACGAGATTGGCGGCCTCCTTGAGGAAGTCGAGTGTCATGAGGTCCTCGACGGCCATGCGGTCGCATCGTCTGGGCCAGTCCCAGTCGAAGTCGGCGAGGGGCTTGAACTGTCCGAGGCGGGCGTCGGCGAGGCGTCGTTTGAGGCTTCGGCTGCGCCTCTCTTCTTCTTCCCAGTCGATCAGGGCGGACAGCCATCCGGTCTCTTCGATGTCGTCCCAGTGGGCGACGATGCCGTGCAGGCCGAGCGCGCGGGCGCGTTCCATGAGGGGGTCGGTCATTCTTCGCAGTCCTGCTCGGGTTGTCCGGCCAGCCCGTCGTATCCGCCGAGGTCGTGATCGCGGACCGCGATGTCGCGCACTCTGGGATCGCTTGGCAGGCTGACCGGGATGGGCGGCGGCTCGTTGCGCTGCTCGCGGCGCCGGGTGAGGCTGAGGCGCACGGCGTTGGGATGGGGGACGCCGCGTTCGAGGGCTTCGTCGATGGCCGCCTCGAGTTCGGCGGCGCCGTATTGGTCGAGGAGGCGCAACAGGGCGGCGACGGTAGCGCCGATATAGGCGCCTCGCGGGGCGGCTTCGGCGAGCAGGCGCTCGCTGTTCGGCGCGGCCCGGACCAGCCTGTCCTGCCCGCGCAGGCGGCGGGCATGGCTCTTGCGCCTGGCCAGTTCGGCGATGTGCTCGTCGATCTCGATGCAAGCGCCCTTGTCGAAGCTGCGCGGATGGGTGGCGATGACGTCGGCGCCGTCGAGGATGCGCACCTCCTCCAGCGTCGCGACCGCGGTGAGGATGCGCCGCACGTGGGTGTGCGGCACGCTGTAGTCGTTGAGATCGAAGCGGGCATAGGGGGTCTTGCCGATCCTGACCTCGACCCGCTCGTCGGCGGGGTAGCGGTCGCCGGGCAGCGCGATGAACGAGCCGCTCTCGCGCTCGAAGGCCTCGCGCACGGTGATGGAGCGGTCCTCGGCCCAGGGGCGGTCGGCGGCGATGCCGTCGCACCAGGCCTGCGCCTGGGCATTGAGGTCGTCGATGTCGCGCCAGGCACGGGCGGCGAAGAAGCTGTCGCGCACATAGCGTATGGCCCGTTCCACACGCCCCTTCTCGTTGCCGCGCGCGACCGCGACCGGTTTGGGCAGGAACCGGTAGTGGCCGGCGAAGTCCAGGAAGCGGGGGTTGAACCGGATGGCGTCGCCGCGGCGTTCCGCCACCACGCTCTTCAGGTTGTCGTACCAGAGCTCGCGGGGCACGCCCTGCCAGGCCTCGAAGGCCTCGACGTGGCCGCGCAGGAAGTTGTCCATCCCGGCGTTGAGGTAGAAGCGCAGGAAGGGGCGGCGCGAGTAACTCAGCACCATCACGAAGCCCATCAGCGGGCGCTCCGCGCGCCCGATCCTGACCTTGCCGAAGTGGGCCCAGTCGACCTGGGCCTGCTCGCCGGGCAGGGTCTTGAGGCGCAGATAGGCCTCGGCCACGGGTCGCGGCCGCTCGGGCGCGATCATGTTGCGGAAGTGGCTCTGGCTCCCCCGGTAGCCGCGCTCGACCGCCATCTGGTAGAGCCGGGTGGAGGGCAGCCCGGGCCAGACCGCCAGGGTCTGGCGGACGAAGGGCAGGAACGGATCGATCATCGAAGGCCTGCGCCGTCTCAGATGCACGGGTTCTCCGGTGGCCGCCACCGCGCGCTCGACCGTGGCGTGATGAACGCCGAGCTGGCGGGCGATCGTGCCGATCTTCCACTTCTCGGCGTAATACAGGCGCAGGATCTCGGCGCGCGTCTTCTCGTCGATGGCCATCTCACCCCCTTCGTCCCGGGCGCAGGCCCGGATAGACCGCCCGCCCGCAGAACCGCCCGCAGCGGTGGCAGCGGAACACCGCGGCGGGCGGCTCACGCCCGAGCGGCCATGTCCGGCCGCGCCCCGCCGGCAGCGCCGTCACAACAGGACGACGCGGCGAACGGGTCAAAGGGTGATGCGTCACTTTCTGCGCTCGGCGCCCATCCTCCGGCTCCCGGACGCGCCGGCGTTCGCGATAGCGGCGCTGACGGTCGGCATGCTTGTGCCGGCCCCGGAGGCTCTGCTGGTAGCGCGCTCCGGCGAGGCGCTGAGAGCGCTGCCGCGCTCCGGCGCTACAGGGCCGCGAGCAGTAGATGTTGCCGTGATCGCAGCGCCGGCACAGAACCACCTGGCGATGGCAGCAAGAGCAGGTGAACAGGCGGGCGGTGTTCCTCATCGCACAGACCGACGAGAACGGAGTGGACCCACGCCCAAACCCGCACGATACTGCGCTTATGGGCCGTGCCTTGCATGGCTCGCAGGGTGCGGCGCCGGTCGTTGCCAGCAAGCAAACGGGACCGGCGCCGCATCGTTCTCAATAGCCTGAGTCTACCCCCGCCGGTCCCGCTGTCGCGGCCCGAAGACGGCGGCCGCTATCGCCAGGAGACCTCCTCCCCCCAGGAGGCAAAAATCTCCGCGCGACGGGGGCCGGGGACTCCAGTCGGGCTACGCCCTCCTTCCATCCCCGGCCCCCGTCCGACACCGGTCATCGCGAGTCTCACCCTGTTTGACGCGCCCCAACCAAACGCACGACTACAGCAAATAAGCGCACTTTCAGGCCGTCACCGACATCCGGGTTTACGCGCTTTCGCGGTGGTCCGAAACGGCGGAGCAAACTCCCCAGTTCGCGGGCGATCTCGTCGTATGGCGCCAAGCGCACCTCGTTCCGAAGACACCGCCCTATTGCCCATAACGCAAGCAAGGGCTTGTTCGGAGCCCGCCATCCTTGCCCATGCCAAACCTTGAGATTGGCGAACAGGTTCTGCAACTCACCGGGCGTCATGGACGATGTTCCACGACTCGCCGCCCTAGGCCACTTCCAGCCGGCTTAGCCAATGCAGCCGCGAGTGCAACGCAGGTATGGCGTGGCGTCGAACACTCTTGCGGCGGAGGGCTTCGCGCGGGCAGCCGCGCGGCCAGGCCGGCCAACGTGGTCTGGATAGTGTGCTGTCCGGGGGTGGCGCGGAGTTCGCACCCCGGTGAGTCGCCTAGATGCCGACATAGGCAGGAAAGCCTTTGTCGGCCGTGACCCCCGGCACGATGTGGGCGCCTTGGGTGTCCGCATAAAGGGCGGCGGTGGTTCCGCTCGCCGCGCTCTCGGGCGTGGTCGGCAAGGTGAGCCATAGCGCTCTGTTTATGTCCGCTTTCCTGCCGGCCGCAAGGGCATGCAACCGAACAAATAGGAAAGCTTGGGGTGGGCTGGATGATCGGGGCCTGTCCGGTCGCGGCTCGCACCGCGTCACCGGACGCCTAATGGGCCCGGTCGCAAGGAATTCTCGTCCCGGCCGCGACGGGTGATGAGGCCTGACCGGGCCTCGGGCCTGACCTTCCCATCAGACAAGGGAGATTTCAGAACTTAGGTTACCCAACAGCCGCAGTGCCGACTTTCTCCCCTGGAACTTCAAGCCGCCGTCAAGCCGACAACCGCGCGATTCGCCGGAACCGCTTACACCGAATTACAACAATGGCAATCTCGATAGTTCTTTGGAGTGCCTTGGCGCACAAGAAAAGACTGGACTATCTATGAGAAGCAAGTTTCATGAGGCTTCCACTATCGAAAAAGCGACATCCGCAGCGTCATTCCCAAGGGCATGCCAGAAATCCCGATGGAATAACTCTAGAAGCGTGGATATTTCGTCATGACTACCAAGGGAATATGTGGGAAACTTCACATTAGATAATTTTGGAAATACTTCGGGTGGAAGACTGGCACCAGCCACCATAGATCGGAAAAGAGGCACATTGTTTCCAACGTATACAGGACCACCGAGAGTTCTTATCTCGGCTTCAATGGCAAATTCTGCCGTGGGAACCTCGGCGACACTTCTGATGTGGTTGGCCCATACTGCTAAATTTGCAAACATAACGAGTGGCCAATCAGGAGAAAGACTATATTCTTTACGAAAATATGTGCCGTGCGAGATAAAGGATAACTCTACGAGCCCATCGCAATGAAGTTCCTTGTAGCCAAAATAAATGGTAGGTATCGTATCATGAATGTCTTCTGCGCGTGCCCCTCGGAGAATGGGGCGCCAGTAGTTAGGTGGGAAGCCGTGCGGAAACGTCAGAGTATTTCCATTTGAGTGATTGACGGAGCACCAAGATTTGTCAAACTGTTGGATAATACCTCCATGGCGAAAAACTCGATCAAATCGTATGTCGTCCGCTATGGGAACAGCTGTAAAGCGAAGTGCTAACACATCATCGGGAGTTTGGAGTCGAGAAAATTGCGTGTGAAATTGTTCTGCTCTCTGAGAAAGAGTCCTCTCCAGACGCTCGATTCCACGTGATACATTCAAAGTCATATCTTGTATTTCACGCATGGTTAACTCCTCACATCGATCAGACCGGCGAACTGGACATACTAACGTCTTGGTCACCCGATGGGGCGCCTGTCGCGAACGACCGACGCGGATGATAACTACACCGTTGGTGCCGTCTGTCAAAATGGGTATTATTTCAAGTAGAGGAAGTTGGGGTTCTACTCGGTCGCGAAAAACCAGCCTTAGACGGTCGGCTAAATCCGCGACCCTTGGCAATGGCGTTATTTCAGTAGCAACCGGAGGGTTCGCGTTAGATTCCCGAATTCCTAGCAAGAGTGCTCCACCGTATGTATTGGCAAATGCGACACATTCCTTAAGCAACTTGTCCTTGGCTAGATTGCCGATGTGATTCTTACCCTGTACCCAAGGATCGATTGATCTACCATCTGCTGATAAAGTTTCTTTGAATTCAATTTGATCTGTTTCAGGGACTTCTGAAGCAATGAGCCGATGAACATCACCGAGTTCAATTTGCTGTGCCGGTTTGGAGAGTATTTCGTTCAAAGGTAGGTTTCCTGATGTCGAGTGTGGTTGCTGGGGTTGCTGCGCATTCTGTTTCAATTTGGAGCTTAGGTAAATTCCGGTCGACTGCAATGCCCGAGTGCTGGAGAAGAGAGAGCTTGGGCTTGGGCGCCCTTCTTCAACCGCTGTTCATCGTTCGATGTCTTGATAGTGAAAGGTTGATGCACGGGATCTCGCGGGAGCGCCGGTTGGGAGTCGACTGCTGTGAGGGGACGGTGTGGGAATCGACGGGGAGTCGGAATGGCCAAGGGCGGAGGGCAGGAGTAGCCTCCGTGAGGACTGGTAGAAATACCTCATCGGATGAGATCGGTTGGCCGTCAGGGTTGATTCTTGTTCGGCGCTTGCAGGCTGCCACGGTTGGACGGAAGGGATACGAGAACGAGGCGGCTAGCACACGGTAGGCCCAAACAAGGTCAATCAGGGCCGCTAGGTTGATTCAATCTGCTTACGGGATGAAGACGGTGGTCGTGACCGGTTCTGAGGATGGAGCAGAAAACCTAGGAATTCCGCCGGGTTGCCCGTGCCGTCTCCGCGTCGGGCCGCGATTCTGACGAAATAGGGGCATAGAGGTAGCGGCGGCGACATGGGCCGCCACAGGATGCGCCGGTTGACGCTGCGATGCCGAGGTCCTATGCGCCGAAGGGCCATGGACAGGCCGACGGAAGGTGACGGTGAGCGAACGAATCGCGCGGCTGCGCATCGAGCTTCAGGAACTCGAACCGAAGATCTGGCGGCGGATCGATGTGCCGCTGTCAATGACACTGGAGGGCCTGCACGAGGCAATCCAGACGACCGTGGGCTGGACCTTTTCGCACCTGTGGGAGTTCAAGATCGACGGCCGGAGCTACGGTGATCCGTCGTTTCGCGAACTCGACGACGAGCCGGTGATCTACAAGGCGAAGGGGCTGCGGCTGGGTACCGTGATCGGGCGCGGTGCCGAGCAGTTCGTCTATATCTACGATTACGGCGACAACTGGCGCCACGACGTGATCGTCGAGGAGGTTCGCGACGGCGATCCGAATATCGAGTATCCGGCCTTTGTGGACGGGGCCCGACGCGGTCCGCCGGAGGATGTCGGCGGGCCGGACGGCTTCATGGACTTTCTGGAAGCGATTCTCGACCCGGCGCACGAGGAGCACCGGGCGATGCTCGACTGGTACGGTGGGCCGTTCGATCCGATCGGGTTCGACGAGGCTCGGGCGCGTCCCGGGATGGAGAACATGGCGCGGCGGCGGCACGGCCCGCGTGCCAGCCGCAGGCGCGAATCGCGGCGTGCGAAGCGCTGAGCCCGAGGCATTGCGCATTGGGCCGAAAAGACGGCGTGTCCATTCTGGATGACCGGAGGCGGTGGAATGCCGAGGGTGCTCGAAATTCCGCCGCTATGGTCACGTGGGGTCAGTCGTGCTCAGCAGTTGAATTTCACCTGCTTACGGCACGAAGACCGAGTAGGGGCCGGCGGTTTACGCATTGCCATAACGCGCTGATTAAAAAAGACTTTTCCCGCATCGGCAAGAGTTGCCGGAATCATGACGAATCAACATAAAACGTAGATTGTCTAGCAGGACGGGACCAGTCTCGGAGGCGGGTGCGGATTTGAATTTGGCGCCCACCGTGATCGTGCCGTCGGGCCCGAGGCCGAGCGGCAAGACCTCACGGAGGGTCAGTCGGAGTATGGAGTTTGAATGCAAGAATTTTCGGCACCATGACAGGTGTCCGCGCATTTCGCCGGGCAAATCGAAGAAGTAAGGAATTCCGCCGGGTTGGCCGACCCTCGCAGCCCCGAAACGGTGTTTCTGACGAAATAAAGGGCATATGTGCAGCGGCGACGGGACGTGCCGTCGAGGGATGTCGGTGGGCCGGACGACTTCAAGGATTTTCTGGAAGCGATCCTCGATCCGGCGCACGAGGAGCACCGGGCGATGTCCGGGTGGTTTAGGCCGCACTGGGCGCAGCTATCGTCCCGTCCATCCCGTGAAGCTGCTCCAGCCCGAAACTCTCCTGCGGGATGCGCTGTCCGGTGGCCCATAGATCGGTTAGCCCCCTTGCAATGTTGTCGGGGAACATGTCGCCCAATCGAGCCTCCAAGCCATTTCTCGGGGGCTTGTCCAACGGGCGCCGATGGCCGTTGGCGAGCAACCATAGGTACAGGCCGCAGTGGGGTTTCACCAACGCTTGTCCGTCTTTTCGACGACGCTCGTTCACCCCGAGCAGGATGTCCGATCCCGCAGGGTCGAGATCTCCCACATAGAGGATATGTGCAGCGCCGGTCCGGGCCATCAAATCGTCGAGATTGCCGGCCCCCTGCCGAAATGCATTGCCACCACCGTACGCGACGGCGACATACAGCGCTTCGTCTCGGTTCCACCGACGGAAGCTTTCGTAGGAGTGGTAGTTTTCCAGCACGAGGATCGGGCGTCCTGCCGCGGCTCCGCCTGGCGTCTCCCAGGGAAGCGGCGGCGCGACCGGGTAGCAGCGGAGATCGTCGAGGGAAACGCGTCCCTCGAACAGCGAGGTTTTGCCCTTTCGGAGTTCGTCGAGCTGCTTCTCGTCGCCGAAGATCTGTAGTGACCGTTCTCGCGTCGGCACCGGGAGAAGCGCCCGGTCTCGCGCGGAGACCAGGAACGCATTGATAGCCTGCAGGTGGCGCCGCCGCGCGGGATGGCGCTCTTCGGCGGCGAATCCAAGCATCGGGAGCCAGGCCTGAGCCGCGCGGGCCTTGTGAGAACCTCGCACACTGCGAAGGCTCGCGGTTCGAGGCAGTGCGGGTATTGCGGAAGTGTCCCAGTTTCGTTTTGGAAGAACTGCCAACCCCTCGCGCTCCAACGCCAGCAGCGCGTCGAGGAGAAGTCGGCGTGGTTCGGGTGCCCTGAGTGCTTCGGGATGGGCACGCAGGTATGCGTCTCGTAGCTCGGTCAGCCCAATCCTCCGTTTGCCGAGCGAGCGCAACTCGTCTGCAAACGTCGGCATCCTAGGTGACGCTCGCCGCGGAGCGCTCGGTCTCGTCGGAGGTCGGTCTGTCGATGTGGGTGCGCATCGCCTCGACTTCCACATGGATCCGGCGCGTGGAGCGTGACTGCTGGTTGCGCCGCAGCCGCACGATGTTCTCAAACTCCGCGAGTGCGCTCGGATCCTGAACGCCGGTGGTATAGAAGAGTTGGATTCCCATCGCATCGGCCAGACCGATCTGGGTCTTCAGGAGCAGCGCCTTGTTTGCCTTGCCCAGTGGGTTGTCCATGATGAGGACGCCGGTCTCGCCCCCGCTTCCGTGCGTCGCTTCCGCGCGCAGCCTCGCAATTACGAGGTAGATCATCATCGCGGCGGTGAGAAGCTCACCTCCGGAGACGGTCACGCGATCAATCGGCATGTGCTCGGTGTCGCCCTCGCCCTTGGGCTTGAGGAGCCGAATTCCGAGCGTGCTTCTGCCAAGTGCTGCCGTCATGCGCTCAATCAGTTCGGCGGCGATGTCCTGACCCGTCTGCGGAATGCGGTCGGCTTCCGCCAGATCGGTGACGTAGCTGCGAAGAATTTCGGTACGCTGGGTCGGCACGATGCGCGACAGATCTGCGCTCATTCGGAATACAGGCTGACCACCGAAACGCGGAACATGCGCCGGTATGTGGCCGTCGCGAAGCATTCGCCGCACGATGTACAAGGCTGTGCTCAACAGGCGCTCCAACTCCGCGATGCAGGCCTGGAGATCGTCGTCAAGGCGCGACAGGTCGTGTTCGATGCTTTTCAGTCGTTCGTCGATGAGCGTCGCCGTTCTGGGCGCGTGAGCCGCCGCTGCCAGGGGGTCGTTCGCACCAAGGTGCGCAGCAACCTCGCGCTCTCCTTCGAGACCGCGAAAGGCGTCGGAGTTCGTGAACCTACGGATGTCCTCGTAGCTCTTGTAGACCCGACTTTGCGCTTCGCTCAACGTTGCGCTCGCCTGACTGTGCTCGGAGATGGTGCGGCTGACAAGCGCGGCAACCTCGTCCTCGCTGGGGAGCTCGACGCGCTCGGGTCGGAAGATCTCGCCGCGCAGGATGCCGGCGAGCATATCGGACCAGCCCGCGAGCGCACGTTCCGTGCGTCGGTTCCGCGCGGCCTCGTCGTGCGCTCGCCGTGCGGACTGAGTTTCGCGTGCCGCGACGGCTTTCTGTTCCAGAATCGCTCGTTCCGCCCGCGGGACGAGCGCGGCCAACTGCTCCGGTTCGAGCGCCCGAAGGTCCGCGAGCGGCTCGGGGCGGATTTCTTCGGTGCGTCGCTCCCTCTCCGATTGGTACACATCCGCGGCGACTTCGCACTCAGCCCGGGCGGTGGATGCGTTCGTCCGTGCCGTCTCGAGCGCCACGTCCGCGGCCGCCGCGGCCTCCCGGACGCCATCGCGCGCGGCTTCGGCCTCGACGTCGGCGCGAGCGAGTTCATGGAATTCGCGGTTGAAGCGGTCTTCCTTGCGCGCTATTGCCCGGCGGATTTCTCCTTGCTGTCCGCGTAGAAGGTCGACGCCCTTCTCCTCCAAGCTCCTGAGCGTCTCCAAGTCCTGCGTGTAATCACGGCGCAAGGCATCTAGGTCTCCGGCGATCCGTCCCTCTGGCGCCTTGTAGACGATTTCGCCGGCTTCGCGCTCCATGTCCGCAGCGCGTTGCGCTTCGGCGACCGCCTCGTTCTCGCGCTCGCGGGCCTCATCGGCCAATGCATCGCGCTCGGCCTCGTTGTCGCTGGCCCGGGCCTCGGCAGATCGAGCGGCTTGCTCGTGGCGAAGGCGTACTCTGTGCCATTCCTCCATCCGCGATTCCCATTGC
>Ga0209021_1001178_pt1 | contig 27641 bp, 23 predicted proteins | sample PinacodermFT_FD_187299 | JGI IMG/M metagenome (GOLD analysis project Ga0209021, IMG submission 187299) | Host-associated microbial community of the marine sponge Aplysina aerophoba from Gulf of Piran - sponge pinacoderm, lysed by freeze-thaw... | ecosystem: Host-associated > Porifera > Sponge >... | reverse complement strand
CAAGACCGGAGAGGACTTACCGGGCGGGACAGCGACCTCCCATCTGGCATTGGTTCCCGGCCCGAAGACGACCGGCAGGCGGCCCGTCTCGGAAACGCCGCTGCCATTGGGACCGCGAAACCTTGTCCATTCAGAGGCCAACATCACATTCGCGCCGAGGAGTACGGCCAGCAGCAGCTTGGCAATCTGCATCGATTAAAGGGTACGCGATTCTCCCTCACCTAGCCCGCCTGTGGAGAACCCGCGTCAATGAGAGATCGACCGCTCGAGATCCATGCCCGTCCCGGGGCGCTGTCGATTCGAGTCATTCGTAGTCCGCACCATACTCGTCGTGCTGCCAAGGCATTCGTGCGATTCTGAGGAGCACAGGGATTCATTCCGATGCGCTCGCGCTTGCCGCATGCGACAGATCAGGATCCCGACCACCGTGGCTCGCAAGGAGAACTCATCCTCGGTCAAGTACAACATTCCCAATCGCGGAGCGTTCCGGGTACGATGATTTCGTTGGCTCCCACACGCTCTAGGATCGCTTTGCTGGCGCTGGGCGGCGCGGCAGCGCTGGTGCAGCTCGCCACTGCCGCAGCCTCTGATCAAGCGCTGGTCGACCAGTATTGCTCCGCTTGCCACAACGACAGCGCGCAGACGGCGGGCGTTTCCCTACAAGGGCTCGATCCCGCGCAGCCCGACCTGCGCCCCGCACTCTGGGAGAAGGTCCTGCGCAAGGTCGCATCGGGCGAGATGCCACCGTCAGGCCTGCCGGCCCCGGACCAGTCCGCACGGTCAGAATTTGTCGTGCGGTTGGAGCGAGGACTCGACGAGGCAGCAGCCGCAGACCCGGATCCGGGGCGGCCACCGCCTCACCGACTCAACCGGGCCGAGTATTCCAACGCGGTGCGCGACCTGCTGCACCTGGAGCTTGATCTGACCACGATGCTACCCGGCGACGACTCCGGCTATGGCTTCGACAATATCGCGGACGTACTGTCGCTGTCGCCGGCCCTGCTTGACCGCTACATGTTCGCCGCGCGCCACGTGAGCCGCCTAGCCATCGGCACGGCAGCCTCCAAGCCGCAGAAGGACATCTTCGTACGCAATCGGGAGACCGGATTCCGCTATGCCGGCCATGCACCGGCTTCTAGGATGGACCTGCCAATCCGGTCCAGCCGCGGCACCGCCCTGCGGTACTACTTCCCGCTAACTGGCGAGTACATCATCGCCACGGCCCTAGACCAAGGGGACAGCCGAACGAACTACGAGCAGCACCAGTCTCGCCTGGCGGTACAGGCCGGGATGCACACCCTGACACTCGCATTCCTCGGCCAGTCCTCGCGGGCAGAGCGTACCGTGCCTAGCGGGGCCGATGAACCCGCGCATCCGCATGCTCCCTTTGACATCCGCTTGGACGGCGAGCGCCTCGCACTAGTGCAGCTGCCGGATGCGAAGCAGCCCTTCAAGATCCGCTGGATCTCCATCGAAGGCCCGTTCGAACCGCAAGGCCCCGGCAACACCGCCACCCGGCGCAAGATCTTCACCTGCCGTCCGGAGAGCGCCGACCAAGCACGGCCATGCGCCAAGACGATCATCTCGAGACTGGCGCGGCAAGCCTACCGGCGGCCCGTCGGAGAACACGACGTGACGGCCCTGATGGCGATGTACGAACTCGGGCAGGCGGACGGGGGCTTCGAAGCTGGCATCGAGAGGGCCATTCGCGCGCTGCTAGTCTCGCCGAGTTTTCTGTTTCGCCTAGAGCCCGACCCCGCCACCGCCGAGCCGGGGAAACCCTTCCGCATTAGCGATGTTGCGCTGGCCTCGCGGCTCTCGTTCTTCTTGTGGAGCAGCCTACCGGACGGAGAACTGCTTGCGGCTGCCGAACAGGGCCGCTTGCGCGACTCGCGCGAACTTGAGCGTCAAGTCCGGCGAATGCTGGCGGACCGTCGAGCCACGGCGCTGGTGGAAAACTTCGCCGGCCAATGGCTGGAGCTGCGCAAGGTAGCGAAAGTCAAGCCGGATGAGGTGCTGTTTCCAGAATTTGACGCCGACCTACGCTTTGCCATGCGGCAGGAGACCGAGCTGTTCTTCGCGGACATCCTGAGGCGCAATCGCAGTGCGCTCGAACTGCTCGATGCCGACTACACGTTCTTGAACGAGAGGCTGGCCGAGCACTATGGCCTCGCCGGGGTGCACGGCTCGCAGTTCCGCAGAGTCAACCTGGCGGACGCCCGGCGCGGAGGACTGCTCGGCCAAGGCAGCGTGCTGGCTGTCACCTCGTATCCCAACCGGACCTCAGTGGTAATCCGCGGCAAGTGGGTCTTGGAGAACCTCTTCGGCATGCCACCGCCACCGCCACCGCCCGACATTCCCGAACTCGAGGAGGCCGCGCAGGAGGGCGAGCATCTCACATTGCGGGAACTGATGACGCTGCACAGCCAGAGCCCGACCTGCGCGAGCTGCCACGTCAGGATGGACCCGATCGGCTTCGCCTTGGAGAACTTTGACGCGATCGGCCGCTGGCGTGAGACAGACGCGGGAGCGCCGATCGATGCCTCGGGCGAACTGCCGGGCGGAGTCCGATTCAACGGTCCCGGCGAGCTAAAACAGGTATTTACGACCGTGTTGAAGGACGCTTTCGTGAAAACTGTTGTGGAAAAACTGCTCACCTATGCCCTAGGCAGGGGTTTGGAGTACTACGATAAACCTACGGTGCGAGCAATCGCCCGCGACGGGGAGGCGTCGGACTATCGACTCGCAGACCTAATCGTGGCAGTGACCAAGAGCATGCCGTTCCAGATGCGCAGAGGGCCTGAATGACAATCGTGACCAACAAATCGCTATCGCGCCGTGCGGTGCTGCGGGGCTTGGGGGCGACGGTGGCTCTGCCCTTCATGGATGCCATGGTGCCCGCCTACGGCGCGTCGCGCACCGTCGCGAGCAAGGCCGCCCTGCGCATGGGCTTCGTCTACGTGCCAAACGGCATCATGGACTTGGCAGGCGAGTGGACGCCGAAGGGCCAGGGCCGCGACTTTGAGTTCAGCGACATCACCGCGGGGCTGGAGCCATTCCGCCAAAACGTAACCGTGATCAGCGGCCTCGCCCAACTCAACGGCCGGCCAGGCGGGGACGGTGCGGGCGACCACGCCCGGGCCGGCGCCACCTTCCTCACAGGAGAACGTCCGGTCAAGACGGAGGGCCTCGGCATCCGCGCTGGCGTTTCGGCAGATCAAATCGCCGCCCGCGTGCTGGGCGAGCACACGCAGATTGCCTCCTTGGAGACCGGCATCGAAGAGCAGAGCGTCGCTGGCGGCTGCGATTCCGGCTACAGCTGTGCCTACACCAACACGATCTCCTGGCGCTCGCCCACGACGCCCAACCCGGTCGAGGACAACCCCAGGCGACTGTTCGAGCGGCTGTTCGGCGATGGCGAGAGCACCGATCCGGCCGAGCGGCTCTCCAAGCTTCGCGAGCAGCGCACGATCTTGGACTTCGTCCGCGAAGACCTCTCGCGCCTGCATGCCCAGCTCGGCGCGAACGACCGGCGCAAGCTGGAAGAGTACGTCGAAGCCATCCGCGACCTAGAGCGGCGCATCGAGCGGGCAGAGGCACAGAGCGGCCAGAAACTGCCCACCTTCAACCGGCCCGGAGGCGTCCCGGACAGCTTCGACGAGCACACCAAGCTGATGATCGACTTGCAGGTGCTGGCCTACCAGGCCGATCTGACCCGCGTGTCGACCTTCATGATGGGACGCGAGGGCACTTGGCGCAGCTACCCGGGCATCGGCGTCCCGGATGCGCATCACGCGGTCACACACCATTCGCACGACGCGGAAAAGATCTCGAAGGTCATCTTGATCAACAAGCACCACGTAAAGATGTTCGGCTACATGATGGACAGAATGCGCTCCATCCAAGATGGCGACGGCAGCCTGCTGGACCACTCGATGCTGCTCTACGGCAGTTCGATCTCCGATGGCAACCAGCACCTCCACCACGACCTGCCACTGGTTTTGGCTGGCGGAGCGGGCGGGCAGCTGCCGGGCGGGCGCCATCTGCGCTATCCGCGCGAGACACCCATGAACAACCTCCTGCTGAGCATGCTCGAGCTTGGAGGGGTGCCGACTGAACAACTCGGTGATAGCACCGGCAAGTTGGAAGGCCTCACCACCGGTTAGGGGCCGACGGTGCCAACCACCCGCCGTCACCGCATGCGCTCGACACTGGCGGCATGCGCGTTGGCGCTGCCTCTCTGTGCGTCCGCCGCCGAAACAGGCCTAGTAGAGGCGCTCAAGCGGCGCGATTCGGCGGCTGTCTCGGAATTGCTGCTGCGCGGCGACGACGTCAACGCCACACTCCCCGATGGCTCGACGGCGCTGGCTTGGGCCGTCCACCTGCAGGATCTTGAGGCCGCCCAGAGCCTGCTGCAGGCCGACGCTGAGGTCAATACCCTCGACACCTACGGCGACTCCCCGCTCACGCTGGCATGTGCCAACGGCGACGGGCCCATGGTGACGGCGCTGCTGCAAGCCGGCGCGGATCCCAATGTCAGCCGCTGGAACGGCGAGACCCCGCTGATGCTGGCAGCTGGCACCGGACTTACGGGCGCCGTGCGTAAGATGCTCTCGCAAGGCGCCAACCCGGATGCTCCAGAGCGCGGGCGCGGCCAGACGGCGCTGATGTGGGCGGCCGCCGAGGGCCACGCCGACACGGTGCTTGCCCTCGTGGAGGGCAAGGCGGACGTCAACATCTCGTCCAAGCAGGGATTCACGGCCCTGACGTTTGCCGTGACGCGCAACGACTTGGCCTCGATGCGCATACTGCTCGCCGCAGGCGCCGACCCGAATACGGTGGCGTATGACGGAAGCCAGCCCACGAACATAGCCGCCTCGTACGCCCACACCGACGCCCTCGAGCTCTTGCTCGATTCCGGCGCCGCTAGTGCCACCCCCGACAAGGCCGGCCAAACGCCTCTCTACTTGGCGGCTCGGGCGGGCGATGCCACGGCAGTCGAACTGCTGCTGGCTGCGGGTGCCGACCCCAACCGACACACGCATCCGGTCGATGACCTCGGCTCCAACCGTGACCTGCGGCGGAATGACGCCGAGGACACGCCCTTGCTCGCCGCCACACTTGCGGGACATCTCGAGGTCATGCAGCAACTCGTTGCCGCCGGTGCCGACACCAAAGCACGCACGCAGGACGGCGCGACACTTCTCATGCAAGCGGTGCGAAGCGCTCAAATGCCAGTCATCCGCTACGCCTACAGCTTGGACAACGACATCGCGGCGAAGACTTCGATCGGGCGCACGGTGATGCATGCGGCGGTCATGCTGACCTCGTTTCGCGCAACCCAAGACGAAATCTGCGAGATCATCCGCTTTCTCGCCGAGCAGGGCGCGGATCCAGATCCGATCGACGACGGGGGCCGGACAGCCATCTCGGTCGCAGACGTGTGGCCAATCGAGAAGGCCTCGAGGCTGCTCTACGAAATCACGGTCGCCGCGGGTCGGCAGCCGAAGATTCTCCCCACCGACCTGCGCTGACTCGCTTCACTTGCCCTTGGTGCCGGTCTGAGTTAGTCTCTAGTCAAACCCATGTTCTGCGAGAAGTGCGGTTTCGAAATCGAAGAAGACGATCGTTTCTGTCGCAAGTGTGGCAGGGCGGTTGATGGCGCTGCAGCTGATGAGGGTCAACGCGTCTGCATGCGCAAGCGCAAGGACCGGATGCTGGCTGGCGTTTGCAGCGGCTGCGCGAGCTACTTCGGCAAGAATCTGACGGTTATTCGAGTCATCTGGGCCATTGCGGCCGTGGTCCCGCCGATCTTCCCCGGGGTGGTGGCCTACCTAGTGTGCTGGCTGTTGCTACCAGTGGACGAGTCCGAGGACACGTCAGCAGCCGATCCAACCGTAGCTGCACACTAGTCGCACCGTGATCGAGACAGTCGCCTATTCCCGGGCCGGTGTGCTCGGCAATCCCTCGGACGGATACTTCGGCAAGACCTTGGCCGTCACCGTGCGCAACTTCCGCTCCCGCACCCTGCTGTATCCGAGCGCCAGGCTCGAAATCCGGTTGTCCGCAGCGGACATGCCGGTCTGGGAGAACTTAGACCAACTACGCGCACACACCCGCTGGCGCGGATACTACGGCGGAATTCGCATCATTCGCGCGCTGATCATGCGTTTCAGCGACTACTGCGCGGCGGAAGGGATCGAGTTGCACAACCGCAACTTCACGATCGAGTACGAATCGAATATCCCCCTGCGGCTGGGCATGGGCGGCTCGTCAGCCATCATCACCTCCTCGCTACGAGCGCTGATGGCTTACTTCGAGGTGGACATTCCGCTACCGGTCCAAGCCAATCTAGTGCTGGAAACGGAAACCAGAGAGCTAGGCGTCTCGGCGGGCCTGCAGGACCGCGTCGTGCAGGTCTATGAGGGCTTGGTCTACATGGATTTCAATCGTGACTTGATGGAAGCCAAGGGCTTCGGCAGCTACGAGGCGATGGACACTGCGCTGCTGCCGAACCTATACGTCGCATACCGCACCAACCTCAGCGAAGGCACGGAGGTGTTCCACAACGACCTGCGGCGGCGCTACGATTCCGGAGATTCCGCGGTGCGCTCCGCGATGCTCCAATGGGCCGCCATGGCATCCGAGGGCAGGAATGCCCTGATCGCAGGGGACACTCAGCGCTTCGGTGAACTGATCGACGCAAATTTCGATCTGCGATCCCAGATTTGCACGGTAAGCGCCGAAAACCTGCAGATGGTCCAAGCTGCCCGCAACGCGGGCGCAACCGCGAAGTTCGCCGGATCCGGCGGGGCTATCATCGGCACCTACGGCGACCAAGAGCACTTCGAGAAGCTAAAGGCAGCGCTGGCCAAGCTGGATGTCCGAGCAATTCGGCCAATCGTGTAAGGCTTGGGCAGGACGCGCCTCACAACGACGGTCCGGGCAGGTGCCCGGAAGTGAGCGTGCCAATCCGGCAGAGATACGCGCCGGAGCACAGATAGAGCACGGAGCCATCGCTTCCCCAGCACAGGTTTGCGATGCGCTGGCCAGTTGACACGCGTCCCAAGAGTGCCCCGTCCGGGGCTGCCACCCACACACCGCCGGGGCCTGTAGTGAAGATGTTGCCCGCCCGGTCAACCTTCATCCCGTCCGGCAAGCCGGGCGCCTCGGCGGCGAACTCGGTGAGGTCAATCAGCACGCTACCGCTGCCCAAGGTGCCGTCCGCCAGCACCGGATAGCTCATCACGATCGCCTTGCGGGGATTGGACTGCGTGACATAGAGCAGCCGCTCATCGGGAGAGAACGCCAGCCCGTTCGGATTCTCCAGCTCGTCGGTCAGCAGCACGGGTTCCCGCTCGCCCGGGCGGACAAGGTAAACGCCGCAAAAGGGCAGCTCGCGGGCGGGATCGTCGTAGCGGTGGTGGAGTCCGTAGGCCGGATCGGTGAAGTACAAGTCGCCATTGGATCGCAGGACTAGATCGTTGGGCGAATTCAAGCGCCTGCCGCCGTAAGAATCAGCCAGAGTGAGCTTGCCGCCGCCATGCTCCAGCCTAGAGACCCGGCGATCGCCGTGTTCGCACGCCAGCAGCCGACCCTCGTGGTCCAAGGTCAGGCCGTTCGAACCCGGTTCCTTGCCGTAATAGGCAACTCCCGTGTACCCGGACGGCTGCATCCACACGCTCGCACCGCCGTCCTCGCTCCAGCGAAAGATGCAGTTGCGCGGAATGTCAGAGAAGAGCAGGTGCCCCGCACTGGCGACCCACACAGGCCCTTCCGGCCAGGCAAACCCCACGTCGAGCAATTCGACGGGGGTGTCGGTCGCGATCAGGGCTTCGAGCCGGGCGTCAAAACGGTCGATTCTGCCGAGGGTCGGAAATTCGGGCATGTCACGACATTCTAGCCCGGCAACGCGCAGATTCCCCTGCGTCAATTGCCCGGAGCGCCAGAACCGGTTAGAATAGAAGCAGTCGCAGTTTCGGCGATAACCGAAGGTGGGCTTTGGCCCACTTTTTTTATGGTTCCGGGTCGATGGCTTCGCAGAGGAAGGAAATCGTGTCCAAGGTCAGCGAGTTGACCCGGCAAATTGTCGGGTCCGAAGGCTTGGAACTGGTGGAAGCCGAGTGGAAGGGCGCCCTGCGCGGCGGCGTTCTGCGGGTCTACATTGACAAGCCGACAGGGATCACCCACGCCGATTGCGAGAGCGTCTCGCACCAGCTATCGGCGGCGCTGGACGTTGAGGACTTGGTGCCGACCAACTACACCTTGGAAGTGTCGTCGCCGGGATTGGACCGGAAGCTTTCGAGACCGGCGGATTTCCGCCGTTTCGAGGGGCGCAAGGCAAAGGTGCGTTTGTGCGGCGCGCTGGAAGGCAGCCGCACCGTAACAGGCCGCATCGAAAGCAGTTCGCAGGAGGGCGTGTCGCTGGTTACCGCCAACGGCGAAGCGCTGGAGGTCTCGTTCGCGGACATCGAGCTTGCGCGCTTGGTGGTCGAGATCTGACGTGAGCGCACAAGGGGAAAGGAACAAGCTATGGCACGGGGACTCTCCTCCGAAATCGAACAGCTGAGCCAGCACAAGGGTATCTCCCCGGAGATCGTTTTGAATGCGGTCAAGGATGCGATGCTGGCGGCGGCGCGCAAGTTCCACCAGACCGAAGAGGACCTTGTGGCCGAGATCAATCCCACGACAGGTGCGGTCGATGTCTACGCGGTCAAAACGGTGACGGACTTGGTGGCCAACCCCACGTTCGAGGTCAGCGTGTCCCAGGCCCGCCGCGTCCAGCCATCGGCCAGAATCGGCGATGAGGTGCGCTTCCCCGTGCCGACCGCGAGCCTTGGCCGCATCGCGGCGATGCAGGCCAAGCAAGTGATCTTCCAAAAGGTCCGCGAGGCCGAGCGCGAGACGATCTGCAAGCAGTTCGAGAGCCGCTTGGGCACTATGGAGTACTGCACGATCAAGCGCAACGAAGGACCCGACCTGATCGTGGAGTTGGACCGCACCGAGGCAAGGATGCCTCGCCGCGAACAGTCGAGGCTCGAAACGTTCGCGCCGGGCGAGCGCGTTCGGATCGTCATCAAGGCGGTCGAAAAAGCCGGTCGCGGGCCGGCTGTCATCGCCTCGCGCGCAAGCGAGGAACTGGTCAAGCGGCTGTTCGAGCAAGAGGTGCCCGAGATCTACGACAACACGGTGGAAATCATGGCGTGCGCCCGCGAGGCCGGCGAGCGGACCAAGATCGCGGTGCGCTCGCGGGATCGCAACGTCGACGCCGTCGGCGCCTGCGTCGGCATGAAGGGAATGCGCGTGCAAACGATCATCCGCGAGATCCGTGGCGAGAAGATCGACATCATCGAGTACATCGAAGACCCGCTCGAAATGGTCCGCTGGGCGCTGAGCCCAGCCAAGGTCTCGCGGGTGAACGTCGTCGACCCGGACGTGCGCCACATGGAGGTCATCGTTGACGAATCGCAGCTGTCATTGGCGATCGGCAAGAAAGGCCAGAACGTGCGGCTGGCGGCGAAGCTGCTCAACTGGCGCATCGACATCAAGAGCGAGGACCAGAATCGCCGGGACGTCGAGGAGGCGATCGCGGCCATCAGCGGGGGCGGGACGCCAGTCAGCATCTTGAAGAACTACGGGCTCAGCGAGGGATTGATCGACCGCTTGGTCGAATCCGGCGCGGCCACCCTCGAGGCAGTTGCCGACATGACGCCCGACCAACTGATCGAGATTCCCAGCGTGGGACCGGAACTCGTCGAGCGAATCCGGGCAGCGGTGGAACAGTGCTACTCACGTCTGGCGCGGACGGTCGGCGCGGTGCAAGCCGTCAGCGACCAGCAGTCTCCCGCGGCCGCGCCCGCGGGGGACGCGGATGCCGATCAAGGCACGGAAGTTGCACCGGTGCTGCCGGGCGAACCGCAATCGGGCACCGTCGAGGAGGACGATGACGAGGTCGATTTCGATGTGGCAGAACTGGAGCGTTTTGGTAGAATGAATGTTTACCGCGGGCCTGACGCTGGGGCGGGGTTCCCGCAGGACGGGCAGGGGGTTGCCGAGGTTGACGAGGCGCTCGTGACAGCTGGGGCCGTCGCGGATGCTCAGCCATCCGCAGCGATGACTACCGACGAGTCGGTCCAAGAGGAGAAGAACGATTCGCATCAATGAGCTAGCGCGGGAATTGGAGGTCAAGTCCGGCGAAATCATCGCCGTGCTAGCCGAGCTTGGCTACGAGGGGAGCAAGTCCCACTCCAGTTCGCTGGACGCCGAGGAGGCGGGCCGGATTCGCGAGCGCATCCGCAAGCGCGCAGCGAGCGTGCAGCAGGCCGAGCCAGAGCCGGAACTGGAGCTGCCCCTACGGCGCAAGCGCCGCGCGATCGTTGACCAGTCCGCGCCAGGGTCTACACATCGCAGTTCGACGGCGGCGATGCGTCCCACGATCAAGATCGGGGGTGGCGGTGCGACGATGTTCCGCCCGCCCTTGGGAGTTGGCGTCAGGCCGGGAGTGGGAGTGGCTCTGCGCCCGCCCATCCAACCCAAGCTCGGCGGCCCTGCAACTGCGGGTGCGAGTCCGCTGGTTCCGCCAGTCACGCCGCCAGTCGCGGAGCCTGCCCCGGAAGTGCCGGCACCGAAATCCAAGCCGGTGGAGGCCACAGCGGTTGTGGATCGGGCCGACGACGGGGATGCGAAGCCTGAGCCGCCGCCGGTCCCCGCGATACTTGGTCCCGAGCCCAAGCGCCCTAAGGCCAGCGCCGTTCCCGGCCAACCCAACAGCCCCGCCCTGCCGCCCAAGGCGCCTGTTCCCCCGATGCCAGCGTCGACGAGCGCGGCACCGCCTGCGATTCCTGGCGCACAGCCCGCATCAGCCCGGCCGCCCAAGCCCATCGGCATCGCCGTGCCGGCACCGCCGACACCGCGAACGCCCCCGGCGATTCCCACGGCGAAGCCTGCCCCGCCGACCATCCCCGGAGCACCCGAGCCATCGAAACCGCCCAAGAGAAAGCTGTCCCCGACAGGGCCGGTCCGCCCGATCCGCCCGCCAGGCGTACAGCGCCCCGCCGGCCCGACCGCGGGCCCGCTTCGGCCGGGTCCGCAAGCGAGACCGCCCGCAGGCTCCAACGTATTGGTGCCGGGCCGCCCGATTATCCCGCGCGCACACAAGCCCGCACCGATGCCAGGCATTCCAGCCCCTACTCCGGGTACGCCGGCAGGGTTCCAGCACAGAGGTTCTGGCCCAGGCATGGGGGGCATGCGACCCTCGCTACCCGGGCGCCCTCCAGGGGGCGGTCCGGGAGGACGCCCGCCTGGCCCGGGCCGGGGTGCTCCAGGACAGCGCCGCCCACGGCCACCTCAGCAGCGCAAGCGCGATCTCGAGGCCTTGGCTGAGAGCAAAATCCAGCAGCGCAAGCGCCAAGCCGAGATCCCGCGGGCAAGCAACACCGACATATTCGCGGCCGATGGCACCTCGGTCAAGGAACTGGCGGAGAAACTCGGCATCAAGGCCAGCTACGTCATCAAGTACTTGGTCGAGCAGGGCCAGTTCGCAACCATCAACCAACCTCTCGAGTTGGAGGGCATCAAATCGATCGCCACCCACTTCGGGGCGACGGCCACCGAATTGACGTTCGAAGAAGAGGCCGTACTGGACATCGATCAGGACGAGAGCTTGGAGGACATCGAACCCCGGCCGCCGGTCGTAACGATCATGGGGCATGTCGACCACGGCAAGACTTCGCTGCTTGACAAGATCCGTTCGACGAATGTCGCGGGGCGCGAGGCTGGCGGCATTACGCAAGCAATCGGTGCCTATCACGTCATCAAGGACAGCAAGCGCATCGTATTCATCGACACGCCCGGCCACGAGGCCTTCACCAAGATGCGCGCCCACGGGGCATCGGTGACCGATGTAGTTGTGCTGGTCGTCGCCGCGGACGACGGCGTCATGCCCCAGACCATCGAAGCCATAGACCATGCCAAGGAGGCCAACGTCCCGATCATCGTCGCGGTCAACAAGATCGACTTGGCCAAGGCCGAACCCGACCGTGTCAAGCAGCAACTCTCCGACCGCGGGCTGGTGGCGGAAGAGTGGGGCGGAGAAACCATCTTCTGCCCGGTCTCGGCCAAGACGGGCGAGGGCATCGACCACTTGCTCGAGATGATCAACCTAGTCTCGGAAGTGCGCGAACTGCGCGCCAACCCAGCCCGTTCCGCCATCGGGGTGGTGCTGGAGGCAAAGCTGGACCGCGGCAAGGGGCCCGTCGCCACCGTGCTGACCCAGAATGGCACGCTGCGCGTCGGAGACACGTTCGTGGTCGGCGCGGTGCTGGGCAAAGTCCGCGCAATGATGGACGATCGCGGCAAGAAGGTCAGCGAGGCCGGACCGTCGTCGGCGGTGGTCGTGCTCGGCTTGGACGACCTGCCCGAACCGGGCGACCAGCTGTCTGTGCTAGCAGACACTGACAAGGCCCGCAAGATCGTTGAATTCCGCGAGGACAAAGCGCGCGAGCAGGCAATGGCCCAGACGGCTCGGCTGTCGCTGGAGCAGTTCCAGGAACAACTGTCCGATGGCCGTGCCCGCGAGCTTCCGATCATTCTCAAGGCCGACTTCCAAGGCTCGGCGACCGTCCTCCGTGACACGTTGGCCAAACTCACCAGCGACAAGGTCAAGGTGCGCGTGATCCATTGCGGCGTCGGCGCCATCAAGGAGTCCGACATCCTGCTGGCGATCACGGCCAATGCGATCGTGGTCGGCTTCAATGTACGTCCCGAGCGCTCAGCGGCTGCACTGGCGGACCAAGAGCACATTGATGTCCGGCTGCACACGGTGATCTACGAATTGGTCGAGGAGCTCAAGAGGGGCCTGGCAGGCCTCTTGGACCCGATTCGGAGGGAAGAGGTTCTCGGGCGCGCAAAAGTTCTCGAAGTCTTCAACATCACCAACGTGGGCACGGTGGCTGGATGCCTGCTCGAAGAGGGCGTGGCAGAGAGCAACGCCTCGGCACGGTTGCTCCGGGACAACGTCGTGGTCCACAGCGGCAAGCTGGCCTCGCTGAGGCGGTTCAAAGACGATGTCAAGGAAGTGCGGGCCGGTCAAGAATGCGGCATGCACTTCGAGCGTTTCAACGATATCAAGAAGAGCGACGAGATCGAAGTCTTCAAGACGATCGAGATCGCACAGGACATCAATGAACTCATCCCGGTCTAGCCGCTAGGCCGCAGGCGTGAAAGCGAGCACACTCTCGCATGCAAGGAGATCGGCCATGGAGTGCCATCTGGGAACCTTGTGCCTTCGCATTCACGTCGCAAGCGCTCGCTCGCTGAAGGACAAGCGCCAAGTCGTCCGTTCGCTGAAGGATCGGCTTAAGGCGCGGCACAACATTGCCTTGGCCGAGGTGTCGGGGCAGGACAGCCGCCAGGACTGCGTCGTCGTGGCCGCGACAGTCGCCAACTCGAGGACTGGAGCCCGCATGACCCTTGAGGCTGTGCACGAAGAGGCCATAACCTCATTGGGCCGGGATCTGACTGACGCCGAGTTCGACATTTCACCCTTGTAAGTGCCGCCCTCGCGTACCGGTACACTGAGGCGCAACTCCACAGCCAGCTCTGTTCGAATACCAAGACCCATGCCACATACTCGAGCAACCGACCGTCGGCGGTTCCCTGCCCTGACCGCATTCCTATTCGCACTGCTGGCAGCACTGGGAGGGTGTGCCGAAACCAAAGCCCCACGCACGCGCGGCAGCCAAGCGGAGGTGTTCGACGTGGTTGTCTACGGGGGCACATCGGCAGCGGTCACCGCATCCGTCCAGATCCAGAGAATGGGCAACTCCGTGGTCGTGGTATCGCCGGAACGGCATCTCGGCGGCCTGTCGGCGGGCGGGCTCGGTTGGACCGACACAGGTGACAAGTCAGTGATCGGCGGGCTCGCTCGCGAATTCTACCATCGCATCTGGCTGCACTACGAGGATCCAGAAGCTTGGCGCTGGCAAGAGCGCTCGGAGTACGGCAACCGTGGCCAGGGCACGCCGGCGGTGGACGGCGCGCAGCGGACCATGTGGATCTTCGAGCCGCATGTCGCAGAACAGGTGTTCGAGGACTGGGTAGCCGAGCACGCGATCGACGTCCGGCGGGAGGAGCGGCTGGACCGCGCCAACGGTGTGAGCTTCGAAGACGGAAGAATCCGGAGCATTTCTACGGAGGGCGGCTCGGCATTCGCCGCTTCAGCGTTCATCGACGCGACATATGAGGGCGACCTGCTGGCTGCTGCGGAAATTTCGTATTCCGTCGGAAGGGAGAGTGCCGACACCCATGGCGAGGACTGGGCGGGCGTGCAGAAGGACGCCCGCCACCACGGACACTTCTTTCCGGAGGGGGTCGACCCTTACGTCATACCGGGGGATCCGACCAGTGGGCTGCTGCCGCGGATCAGTGTGGAACCGCCAGGCCCGGACGGCAGTGCCGACAACCGCATCCAAGCCTACTGCTTTCGTCTTTGCCTGACGCGGGTGCCCGAAAACCGGGTTCCATTCCCCCAACCGGAAGGGTACGATCCGAGCCAATACGAACTGATCCTGCGCGTGTTCGAGGCGGGCTGGCGCGAGACGTTTCGGAAGTTCGACCCGATCCCCAACGGGAAGACCGACACCAACAACCACGGGCCGTTTAGCACTGACAACATCGGCATGAACTACGCCTATCCCGAAGCCTCGTACGCGGCCAGAGAGGAAATCGTCGCCGAACACGAGCGGTATCAGAAGGGCCTGCTGTACTTCCTAGCGAACGACCAACGGGTGCCGGACGATGTGCGAGAGGAATTTGCGCAATGGGGACTTGCGGCTGACGAATTCAGCGACAACGGAAACTGGCCGCATCAGCTCTACGTCCGCGAATCCCGGCGGCTCCAAGGAGAGTTCGTGATGACAGAGCACGAGTGCCTGGCCAAGCGCCCGGTGCCCGGCTCGATCGGCATGGGATCGTATGCAATGGACTCCCACAATGTGCAGCGCTACGTGACGTCCGATGGGTTCGTCCAAAACGAGGGCGACATCGGCGTCAAACCGCTGCGGCCCTATGGCATCGCTTTCGGATCGATAGTGCCGAAACGCCAAGAAGTGACCAATCTGCTCGTGCCAGTGTGCGTATCGTCGTCCCACATTGCGTACGGCTCGATTCGCATGGAGCCGGTCTTCATGATCCTCGGCCAGTCGGCGGCCACGGCGGCCGTGCTCTCCATAGAAGACGGCGTCGCCATCCAAGACCTGGACTACGGAAAGCTGCGCACCAGACTGCTGGCGGACGGCCAGATCCTCGAACTGGAAGACTAGTTCCGGCGCCTACAGGCGTCGAACTCCGTGCCAGCACTGCTTCCGGTTGCTACGCTATCGCCATGCAGACAATCTTGCGCGTGGCAGCAGTGGCGGGGGTGGCCGCGAGCCTGAGTCCGGCCGCAATCGACTTCCGCCACCAGCAAATCGAAGACGAACTCGGAATTGGCTATGCCGTCCTATGCGAGGACGTCGATGCCGACGGAGATATCGACATCGTCGCGCTCAACGAAACGCAGGTCGTGTGGTGGAGCAATCCAGGCTGGGAGAAACACGTCGTGCTCGATGGAGAGACCGAAGCGGACAACGTCGCCATCGCGGCCCACGACATCACCGGCGACGGCAAGTTAGACTTCGCGATCGGCGCGGCTTGGCGGCCCAGCGACACGGAAGGCGGCGGAACCCTGCAGTGGATCGAGCGCGCGGATGATCCCGACGCGGAATGGGAATTGCACCCGCTCGGCAACGAACCGACCACGCATCGCATGCGCTGGGCCGACACCGATGGCGACGGCCGAGCCGAACTCATCGTTGCCCCTCTGCACGGGCGCGGTACGAGCGGTCCGGAGCATTGGGTGGGGAATGGAGCCCGGCTGCTGGCGCTGACACCATCGGGGCAGCCCGCCGCCGAGGCCTGGGCGCAGGAAGTCATCGACGACAGCTTTCACGTCGTCCACAACTTCTGGGGGCTCAACTTCGACGATGACGAAGCGGACGAGTTGCTCGTCGCATCGTACGAGGGCGTCCACTTGCTGGACCGCTCCGAATCCGGGGAGTGGGCCAAGTTGCGACTCGGCGCGGGCTACATCGGCGAGTCCATCCGTGGCGCTGGAGAGATCAAAGTGGGCCGCTTGGCCTCAGGCAAGCGCTACATAGCCACCGTCGAGCCATGGCACGCCAACCACATCGTGCTGTACCACGAACCTGACGATCCGATGTTGAATTGGATGCGCGAAGTCGTAGTCAAGCGAGTCAACGGCGGGCACGCGCTGTGGACCGCCGACTTGGACGGCGACGGTAGTGAGGAGCTGGCCTTCGGCTGGCGGCTGAAGGGAAGTATGCCCTTCGATCGCACGGGTGTCGCCGTCTACGATCCAGACAGCGCCGACATCCAGATCGTCGACTGGGGCGGCATGGCCACCGAGGATCTCGTCGCAGCGGATCTCAACGACGACGGCAAGCCCGACATCGTCGCGGCGGGCCGCGCCACGCACAACTTGAAGATCTACTGGAACGAGGGACTCAAGCCAGAACTGGAATGAGCCGGCCAGCCGCGCCCACCAGCGTCAGCCGGACTGGGTTGCCTTGTGGTTATTGACGATGGCACCGAGTTGCGCGTCATGGTGCGCGTCGTGCCAGACCATGAACTCGATCTGCGACTGCAAGTCCTTGATCTTGAGGCGCTCGTTAACCACCGGGCTATCGAGCTGCGCAGCGCTCAGACCAGCAATGGCTGCAAGCGCTTCCTGCCTGCCGCTCTCGAGCTCGGCTAGCAGTTGGCCGGGGTCTGGATACCTGCCCGGATCGTCGTAGCACTCGCTGCCGTTAGCGAACAGGTCCTTCCAGTGCCCGAGAGGATTGTGCTCGAGCCCTTGGTAAAGCTTGCGCGCACCGCCCTCGTAGAACGCCAGATGGCCGGCGATCCACAGCGCGTGGGGGCCGCCCGGGCGGAAACGGTTCATCCACAACCCGTGCTCGGCCACGTAAGCCAGCTTGGAACCGCTGGCCCCCCAAGTGAAACCGACCCGATCTAGAATTCTCTGCAGGCGTCCGTACGACGCTCCCTCATTGCTCATGGATTCCCTCCAACCTGCTGTGTGATTCGCCGCGCCGGACAACCGACCCAGCCGAGTGCTCTACGACTAGTCTCTCATGGAAGCCGGCGACGGCCTTTACGCTCCGCCGAGGCACCGCTTGACGCGAATCCACAGCGTGCTGCCGGCTCAGACCTCTCCGCGCCTCATCTGTTCGGCCATGTAGTCGCTCGCCCGCCACGCCAGCGCCAGAATCGTCAGTGTCGGATTCTTCTCCGTCGCCGTCGGGAACGAACTGCCATCCATCACGAATACGTTCCTGACTTCGTGCATCTGATTGAACTTGTTGAGCGCGGAGCGCTTCGGATCGTCGCCCATGCGACAGGTGCCGTGCTCGTGGATCGCCGTGCCCAGCATGTCGATCTCCCCGCGCTGGTAGGGCAACGGCTCGGCCTTCATCTCATGCAGGATTTCTTCGATTACGTCGTACATGCGCGAGATCATCTTGCGCTCGTTCTCGCCAATGTCGTACTCGATCCTGAGTAGCGGGTAGCCGAAGCGATCGTTGGGCGTGCCTTCCACCGAAATGCGATTGTGCTTGTAGGGCAGGACTTCGCCATAAGGGATCAGCTTGAACAGTGCCGGGTAAAGCTCCTTTACGGCCTGCTTGTAGGACAACCCGAAGCCACCCCGGTTCTTCGCGAAGCTAGCATTCGAGGCGCAACCGACGCCCGAGATCGGGATCCCGAAGCCGCGCAGGTAGCCGCGCTTCTCATCGGTCGGCTCGAATCTGGGGATGTAGATGTGTCCGCCCGAGATTCCGTCGTCGTTCGACGCCGGGCTCCCGACCAGTTCCGGAGCGAAGGCCTGGACTTGCAACCGGAACTGCTCGACTAGGTACCGACCGATAACCTCAGAGCCGTTACCAATGCCGTTGGAGTGCTGGCGTGACTTGGAGTTGAGCAACAAGCGAGTCGAGTCGACGGCCGAAGCCGCTACGATCACACGCTTGGCGGGGACACTGCGCTCGTCGCAGGTGAGCCGGTCGAAATAGCGTACGCCCGACGCCAGCCCCTCGTCGTTGACCAGAATCTCTTCGACGACCGCGTTCTCGACCAGCTCGAGTCTCTGTGTCTCGAGCGCGTCTTTCAGCAAGTAGTCGAACGAATTGAAGAACGCGCCGATGTCGCAGCCGCGTTCGCAAGCGCCGCAGTAGTGGCACGGGTCGCGGCCATGGTGGCCTTGGGTGAGGACGGCCCGGCGGATGCGCACCACGGGATACTTGGCTCTCGTGGCGGCCTTGCGCAAGAGCATTTCGCCGCAACGCAGGTTCGGCGGCGGCAGGTGGTTGGAAGAGCCGGGCAGCCAGGGCGTGTCCTCATCGCCGCCGCAAATGCCAATCTTCTTTTCGACGTTGTCGTAGTAAGGGGCGATCTCCTTGTACGTGATCGGCCAGGGAATCTCCCAGCCATCCTTGGCGGGCTCTTGGAAGTTAAGCTCGGAATAGCGCAACGAGACGCGGCCCCAAATGTTGGTCTTGCCGCCCACGCCCCAGACGCGCGCCAGCCAAAACTGCTTATCAGGCAGCGTCTCGTAAGGGCTCTCGCGCAGCGAGGTTCCGAGCCAGTCCGGTGGCGATTGCCCGCGTCGGCGGCGCTCGCGCGCCTCCCAGGGCTTAACGTGTGACCAGAACTGGCTTCGCTCGAACTTTTGTCCGGCCTCGAGCATCAAGACCTTGACACCCTTGCGAGTGAGGTTCCAAGCGGCCATCCCGCCGGCCGCGCCGCTGCCGATGATGACAACGTCAACGTCTTGGTAGGCCATCAGGCGCGCTCCCCGGGTTGGCAGCCGAGGAATTCGGCCTGGTGGGTTCCGCCCTGACGGGCGAACTCGTGGACTAGTCCGATTCCCGGCACATGGCAGCGGTCTCCGGTGAGGTCATTGAGGAGCCGGAAGTGTTGGTAGCGGTCGTCGCCGGCGATCATGAAATCGGTGAACGGGGCGGCTCGCGCAAGCGGGCTCGTATCGGCCAATTCTCCGCAGCCGCGGCGGTACAAGGCTCCTTGGATCTGGTGTTTCATCCCGGAGCCTGCGGGCGGGTCCTCGTTGACGATCGCTTCCCCGGCCGGTCCTGCGCTGGGCGAGCCGAAGTTAGGGATGGTCATTTCCACAAGCCGTTCTGCCAGTCGGAATTGGTTCACACCGGAAGCTCTGGCCTCGCGATCCGCCCAACCAAGCACTTTAGCGGCGACTCCACCGCCAACGGTCGAGCTGAGCGCTTCTCTGCGAGTGCCTTCAGACAATCGCTTCTCCAGCCGACAGTATAGGCAGCGGAGGGCCCGCTGCGGATCTGAACTATATCGAGCTGAACTACAATGACCAGCAATTGCCCGCCCCGAACCGGGGCGAACGAATGAACGGTTTTCCTCAGCTAGCGGCAAGCGTTTGCATCTTGCTGGCAACGATTGGTTCCGCATCATCGGCCCACGCGCTCTTCCTCGCCGAGCAACCGAACATCGTGCTCATCATTTCCGATGACCACGACAACGAGCATCTGGGCTTCATGGGCAACGAGGCCGTGCACACGCCGAATCTCGATCGGCTGGCCCGGGCCGGCACGGTGTTCACCCGCGCCCACTTGCCGATGTCGCGCTGCCATCCGACGCTGGCCAGCTTCCTCAGCGGCCGTTGGCCGCACCAAACAGGCGTCTATTCCAACTTTGGAACCACGAGGCTCGACCCGACCGACTCGTTGCCTAGGCTCTTGAGAGACGTGGGCTACGCGACGTATGTCGAGGGCAAGTACTGGGAAGGCGATCCGCGAGAAATGGGCTTCACGCATGGCAAAGGCCAAGCTGCGAACTCGTTCGTGCGCAAGGGACAGGCCGATCTGTTCGCGTTCATCGACGAGGTCGGCGGGCAAGATCCGATGTTCATCTGGTGGGCACCGAAGATCCCACACCTGCCACACGACCCGCCCCCAGAGTACAGCGCGTTGTTCGATAAGCGAGAGATCCTGGTGCCTCCCTGGATCGGCGAAGACCGCCGGCAGGCGTTCCTGCGGAAAGAACACCTGAGCCTGGCAATGGAGGCGTGGCTGGACGACGGGATTGGCAAACTCGAGGAGAAGCTGCGCGAGAAGGGAGTCTACGACGACACCCTGTTCGTATTCGTCATCGACAACGGCTGGTGCAATGGCTTGGTGTCGAAAGGCTCGCCGTTTGAGAAAGGCGTCCGCACGCCGGTGTTTTTCAGCTGGCCAGCCAAGATCAACGGCGGGCAGCGTTTCGATGCTCTCACCAGCACGCTGGACATCTACCCGACGATTCTGGATTACGCCGGCGCGAGGACGCCGGATTCCGCCGCCGGGAACAACTTGCGGCCAATTATCGACAGCACGACAACCACGAACCGCAAGCGCCTCTTCGGCGCGATCTACCCGGCGTTTGTGACCGAGACTGACGAGCGGCCCGAGCGAGACATCTACGCGCTCTATCTCCGCGACGAGCGCTGGAAATATATCTTCTTCGTGCAGGATGTCGTCGCCTCGCGGAACGCAGACTATTTCCGCATCCAATCAATCGAGACGGACTATCCCACGCGGCGGAAGGGCGCCCAAGATCTGTACGACCTCCAAACCGATCCGACGGAAGGAACCAACTTGGCCGCGAAACCCGAGCACGCCCGGCGCCTCGCCGAGATGCACAAGGCCGTGCTCGCATGGTGGGACGAGACCGGCGGCAAACCGATCGACGCACTGGCAGAGAGGGATTGAGGGAGCGGGCAAGCATTCGCCCAGTTGGCCCAACCCCGCGAGAACGTCGCTCGTCTCGCCCACGACGTGAGCGTCGCCCTGATCGCGAGCATGGCCGATCCCAGATCGCGTGGCCGGTTAGGCAAGCAGCGAACCGCGCCGTTTGCCGTAATCGCGACCCGCCCGAGCCGCAATGAACCTAGAGGCCGTTTGCCTCGCCGTCAGTTCTTCCAAGAATCCATCTTGGGCCGCCGTGGCCCGGGATCGAAGAAGCGCACGTCCGCGCCAATGCGGTCGTAGTCTCCCAACCGCTCGCGGACTTGTTCGACAAGTCCCATCAGGCGCTCCACTACTGCACCGCGCTGCTCGGACACATCCCGGCTCTCGTTCCAGTCGAACTGCAAGTCGTAGAGTTCGGGAGTGTCCACCGCATCGATCATGCGTCCGTACCAACTAGTCCAAGGAGGGCTGCTCGGGCGCGGCAGCACAAGCTTCCAGCGGCGGTCTCGCACGGCCTGCAAGTGTGTGAACGCGAAGTAGAAGAAGTGCTGGCGGGGGCTCTCGGATGCCTCTCCCGACAGCCACGGCCAAAGATTGACACCGTCAACTTGGCGTCGGTCCGGCAGCGGTGCCCCGGCAAGCGCTGCGAAGGTAGGCAATAGGTCGAGCGTGCTTGCCAGTTCATCGCTCTCCTGCCCAGGGCGGATCTGACCCGGCCACCAGAAGATTCCCGGAACGCGCAGCCCGCCCTCCCAAGTGGACATCTTGAAGCCGCGCAACGGCGCTGCGCTGCCGCCGTAGTCTCCTAAATGTCCCTCGATCCAAGGGCCATTGTCGGATGTGAACACGACGAGTGTGCGCTCTTCGAGCTCGAGCTCGCGCAGAGCCGCCAAGACCTCGCCGACGCTCCAATCAAGTTCCTCAATCACGTCACCGTAGAGACCGCGCGGGGAACGCCCGCGGAAGTCCGCAGAGGCGCCGAGCGGCACGTGCGGCATGGTGTGCGCCAAGTACAGGAAGAACGGCTCGTCGCGGTGTGCACTCAGGAAGCGGACCGCCTCCTGGGTATACCGCTTAGTGAGCAGGCTCAGGTCAGTGGGGCTCTCCAAGACCTCGTCCCCGCGCATCAGCTCAGTCTTCCACCGATTCGGATCGGGCTCGCGCGTGACACCGTTGTGGGCCGGGGTTCCGTAGAAGTAATCAAAGCCCTGCTGGGTCGGCATTAGCTCGCGCTTGTACGGACCGGTTCCCGGCCCGCGCTCGCGTCCCCCGCCGCCGGCTAGGTGCCACTTGCCAACCAAGCCGCTGACATACCCTTTGGCGGCAAGCACCTCGGCGATGGTGGTCTCTTGCGGATGCAGGATCGTGTGCGCTGCCTTGGTGTTGTCGGGCTCGCCTAGACGGATGGGATAGCAGCCCGTCAGCAGTGCCGCCCTGGACGGGCCGCAAACATTCTGGGCATAGAAACTTCTCAGCCGGAGACCTTCCGCCGCCATACGGTCCAGGTTAGGTGTGCGAATGTTCCGGTTGCCGTAACAGCCCAAGTCGCCGTACCCCAGATCGTCTGCGAAGATGACGACAAAGTTCGGCGCCTGCTGCGCCCAGCAAGGTGAGCAAAGCAGGGCGCAGCCGATTGCAGCGATGCTGATAGTTCGAACCTTCATGCCCGAACATTGTACGGCTGCGGCGCTAGCAGAGAATTCGATGAGCGAGGAATCGCTTGAGGCTGTGGGACATGCATCGAGCAGCCGGGCGGGGCCGGAACAATGCTGGCCTGGTCCCAATCGGCGACAATTGAGTGCAATGCTCCGTCTCTGCTGGGCGCTGGCCCTCGCATCGATCGCCGCTTATGGCCAAGCGCCGACGCGACCCAATTTCGTGGTGTTCCTCTCGGATGACATGGGTTGGGAACAGGTCAGCTTCAACGGCGGCAAGGAAGTCCTCACACCCAATATTGACCGGATTGCGGACGAGGGCGTGAAGCTCACGCAGTTTTATGTCCAACCGGTCTGTTCGCCGACCCGAGCCTGCCTCCTAACCGGCCGGTATGCCTGGAAGAACGGCATGGAGGTCCGACCGACCGCTCAGTCGCGTCACGGCATGCTGCTCGACGAGCGGACAATCGCGGAGGCGCTTCGTGAGGCCGGCTACCACACGTGGATGGTGGGAAAGTGGCATCTCGGGGAATGGCAGCGGCCGCACTTGCCACTGCAGCGTGGGTTCGATCACCACTACGGACACTACTCGGCGTTGATCGACTCGTTCACCCACATGCGCGGACCCGTCCTGGATTGGCACCGCAACGGCCGCCCTGTGGTCGAGCAGGGATATTCAACGTTCCTATTGGCCGGCGAGGCCGAGCGGTTGATCGAACGCCACGATGGCCCGAACCCATTCTTCCTCTATCTCCCCTTCAACGCCGTGCACGGGCCGCACCAGGCACCGGAAGACTATCTCGTCAAGTATTCCCACCTAGGCCGAACAGGGCCACAGCGCGCCCAGCTCGAATCCATGGACGTGGCTGTGGGACGCGTGCTCGACGCGCTAGACCGCAAGGGCGTGCTGAATTCCACGCTGGTGATGTTCACCAACGACAACGGCGGGACCCGAATCACCTCCAACGGCCGCTACCGCGGCTTCAAGTCCCACTACCACGAGGGTGGCGTGCGGGTTCCGACGGCCATGCGCTGGCCAGGGCAGATTCCCGCCGGGTCCGTCAGTGACGAAATGTTCCATATAGTTGATGTGTTTCCGACATTCGCACGGTTAGCGAGGGCGAAGACCGACTCAGGCTTGCCGCTAGACGGCCGTGATGGCTGGGACGCCATCGCCAAAGGCGGTCCGGGTCCGCGTCAGGAGGTGGTGCATTCGCTGGAAGTGATCCGAGTCGGCGACTGGAAATTGATCGAAGAGGGCGCCAGCTACTACAACTGGCGGGACCAACCGTTGCAGCTATTCAATATCCGCCAAGACCCCTACGAGGAGGCTAACCTAGCCGAGAGCCGACGGGACAAGGTAGCAGAACTTCGAGAGCGCCTGGCACACCATCGGAAGTTTGCGCGCGAGGGGGAGGAAGTTGAGCAGATTCCGGGCTATCCGCCAGTCGTCTACGGAGAGGTCGAGAACGAGGTCTTCGGCGAACAGGTCGAAGCGAACCTAGCCGCTCGGCAGTGAGACCCGGGGTCGGCGACCTTCCTCAAGACCCGCGAGCCAAATTGCTCGCAACAGGTAGTGCCGCGCACGAGAGCGCTGGTGGGACGATGGCCGCCAAGTCGGCCGCCAGAGTGTCCGGAAGCGCCTCAGCAGCCAAGCACGACCACGGCAACCCGCAGGCTGTTGCGGTGTCGCCGTCCCTAGCTTGGGGCACGAGGCTTCGCCTTGGATGTGAGCACCAGCACGCCCCAAAGCTTCGCCCGAGGACCCGGGCCTCGCTGAACCGTCTTGCCCGCCCACCAGGTCTCGTGATGGAGTAGGCCGTCAGGGGACTTCTCAGCCTCGTCGACATCCCCGATCGCAAGATTGAATCCGATAGGTGTGTCAGGCGTTCCGTCGGTCCAGTACTCGCCTTCTCGGATCTCCATTCCCCCATCCAGTCGAATCCTCACCTCTACGGTATAGCTGTTGTCGAGATCGTGAATCACGGTCCGAGTTTCGATGATGTCGTCGAGAATCCACCTTCTATTGTTGTCCCAGTTCTCGACAGTGCGGTTCGGACCGTGAGGCAGCATCCCCGGCACGCCGATGCCGCCTTCGAGCGACTTCGTCAGGTTGTAGATGATCTGGATCCCGCGGCCGTCGCCGGACACGTCCGAGACGGGTGCCCGAATCTCCAGCATCCGGCTGAAGGTCAGGATCTCGATCATGTCGCCGAACCAGGGCCGGCCTCGCTCCCGCTCGCCGATCACATGCGCGAACTCGTCCTGGCGCGGAAGCCATCGCTCGGTCTCGATCCCGTAGAAGATGTCGTCCGTGATGTCGAAGGCAAGGTACAAATGCTCGCCGTCATGCTTTACCCAGCCATTGAAGTCGAGATCCTGCCTAGACGTGATTTCCTGCTTCATCGCCTCGACCCAGTCGGCATTCCATTCGAACGCCGTGGCATCGTCGTATTCGCCCGGACCGATTCGCCCGTCGAATTCCGGCGTCGCACCCTTCCAGCACACCATCCGGCGGTCGAGACTCACCAGCGCTTCGGCCGCCGCCTGCCGAACTTCAGCCGACTCGAGCACGCTCTCCGGAGGAGCCTCGGCACATCCAGCCATGAACCAGAACACCAAGCCTCCGATGAGGGTGGCGCCACCGTTTCGAAGTGCCATCGCTTCACCTCCCCTGCCCACCTTGTGCATGGATTTCCGCAGGCCGTGCATCACTCGAACTCGACTGGCGGCCTACCGTGCTTGCCGGGGCAGATACTGAACCTGCCGGCTTGCGGTGCTCCGCTTCAGATCATCGCATCTTTCGTACCGAGGCGTGCCCTGCCACAATTTGCCCCCTATTCGGTTGGTACGGTCGGCAGCCTCGCCACAAACCACATCCCATAGGCTCCGGCCAGCGCGACGGCAATCCGCGCTACCCATGGCAGCCCGCCGGTTGCGATCGAAAAGCAGATCATCAGCGAGCAACACGATATCGAGATCCACTTGGTCCTTCGCTTGACGCCTCTGTGCCGCTGCCAGTCCCGCAGAGTCGGGCCAAAGAGCTTTGAGCGGAGCAAGCGTTGATGCAGTTCCGGGGAGGAACGGACGAAGAAATAGCTCGCCAGCAGCAGGAACGGCGTTGTCGGAATCCCGGGCAGCGCGACTCCGACTAAGCCTAGCAACACGAAGAAACCGCCCAGAGCGACGAAAAGCCCGCGGCGCAACCCCGACGCCTGGGCCACAGTTGCGTCGCATTGAACCGACTGATCGAACTCGTCCAGTGTGTGCGGTACTGGCTTTGCACCAGCAGGCGGCACGTCTGTTGTGGACGAATGCGGCACAGCGAATTCCAATGAATAGCATAGTGCGGGGCCGTTGGAAGACTAATGGACTAACGGACTTACTAACTTTCCAGGGAGTTGCCATCTAAATGATCGCGTGTTAGTGTGGGCACCCTGAGTTGAAATCTGAGGAATACTACAAAGGAGGTGCTCAAATGAAACGCAAGCGCGTTCCTGCGATCAGTTTTCCGGGTTCCGAGGGTCTAGAGCCGCTCCCAGAGGGCGCACTTGGGGAGTACACGTTAGAACGTTCCCGGGAAGAGAAGAACCGTCAGTGCTTGGAGTTTGTGTACGGCCAGCTTCCCACCCGTATGAACATGAGCATGGATGATGTCAAGAAAGCATTGGGCGAAGAGGATGAATAAGGATGGTTCTTCATGAGCTCGTTAACGGGAGAGAGGATCACCCCGTCTACGCCAACCTCGCTTCGGAGGCAGTATCATTTTCTTGATTCCGTTATCAACGCTGCTTTGCAGCTTCAGTGGATCAAGGTATCCAGCGGGCTGATCAAGGCGCTGAATTATCACGCCACAGCTTGTCTGCATGTATCCGCCGGAGAGTATCGCCCGTGCCCGGTAAGTGTCGGAGATTACACGCCTCCCGAGCATTACCGTGTTCCGGAATTGATGAACGAGATGATCGATGACCTGAACCGCTGGTGGGAATTGACTGACGCCGCGGAACTCGGAGCCTACGCACTGTGGAGGCTGAACTGGATCCACTCGTTGATCAACGAAAGAACGGCTAGGGGCTGTGCCATTACGTCATCTGGTTGAAACTGGGAGGATTTCCTCAAGAGGGCCAGAGACCGATTCTTGTCTTGATTCGAGAAAAGCGGTTGAACTGTCTCGCAGCTCTGGCAGAATCCGACCGTCGCTCTTGTATCTTCAGATCAAAGAGGATACTTGGCACCAGTCATCTTGTTCTTGAGAACACTTCTCCCGCCTAGCTGCTAGCTCGCTGGAGCGAGCCGCGAGCAACGCCCGAAGTGGGCGTTACCGAGACCCGTCCGTTACAGAGCCCGAGCGTGCGCGTCGAACGCGCTCGGTTCCTCACTGGGCAGATTCGCTCGAAGGAATAGCGGAGCCATGGTTACGTGCCGCACGCAAGGTCGTGGGCGGAACCGTCGCGTCCGCTATGGGACTGATCGGAACGCATGCCAGCTTGGGCAGCTGACAGCACCCAGCCTGAATCACACGATCCACATCAATCTGTCCCGGTGCATCATGGAGCAGGACTATGGATTTGGCGCTATCTAACCCTTGTGGGCCGCACGAAAGATGCCCAGCAACCTAAGCCTCGCGAGATCAAGCTACTCGACCCTTTCTAACAGCCGAGCAAGGCGGAGTCGGAGGAAGACCTGCGAACGGACATGACGTTCGAGGAACTGACGGCTGCTGTAATCCGACCCGTGAAAATCCGCTACGTCAAGCCGGAGCGGAAGCGCTAGCCAAGAGGGGTGCTTTGGGTGATCTCGTATATCATCCCCGCACTAAGGTCTTGATCGATCGACTGAGAAATCAGTCGCATGTGGATCATTTCGTTTTGGTTCCAGATGACGATTGTACTTGGGCCTCGTGCTCTCTTGGCGCATCCGGAGGAGCCTCGCTTGCTTTCGCAGCTCCTCCGCCCGAAGCTCTTGTGTCGTTCGTTGCGTCATTGGACTCGCCATCTTTGTCACGCTCTCCCTCTCCTCTAGGGTACACCTTCACGACACGTTCTGGAGCGGGCGTGTAGGCCACGGCTGATTCTTTATTCGATGGCGTAACCTCAGGCTCAATAAGTTAGACAAGGGGCTGGCTATTTTGCGCGCATTCGTGTATGTCTGGAGTATG
>Ga0209021_1001175_pt1 | contig 27673 bp, 24 predicted proteins | sample PinacodermFT_FD_187299 | JGI IMG/M metagenome (GOLD analysis project Ga0209021, IMG submission 187299) | Host-associated microbial community of the marine sponge Aplysina aerophoba from Gulf of Piran - sponge pinacoderm, lysed by freeze-thaw... | ecosystem: Host-associated > Porifera > Sponge >... | reverse complement strand
CCGCCCGCCTGCGGCGGGCGGTGCCGGTCTGAAGGCCCCCCGCGAGAACTGGCCGGCGTTCCCAGCCTCCGGGCCGCGGCGTCAGCTCTCGTCGGTTGGAGGCTTCCGCGCCAGCACCACTCCCACCTCGTCGAGTTGCCCCGCATCCACCCCCGCGGGCGAACCGGTCATCAGATCGGTGGCCGAGGTGGTCTTCGGGAACGCGATCACGTCCCGCAGACTCGTGCTGCCGGAGGCCAGCATGGCGATCCGGTCGAAGCCGAGCGCGATGCCGCCGTGCGGCGGCGTCCCGTACTCGAGAGCCTCCAGGAAGAACCCGAAGCGTTCCGCAGCCTCGGCGAGTGGAATCTCGAGCGCTTCGAAAACGCGCTGCTGCATCTCCCGGCTGTGGATGCGGATGCTGCCGCCGCCGAGTTCGAAGCCGTTCGCGATCACGTCGTAGGCGAGCGAACGCACGCTGAGCGGATCGGTTGCGAGCCGGTCCACGTCTTCGGGATGCGGACTCGTGAAGGGGTGGTGGACCGAGGTAAGCCGTCCCTCCGCCTCCGAGCAGTCGAAGAGCGGGAACTCGGTGACCCAGGCCATGGCGAACTGGCCGGGTGAGGTCCAGCTCTCGCTCGCGGCGAGTTGCCGCCGGAGTGCGCCAAGCGCCTGGCAGGCGGCTTTCGGCTCGCCGGCAACCATCAGCAACAGGTCCCCGGGACCTCCGCCGGCCGCGTCCGCAAGCGCCCGCAGGCGGTCGGCGCCGAGCGTCTTGAGCAGCGGTGAACGGATGTCCCCGTCGCGGAAGGCGGCCCACAGGAGACCCCCGGCGCCCGCTTCCACGGCGGCCCCCTGGAGCCCGTCGAGCCGCTTCCTCGAAAAGCCGGCGCACCCGGGGGCGGCGATCCCGCGAACCGAACCGCCGCCTTCGAGAACCCGGTCCAGCAGCGGGTGCCCCGTCCCCCGGGCCAGGTCGGTGAGATCCCGGATCTCGGCGCCGTAGCGGAGGTCGGGACGATCCACCCCGTAGCGCTCCATCGCCCGTTCGTAAGTGAAACGGGGAAAGGGCGGCTTTACCTCGATACCTACCGCGCCGAGCGCGCGCTCGAAGAGGCCCTCGGTGATCTCGATGACCTGTTCGGGATCGGCGAAGGACATCTCCACGTCCACCTGGGTGAACTCCGGTTGGCGATCCGCCCGCAGGTCCTCGTCCCGGAAGCAGCGAACGATCTGGTAGTAGCGGTCCGTTCCGCCGATCATGAGCAGCTGCTTGAAGAGTTGCGGCGATTGCGGGAGCGCATAGAAGCGGCCGCGGTGGACGCGGGACGGCACCAGGTAGTCCCGGGCGCCTTCGGGGGTGGACCGGGTGAGGAACGGGGTTTCGACCTCCAGAAACCCGTGCCCGTCCAGATGGCCGCGGATCTCGGTGGCCAAGCGGCCGCGGATGCGCAGATTCCGCTGGAGCCTGGGATTTCTGAGGTCCAGGTAGCGGTAACGGAGGCGCAGTTCCTCCGCCACACCCTCGGAATCGGTCGGCGGAAAGGGAGGGGTCCGGGCTTCGCTGAGGATGTGGATGCGCTCCGCCTCAACCTCGATCTTGCCGGTGCGAATCCCCGGATTGATCGTCTCCGGCTCCCGCGCCAGCACGGCGCCCTCGACGGCGATGACCCACCAGGCCCCGAGCCGCTTCGCCTCCGCCGCCGGCCCGGACTCGGGGCGGACCACGATCTGGGTCACCCCCCGGTAATCGCGAAGATCGAGGAAAAGGAGCCCTCCCAGGTCCCGGATGCGTTCGACCCAGCCCATGAGCACGACGGCGCTGCCGCTGTGCTCGAGGTCGAGCGCCGCGCAGTGATGGGTGGGGCGGGTGGGAACGCTCACGGCACGGGACTCCGGCCCCTCAGGGGCTCGCCTCCCTCCGCTCCCGGAGGTACTGATCCTTCAGCTCGACGTAGCGGGCGGCCGAGTCGGCGAGGTGGCCGATTTCCGCATCGGTCAGCGGGCGCACGACCCTCCCCGGCACTCCCCGAACCAGAACCCGCCGTGGAACCTTGAGGCCCGGCGGAACCACCGCCCCGGCCGCCACCATCGCTTCTTCACCCACCGCGACGCCGTCGAGCACCACCGAACCCATACCGATGAGGCTGCGTCGGCCCAGGTGACAACCGTGGAGAATCGCCTGGTGGCCGACGGTCACCTCATCCTCGACGACGGTGGACTCGGCTCCCGCGTTCACATGGACGACCACCCCGTCCTGCAGGTTGGATCGCGCTCCGATCCGAATGAAGTTCACATCGGCGCGGAGCACGGCGGAGAACCAGATGGACACGTCCTCCCCGAGCACCACGTCTCCGATGACGGAGGCGCCCCGGGCTACGAAGGCGGTGGCCGCTACCACCGGGGAATGGCCGCCGAACGGATGGAGCATGGGGAATCGGACGTAAGGGGTCGACGCCTCGCGTGGTGTGACGGAACGACGCGGGGCCGTTTTGCGGCCGCGACGCGGCCCCGCACGATCCGGGGCCCGGCCGAAGGACACCCCGGGACAAAGACAGTGCTGGCGGTCGCGAGCGAAGCGCCGGAATCGCGCGGACGCCTGGAGCGGCGCGGAGGGTACCACGCGGCGGTCGGCGTCCCGCCGCGTCGCTACAATCCGGTTCGGCCCTTGCGCGCCGCTCCCCAGCGTGGCAACCCCAACTTCTCCAGACACCTCGATCGTTCGCCGCGCGCTGGACAACCTGCGGATCGTTCTGGCCCCTGCCGGCCCGGAAATCAGCCCCATCACCGGGCGTCCGCTGGACCATCTCGACGCGCGGACCGGACGCCGGGGATTCGCCTCCGCGATGACCGCCCACGGCGCCATCCTCTCGCTGATCCTGTTCGGGGTCTTCGCGGTGGACGAGATCGAGGAATCCGGGTTCGATCTTCCGGGCCTCGTGTTCCTCGTCGAGGAGGGGCCGGGCGGCGGCGGTGGCGGCGGCGGCGACGAGACCGAGGCGGAACCGCTCGAAGTCCAGTCGGTGAGCACCCAGGACGCCGCCGAACCCGAAGAGCTCGTGCTGCAGGATCCCGAGGACATCGCCGAGGACATCCTGGAGGACGCCATCAACGCGCCTTTCGCACCGGACCCGGAAGCGCTCGCGGGGCTGATCCGCGACGCCTCGGATCTCCTGACCTACGCGGGTCCCGGCCGCAATAGCGGCGCGGGCACCGGACAGGGGGGCGGCCTCGGCGAAGGAGATGGCGACGGGATCGGAGAAGGCACCGGAGGAGGCTTCGGCGGCGGCGCCTACCGGATCGGCAGCGGCGTCGAGCCTCCACAGCTCCGCCGGCGGATCACTCCCGAATACACCGACGACGCCCTGGCGCGGAAGATCGAAGGCATCGTGATCCTCGAAGTGGTCATCCTGAAGAACGGCCGGGTCGGGCCGGCGCGCATCATTCGCAGCCTCGACGCCGGGCTCGACGCCAAGGCGGTCGCCGCCGTGCGCGAGTGGACCTTCCTGCCCGGCCGCTTCCGCGGCGAGGCGGTGGACGTGCTCGCCGAGATCGAGGTCGAGTTCCGGCTGCTGTAGGGATCGGAGCGCCGGCCTCCGGCCGGCATCGCTGCGCGACAGCGCAGCGAAACCGCTCAACGCCGCCCACCGGAAAGGCTCCACTTGCCGGAGTGCGTGCAAGCATTCGACCGCTGCTACCCTCCCCGCCGTGACTGATCGCCCCCGCCGCTACTGGCTCATGAAGAGCGAGCCCTACGCCTACAGCCTCGACGATCTCGAGCGCGACGGCCGGACCCACTGGGACGGGGTCCGCAACTTCAAGGCGCGGAACTACATGAAGGAGATGGAGATCGGGGACGGCGTCCTCTTCTACCACTCCAACGCGAAGCCGCCCGGCATCGCCGGAGTCGCCCGCGTCTGCCGGACCGCCTACCCCGATTTCACCCAGTTCGATCCGGAGTCGAAGTACCACGATCCGCGCGCCACCGAGGAAAAGCCCTGGTGGTACATGGTGGACATCGAGTTCGTCGCGCGGTTTCCCGAGGAGATCGGGCTTCCCGTGCTTCGCACCCTCCCGGAAATCGCCGGCATGTCGCTCCTCAAACGCGGTCAGCGCCTCTCGGTGCAGCGCGTGACGCCCGAGGAGTGGGCGTTCCTTCTCGAGTTCGGCGGCGTGAGCGGCGTCTCGCTCTAACGGCCTTCGACCGGCGAGCCGCCCCGTCCGGCGTCGGTACACTCGGCGCCCTCTGACGGAGGTCTCCATGTTCCACCGCATCGCCGTTCTTGCCGTCCTCATCGCCCTCGCGGCGCCCGCCGCCGCTCAGGAGCCCGGCGCCTGGGACGACCGCATCCAGGAGGCGGTGTCCGGCCTCGAAGCAGAGACCGTGGCCTTCCGGGAGCACGTCCACGAGTTCCCCGAACTCGGGAACCGCGAGTTCGAGACGGCGCGCATGGTCGCCGAACACCTCCGCGAACTGGGCTTCGACGAGGTTCGCGAGGGGATCGCCCACACCGGCGTCGTCGGCGTCCTGAAGGGCGGAAAACCCGGCGCGGTGGTGGCGGTGCGCGCCGATATGGACGCCCTGCCGGTCACCGAGGACACGGACCTCCCGTTCGCCTCCAAGGTGCGCACGACCTACAACGATCAGGACGTAGGGGTGATGCACGCCTGCGGGCATGACGTGCACACCGCGGTGCAGTACGGCGTGGCCTCGGTGCTCGCCGGCATGCGCGAGGACATCCCCGGCACGATCCTGTTCATCTTTCAGCCCGCCGAGGAGGGCCCTCCGCCGGGCGAGGAAGGCGGCGCCGAAATGATGGTCGCGGAGGGCGTCTTCGACGATCCCCGGCCCCAAGCCATCTTCGGTCTCCACACGCTTTCCGGGCTTCCGCTCGGGGTGATCGGTTTCACCCCGGGGCCCGCGCTCGCCGCGGTGGACCACTTCAAGGCGACCATCACCGGCGTCCAGACCCACGGCGCCCAGCCGCAGGCGGGAGTGGACCCGGTCGTCATGGCCTCGCAGGCCATCCTCTCGCTCCAGACCATCGCGTCCCGGAACGTCCATCCGCTCCAGCCGGTGGTGGTGACCGTCGGCATGGTCCACGGCGGCCAGCGCTTCAACATCATTCCGGAAGCGGTGGACATCGAGGGCACGGTCCGCACCTACGACCCGGAAGTCCGGGACCTCGTGGAAGCCCGCATGAACGAGGTGCTCGGCGGCATCACCACGTCCGGCGGCGGCTCCTACTCGCTGACCTACGACCGCGGCTCCCCGGCCACCATCAACGACCGGGAACTCACCGCGGAGATGATCGGCACCGTCCGCGAGATCGTGGGCGTCGACAACACCCGGGAACTCGACCCCACGATGGGGGGCGAGGATTTCTCCTACTTCGCGAACGAAATGCCCGGTTTCTTCTACCGGCTCGGCATCCACCGGGAGGGCACCACGACCGGGCCCCACCACTCCCCCTTCTTCCGCGCCGACAACGCCTCGGTGGCGATCGGCATGCGGGTCATGTCCAACCTGCTGATCGACTACCTCCTCAAGAACGCGGGATAGGGAGCACGAGAGGGACCGCCTCCAGCCCGGCGCCCGCTGCGTGAGAGCTCGGAGCGCCGGCTTCCAGCCGGCATCGCTGCCCGAGAGGGCCGCGAAGCGGCAGGCCCTATTCGCCCGGACGGCCTTGAACCGATTCCGCGCGCGCTTCCATCAGCGTATCCAACCGGGTAATCCCCTCCCCCCAGGTCCACCCGCAAAGTCGGTGATCTCACCGCGCTGACCGTCCCGTTCCGCCCTACGCCGCTTCCCCAACGACTCTCACCCGCACCCGCCGCGCGTCCCCCGGCAGATACGCCAGCGGCAGATCCTCCCGCTCCACCACCTCAACCCCGGCGGGATCCGCCCCCGCGGCCACCGCCCGGGCCTCGGCTTCCTCCGCCGCCAGCCGGAATGCCTCGTCCCGCCCCACGTTGTGGAACACCTTGTCCACTTCCCCGCCGATCCGGGCGATCGCGGCGCCCACCGCATTCGCCACCCCGGCGTGGGGAACGTTCACCGTCTCCGAGATGCCCTCCAATCCGGCCGGGACCAGAAAGGCGCCGCCGCCCACCGCGAGCAACGGACAATCGCGGGCGTCCGGCTTCATCCGGTCCACCGCCTCCGCGATGCGCGCGGAAACCACCTCCTTGAATCGGCTGACCCTGCCGGCAGGAAGACCCGCGACCCGCGACCGATCCCCGATCGTCGCCCAGCCGGCGGCGACGCCGAAGTCGGTCGCGGTCGCAGCGCTTCCTCCGAAGACGAGTCCCTCCTCCGCAAGCCGGAAACCGACGCTTTGCGGGCCGACCTCGTCTCCGCTCGCGGACACGACGCTCCCGCCCCCGAGAGCGATAGAGAGCAGGTCCGGCATCCGGAAGAGGGTGCGGACCCCGCCCACCTCCACCTCGCGCGGCGCCTCCCGGGGGAAGCCGGCGCGGAGGTAGCCCACGTCGGTCGTGGTCCCTCCGACATCCACGACCACGCCCGCAGGCGCACCGGAGAGAAACGCGGCCCCGGTCATGCTGTTCGTGGGACCGGAAGAAAGGCTCAACACCGGGAATTCGGATGCGGCCGCCGCACTCGCGATGGTGCCGTCATTCCGGGCGATGAAGAGCGGGGCGTCCGTTCCGACGGCTGCCGCGGCAGCGGCGAACGCCTTCGTCACCCGGGCAGCGAGGGGCCGGAGGGCAGCATTCAGGAGTCCGGCGCTCTCGCGGCCGAGGAGTCCGATCCGTCCGAGCCGGCGGGACTGGGTGATCGAAGCGTCCGGATGGACGTCCTGAAGGATCCCGGCGGCGCGCGCCTCGGCGGTGCCGTCAAGGGGAGCGAACACCGCGCTGAGGGCGATCTGGTCGAACCCCGCCTTCCGGATCTCCTTCCCCGCCGCGGCGACCGCCCGCTCGTCGAGCGGCACGATGGGACGGCCGTCGCACTCGTGGCCGCCCGCCACCATGAAGACCGGTCCCCGGACGACGCCGGCGAGCCCATCGGGCCAGTCGCAAAACGGCGGCAGCGACGCGCTGGCCGGCAGTCCCACCCGGAGCGCGGCCACCCTCGCGAGCCCCGTCCCGGTGAGCACGGCGTTCGTGAAGTGCGTCGTTCCGATGACCACCCGGGAAACATCGGAGACCGCCTCCCCGCCACCGAGCACACCCTGAAGCGCCACCACCACTCCCGAGGTCACATCCTCCGTGGTCCGGGCCTTGACCTCGGAGACAACCTCGCCGCCGCGCATCAGCACCGCGTCCGTGTGGGTGCCGCCGACATCCACGCCGACGCGGCAAGGTGCTTCGAGGCCGTCAGCCCGGGATGCCTGGTTCATGGTCTTGGCTCCAGCCGCCGTTCACGATGACCCGTGCGGAAAGTGCGAGAAACGTCGTGGGCGGGCCCTCCGTGGCGCAGCCTAACCATCTCCGGCTGCCTTCGGAAGCCGGTCAACGGGGCAGTCGATCGGATTGCCGAGCCCCCGCTCCCGTCGCCGCGGCGCGTCCGGCCGCGGTCTGCGGACTCCGGGAATGCCGACAGGGCCAACACCCATCGGCATCGGGGCCGCCGCTCTCGGGAGTGCCGCGTTCCAGCCGACTTTCGTTCCGGGTACGATGCGCCGCAGGGACGGCGACGTTCGCCGAAGGAGGCGCGCGGTGGACGAGGAACGCGGCGGCACAGGACGTTCTCGTGGCCCCAACAGGTCGGGCTCCCCGCCGCCCGAGCTCGCCCGCGAGGGCCGCGAAGGCCTCCAGATGGCGCCCGAGTTCATGCGGGAACTCGCACGGCAGGCCGAGGACATCCTCGTCCAGCGCCACGAGGGACTGCGGGCCGAGGACTCCTGGGACGGAGACTTCCGCCAGTCTCTGGAGGGGTCGCTGCTGGAGGATCCCCCGGAGCACGGGCAGCCCGCGGGTGACGTCCTGAAGCGCGCCCAACACGAAGTGCTTCGGTTCGCAACCCGGCTCGACCACCCGCGCTGTTTCGCGTTCGTTCCCTCGTCGCCGACCTGGCCCGGCGTGCTCGCCGACTTTCTCGCCGCGGGATACAACATCAATGCGGTCAACTGGCTGGTGGCCAGCGGCCCGAGCCAACTCGAACTGGTTGTCGTGGAGTGGTTCCGGCGCTGGCTCGGATTCCCCGAAGGCGCCGGCGGGATCTTCACCAGCGGCGGATCCTCAGCCACGCTGAACGCTTTCGTGGCGGCGCGCGAGGCCGCCGGGAACCCCGAGCGGCCCGTCGTCTACCTGAGCGATCAGACCCACGGTTCGGTCGCCCGCGCCGCGCGCATCATTGGCGTGCGCACCGATCGCGTCCGCGCGCTCCCGAGCCGGGGGCTCCAGGGTCTGGACCTGGAGGCGCTTCGGGCGGCGGTGCGCAAGGACCGCGCCGCGGGACTGAACCCGATTGTGGTGTCGGCAAACGCGGGATCCGGAAGCACCGGAGCCGTGGATCCGCTGGACGAGCTGGCCGACTACTGCACCGCCGAAGGCCTTTGGCTGCATGTGGACGCCGCGTACGGGGGGTTCGCGACGCTGACCGAGCACGGGAAGGGCCTGCTGCGAGGCATCGAGCGAACGGACTCGGTCGGACTGGACCCACACAAGTGGTTCTTCCAGGGCTACGAAACGGGTTGCCTGATCGTGAAGGACACCCGCGCCCTCGAAAACGCCTTCGCGGTCCGGCCCGATGTCTTGCAGGACACGATCTGGGGCGCCAACCACCCGAACCTGGTGGACCGCGCCCTGCAGACCAGCCGCAGCTTCCGCGCCCTGAAGGTCTGGATGTCGGTCCAGACCTTCGGGATGGCCGCCTTCCGGCGGGCCGTGCAGCAGGGGATCGATCTGGCCGCTCAGGCGGAGGACTTCGTCGAGGCGAGCCCGGACCTCGAGCTCACCAGCCCCGCGCAGCTCGGGATCCTGTGTTTCCGGGCCAGTCCCGGCGAAGGACTCGGCGAGCCGGCGCTGGAGCAAATCAACCGGAAGGTTCTCGCCCGCGTCTTCTGGGAAGAGCCCGCGCTCGTGTCTTCGACCAACGTTGGAGGAGCCTTCACGCTGCGGCTGTGCATCCTGAATCACACGACGACCTGGGACGACGTCCGGGAAACGCTGGAGGCCATCGCGAGATTCGGCCGGGAGGCCGTCGACAGCCTGGAACCGGAACCAGCGAAGGAAACGAACGGTTCGGTCTCCAGCTAGCTCGGACGAACGCGACCCCAGTCGCGCGGCTCAGTGAGCCGGTGATCGCGCGGCCTCGGCGACCGGATCCCGGCTGCGTTCCGCGCCCTCACCCCGGGTCGCCCAGCGCATCGCGGCAATCGCCCCGCCGCCGAACACCGCGAAGGCGGCGATCTGGGTGTACATGGTCCCGTCGAAGCTGAGACCCGCCAGCGTTCCGAGCGGTACCGCAATGAAGATCGCGAGCGACGACACGACCGACGACCCCACTCCGGCGAGGTGGCCGAGCGGCTCCATGGCCAGCGTGCTGAGATTGGCGAAGAGGAGTCCGACCGCGAAGAAGATGGACAGCAGATAGACGGTGAACAACCAGAGCGGGGGGAGTCCCCCGAACGCGAAGGTGAGCAGCCACATGGGGATTGAGACCAGCACCGAGGAAACGGCGGCCGCCATCGAGAGCCGCCGCATCCCGTGCTTCATCACCAGCCGGCCATTCAGGACCGCAGCGCCGCCGATGGCAAGCGCCAGCCCTCCGAAATAGACCGGAAAGAGCGGGCCGGTCCGGTAGGCCTCCTGGAAGATCTGCTGGGCGGAGCCCAGGTAGGCGACGAACGGCGCGAGCACGCAGCCGCTGGCGATGGTGTACCCGAGCGCGGAACGCGTCCTGAGGACCTCCACGGCGCCCGCTCCGATGGCTCGCGGGGCGAGGGATCGGCGGCGGGCGACCGGGAGGGTTTCCGGCTGACGCAGGCTGAACCAGGCGAAGGCGATCGCCGCGATGGCGAAGAACGTCGTGAAGATCGCGCGCCAGCTCGCCACCCAGAGGATCGCCTGTCCGAGGGCGGGACCGATCGTGGGAATGAAGATGAACACCGCCATCACGAAGGACATGAGCCGGGCCATCTGGCGTCCCTCGTACTGGTCGCGCACCAGCGCCAACGTCACGACGCGCGGTCCGGCCGCCCCCGCGCCCTGCAGGACACGGCCCGCGATCATCGTCTCGAAGGTGGGAGCCAGGATGCTCAGCAGGCATCCGGTCATGAACAGGACCAGGCCGGCATGGATGGCGGGCCGGCGTCCCACCCGGTCCGAGAGCGGGCCGAAGACCAACTGGCCCAGGGCAAGACCGAGGAACAGCGCCGTGATGACGAACTGGACGTCGTTGCGGCGCGCCACCCCGAGGTCCTGGCCGATCGCGGGCAGCGCCGGCAGCATCGTGTCGATCGCGAGCGCCACCAGCGACATCAGGAGGGCGGCGAGAGGCACGAACTCGCGGACCGGGAGCGCGGTCTTGGCGGCGGCGGCGCCTCCGGCCCCGGGGTCGGACGAAGCGGTCCGGCCGGCGCCGCTCACGAAAACAGCGGCCTGAAGTCGAGATCGAAACCGAAGGCGCGGGGGCCCACGAGTTCGAGCGCCGTTTCGGTCTGAAGCGCCTTGGGGGAATCGAGCGCGATTACCCGGACCCGCTGGCCGTAGGCGATCACCTCCGTCCCGAGCGCCTCGCCGGTCGAAGAGTCCACCACGGTGAGGATGTCCGGCGTCATGCCGGCGGGCTGGCCGTCCCGGTAGGCCACGGCGAACTCGTTCTGGAAGTGGAGTTCCATGGTGGAGCCCCGGTCGCCGCCGAGGCCCGTGATGGTCGCCACCCCGCGCAGGAACCCCTTCGTCGTGCGCCGCTCGATGTCGGACACCTTCCCCGCGAAGAGCAGGAGGCCGCCCTCGGAAGTCAGAATCGCGTCCACCGGATCGCCGCCCCGTTCCCGGGCGCCGCGCACCGCGGCCCCGATCCGGAGGGCGCGGGTGACCGAGCCCAGGATCGCATGGTCCTTGATCTCCCGGCCGGTCCGCGGCGCCTTCGCGGTGGCGGCGATCGAGCCGACCTCGGTAACCGCGACGCGGCCAAGCCGTTCCTGCCACTGCCAACTCGCCGCGCGCTCGACGATCACCACGTTGTCGCGAACGTCGGCGAGGCAGAAGGGATAGTTGCGGAGGTTCGCGATCGCGAAAGTGGTCATCTGGGCTTCGGGGAACGCGCGGCCCATGCAGTCGGCGTCCAGGACGGGGAGGCCGGTGCGGGCAGCAACCAGGAAACTCTGGAGCGAGTTGGAACCGCCGATTTCGAGGGACATGACGGCAGCGAAGGGTTTTCCGAGCCGCTCGGCGAGCACCTGGACCGGGCGGGCGGCCACGTCCGGGTCGGGCAGCCGCTCCTCCCCGACCAGGGGCGCTCCCATCGTCGAAACGACCGCCACCAGATCATCATCCTCGAGCGATTCGGCGGGGATGACGACCGGCCGGAACCCGCGCGCGGTCTCCGCCCGCAGGTTCAGGAGCGAGTGGTAGGGGTTCCCACCGCCCCCTGCCCCGAGGATCCAGGCCCCGGCGGCGAGGTCCTCGATCTCGGCAGGAGTGAGTTCGCGGGCGCCCGGGGTCATGCGGCGGGCGATGCTAGCGGATCGGGTAGCCCCTCCTGCCAGCTCGGAGCGCCGGCCTCTGGCCGGCATCGCGCGGGAGCGCGAAACCAGCGCTGATGATCGGGCGCCATGCCAACGTGGGTGAAGATCCGCCAACACGGGATAGCGCGGATCCTGACGGCTCCGGACGCCGTGCCTCCCACAACCAGCAAGTTCTGTAGGCGCGTCCCCGGCCCGTGCCCAGGGTGGCAGGCGACTCGGCGGAGGGAAGCTCGTCAGGAGCACGCGGGGACCGCAAAACGGACCGTACCGAGCCCCCTCCCGGTGGTAGGCTCCGCTCGATGGCCGCTGCGCACCGCGCCCGCCGCCGCACTCCGGCACGGAGCGTCTGAGGTGCCCACCCTCCAGTTCAAGGGCCGGGTCTTCGTGGAGAACCACGATCTCGCGGTCCCGTTCCACGAACTCCGGCCGGTCCGCTCCCGAGGCCTGAGCGAAAAGGCCAGCCTGCACGACAACCTCATCATCGAGGGGGACAATCTGGCCGCGCTGAAGGCGCTGCTCCCAACGCATCAGGGGAAGGTGAAGTGCGTCTACATCGACCCTCCCTACAACACCGGGAACGAAGGTTGGGCGTACAACGACAACGTCAACTCGCCCATGATGCAGGAGTGGCTCGGGAAGGTCGTGGACCGGGAAGACCTCACGCGCCACGACAAGTGGTGCTGCATGATGCTGCCGCGCCTGAAGCTGCTTCGGGAACTGCTGCGGGATGACGGCGCGATCTTTGTTTCCATTGACGACAACGAAGTGCAACACCTCCGGTGTCTCATGGACGAGGTGTTTGGCGAAGGGAACTTCGTGGCGACGGTGATCTGGGAGAAGGTGTATTCCCCGAAGAGCAGCGCAAATTACTTTTCGGAGAACCACGACTTTGTCGTCATCTATGCGAGGGATAAGGAGCGCTTTCGCCGCCGTCTACTTCCACGAACTGAAGAAGCCGACGCGCGCTATACGAATCCAGATGATGATCCACGCGGCCCTTGGAAGCCCGGGGATCTCTCCGCCCGCAATCCGTACAGCAGGGGGAAGTACCGGATTACCTGCCCGGGGGGACGGATCATTCCGGGACCGCCTCCGGGCAGGTATTGGAGCGTCTCGGAAGAACGACTGTGGGCATTGGACCGTGACAAACGCATCTCATGGGGGGAGGACGGGAATCAAGTCCCGGCCATCAAGCGCTTTCTGTCAGAAGTCAAGCAGGGCCTTGTACCGGAAACGATCTGGACCTATCGCGAAGTCGGCCATACACAGAAGGCAAGAAAAACTCTGCTTGAGATCTTCGCCGACGACCCACCCGATTTCACCACGGTGAAGCCAGTCGACCTCCTGCGCCGAATCATCCAGATCTCTACAGACAAAGACTCAATCGTGTTGGACTCTTTCGCCGGGTCCGGGACTACAGCACACGCCGTACTTGCGCAGAATCAGGAAGACGGCGGCAACCGGCGGTTCGTTCTCATCGAGTGTGAAGACTACGTGGACTCGATCACCGCCGAACGCGTGCGTCGGGCAGTGCGGGGAGTACCCAACGCCAAGGACGCGGCACTCCAAGCAGGACTCGGCGGGTCGTTCAGCTACTTCCAGCTCGGCGCTTCCATGCGTCAGGAATCCCTTCTCGACGGCTCGAATCTCCCGGACTACGAAACGCTCGCCGGCTACGTGTTCTTTACGGCCACGGCCGAGGAGCATGATCCGGCAGCGATCCGGAAGGAAGACTGGTTCGTCGGCAGGAGCAGCCGCTACGACGTGTTTCTTCTCTACGAGCCGGATATCCGGAAGCTGAAAGACATGGCCCTGACCCTCGACGTCGCCCGCAGTCTGCCGAAATCCAACGCACCAAGACTTGTCTTCGCACCCTGCAAATATCTGGATCGGGAGTTGCTGCACGAATACCGCATCACGTTCCAGCAGCTTCCCTTCCAGATATATCAGGCGATCAGCAGGCTGGAGACATGATCCTCAAGGACTACCAGCAGCGCGCCCTTTCGGTAGTCCGTACCTATGTGGAGCGGCTCGCGGAGTACCGCGAGAGGGCCGAAGGGCAGGATCCGGAGTTCGCTCGCCAGTGGGTCCGGGCGGCGTGGGAGAAAACCGTCCCGCTACGTCCTTGGATAGCGCGCGAAGACGGCCTTGGCGAACCACTGCCCTCCTTCTGTCTCAAGATTCCCACCGGCGGCGGCAAGACCCTGCTCGCGACCAAGGTGATTGACCTGGTCAATCTGCACTTCCGGAAGAAGCAAACGGGGCTCGTGCTCTGGATCGTCCCGACGACCCAGATCTATGACCAGACGCTCCGGGCGCTACGCGACCGAGATCATCCCTACCGGCAGCAACTCGACCTGGCGTCCGCCGGACGAACTTTGATTCTGGAGAAGACGAGCCGCTTCGGGCCGCGTGATGTTGCCGAGCGGTTGTGCGTACTTCTCCTGATGCTCCCTTCAGCAAACCGGGAAACCAGAGAGCAGCTCCGAATGTTCCGGGATAGTGGCAGCTTCGAACGCTTCTTCCCGCCCGACGACGATGACCGCGGGCACGCCCGACTCCTTGAGCGCCTGCCGAATCTGGACAGCTTTACCCCTGGTGTCCTCGGCGGCGCGCGCCACGCGAAGACCTCCCTCGGGAACGTGTTGCGCCTGCACCGGCCGCTGATCGTCCTCGATGAAGGCCACAAGGCGTACAGCCGCCGGGCGCGGGACACCCTCGCCGGCTTCAATCCCTGCCTGATCGTGGAACTCTCGGCGACGCCGCCCAAGGGCGCGAACGTTCTCGTGGACATCCGCGGACGCGAGCTGCTCGCGGAAGAGATGATCAAACTCGATCTCCACATCCACAACAGCGCGAGCGTGGACTGGAAGGACACGCTACTCAAGGCGATCCAACTCCGCGCCAAGCTCGAACGCGAAGCGCAGCAGCACGACGCGGCGACCGGAACCTACATCCGCCCGATCTGCCTGATCCAGGTCGAACGCACGGGAAGAGATCAGCGGCTGTCGGGATTCATCCACGCCGAGGACGCGCGGGAGTACCTGCTCACCCATCCGGGCATCCAACCGGAGCAGGTGGCAGCCAAGACGAGCCAGAAGGATGAGCTACGCGATCTTGCCGACACGGGTGGACTGTTGTCGCGAAACTGCCCGATCCGGTTCATCATCACGAAGCAGGCGCTTCAGGAAGGCTGGGACTGCTCGTTCGCCTACGTCCTCGCGGTCCTCACGAACCCCTCCTCAAAGAGTGCTCTGACGCAGCTCGTGGGCCGCATCCTTCGTCAGCCCTACGCCCGCAAGACGAAGGTCCCTCTGCTCGACGAGAGCTACGTATTCTCCTTCCGGCGGGAGGGCGGCAAGCTCCTTCAGGAAGTCCGAAAGGGGTTCGGTCAGGAGGGACTCGGGGACCTTGAGGGCCGTCTTCTCACGGAGGCCGAAGACACGGAGCCGACTCCCCAGATCGTTACGTTCCGCCAACGAGCGCTGTACGCGAAGGCCACCCAGGATCTGGTGCTGCCTGCGTTCATGATCCGGGATGGGGACACGTGGCGGCTCGTGCGCTACGAGGCCGACATTCTGTCCAGAGTGCCGTGGGACCAAGTGGATCTGAGTTCCTTGGCCGAGATGGAACTCGGAACGCCCTCGACGGGGGACTTGGACATCGTGGCCGGACTCGAGAAGGAGGCCATTTCCAGTCCTCCGGGGAACGGCGACGATGGAGTCTCGAACGGCGAGGAGATCAACTACCTCTTCGCCGCCCGCCATCTACTCGACGTAACGCCCAATCCCTGGAAGGGCAGCGAATTCGCTCGTCACACGTTCGAGACGCTCATCGAGAAGCACTCCCGCGCCTTGGTCGCGGACAATTTCGTGCTCATTCTGGAAGAGCTCGGCAAGCGTCTCGTCTCCGAACGGGACCGCCTCGCGGAAGCGGTGTTCCGCCGACTCCTTGACAGCGGCACGATGCGTTTCCTGGTCGTCACGAACCAGCTTCGGGGCACCCGCCTTCCCCGGATAATCACCGCTCCCAAGGAAAAACGGGCGAACCGAACGGACGGCGCACCGTTCCAGCGCAGTCTGTTCGAGCAAGTAGGTGAGAGCGAGCTGAACAGTCTGGAGAGCAAGGTCGCGACCTACCTCGATCAGCAGGAACAACTCTTCTTCTGGTACCGGAATCGGGCCCGCAAGGATTACTTCGTTCAGGGCTGGAAGCGGAACCGGATCTTTGCGGACTTCATCGTCACGTTGCGGCCCGATGAGCCGGACCCGGATGACCCCTACCACCAGGTCTTCGTGCTGGAGACCAAGGGACTTCACCTCAGAGAGGCATCTGATACCACGTACAAGCGGTCGGTCTTCGACCTCTGCTCCCAGCACGCGCACAAAACGGATTGGGCCGAGTTCGTGCCCGCGATGCGGGGTCGCGTTCTCCGTTACGAGATCGTGGATGAGGACGAATGGCAGCAGCGCCTCAACACAATGGTGGCACAGTGAGGCGATCGTTGTCCTTGACTGGATGCGATTCTCCTGCGCTCGGAGGCAAGCCGAGGCTGTCACGCCATCTAGCCGCGGCAGCAAACACGTCTCCCGCACCCTCTCTGGTTGGAAGTCCAGCATCGGGCCCGGTCGTTTGGGCCTAGACGGCGCGCGCGATGCCGCGACTCTACGCCAAGGTTACATCATGCGACAATGGGCCGGCTAAATCGCATCGGCAAGGCGAGCACGGGGCTCCGCCGATCTCGAGATTGGATACGGTTTCTCGCTTGCGGACAAATCTATGTGACAGAAAGCCCCGTCGGGTCGCCCGTCTACAGAGTTGGCCATATTCCTTCGATGTTCTGGCATGCAGCATTGAGTTGCTTCATGACCCGAACTCCCGATGCGGTGATTCTGTGTTTCTTTCCAGTGGCTACTTCGTAACACACAACGTCCGACCTTGTAACCCCCATCCCCTTGCGGCTCGCGGCCTCGAACATCATGTGGCCCACAATCCTAAAGCGGGCAGCATGTTCTTGCGAAGATAGTCCCGTAGCGAACTCCGTTGAGATCAGTTTCTCCCTCTGAAGCCTCATCACATAGAGGTCAGGGGTAGCGTCCACCTGAATTCGGCAAATCCGAAGCGACATGGATAGGGAACCTTGATACAGGAGTCGCTCTCGCGAAAAGTGCTGCGCGAAGTGTTCGATCGCTTGAGCATTGTTCTCCAGACGGGTGGCTCCCGATGGTCCCGACGCCACCCTTGATCGCACGTGCTGGGCTCGTGCGGTCAGCCAGGTTGCGGGGCGCCTCTGTTTGTAAAAGTCTCTGATCGCAGTGCGAGCTTCTCTGTAGTACTGAATTCGCGGTGTGTTCCCCGGGTCGTCGGGATACTTATAGGCATGCAATATCTTGCGCTGTTCAAGCGCATTGGCAGTCATGAACTCCGCAACGGCCTTTGCCTTTAGTCGAATCAAGATCCTGTACTCCGTGTGTGTTCCGGTTGCACGACGCGGCTATCCACTGCCCCGAAACCACGGCAACCTCTCGCTGAAGTGCCGCCTACGGTCCCCAAGCTGGTGTGTCCACCTGCCGCAGCCTTCGCGGCAGCCTAGCGCGCTCAGCCCCGTGGTTCCGCGAAGACTGGCAGACCGGAAGAGGACCCGCCAAGGGCGGCCGCGTGCGATCCGGAGGTCGCCTATACTGCGGATCAGCGGACGAAGCTCATGATTTCGGAGGTCGCAGCGGCACAGATTCAGCCTGCACTCCTGGAGATTCGGGAAGTCCAGCGAAAGCACACCGAACAGCTCGCCGAACACGACCGGAAGCTGGACATCCTCGTCACCCAGATGGCGTCGCTGAAGGTGCAGATGCAGATGCTGCTCGCCGCGTTCGGCATCCTGGTGACCGTCCTGATCGCCGTGTTCGGCTTCCTGTTCGCGAGCTGAACGCGGTCCGACCGCGTCCCGGATTGTGCGCACCGTTCACTTTCTGACCATCGGGCAGTCGCCGCGGCCGGACGTGGTGCCGGAGGTCCTCGGGATGCTGGGGGACGCCGCCGCTGGGATCGAAGCGGTCGAAGCCGGGGCACTGGACGGGTTGTCGCGGGAGGAAGTTCAGGCGGGGGCGCCGCGTGAGGGCGAAATGCCGCTGGTTTCGCGGCTTAGGTCCGGCGAAGAAGTGGTGATCGGCGAAGACTTCGTCGAGGAACGGATGGCGGCGCTGCTGAGCCGGATTCCGGAGGGCGACGTAGCCGCAATCCTCTGCACCGGCCCCTTCTCCGGAATTTCCGAGCGGCCGGGTCTCGTGAAAGCGGGCCCGATCTTCGACCGGACGCTGCAAGCGGCCTGTCCGCCGGGCGCGACCGTCGGGATGCTGATCCCCGAGCGGCGGCAGGAGGCGGACGCACGGCGCCGGGTGCCGGAAGGGAGCCGGTGCGTCATCGGCGTGGCGTCGCCCTATTTGGACGACGGAGTGGAGGAACGGCTGGCGGCACAGTTTCGAGACGTGGACATCGTGGGTCTGAACTGCCTGGGCTACAACGGTCCGCTGGAGACAGCGGTCGCGCGGGCCACCGGGAAGCCAGTGGTGTTGGCGCGGCGGGCGCTGGCGGAGGCGGTGGGCCGGGCCGCGGCCGGTTGACGCGCCGGGAGAACCATCCTCGAGAGCGTCCGGGCCCCTCACCGGCACTGATCAGTGCGGTTCCGCTGGGCCCTCGCCCAGCGGATGCCGACCGGAGGTCCGCTTCGCCCCGCGCCGACTACTGTGCGCCGCGCCTGCCCGTCGTCCTCACTACCTCGTACTGCACCGTATCGACGGCAAGGCACCGCGTGAAGTCCAGAACGTTCGTGTAGGCCGGCAGAACCTTATCCAGCCGGGCCTGCAGGACCGTCGGCTCCAGGCCGTCTGCAAGAAGCGGGATCGTCAGCTCCGTGCTGAGGAGCGTTTCAAAGTCATCCAGCACGGTTGTGTCCCTGGGCTCGCAGGTCGCCAGTCTGCGGGTTGCATCAATCGTCCGCAGGACCGCGATCGACCTGCGAATCTCCTGCTCCAACCGGCTCAGTTCCACGGCGTTCTCGTCGCGCGCGCTGCCACTGACCTGAAGACCCTTGACGAGGGTCACATAGTTGGAAACATCGTTCATCAATCGACTTCGCTGGTCCGACAGGACCTCCGTAACCACGCGCCCAACCGCTAGGCGTTCCTGGCTGACTATCTCCGCCTGCCTTTGACTGGACTGGAAATACATCACCAGCAGCGCGCCGGCAACACCGATCAGCAACTTGTCGATGACGTTCAGGAGGAGCTTTCCTCCGAAGGAATCATGGGTCATTCAGCCTCTCCGTCGCCCTCAGGCGGATCTCCTCGTCACCGGCCACCAGAACCCACTCAATGCGGTACGCCGGCGCCAGTGAGTCGGCGCGCTCATGGTGGATCCAATGTCGGTCTCCCTCCAGTCGGGATTCCCTCCAATCCGTCGACGGAATACTCGCACTCCGCGATTCGCGACGGAACTTTATGTCGAGGTGCTGCGGCTCACTCCACGAGAAGAGGAATACCGCTGATTTGCGATCGGTGGAATCGAGCGAGCTCACATCGATACTCAGATACGAACGAAGGAACGGAAGCAGGCGGCCAACCGGAATTCGTTGCGGAGGAATCCGAATCTCGTTGCTGAGTACGTTGTCGCGGACCCAACTCCGGACGAGTTCAGCGGTGAGTGGTTGGCAGGATGGTTCACCGGATGGATCGTCGCCATAGTGGCGATAACCGTCAGGCCGACACGCCTCCAGCTCGTCGACGATGAGGACCGTCAGCGACAGGGTGTCGGTATTGGATGCAGGGACGGCCTGGGCGGGCAACCAGACGAGCGCGCCCGACAATACGAGGCCGCCAACCGAACACCGGTGAATGCGGAATGGGGATTTTCTCATCGTGACCGTCCTCCCTGGGACGCGCGAACCGCGGGCGGAATCGGATTCCGGCGAGACGGACGCTGTCAGGGCGGGCCGCGGCGTCCCTGTTCTTCGTTTCAGGCTATTTGCGATTCGCATAGTCCGTCACTTTGGTGACCACCGCGTTCAGGCCCGCGCTGCCGCCGCCGAGAAGACCGCCGGTGACGAAAATGTCCGCCAGGCGCAGGAAGGCGGCCTGCACGGCACCTGGCGCGGGCGTCTGCTGAAACAGATCGCGGAAGAGACTCAACCCCAGGGACGCCAGCATGACTCCCACGACGAAGACGACAAGAGCGATGTAGCGGCTGCTGACGGAGTTGAATCGGGCTCGTTGGAACTCGTAGGCGTGTTTGGCCGAGGTGAGATAGCCGCGGTAGTCGTCAGCCGCCGACCCGGAAACGTCGTCTATGCTCGCGATGATGCCGAGAGCTTCGAGCTTCTTGATCAGCCGCCTTTCCCTTGCGTGCACCTGCTTCAGGACGGCGGTGGGGACATCCTCCTTCTCCAAGACTTCACGGATGCGATCTATCCGCAACGACCAGTTGACGTTGTTTCGATTGCGAAACATGCCGACGAACACCGTCGCCGCCCGCTCGACGGCAACGACGAGAAGCAGGTACTTTCCGAACACGTCGACCGCAATGTCGGAAAGTCCCGGGTTCACATCCACCAGAAGGTAGCCGATGCGGGCGTATAGCGTCGCGCTCGCCACCCCGGCCGCAACAACAATTACGCCCCAGGTCCACGGTCGTGCGGCGTCCGTCAGACCCTGTTGGATGTCATCAAACGGCCTTGGCACCGTTGCTCCCTTGCGATTCCGGCCCGAAGCTCCCGTCGGATAGGCGACCGTACGTCTGCTGCTCGCGGCTACCGACTGTTCCACCGCGCCCTTCCGGCGCATGGTTCCGCCCCCGCGGCCAATACGCCCCTTATACCACTCCATGGCTCGTCCGGGGTCCGAAGGCGATCCTGTCGCCGACCGGCCCACCCCACCACCGCTTCTCAGCGTCCCACTCGCGGGGAGCGACCGCCTCTCGGCGGTCGATGCCGGCTGGAAGCCGGCGCTCCGAGCGCACCCCCACGGGTACCATCGGGATACCCACCCGCTAGCCCACTGCTCGCGAGGGGAGGAGAGTCATGCGCCGAAGTCCGCTCGTAGTCCTGTTCATCGTCATCCTGCTTGGCGGGATCGCCGCCGCGCAGGAACAGCCGGCGGTCGCGGAGTCCTTCCGTGCCCAGATCTCCCTGAACTCGGCGAGCGGTCCCCGAATCTCGCCCGACGGGAGCATGATCGCCTACACGGTGACCTCGGCGGACTGGGAGAACAACCGGTTCGACCGGGAGATATGGGTGGTCGGAGCCGGCGGCGAGCCCTTCCAGCTCACCCGCACCGAATCCGGGAACAGCAGTGGACACCGGTGGTCGCCGGACGGATCCCGCCTCGGCTTCATCGCGGACCGCGGCGACGACGCGCAGATCTACCTGATTCGCCCGCAGGGCGGCGAGGCGGAACCGCTTACCTCCCACGACGGGGGGATCAACTCCTTCCGTTTTTCACCTGACGGCTCCCAAATCGCGTTCGCGGCCACCGACCCGGCTCCCGACGGCTTCGAAGAGCGCGAGGAAAGCTACGGCGACTACGCCGTCGAAGACACCGACTTCCGCATGGCGCACCTCTGGGTGACCGAAATCCGGGACGGCGCGGAGCCCCGCCGGCTCACCGGGGGCGACTTCCATGTCGGCACGTTCGACTGGTCGCCGGACGGCCAGGAGATCGCCTTCGACCACGCTCCGACGCCCCAGGTCAACTCCTTTCGACAAACGGATGTCTCCGTCGTCGAGGTGGCTACGGGGACGGTCCGGGCGCTGGTTACCGATCCCGGCCGCCAGCGGGGGCCGCTGTGGTCCCCGGACGGAGACCGCATCCTCTTCTCGACCTCGGCGGACGCGAGTCCCTACTACGGGAACAGCGAGCTCGCGGTCATCCCCGCGGCGGGCGGCGCTTCCCGCATCCTGACTGCCGGTTTCGACGAGAACCCGTCGCCGCTGGCCTGGAACGGCGACGGCGTCTTCTTCATCGCCTCCCAGCGCACGGCCCGCCAACTGTTCGTTATGGATCCCGAGTCCGGTGAGGTGACGCTGGCGCTCGACACCCCGGAGATGATCGCGGCGGCGGACATCTCGCGCGACGGCTCCACGCTGGCGATCCAGGGCGAGGACCGCACCACGGTCGCCGAGATCTTCCGCTGGCAACCTGGCGCGGGCGCCCCAGAACGCGTGACCGACATGACGGCCCAGGTTGCCGATTGGGGCGATCTCGGCGCCCGCGAAGTCATCACCTGGAACAGCGAGGACGGCGCCGAAATCGAAGGCGTGGTCATGAAGCCGCCCGGTTACGACCCGAGCCGCACCTATCCGCTCATGGTGATCATCCACGGCGGCCCCACCGGCACCTCCCGGCCGCAACTGGTCGGCGGCTACGTCTACCCGGCTCTCGAATGGCTGAAGAAGGGCGCCGTGGTGATGATGCCCAACTACCGGGGTTCGGCGGGCTACGGCGAGGAGTTCCGCGCCCTCAACGTGCGGAACCTCGGCGTCGGCGACGCCTGGGACGTCCTCTCCGGGGTCGAGGCCCTCGTGGAACGGGGCGTCGCCGACCCGGACCGCGTCGCGGCGATGGGCTGGAGCCAGGGCGGCTACATCTCCGCCTTCCTGACGACCAGCAGCGACCGCTTCCGCGCGATCTCGGTGGGCGCCGGCATCTCCAACTGGATGACCTACTACGTGAACACCGACATCCACGGCTTCACCCGCGAATACCTGAAGGCCACCCCCTGGGAGGATCCGGAGATCTACGCCAAGACCTCCCCCATGACCTACATCAACGAGGCCAGCACGCCGACCCTGATCCAGCACGGCGAGTTCGATGCCCGCGTCCCCACGCCCAACGCTTATGAGCTGTATCAGGGGCTGCAGGATGTGGGGGTCGAGACCCAGCTCATCATCTACAAGGGCTTCGGCCACGGGATCACGAAGCCACGCGAGCGGCTCGCCGCGATGGTCCACAACTGGGAGTGGTTCGCCCGGCACATCTGGGGCGAAGAGGCGGAGCCGGCGAACGAGTGAGGGCGCGGCGCGGCCGGTCGTTCGGCGCCGTGCGGCATCGCGGCCCTCGCGGGCTGCGATGCCGGCCGGAGACCGGCGCTCCGACGCGCTCTTGAGGGCCGCCGCTCCGTTCGCTCCCGCATACTTCGGCGCGCATGGCGGAAGCGAAGCGGCATCCCAGCCTCTTCGAGCCGGGGACGCTGCTGTTCGGGGCGGGGCTGGCCCTCCTCGGCGCGATCATCGGGATGGAACTCCTGACCCGGGTCGGGATCAGTCCGAACAGCTCGATCATCGCCGCGGTGCTCGCTATCGCGGTGGGGCGGGTCCCGCTCGCTCTCACGCGCCGCTTCCGGAGCACCGCGCGGCAGAACCTGCTGCAGACCGTCATCTCCGCCGCTACCTTCGGAGGCGCGAACGCGGTGCTGCTGCCGGCCGGAATGGTGTGGCTCTTCGGCCGTCCCGACCTGGTACCCGTGATGATCCTGGGCGCGGTGCTCGGGGCGCTGCTCGACATCGCCCTGCTCTACCGGCTCTTCGGCAGCCGGGTGTTTCCGGCGGAGGGGCTCTGGCCCGCCGGGATCGCCACCGCCGAGTGTCTCCGGGCGGGAGACGAAGGCGGCCGAAGGGCGGGGCTGCTGGTCACCGGCGGGATCGCGGGCGCGCTCGGACGGCTCGCGGGAATTCCTACCGACATCGTGGGCGTGTGCTGGATCGGGAACCAGGTGGCCCTCCTGATGTTCGGGCTGGGGCTGCTCGCCCGCGGCTACGCCCCACAGGTCCTCGGGGTGGACCTCGCCGCCATCCACGCGCCCCACGGCATCATGATCGGCGCCGGGGCGGTGGCGCTGTGGCAGATGGGCCGGGCGATCCGCGAACACAAGGAATCGAACGCCACTTCCCCGTCCGCCGGCCCCCGCCCCGGGCTCTCGACCTTCGCGAAGGGCTTCTCCGGCTTCGCGGCGGCGGCGGCGCTCGTCGCGGTTCTCGGTGGACTGCTGTCAGGGATGGGAATCCCCGGCGTTGTCGCCTTCGCGCTGTTCGCGGCGGCCGCCGCGCTCGTATCGGAACTCCTCTGCGGCGTCGCGGCGATGCACTCCGGCTGGTTCCCCGCCTTCGCGACCTCCCTCATCTTCCTGCTCCTGGGAATGCTGCTCGGATTTCCGCCGCTCGCGCTGGTCCTGCTGACCGGCTTCGCCTCCGCCACCGGCCCCGCCTTCGCCGACATGGGCTACGACCTCAAGGCCGGCTGGATCCTCCGGGGCCACGGCGAGGACCCGGACTACGAGCGTCAGGGCCGGGCCGCGCAGCGCGGCGCGGAAGTCTTCGGGCTGCTCGTCGCTTCGGGACTCGTGCTGCTCACCTATGCCTCCTACTTCGAGGCCGACCTCTTCCCGCCCTACGACCGGGTGGCGGTGGCGACCATCGCGGCGGGCCAGAACCCGGGACTCGCGCGCGAGCTCGCGATCTGGGCCATGCCCGGCGCGATCCTGCAGTTCCTCGGGGGCCCCAACCGGCAGATGGGAGTGCTCTTCGCTACCGGCCTGCTGGTTGTGAACCCCATCGCCGGCTGGACCGCCATCGCTGCGCTTCTCGTCCGGCGGATCGTGAGCCGGCGCACAGGGGATCGGTATGACTCATCCCGCTACATCCTTGCCGGCGGGTTGATCGCGGGGAGCGCGCTGATGAGTTTCTTCTCGGGGGTCGCCTCCGGAATGTTCAGCCGCCGGGTACCATGAGCGGGATGTCCCGAGGCCGGCGCGCCGGCGTCTTTCCGGCCGCGCTCCTGATCCTCTCCGGTTGCGGGGGATCTCCCGAAGTCGAGGGCGAAGGCCCGATGATTGTCGCCGCTGACGTGGGGTTCGCTCCCCACGCGATGATGACCCCGGACGGCGGGGTGGAGGGCTTCAACGTGGACCTCGCCCGGGAGATCGCGTCCCGGCTGGGGCGTCCGGGCTTCGAGATCGTGGACTCCGAGTGGTCCTCCATCTTCTCGGGCCTCTACGCGGAAAAGTTCGAGTTCGTGATCGCCCCCACCACGATCACCGAGGGCCGGGCGGAGCGTGTCCTGCTGACCGAGGGATACCTGGACACCGATCCGGTGTTCCTGCGCCGCGCCGATGATCCCGAACTGACGGACCTCGCCCAGATTCGGGGAGAGGCGATCGCGGTGAACAACGGTTCGGCCTACGACCTCTGGGCCACCGACAACTACGAGGAACTCGGCTTCGAAGTGCTCCGCTACGGAAAGAACGCCGACGCGGTGCAGGCGGTGCTCTCCGGCCGCGCGTTCGCCAACCTGGTCGGCGAATCGGTCGCGATGTGGGCGGTGCGTCAGAACGCCGGAGTGCGCGCCGACTTCCGCATCCGGGCCGAGACCGCCTTCGCCGTCGCGTTCCGGAACGACGACATGGAAACGCGCAACCGGGTCGAGACGATCCTGGAGTGCATGAAGGTGGACGGCACCATCGCCCGCATCCACGAGCAGTGGCTGGGCGTGAAGCCGGCACCGGGCTCGGCCGCCGTGACCGCGTATCCGGGATTCGGGCCGCCCGGACTTCCGGGGTTCCAGGAGACGCCGGGACGGACACCCTGCGGGTGACAGCGCCTCCAGTTCTCGAAGTCCGGGGGGTCGGGAAGGCCTTCGGCGGGGTCCCCGCCCTGAAGGACATCCACCTCGCGGTGGGGACTTCGGAGCTGGTGGCGCTGATCGGGCCTTCCGGCTCCGGGAAGAGCACGCTGCTGCGCTGCTGTAACCGGCTCGCCGAACCCGATACGGGAGAGGTGGTCTTCGAAGGGCAGCCCGTTCCTGCCGGAGGGGCCGAACTCGCCTCCGTGCGGCGGCGGATGGGCATGGTGTTCCAGGCGTTCAACCTCTACCCGCACCTCACCGCGCTCCAAAACGCCGCCCTCGCGCCCCGGCGGGCGGCCGGACTCCCTGAGCGCGAAGCGGAAACCGCCGCCCGGGAGGCGCTCGAGCGGGTGGGACTCGGAGATCGGACGACCGCGATGCCCGACGAACTCTCCGGGGGCCAGCAGCAGCGCGTCGCGATCGCGCGGGCGCTGGCGCTCAAGCCCCGCATCCTGCTGCTTGACGAACCGACGAGCGCCCTCGACCCCGAACTGGTGGGCAGCGTCCTGCGGGTCATCCGGTCGCTCAAGGAAGACGGGGTCGCGATGATGATCGCCACCCACGAGATCGCCTTCGCGCGGGAAGCCGCCGACCGGATCGCCTTCCTCGCCGATGGGGAGATTCTCGAGTGCGGCCCGCCGGGGGACGTCCTCGACCGGCCGAAGAGCGAGCGGCTCCAGAGTTTCCTGAGCCGGCTCTGAGCCAGCGTTCAGCCGATGCGGATCTTCTTCGACCCGGAGGTCCTCGCCGCCGCCTGGCCGGGCATCCGTTCCGGCATCGGCGTCACGCTCGGGCTCGCGCTCTCCTCGATCGCCGCCGGGGTGGCGCTTGGCCTGGTGCTGGCCACCGTCCGGGCGCTCATCCGGGGGGCGCCGCTTCGCCCGGTCGGCGGACTGATCGCCGCCTACGCCGACGTCTTCCGCGCCCTGCCCCCCCTCGTGCTGCTGGTCGTCCTCTACTTCGCCGCCCCCTTTGCCGGAATCGAGTTGAGCGGGTTCATGGCGGCCTTCGTGGCGCTCGGGCTGGTGCTGGGCGCCTCCGCCGAGGAGATCTTCTGGGCCGGGATCACCTCGGTGAACCGGGGACAGTGGGAGGCGGCGCTCTCCACCGGGCTCAGCCGCGGCGCCGCCTTCCGCCGGGTGGTGCTGCCGCAGGCGGTCCGCCTCACGATCCCCCCGCTGACCAACCGGGCCATCGCCACCGGCAAGAACACCGCGCTCGCTTCGGTGGTGGCCGTGCCGGAAGTACTGAACCAGGCGGCGAGCATCCAGGCGCAGACCGCGAGCCCGGCGCCGCTGCTGCTCGCCGCCGGGGTCTATGTCGCCCTCTTCCTGCCGCTCGTCCGCGCCGGGCGCTGGCTGGAGACGCGCTTTCCCACCCGCTGACCGACCGTGTCCGAGTTCTTCCAGACCTTCCTGAACCTCGAGGTGATGGCGGAGAGCGCCGGCCTCCTGGCGCGGGGGCTCCTCGTCACGATCGAAGCCTGCCTGATCGTGATTCCGGGGGGGCTCTTCTTCGGGGCGGGACTCGCGCTCGCGCAGACGCTCGCTCCGCGGGCGGTGACCGGTTTCCTCTCGTGGGGCGTGGACCTGGTGCGCGCCTTCCCTCCCCTGGTGCTGCTCGTTCTGGTCGTCCACGGACTGCCGTTTCTGGGCATCGAGCCGCCGCCCCTGCTCGGCGTCGGGATCGCGCTCACGATCAACACTTCCACCTACTACGGCGAGATCCTCCGGGCCGGCATTCTCAGCATCGAGCCGACCCAGTGGGAGGCGGCGCGCTCCACCGGCCTCGGCACGGCCGCCACGCTCCGCCACGTCATCCTCCCCCAGGGTGTGCGAAACGTGCTCCCGGACCTTGCCGGCAACACCCTGGAGGCCGTCAAGCTGACCTCGCTGGCAAGCGTGGTGGCGCTACCGGACCTGCTACGGATGGCGCGGGTCGCCCAGGGCGTCCATTTCAACCCGTCGCCGCTGATCCTGGCCGCGCTGCTCTACCTCGCGCTCCTCTGGCCGCTCGTGCGGCTCGTCCGGCGGCTGGGCGGCCGCGCGGTACTGCCGGCCTAGTGTCGCGTCACTCATCCAATGTCGGATAGAGGCGTTTCCGTTTGATGCGGGCGTCGGGAGTGGTGAACCGCCAGTTGATCTTGGCCCGGGTACGGTCCCGTGAAACCCGCCAGGCCGCGACTTCGTCGCGCAGGACGTCGATCGAGTCGAGGCGGCGGTTGAGGCACTGTCGGATCATGACGTTGAGCGCGACCTCGGCGACGTTGAGCCAACTGCCGTGCTTGGGGGTCTAGACGAACTCGAAGCGGTCCCACAGAGCCTTGGCCTCGGCCGGGGGGAAGGTCTCGTAGAGGGCGCCGGGGCG
>Ga0209021_1001172_pt1 | contig 27714 bp, 13 predicted proteins | sample PinacodermFT_FD_187299 | JGI IMG/M metagenome (GOLD analysis project Ga0209021, IMG submission 187299) | Host-associated microbial community of the marine sponge Aplysina aerophoba from Gulf of Piran - sponge pinacoderm, lysed by freeze-thaw... | ecosystem: Host-associated > Porifera > Sponge >... | reverse complement strand
CCGTGGCCAATTCTGACATGGCTCCCCTGCGCGATGTTCAGTCTGTGTTGCGGACACAAGGGACATCGCACTGTCGATCCTCTGCTGCGACCGCCACGACGAGGGTCAAAGATGGCGTCGCGGTCTACACAGTTCTGCCTGAAGCAGGAAGTTGCAAGGAACTGCATCTGTTGCAGAGAACACTCAATATTCCGATCCATCAAGGCTGGCACCTCCTCATGTGCCCATCGTTGCCAAGCGAAACACTCCGGCAGCGTTCCGGCTACGCGACCTGCGGATGCATGGCGACTGAGTCGGCACGGCCATTCGTAAACGTTTGCTTTTGGCAAGGAGTCAATGACTGCCGCCATGCGGTATCCCAAGACGCACTTTGAAGACTGGGTGGACGATGCTTGGGAGAGTATTCCCGAGTCCATCCGAAGGGAGTTCTCCAACCTAGTGATCGCCGTGGAAGACGAGCCCAGCCAGGAACAGCTCGCCAAAGCCAAGGTGCCGCGCGGCGACACCCTGCTCGGCCTGTACGAAGGCGTGCCGATCAAGCGGCGCGGCTGGTTCTACCAGATGGCACTGCCCGACCGGATCACTCTGTTCCAAGGGCCGCTGGAGCGCTCCGCCGGCAGCGACATCCGGCAGGCGATTTACGAGACACTCTGGCACGAGATCGCCCACCACATCGGCATGAACGAGCAAGAGGTGCGGGCCGCAGAGAAGCGTAAGTTCGGCTGATGCCCGTCGGGGCGACTACGGCGCGATGGGTACAATGGCAATCGCCGCACGGCTAGCCTCATGAATTTCGATTTCAGCCCCAAAGTCCAAGATCTACGCCAGCGCCTGCTCGCCTTCATGGACGAGCACATCTACCCCAACGAGGCGCTTTTCCGCCAGCAAATCGCGGAAGGCGATCGCTGGGCACCGCCACCGATCCTCGAGGAACTCAAACCCAAAGCACGCGCCGAAGGGCTGTGGAATCTGTTCTTGCCCGGCAGCAAGTACGGCGCCGGCCTAACCAACCTAGAGTATGCGCCGCTGTGCGAGATCATGGGCCGATCTCCGATGGCTTCGGAGGTCTTCAACTGCTCGGCACCGGACACCGGCAACATGGAGGTGCTGGTGCGGTACGGCACGGATGAGCAGAAAGAGCGCTGGCTGAAGCCCTTGCTGGCCGGCGAAATCCGCTCCTGCTTCTCCATGACGGAACCGGACGTTGCCTCGAGCGACGCCACCAACATCCGCTCTACGATCCGACGCGATGGCGACGAATACGTCGTCAACGGTCGCAAGTGGTGGTCTTCCGGCGCGGGCGAAAGGCGTTGCAAGATCTCGGTCTTCATGGGCAAGACCGATCCCAGCGCCCCCAAGCACAAACAGCAAGCCATGATCCTAGTGCCCTTGGACACGCCCGGAGTGAAAATCGAGCGCGTCCTGCACGTGTTCGGATACGACCACGCGCCACACGGGCACGCCGAGATCCACTTCGACAACGTGCGCGTGCCGGCATCGAACATGCTCCTCGGAGAGGGGCGGGGCTTTGAGATCGCGCAGGGGCGGCTGGGACCAGGCCGCATCCACCACTGCATGCGCTCGATCGGCATTGCCGAGCGAGCGCTGGAAGCGCTGTGCCGCCGGGCTAAGCAGAGGGTTGCCTTTGGCAAGACGCTGGCCGAGCACGGAGCGCTGCGCAAGGACATCGCTGATTCGCGGATGGAGATCGAACAACTGCGGCTGCTCGTGTTCAAGGCCGCGTACATGATGGACACGGTCGGTAACAAGGTCGCGCGCCAGGAGATCGCGCAGATCAAGGTGATCGCGCCGAATGTCGCGCTGCGCGTGCTGGACCGCGCCATCCAAGCTCACGGCGCGCTGGGCGTCTGCCAAGACTCGTTCCTAGCCGGCGCATGGGCGAGCCAACGCACCCTGCGGCTCGCCGATGGCCCGGACGAGGTCCATCGCGAGGCTGTGGCAAAGCTGGAATTGCGGAAGTATACCTAACGCCCGCAGTCGCGTCGCACTAAGCCAATGCGTGGGATCGGCAGGGCGAGTCCCTTCGTATACGGCGGAGCTTGGCGCGAAGCCCACGATGCCCGCATCGGCGTGGACCCTGACCCGCGCCGAATCCGGCTTGAGAATGGGGCGGAGTCCGCCGTGGAAGGGCAATGCGCTGCCAGCCAAGCTCGATCACGGTTGAGGAGATCCGCCAATAGCTCCCGAGCTGTCAGGTCCGCCACGTGACCGTGTCGTGCCAACAGACGCTGCGCTGCTTTACGTAGGGTGGTTGCAATGCTCACCTGAAAATCAGAAGCTTGGCTCGCGTGGCAGCGGTACGGTGCGCTCACCCCCCGCATCCTTATCGAGATTCTCCAAGCGAGAAGTCCGAAGATGCCGCAAAACGGCGCGATCTGGGCACTTGGCACCGGGGAAGCACACGCTCACTAATCCTCGGGGCCGGCCCGTCACACGGCAAGGCTCACACCGGGATCAGGAGCACTGCGTTGTGCGCGTCCGACGGATGAAGCTGGGCAAGACGGCTGTCAAGCGTCGCCAAGCATCCGCCCTGCCGCAATGCGACTGATAGCAGCAGGGCGTCTGTGACTTGGCGATACCCCTGTAGCCGGTCAACTATTTCCGGATCAAGGTCAACCATCGAATGCTCCAGCGGCCAGAATGAATGGGAACCCGACTGCCGCAGTTGCCGCAGCATGGAAATCGCGTCGCGGGGTGTCACGGCTTGCCGCACCGCCAACGGATTGCAGCAAACACGGACGAAGCCCGCTTCGCTTACAGGGCACGACGCCCATCCGTTCTTGGCTCCCCACTCTTGGAACCAAGACCGAGCCGCGTGGTGATGAACATGATTCGGCCAAGCCAGCGCAATCAGGACGTTGACGTCAAGCAGCGCCCTCACGGCCATTCACCCAGCGCCTTATAGACATCGTCGCTCGTGATGGGCTTGGCATCACGGGGTACGGTGAATACGGGCATACCGTCATTCTCGACAGCTGCGGCCGTTGCACGTTGGCCGCGTCGAGCGAGTTCTGACAGCGCGCGGCCAAGACTGAACCCGTTCTGCTGAGCCAGCGCCCTAGCGATGGCCAGAATATCGTCGTCAATCGTTACCGTGGTGCGCATAGCGATATTGCATCATCATAGCATCATTACATCACAACATCAAACGCTGTTGTGAGCCAGCCAGGCAAGTTCAATGTTCGCCAATGCCTCGCCGAGGGGCCCCTGCGGTTTCCAGTAAAATGGCAATTTGATTTCACGCAACTGCCTCTGATAGAAGCAGTTAGCATGCGATTCCCGAATGAAGTTCAGTCTAGAAACACCGGTGCCCGAAGGTCACGCCACTGGGTCGGTGCCTCTGTAAGGGGGCGTTGAGATGCTGGAGCGGCATCGGCCGCTGGCGCTGTGGTGTCGGGAGACACGGACTGGGGACTCAAGAAAGCCGCTGGCCACGCTCGCGGCCTCGGCACGGGCGCTATCGCGGGCCGGGGGTTCCAGTGTGCGGTCACCCCAACAGTCGAGCGCGCCGGCGTACTGGCAGCGATCGGCGAAGTCCTAACCTACTTTGCGGCACTTGCCGAAGGCTCCAACGGCAGAATTCGCTCCAGCGTGAACCACAGTCGGCCATCACGGCCCAAGATGCGTGACCTGTAGTCCACCCCAGTACTGGTCCAAGTACTCCACCACTAGGCGGCGATGGCAGAAGTCAGGCGTATCCTCGCTGCATAGCAGGCAGCCTTCCGACACGATGTCCTTGGCCACCGTCTGCTCGACGCGGCGTTCCCGCATAAGATCAAGAAACCGGATCTCGTAGGTGCTCCAGTCGCAGCGGCGCTTCTTGTAGTCGTCCAGAATCTGCTTTGTGGGTGCCAGCGTCGGTACATGCACGTAGTCCATACCACAGACTTCAGCAAGAAAAAAGGCTAGGTCATCTCGCTTGGCGAAGCCGGCGAGCTGCGAAACGTTGTTAAGCCTCACATCCACGACGCGGCGTGCGCCGGATGATCGTAGGAGATTGAAGAACCGATGTGCAGGTTTCCTTGTAAAACCGATGGTGAAGACCCTCATGAACGCACCTCGCTGACGCGTGGACCAGCTGGCGTGAAATCGTTGGCTCGCATCTCGTTACGGTACGCAAATCTCCGGGCCTGCCAGGAGATAGCCTCCGCGACCCGCTCCGCGAGGGATCGGGAAAATAGCGGCTGGTCCTCGATGGAATCCTGCAGGCCATGCATGGCTAGCAGTCGCCTCATTGCGTCGCGGTGGGGCTCGAGCCCCCCGTCGGACCGGATGTGGTTGACCGAAATACCTTGGGTCTCAAGTGCCGGAGCTACGAGCAGGCAGCGGTGGCACTCCAGTGGTTCTCTCTCCGCGCACATCAGTGCGATGCGGTAGCCGGTCGCACCCTTCGCCACTCGGTCGAGTCCCTCCCGGAAAGAGCGGGTCCGGCCCAGTCGTTCGTAGCTGATCCGTCCCTCGTCGTATACAGCGGGATCTTCAGAGCGGCCACCCAACTCCCGCCCAAGGAAGACGTATGCGATACCGTGCGCATCGAGGCTGCCTGCCAATGTCTCCCGGTTAAACTGCGGATTGAAACGGCTGTAAGGTGCAGCCCGCACATCGGCCAGAGCGGTCACGCCATGGCTCTGCAACAGATCGATGAAGGCTGCTGCGGAGTGCGTGGAGTGACCTATAGTCAGCACGGGACTACTGGTTGCAGGCATGATCTTTGCTCAGGTCGCGGGGATGATGGCGGCGATCAGCTTTTAGCATGCGTCTTGGTACGGCTCGCCCAAGCCGATCGTAAATGCCAGCGGATGTCGCGAAATGACTCGCTGGCAGGGCTCGTGCCGGGTGCCGCTAGTTTGGATGCAAGTGTGAATGCACACGCAGATAGGCAGCCGCGGAGCGCACGGCCCCGCCCTCCGACAAGACGATCTCGCGGTTCGGTTCCAAGCCTTCGAGCCTGTCGACCTGACCGCTCGGCCAGCGCACCTCAAGGGACTCGATCACGGCATCGGCACGCAATCCAAAGGTCGCGACGATCTCGCTCTGGGAGCAGTAGCTCGATCCTCCCCGCACGAGCTGGCGTTGCTGGCCGGACGCACTGGTAAGTGTGAGCAGAGCCCCCAATCCCGACCTGTTGGACTCGGAGCCTACTAGCCGCACTCTCAGATAGTTGTTGACGTTTCCGCCATCGTTGCGGAGCAGCTTGGCCGGGCCGTCGTTGGCAGTAATGAGGATGTCCAGGTCACCGTCGCGATCATAGTCTGCATACGCCGCGCCGCGCCCGACCAACGGCTCGGCCAGGTCCTTGCTGGCCTCGGGAGGGACCATCTCGAATCCGCCGCGGCCATTGTTGTGAAACAACAGCGGCGCCTGGGCGAATTTCACAGCGGGCTGGACGATTTCAATCTCCTCGTCGAGGTGGCCGTTGGCGCAGAAGATGTCCGCGTGCCCGTCTAGGTCGTAGTCGAAGAAGAAAGCCCCGAACGTGAGCGAGAGCAGGCTGTCGCGGCCGATCTGGCTGGTCGGGGCCTCGTCGACGAACAGGCCGTTGCCCTCGTTGTGGAACAGGTTCAACATTTCGTTCGCGAAGTTCCCAACCAGCAGGTGGAAGCGTCCGCTGCGGTCATAATCCGCCGCGTCGACACCCATCGCCCCGCGCGCCTTGCCGTCCTCGGCATACGCGATTCCGGCCGAGACCCCGTGCTCGCTGAACGTACCGTCACCCTCGTTGCGATAGAGCTTGTTGGGCTGGGTGTCGTTGGCTTGGAATATATCGGGCAGGCCATCGGAGTCGTAGTCGAAGATGGCTATGCCCAACGCCTTTGCGGTTGGATCGTCCACACCGGCTCTAGCGCTGACATCTTCGAACGTGCCATCTCCTCGATTCCGGTACAGCACTGATGGCTGTCCGCGATACGACTCGGGAGTGCAGTATGTCTTGGTAGAGCCATCCATCGAACACCACAGGTCCTCGTCCGCAGACCACTGCACATAGTTCGCCACCAGCAGGTCCAGGTGACCGTCTAAGTCGTAGTCGAACCAAGCGGCGCTCGTGCCGAAGCGAGCATTGTCGATGCCCGCGGACTCCGTCACGTCGCGGAAAGCTCCATTCCCTTGGTTGCGAAAGAGTCGGTCGCCATCCAAGACGGTCACGTAAAGGTCGCTGAACCCGTCGTTGTCGTAGTCGGCGGCCGCAACGCCCATGCCATACATCGGAGCGTCCAAGCCAGCGGCTTCGGTCACATCCTCGAATCGGCCTGCGCCTAGGTTGCGAAATAACTTCGAGCTAATGCCCTCAGCGCTGCCGGACCAAGGTTTGGAATTTACCAAGAAGATATCCGGAAGGCCATCGTTGTCGTAGTCGAAGAAGGCGCACCCGGACCCAAGCGTTTCCGGAAGGTACTTCCGACCCGACCTGCCGTTGTGATGTTCGAAGCTGATACCGGCTTCCTGCGTTACATCGGTGAAGACGACCGTGTTTTGCGTCTGCGTCCTTGCAGAATGCTCCGCCTCCGGCGCTGGCTGGCCGCAGGCCAACCAGCCGCACGCCACCAGGGCACAGGCGATCTCCTTACAGCTGGGCAGAAACATGTTCATGGATGCTTTGACGCTCGTTGTTGTCTTCGGGGCTGGCCCGCCGCAACTCGGCCGTGCGAGTCTGGGCCGACTCGTCCGCCTTGTAGCGCAAGAACAACGACTCCTCGCGCTCAGCGGCTTCCAAATCACCTAAGCCACGGTAGCAGCGCATTCGCGTGTAGTGCATCTGTAGGTCTTCCGGATCGATTTTCGCCACGCGATCCAGCACGTCGATTGCGGCCGAGTATTCCCTACGCAGAAAGAGGATGTTGGCAATCTCGTTCAACACCACCCGGTCCCGCGGATACTGCGCCGACGTGGCGCGCAGGTCTTCGAGCGCCCCGTCGTAGTCTCCTGCCGCCCTCCGTGCCAACGCTCGGAAGTACAGGGCCCGCGGCAGGCCCGGCGAAAGTTCAAGCGCCTTTGCGAGGAATGGCTCCGCATCCGAGGTTCTGCCCTCCTCGACCATCGACCGCGCTACGTTCAGCCAGCCATCCGGATGCTTGGGATCGGCATCGACAGCTTGACGGAAGGCATGTTCGGCTCCCTTGAGGTCCCCTTGCAGCAATAAGCCGATGCCGTAGTCATTCCAGCGCTCCCAATCGGCCGGTTCGACCTGCGGCCCCCATTCGTCGTCTCCGGCGCCCACCTCGACGACGGTTTCCGCATTCGCCAGCTCGATGATCGGCAACACGGGGATCCGATCCTTGATCGCCCCCGGCACGTTGGCCGGGATATCTGCCGGATCGTAAGTGAACTGGCGGTCGTCGAAGCCGTCGCCGAAGCTGCCCGCTCCAGCTTTGCCGGCATAGGCGAAGGCCGTGTAAGCGTGGGAGAACTTCCGATAGTTCAACTTGGCACGCAGCGTCAAAGGCCCGGTCGCGCCAGCCGGTATGGTCAACCGGTAGTGGACGACATCGGCAGCCCCGGGTGGGATGAGCCGGGCATAGAGCAGGCCGCGCATATGGAATGCGTTGCGCTTGTCGATGGGGTTGCCGTGAGCGTCAACTTGCAGGGCTCGGTAGAAGTGCGCGCCAGGATCGACAGGGCCGCTACCATCGGCAATGCCGCCACTCCAAAAGATCCGCTTGCCACCTGCATCCAGGGCCTCGAATTCGACCCAGACATCGAACGCATCGACGGTGCCGCTGGGGAAAAAGTGGCCCACCTTCCTAGTCCGCACGACCACGTCGATTCGTACCGTCTCACCCGGCCGGACGCGGGGAGCGACCCTATCCAAAGGGGCTGCGAGGTTGCCGACCTCCCGGAGCAGGACCGGCCCGCGCCGGGAGCCCGCTTCCTCCCCGACAGCGAAGCTAGTAGCAGCCGCGAGCTGTGCGGAGGAGCGGACCATCTGCGGGGAGGCAGAGTCTGCCGTGACGGGCGACGCCGCGAAGATGTCGACCGATACGATGCCGTCCTGCAGGAACTTCGTCACCTCGTCCAGTTGGCGCTGATCCTGGTTGACGTACGGCACTGCGGTGTTGGCAGCCGCGAAGCGGTGCGAGCGCACCATGCCATTCTTGTTTCCGGGATCGTCTGATGGCACGAGCGGCATGTGGCAGTCCGTGCAATCCTGGGCCTGTTCCGGATAGTAGAACGAGCGAGCGCCCTGCCCTGAGACTCCGCTGGCCTGCCAGTTGTCGTAGGAGTTGAAGCCACGCACCCAGCGATAGCTGTTCACGGGGACGTCCAGATGCACCTTGTGGCACGAGGCGCAAAACTCAGCCCGGTCCTCGCGCATGAACGGCTTCAGGAACGCCCGACGATGCGCCGCCGGCGCGGTATTGGTCACGTAATTGTGGACAGCGCGAACAATCCCGAACTTGCTCGCCGCCAAGCCGTGCAACTTCGGATACTCGATGATGAACCCGCCGTTGCCCATGGTGTCTGGCACGTGCACGATGGAGTGGCATGACACGCAAGCCAGCCCGGCATGGGCTTCGGGAGTGTCAAGTTGGCCCGCGACGGGGTCATCGAACATGCCGTTGAAGAGCATGGCGTGGTCGTGGCAGCCCGCGCACCACTTCGAAGCTTCCACTCCGGCGGTCTCCTGCATGTATTCGATCGACTTGCGATAGAACTGGTTGTTGAACGATGAGAAGTGGTGCATGGACGATTGCCACTGCTCGTAGACGTCCTTGTGGCACTCGCCACAGGCGGCGGACTCGAGGAAGAAGTCTGACGGAATCTTCGAGCCACTGGCAGTCTGGGCCGCCGACGGGAAAAACGGGCTCTGGGCACCGCCACCTTCGTAGTCCATTGACAACGGTGCCTCGGTGGGATTCACGATCCGCTGATCGGCGCTAGGCAGCCAACGCTCCCTGACAGCGGAGTAGGCAGGCAGGAGGAGGGCCGTCGCAGCGCAAGCGGCAACTCGCCGGTCCCGCATGCCGAACGCCAGCAGCCCAGCCCCCGCGAAACCGCAGGCGGCGTGGATTGCGACGACTGAAAGGTTCGGCCGCGTGGCGCCGATGACGCACAGAACCGCTCCCAGCGCGGCACAGGCGGATAACGCAACGAGTGCCGGCCGGTTCGAACGAACCCGGCGAAAGAGCTCGATCCCGGAAAAGCACAGCCCCGCCGCCAGGGCGATTCCCACCGCCACGTGCAGCAAGACATTGGCAACGTAGAAAATGTCCGCCGACGGAAAGGCCCACAGCCAGCCTGAATTCAGTAGCAAGAACAGGAAACCCGCACCGACTAGGGTGCGTGGCGGCCCGGTCTTGACGGCGGACGGTCCCTCGGTGTCGGTTCCCGAACTCCGTGTCACTGTGGCGTGCTCTTGGCCACGAGCGGCCGAATCAGACGCATCGCAGGCCGGGTGTGGTAGCGGACAAGGTCCGCCTGATGAGTCGGCGTGGTCGGGTAGCTCTCGCCCGGGCCGGGCGGATAGCCGCTCATCGAATGGAACGGAAGCGGCGCGACCGAATCCCCGAACGCTGTGTTGGACTCATTCTCCTTGGCCCAGCCATCAACGAGCAGAAGGTAATCCCGGACTTGGCCTGACACCAATGCGGGCAGTTCTGCGGCGCGGAACCGCAGCTCGATCTCGTCTCCGGCACCCATGATCACAAAGCGGTCATCTTCCTGATCCAGCAATTCACCTACAGAACCGAAGCGCGTGTAGCTACCCGGAGTCGGATTCCAATTGCTCGTCGCGGACACCTGCTGGTAGTCGAATCTCTCCGGCTGAGTGCGATCCTCCGCCACGTAGTTGCGGGAGAAGCCGCGGAAGCGCAGATTGGCGGTGCTGGCTTTGACAGGGGTCACTCGCGCATCAGCGGCGGAGGGACTGACACCGATGAAGGCAGAGTCCCAATAGACGCACATGTTGGTCACCAGCCGGACCTTGCGCGAATCCGAGAGGAATTTGCCGCTCAGATCGACCGGTATGGTGCGCAACGTGCCCCCTGGCAGTCCGACATCGGCGATGGCGGTAACCCAGTCCCCGCTCTCGTCCTGCACTTCTAGGTACGGCGGCTGAACTGCCGCTGACTTGCTTTGAGATGCAGCCACGATGGTGCTGGCAGATGACCAATCGACCCAGCCCTCGAGGAACAGGACCGCATCGTCGGCATCGAAGTGCGGGAACTCTAGCGTGAGTGTGTGGCGCTCCGCGCGGTTCTGGTAGTCACGCTCGAAGGTCGGGTAGCGACGGTCGCTGCTAGACACCAACTCGAGGACGTCCTCGCCGCGATGGTTGTGGGCCGCCAAGGGCAGGATGGGAGAACGCACTCCGAAGAGCTTGAATTCCGGGAACGGCGGACCCTTGGCCTTTTCATTGACAATCACCCTCAAGTCTCTGGGGTGGTCGACCGCGAGCAGGCGGATCTTGTCGATGTAGGCAGTCTCGCGTAGTTCCTCGGTCATGCGGACGTCTAGGAAACCATCGCGCTCCGCCAGTTGGTCGCCTCGGATCGTGACGTACTCGTCGTGGTCGACTGGGAAGTACACGCCGCGAGCGAGGCTAGCGCCAAGCGGTGCCACTCCCAGCACTTCACTGATGTACTCGAACTCGGTGCCATTCCACGTGTAGACCATCGGGCAGGATCCCGAAAGCCTAGGCGCCTCCTTGATAGAGATCTCATCTGCCGGCTCCTCGGGCATTTCGTTTTGGATCAATCCGTTAGCCCAAGTAACGCGAATGGTGTCGAGGGATTCGGCGCTGCCGAGGCCGAAGTGCAACGGCAAGCCGGTGTAGACCTGCTTGGTATAGGTGAGCCCTGCTTTGACCTCGACACGCGCCTCGGTGCCGATGGCTGGGCTCTTGACCCCCTCGAGTCGGACGGTCAGCCCGCGATTGCTCACTTCAGTGCGGTTGGCCGCGAACAGTAGCTGCCCGTCGTAATCGGCGATCAATAGATCCGGCCGGCCGTCTCCGTCGAGGTCGCCAGCGGCGGCCGGACCGGCCTGCGCCACTTCGTTCGCCGACATGGCCAGAAACTCGAAGCCGCCGCGATTCGCGAGGAAGCCGCTGGGAGTCGCAGCATCGAGCCGCCCGCGGAGTTGAAAGTCAGCCCAAGCCCTTGCGTGGTCCAGTGTTGGGCCGTTGCGCAACGACCCTTCGTGGTTCTCCAGTACTAGGGTCTGGTCAGCGGTCGTCACAGCAATGTCGAGATAACCGTCGTGGTCGACGTCAATCACATCTAGTCGTACCCGCCCGGCAGGTATCGCGACGTCGCCAACGGTTAGCGCATCGCCAAATACGCCGAGCTTGCGGTCTTGGTGGACTGCGACTCGGTCGCCATAGACGGCAATAAAGTCATGACCGTTGTCCTCGAACAGTTCGGCGGTCACCGCCGCGCGGACGCGGCCAGAGCCGAATGGAAACTCACTTGAGACATCTGCCAGGCCGCCTTCGCCATCGTTTTGCAGCAGGCGCCTGTCTTCGCCCAGAGCGAACAGGTCGAAGTCGTTGTCGCGGTCATAGTCCGCAAACAAGCACATGTCAAAGTTGCCAGAAGCCTCGAAGACGCTTTCGAAAGAGCGGCCTGCTTGGTTGATCAATACTTCGACTCCATCTCCATCCACTCGGCACACATCGGCCAGCCCGTCGCCATCGAAGTCACCGGGCGCATAGTACGTAGCACCGCCTAACCCCGCGTCTATTAGTACGGGTGTGCCCGCCCCGTTTCCTGCCACCGCAACTCCAGCATCGTGCGACCACGCCATGGCGTCGGCGATGCCATCGCCATTGACATCCAGAGCGGTGACACCTAAGGGAGCGCCGGGCAGTTCGCCGATCTGTTGGACACCGAACGCAAAGGGTGCCGCGGACACTGCCACACCAGTGGCTAGGGATGGATCGTAGAGTTCCGAGTAGAAGCTCCAATCCACGTCCTCGCCCACCGCCGCGTCTTCAGTCGCTGCCTTGAGGCCCTTGAAGATGTCGAGTTCGCGCATCGCCCTGTCGGAATCAGTGCGGCGCAGGATCCCGAACAACTGGAAGTGCGGCGCGGCCAGCGAGGGATCGAGGCGAATGGTCTGCTCGAACTTCTCGATGGCACGCCGGATATTGCCTTGCTGCTTGTAAAGCGCCCCGAGGTTGTACTGCGTCTTGGCCTCGTCCGGAACCAGCTTTTCCATTTGGAGAAGCTGGTCGAGCGCCTTCTCAACCTCACCTGCCTTCTTGTACTCGATGCCGAGATTGAAGTAGGTGTGTGGCAGCGTCCGGTCAAGCTTTTGCGCTTGAACGACTTGGGCGATTCCTTCTTCGCGCCGGCCGGCGCGCAGGAGAGCGAGCCCGTAGTTGAGGTGTTCCTGTGCAGAGTCGGGATTTAGCTCAAGCGCCTTGGCTAGTTGTTCGACAGCCTGCTGTGAAGAGCCCGGCGTCTCGTAGAACGCCTTGCCCAAATTGCGAATCTCTTGCAAGCGCAAGCCTTGCGCGTCACTCGGCTGGCTCTGGGCGCTGGCCAAGATCCACAAGGCAGCGCCGGAGCCCAACAGCAGAGCCCACCAACCTGCCTGTCGAAGTTTGATCCTCATGCCAAGCCCTCATATTACTTCAGGCTTGCGCGGCGAGTAGCGAGAGCGGGAGGCCGCAAGGACGTTCTGGATAGCCAGGCCGTTTACAGACAACTTCGCAAGACGCTTGCATGCAGGAGTAGAGGGGCCTATTCCCACCAATTGGCCTAGATCACCTGCAAGGGCCGTCGGGTGGATTTGGTCTACTTTGTGTGCTTGGCCTACTATGGATGCCTTGAGCGTCGGCGAGCACCGTCAAGTCTCTAGTCCAAACAAGCAAACTGCCGCTGCGAAGGTGGGCGTGGGGTGAAAGGCGCGGGTGAGCTCTGGCTCGCAATCGCCATGGCCGTCAGCGCCTGCCCACCTGATTGAGACGAAGCACACTACGATATCGAATTCAAGCCCTGACCCATGAGCCAAGTGACCACGAAAAACGATTCGGTGCCTCGCCCCGGAATGCTCGCCAGAGTTCGAAATCGACGTGGCACGATTACCGCCGTTGAGCCTTTCGACGGCGAGGAAGGTCGGCTTCACCTTGTTCACTTGGACTATCACGACGGCGGATCGCCGACGACGGAACGGATGGTCTGGGAACTCGAACCGTTCGGGGAGCTTCTCTCACCAAAAGCACTGCCCGAACCGGGCGATTCGGACCCTATGCCTCCAACGGACTTCTTCGCACTCCTCCGTGCGGCGCGGTGGACAGCCCTGTCGCCATACTTGGGTCTCGAGGGCAATGGCCGGAAAGATGATGAGGAACCAGTTGCAAGCCCGTTCCATGGCGGCGTTCGCGTCGAGGATTTCCAGCTCGTGCCCCTGGTAAAGGCACTCCGCATGCCTAGGGTCAACCTGCTTATCGCGGATGATGTCGGGCTCGGCAAGACCATCGAAGCTGGACTGATTCTCACGGAGTTGATCCTTCGGCGTCGAATTCGACGCGTCCTCGTCCTCACGCCTGCATCGTTGAGAGATCAGTGGAAGGAGGAACTCTGGGAGAAGTTCTCTTTGAGCTTTGAGGTTATCGACCGCAAGGCGACCGAGCGTCTGCGACGAAGACTCGGCATGGACGCAAACCCTTGGCGCTCTTTCAGCCGGATCATCGCTTCGTATCACTATCTCCGACAGCCGGACGTGCAAGAGCAATTCAATTCAGCTTGCTTGACACCTGATGGGTCTCCCCATTTGCCATGGGATCTCTTGATCGTAGATGAGTGCCACAATCTCATGCCGGCCCCGTTTGGCGAAGACAGCCAGCTCTGCAAGACCTTGGGTCAATTGGCACCACGCTTCGAGCACCGCCTTTTCCTGTCGGCTACTCCTCACAACGGTCACACCCGATCATTCACGGGTCTGTTGGAGATGCTTGATCCGGTCCGATTCAGCCGTACCCACGAGATGAGTGCGGTGATGCGTCAGCGGGTCGACGATGTGGTCATTCGGAGGCTCAAGAGTGACATTAACTCTGACCAGCCTGGGGAGCGATTCTGTACCCGGAATCAGCCCGAGGCCCTTCCGCTCCGCACCGAGGCGCAAGAACTCGAACTGACCGCCGCCTTCGACTCGTTTAGGACCGCGGTAGCGGAGTTGATCCGAACCGGAGCCCAAGGCCGTCGCCATGCGGGAACATTCGCGGTCGAGGTGCTCGGTAAGCGCCTTCTTTCCTGTCCCACGGCATTCGCCGACTCTTGGTACCGAAGCATGGAGGGCATGGCGATCGAGGATGCTTCCGATGCCGATGTCAATGCGGCCGAACGAGTATTGCGTCAAGAGACGGGAGACGACAGAGAGGCACAACAGCGCCAGGCCACCGCAGCCACGGTCGTGGGCGGGTGGCTAAGGAAACATTCTGGGAGTCTTGGCGCGCAAATCCAACGCATCCAGCAGGCGGTCGACGGTCTGGGATTCAGCACGGATGGGCCAGCCGTGACTGAGCAGGTCCCCACACACGATGCCCGCTTTGACGCGCTGATCGAACTCATCGAAAAGTTGCTGTTGCAAGATGGCGAATTTCAGTGCGACGAGCGCCTGATCGTGTTCACCGAATACAAGACCACACTGGACTACATCGCCAACCGACTGCGTAGCAAGTATCAGCAAGATAGGGTACTCACGCTTTTTGGCGCAGGAAGCCAAACGGGCATGGGCGACACCGAGCGCGAGAGCGTCAAGGCGGCATTCAACGACCCTGAAGCCGAAGTTCGCATCTTGGTGGCCACAGACGCTGCTTCCGAAGGACTCAACCTCCATCAAACGGCACGCTACTTGCTTCACTACGACTGTCCTTGGAACCCGTCGCGGCTCGAGCAGCGCAACGGCCGTCTTGACCGATACGGCCAAGCCCGCGATGTGACCGTGCACCATTTCGACAGCAGTGGCGACCACGATATTCACTTCTTGAATCATGTGATCCGGAAAGCCGATGAGATCCGTGAGGATCTGGGCTCCGCCAACGAAGTATTCGACCGTGCTTTCCGCCGACGATTGATCGAGGGCGGTGACAGTGATGTGGTTCGGAACGAACTGGAAGTGGCGGCCGACAATGCTCGCGCATCTCGGGCGGATTGGATTGACCAATCGGTCTCTGCGGGTGAAGGCACAGTCGGCCCCAGCGATAGCGTTCGGAACTTCGCAGAAGCGATTGACCTAAATGGCGTGAGCATGGCGGGCATACTTGAGTCGGCAATGGCCATCGACGGTTCCGGCCCTCAACTCGATCAGACTAGCGAGCCGGAACTGTACCGCATCCGCCGTCCCGATCTGCCGCAATGGAAGAGCGTGATTGATCGATCAGTTCGTCAGCCCAGTGTTGGAAGAACCGATGCGTTGAGTCCAATTCGCCAGATCGCCTTTGGCTCGGCCCCGTTCATCCGGCGTCTTGGGCCTATTGATGTGTTCCAGACCCGCCCCGACGCCGTTCTCATGCACCTAGCTCATCCCATGATCAAGCGAGCCCTAGGTGTGCTCAACCGCCGCCGCTACCCAGGTCCTGGCGGTGTTTCCCGCTGGACCGTTCAGCTCGGCCGCGTCCCCGCTGAGGCGGAAGCGCTGATCCTCTTGAGCGTCGAGGAGTTAGGCGTCAATGAACTCCGCGAGAGCATTCACCATTGGGTTCGGACAATCGCACTTGCCGTGCGGAACGGGCAGCTCGATCACGAACTTGCTGACTTGTCGAGCTACGAGTTTGGAACATGCTGTGCGGCGACTGACTCTGTTACGTGGGACCGCGCCCGTGAGATCTTCGATGACACGTATCCCGACCTCCGGCGATGTCTGCGCGAACATCAAGACGCCCTAACGGAGCGTCTGCGCGGCCAGTTGCAGATCGACGAGGTTGCGGCTAGGGAGCAAGAAGATCAGCGCTACCGCCAGAGAGAGGGTGAGGTATCGCAGCTGATCGCAATGGCGACGGCAGATCGCCTAGAGAGGGAAATTGGAGACCTTAAGTCTGAACGCGAGCAGGGCTATCTGTTCGACGAGGCAGGCCGCCTAGAGAAGCTCGACGCTTCAATCAGGGAGAAACAGGACGAAATCAACCGTCGTCGCAGCCACTACAACGAGATTCGGGACCAATTGCGGCAGGATCGAAACCGTATCCTCAACTTACTGCTTCCGAAGCGCTTCGCGCTAGCGAGTGGTGCAAGCGTGTTTCCAGTCACGGTCGAGATCCGACTTCCCGCACCAGAAACGCCTGCCGGCACACCAGACCAATGATCGCGAAATCGCTGGAACCCATACCGGGATGGGACGACTTGCGCCACGCCGGGCTTCTCTTGGATGGAACTCGACTTCTCTCCTTGGCCAAATATCAGCCGGATCCGATGGATCAACGGATGATGGACCGGCTCCGGCAACGAACCGCGGCCTTTCTTGGGCGTATTGATGAGGCAGGAGGTACTGCGGACGCGTCCCAATTCGTTTCGTTCGTCCTTGAAGACGTGTGTGGCCTCAATCAAGCGTCTGGGAACTGGCAACGAGGCAGCCAAGTACCGGCAGAGCAAGGCAGAAGGGCCGTTACCGGGGAGACCGTCAAGCCTCGTCAGCTCTGGAATGGCCCACTAGGCGCGTCGCTGCCCGTCTTCATTGCCGACACCGAGCGCGTTGGGATCGGTCGCGGTCGTCGCATCATCAGCCGGGTACTTGGCTGGCTCAGGGCGAGAAATGAGCATCTTGCCCTGATCACAAATGGTCGCCAGTGGCGGCTGATCTTCGCCGGTCTTGACTACGAGGCTTCATGCGAATGGGACGCCGAGTTGTGGCTAGAGGAGGGCAGGATCGCAGCTCAGGTGACGGCGCTACGGACCCTCTTCTGCTCAGAGCTCTGGACACCAGAGGAGGAAGGTAGCGATTCTCCACTGCTCCAAGCTATCCGGGACACCCGCAAGGGGCAGGCCGATCTCTCTGAGGTGCTGGGTGAGCGGGTGCGTGAGGCGGTGGAGATTCTGGTGCGGAGCCATGGCGAAGCGCTCAAGGTCCTTGCTAGTGGAGAAGACGGAGTTCAACCGTCCGACATCTATCGGGCTGCATGCCGGATCGCCATGCGAGCGGTCGTAATCCTCTTCGCCGAGTCACGCGACCTGCTCCCTCGGGAAAACCCAGTCTATGACGAGGGTTACGGACTCAATGGCCTCTTGAGGCAACTCGAACAGCGGAATGTGGGTGGGGCCTCGATGGGTGAGACCTTCGGGGCGTGGCCCCGCGTACTGGCCCTGTTCCGCCTCGTGTCCAGCGGGTCGCACCACCCTGACCTCCCGGTCACGGCATATGGCGGCGAGTTGTTTGCCCCGGGGCGTGGCGACGGAGATGACGGAGTCTCTCGTTCCCTTCACCTCTTTGAGACGGAATGCTTCAAGAATGGGATCGTTTCTGACCGGGACGTCTATAACGTGCTGAATCTGCTGATGCGGACCAAGGCGAGGATCAGGCAAGGCACAGGAAGCATGTGGGTCACAGTTCCGGTCGACTTCTCGGGCCTTTCTTCCGAGTACATAGGCATTGTCTACGAGGGGCTGCTCGACTACGAGCTGAAGACCGCTCCCGAGGGAGACCCGGTGGTGTTCCTCGCGGTCGGCAAACGACCAGCTTTGCCTTTGTCTCGATTGGAAGGCATGGACCAGCGGGAGATTAGCAGCTTATTCGAGAAGCTCAAGAAGGGCAACTCGACCGACGACGGCGGAGATGAAGAAGAGGAGGACGAATCATCGGAAACAGAGAGCGCCACGCCGGACTACGAGCCGGAATCCTCTCCGATGATCGAGGACAGCCGACGGGCGTATCGAGAGCGGGCCGAGCAATGGGCACGACAAGCAGTCGAAGCTGCAGGGATCGTCAAGAAGCGCAATAAACGAATGACGCCTGAGCGGCAATTGGCCCACGAACGGAACGTGGCAGAGACCGCCCAGAGGCTGCTCGATCAGAACGTCCTCCCTGGCGAATGGTATCTCGCCCGTTGGGGAGGCACGCGCAAGGGTTCGGGTAGCTTCTACACACGGCCAGGTCTAGCCGTGCCTACGGTGCAGCGCACTTTGCGACCGCTGGCCTACAACCCAACGGCGGGGAAGTCTCCTGAGGATGCGCGATTCGCATCACTTGTTGATTGGACGCCCAAACGCCCGGAGGAGATCCTTTCTGTTCGGGTTTGCGACCCGGCTTGCGGCTCTGGGTCTTTTGCGTTGGCCGCACTTCGCTTCCTCACGGAAGCACTCTATGCCTCGCTGCAACACCATGGTCGAATCAAGCCTAGGGGAAACAAGTCTCTGGTTCGGATGCTTGGAATGGGAACCAGTGGCAGCGACCCCGCTGAGCGACTGAGCGAAGAGCAGATACCTTGTACACCGGACAGCCCTGACTTCGAATCACGACTCAAAGCGCGCTTGCGTCGGCATGTGGTCGAGCGTTGCATCTACGCAGTAGATCTCGACCCACTTGCAGTTGAGCTCTGCCGACTCTCGCTTTGGGTTGAAACTATGGATCGTGATCTGCCGTTCGGGTTCTTGGACCACAAAGTCAAGTGCGGCAACGCGTTGGTCGGTGCTTGGTTCGACCAATTCCAGCACTACCCTGTGATGGCGTGGAAGAACCGCGACGGTGGCGACAGCAATCATTCGAATGGGGTCCATTTCAAGCAGAAGGCCCGCAGCGAGGCGATCAAAGAATTCCGCACTGACCGGCTGATGCCCGAAATGAAGCGGTTGCTTGAGGGGCCGACCCTATTCAACGAAGACCTGCTGAAGGGAGCTGCCAATGTACATCGAAATGCGCTCGAGGTTCTGGAGTACATGCATCAGCTGCCGGCTCACGATGCCGCCAAGCGGGCGGACGTATACCGGAATGGCCTCCTGTCATCCCAAGCATGGATGTCGCTCAAGGAATCGATGGACCTGTGGTGCGCCTGCTGGTTCTGGCCTGCGGACCAGACCGATCATGCGCCACTGCCGACGAGCTTTGACAATCCAGCGGAATCTACTTGGGCGTTGGTCCGGGGCGTGGCCGCTCGCCACAGGTTCTTTCACTGGGAACTGGAGTTTCCGGATGTGTTCGACAAGGCTGGAGCAGGGTTCGATGCATTGATCGGCAATCCGCCGTGGGACATTGCCAAGCCGCTCTCCGTAGAGTTCTTCTCGAACATCGACCCGTTGTACCGTTCCTACGGAAAGCAGCACGCATTGCAGAAACAGACCGAGTACTTCAACGATGCCTCGGTCGAGAGCGCGTGGCTCGACTACCGTGCTGAGTTTCGCGCACGGGCGAATTTCGTAAGCCACGCACGAAACCCGTTCGGCGACCCAGAACAGTCGGCCGTTAGTAAGAACAGGTTCAATTTCAGGAAAGGGAACAAGAAAAACCACGTACGGTGGCGGGTCGCCCGAGAGCGGTCGGCGGCCTTCTGCGATCAGCGTCACCCGTTTCGCCACCAAGGCTCGGCCGACCTCAATCTATACAAGCTCTTCCTAGAGTTGGCGCATGTGTTGGCCAAGGATGGCGGGCGGATTGGATTCATCGTTCCCTCGGGGCTGTATTCCGACAACGGGACGGGAGACTTACGGCAACTCTTCCAGACCAGCTGCCGCTGGGAGTGGCTGTTCGGAATCGAGAACCGCGCCAAGATCTTCCCAATTGACGGTAGAGCCAAGTTCAATCCCGTCATCATCCAGAAGGGAGGCGCGACCCAGGCGATACAGACGGTCTTCATGCGCCGGGACCTGGCGGACTGGGAGCGTGCAGGGGAGTTGGCCACTCCGTACACCCTGGCCCAGGTGGAGCGGTTTAGTCCCAAGAGCCGGGCGATTCTTGAGATCCAGTCGCAGCGCGATCTAGAAATCTTGGAGAAGATCTACGCCAACTCCGTGTTGCTTGGCGACGAGGGGCCGAACGGGTGGGGGCTTAAGTACGTACGCGAATTCGACATGACAGGAGACTCCAAGCTCTTCCCGCCTCGTCCGAAGTGGGAGGAGAAGGGCTACCGCCCTGACGAGTACAGCCGCTGGCTGAAGGGCAAGTGGCGCCCCATCGAGGAACTTTGGGCAGCACTGGGAGTAGATCCCAACAATCCGATCCCCGCTGAAGTCGAGTTGGAGGATTGGCTGTTCGATTCGAGTGCAGGCCCCGAACGACGTGAAGCAAGAGCGCAATACGTGCACGGCCGTTTTCTGAAGCCGGGCGACGTGCAGCGGACAGGTTGGTCGGTGCGCTGTGCGCAACCGCCGTACGACAACCTTCCTGTGGCTCGGGCTGTGCTTCCGCCTGGGATCATCCTGTCACGTGACGGAACGGAGTGGATCCAAGAGGGTATTGGTGTCGAGGACGTGGCGCTGCCGTTGTACGAGGGGCGAATGATCGGCCAGTTCGACTTCAGTGAGAAGGGATGGGTGAGCGGAAAGGGCCGAACTGCAGTTTGGCGCGAGATTCCGTGGGAGCGAAAGCAGGTCGAGCCGCAATACTTGATGGGAATGAGGGACTACCAAGTAGGAATCGAGGCACCGTGGGGCCCCAAGATCGCGCACATGAATATTGGCTCTGCGACCAATGCTCGTACGGCGGTCGCAACGTTTCTCGCTGGCATGCCGTCCGGTCATTCTGCGCCGACATTGGCCCTCCGAGAAGTATGGCGATCACTCCTGGCCACTGCTGTGTTTGGCTCGATTGTGTTCGACTTCGTGACACGACGTCGTATGACAGGATTGCACCTCGACTTCCATGTCCTCTCGCAAAACCCATTTCTTCCCCTACAGAACCCGATTGTTCCGTTGGGCATCATCCAGGGAATCGCAAGAACACTCTGCTTGACGGGCCAGACCTTTTCGCCTGCGGTATTGGAAACGCTTGGAAGTACGCCGCGAAGTTATGGGAACAGCTGGGTGGGTGCAATCACATCTTCGGAACGGCTCCGACTTAGAGTTATCCTCGACGCACTTGTAGCGACCGCCTTCGGGCTGAAGTATGCCGACCTCTGCTGGATTCTTGACCGTTGCGACCTACCTGCGATCCAAATCATGCCCCGCAAGATGGACCCCAAGGGATTCTGGCGGCTCGACAAGGACTGCGATTCTGAACTGAGGCATCCAGTTCTTGCCCTCGTGGCGCTTCATGATCTCGAATCCAAGATTCACGAGGCTAACGGCAACCAAGAAAAGGGCATTCAGGCCTTCCTTGCTCAGAATGAAGGGGAGGGCTGGTTGATACCCGAAACTCTGCGCCTCGCCGACTACGGCTTAGGTCACGACGACCGGGCCCAAAGCCATCAACCCGTCGCTCATCGGCTCGGCCCTAGATTCTATGACTGGCAGCTTGCCTCAACATCAACTGAGTTTGTACGCGAGACCCAACTCCACGCCCGGAATCTCCTTGGCCCTGCAGAATATGCCCGGTTTCTTGACCGCCATCCTAAGCCTGAAGAACAGGGACCAAAGAGTCCCAGTCTTGTCGAGTGTCAGGTCACCACGAAGTCCGAGGCAAATGCCGGCCCGATGCAAGCCGTCTATCCGAAGCCCGGGTCGACTGCGACACCGGAGCACGAGAGAGAGTCAAGAGATTCACAGATGAAGCTATTCGACTAGATTGCGCTGGTTGCGTTGGTCAGGCAAGAGATCTCGGCGCGCCGGTTGACACCGAGCACCTCCTCCGGTTGCGTCCTTCGGCTCACCCCGGCCCCGTTTAGTGTCTCCGGTCTCGTTGTCCTCAGAGCCACAAGGCCAGACCAGCTAACATCGTTGCGGACCTATGGCTCTCAACCCTGTCGCCTACATCGAGAACGTCGCGAAGAGCTTTCTCCGCTACCAACTCACCGCCTACCCGTTCTCTGACCCTGATCTACTAGCGCAGATGCGAAGTTTGCTCTCGCTTGACCACACTCGGAAATCACCGCTTCTACGTGGGCCATATGTGAGCCTTTCGCGCCCCTTCAGGGCCGGAGCCTTAGTCGAGCGGATGGTCGAGGAAGGTCTCATCCATCCGCACTTGCGGGATCGGCTGCCTCCCGAGATCACGCACCTCTATAGCCACCAAGAGCGTGCAATCCGTGCAATCGCCAAGGGTCACACAACACTCATCTCCACAGGCACCGGGTCAGGGAAGACCGAGTGCTTCCTGTACCCCATCCTTAGCCGCGCGTTCTCGTTGCGGGATACCGCACAGGCACCTGGAATCAGCGCCGTCATCGTCTACCCCATGAATGCGCTAGCGGAGGACCAGCTAATGCGGATTCGCGGATTGCTTGCGGGCTCGGGCGTGCCTTTCGGGATATACGTCGGGAAGACGCCAGAGCATGAGGCCGGAGTGAGCGGAACGCGTCTTCCCGCAGGGGCGTCGCGGGCGGATTACTTTGCGCGGGTCGAAAAGGCTCGGAGTGAGGGTACAGGGGAGACCGTGTACGCGCCCGAGGAAGTCTGCTCTCGACAGGCCATGCGAACTCCAGGCAAGCAGCCCCGCATACTCCTCACTAATGTCAAGCAACTCGAACTGCTTCTCACGCGACAGCAGGACTTCGAACTCTTCTCCGGTGCGCGCCTCGACTACTTGGTGTTCGATGAAGCACACACCTTCACAGGTGCGATGGGGGCAGAGTCGGCCTGCCTGATTCGTCGCCTCAGAGCCTTCTGCAATGTAGACGCAGCCCATTCCACGTGCGTCGCTACTTCAGCGACCATTGTCGACCCTAGTGAGCCTAATGCGGCCCGCAACTTCGCAGCACGGTTTTTCGGTGTGCCCAGTGAAGAAGTTATTACGGTCGGAGAAGACTACGAATCCGAAACGTGGCGGAGGGACCGTTTCGCTCCGCCGATCCCAACGGGAGACCCTTCAGGCATCCTAGAGCAATGTGTCGCGGCCGTGGGGAGCGAACAAGGGTCGATCTCAGAGGTCGATGCAGTGTACAGGTCCTTGTCTGGCACGTCATTGCCGGTCACAGGCGCGTCCGACTGGCATCGCGGCTTGCACGCCGGACTCTCCCGCAACGAGTTGGTATTCCGCCTAAATGAGGCACTGGACAGGCCACGCCCGCTTCATGAACTTCCGGGCGAGCTTGAAGAGCATCTCGGTCGCCCAGTGAGCGAGCCGGAGATTCTGGCTTGGTTGACGCTCGGGGCAGCCGCCCGAAAAGACGAGCGCCCTCTGTTGCGACCGGTGATTCACGGGTTTGTCCGTGGTATTGGCGGAGCAGTGGTGTCGTTTCCAGATGATGCGAAAGCTGCGCGGCTCTGGCTAACAGCGAAGGATTCCTATTCCGATGGCCGAAACAAGCGTCACGCAAACTTTCCAGTTACCACTTGTACTGTCTGCGGCCAGCACTATTACATCGCGTTCCTAAAGGACTTCTCATTCACCACCAAGCAGCCAGGAGGCGGTGAGGCAGTCGCAGACCAGCACTATTGGGCACCACTCGCCGAGGTGAATGGGGGCAAGCGCTTGGTGCTAGTCGACCGACTGATTGGTGAGTCGGACGTGGAGGGCGAGTCGACAGAATCGTCAGGGACAGCCCCGCTCCACTTCTGTCGCCGTTGCGCGGCTGCACATCCGTCTAGACCTGGCCACTGCCTCTCTTGTGGTCATCTTGGCGACACGATCCAACTTCGAGTTGTCAGGCAAAGTGCCAAGAATCCGGGAAGGCTGACACGCTGTCTATCGTGCGGCTCTAGTGGACGCACAGTTCTTGGCCGCCACCGCGAACCTGCGCGACCCGTACGAGCGGTCACGGTGGCTGATGTTCACGTCCTTAGCCAAGACATGGTGCGCCACGCAGAACGGCCGCGGCTGCTGGTGTTTTGTGACAACCGTCAAGACGCTGCGTTCCAGGCTGGTTGGATGAAGGATCACGCTCGGCGCTTCCGACTGCGAGCGCTGATTGCCGAGGGCCTCCGGTCGAATCCGGGCACATCGATTGGTGACCTGACCGGCTTTCTCGAGGATCGCACCGAGAAGGATCAGGTGCTGTCCCGTGCGCTCATTCCCGAGGTCTGGCAGGTAGCGCGGCGCGAGGGATCTGGTGGCCGTCACATGCAGTTGCGGCGAAAATTCTTGCGCATTCAGGTACTGAGAGAAGTTACGCTGTCCCCCCGGCAGGCGCTTGGCCTCGAACCGTGGGGACGGTTGAAGGTGCAGTATGACGGGCTCTCGCCCTCGCTTCCTTGGATTCAAGAGCAGGCGTTCCGGCTCGGCCTTCCGGCCGACCGCCTTTGTGATGGTGTGGCTAGCGTCTTGGACTACTTCAGGCGTCGGGGAGCGCTGCTAGATCCGGAATACAAGGTATTTACCAAGTATTGGGGCGATGGCTCCCCTGAGGTCCAACAAGGGTTCATTCCTAGCTTCATCAAGCCGATGGGAATCAAGCTACGCCGCCTACCAAGCGAGAAGAAGGAACTAATAACGCAATGGCTAAGCAGCTCCGGAGACACGACCATGCGCCAGATCGCCGGGAAATGGGGCGAGCCAGCCGATTCGATCGTTCCATTCTTGGAGGGCTTCTTCGAATTCTTGGTGCAGCAGAAACTCCTCAGGCCCGTGCGCCTTCTCGGAGAAAGGGGCCGGGCACTCCCCAACCTCGAGGAAGTCTATCAGGTCACTGCTAATGCCCTTCGACTGAACCCCAATACCGGTGTCGCTCGCTGCAAGAGCTGTCGACGTACGATTACTCGCGAAGTTCCGCACGGTCTGTGCCCGGCATGGCGCTGCAAGGGTGAACTCGAATGGGTCAGGGAGGACCCAGATAACTACAACCTCCAGTTGCTCGAATCAGGTCATGCGATGCTCCGGCCGGAAGAGCATACGGCAATGGTGCCGCACGAGCGCCGCGAGCAGCTAGAGAACTGGTTCAAGGGCGATTCCGAAGCCGTTAACGCTCTCGTATGCACGCCGACTCTCGAACTTGGAATCGACATCGGCCGTCTCGATTCGGTCCTAATGCGAAACGTCCCCCCGCTGCCCGCAAACTACTGGCAACGTGCTGGGAGAGCCGGACGAAGGCACCGCATGGCAGTGAATCTGACCTACTGTCGCCCGCTATCGCACGACCGAGCCTACTTCGTAGAGCCCACAAAGCTGCTCGGTGGCAGAATCGATCCCCCGTCATTCAATCTTTCCAACGAGGTGATGGTTGCGAAGCACGTCAACGCAACGGTTATCTCGGCCCTATATCAATTCTCTCGTGACCCGAGTAGATCGGAGGAAGAGCGGCAGCGGATGTGCAAAGTGCTCGAAACTTGCCTACCTCGGAGAGTTACGCCCTACCTCTTTGATGGAGCAGTCGTGAGGTTGGAACGTTTCGACTTTGATCCATTGCGCGCGCTCGTCCGCCAGAACAGGAATGACTTGATTCAGAGCGTGAGCTCCGTTTTCAGGCAGGGCTGGCCAGCCGCCGATTCGGAAGTTATTACACCCGAGTCGCTTCGAACGCATGTGGATACGTTCGCAGACCAGCTCGAAGAGGTTGTCAAGCGATTGCGGCGACGGCTTCGGTGGGCAATGGATCAGATTAAGCGCCTCAACTCTGTGCGGCAGGAGCAAGGGACACTACCAGCCGAGGACGAAGCGCTATTTAAGCGCTGTGGCCGCCTCGTGAAAAGACTGAAGGGTGCGGAGCGGGACCGCAAGCACGCAGAGGGCCACGATTCGTCAATCACGTTCAGCGTCTTGGCAGCGGAGGGGTTTCTCCCTGGCTACGGTTTGGACACTGGCTTCGTCGTTGCATGGGCGGAGATCCCGTTCTGGCTTGACGGCGCGATGGACTTCGCTCTCCCTAGGCCGCCGGCGACCGCGTTGCGCGAGTACGTGCCCGGCAACCTCATCTACGCCAACGGACATCGCTTCACTGTCCGCCGTGTCCATCGTGATTTCAGCGACGAGCGCACAGAAATGACTGAGTACGAAGTGTCTGCTGAGTATCAAGCGGTCAAGGAAGTGACCGCTGGTGTTTCGGCATCACTCGGAGGGAGCGCAATTCGAACGATGGCGGTCTGCGACCTCGACCTCGTTCACGCTTCCCAAATCTCCGACGAGGAAGAGTTGCGGTTCCAATTGGGAGTCGCGGTGTTTGGCCTTGAACTTGGGCAACACAGCGGAGGCTCGGCCTACCGATGGGGAGAGATGTCGGTCCTGATGAGGCGGGGAGTGCGCATGCGTCTCGTCAATGTGGGGGTTTCAGAGATCGCCAATCGCTCGGGCGAGTTTGGCTATCCAGTCTGCACGATTTGTGGACAGAGCGTTTCGCCCCTGTCATCGCAACTTCAGAAAAAGAAGTTCCGAGAGTCTCACCGCGAACGTTGCGGCCAGACCCCCGACCGGATCGGGTTCTTCGCTGACCTTGCGGCCGATGCACTCACTTTGTCCACGTGCAAGCACGCTACTCAGGCCTACAGCGTCCTTGAGTCGCTAAGGATCGGTGCGACACGAATCCTCGACATGCACATGGAGGATCTCCAGATCCTAGTGATCGGCGAGATCGGAAACGAAGACGTGAAGGGAATACTCTGGGATCCAATGCCCGGAGGATCTGGCCTGTTGGAACATATGCGGGAGCGCTTTGACGAGGTTGTGGTGGCTGCCCTCGACGTGGTTGAAGGCTGCCCCGCCGGTTGTGAGCCGTCCTGTATAGACTGCCTTCAATCCTTCCGGAACGCCTACTACCACGACCACCTCGACCGCTATGTTGCCCTAGACGCACTCAAGAACTGGGGTCAAGACCTCGAGTTCAAACATGCGATTCCTTCCAAGCAGCCAACTTCATCTTCGGTTGACATGGGTGTCCCAGTAAACCAAGCCGAGACCAAGCTTCTTCATCTATTGCTGGCTGCGGGCTTTGAACAAGGTGAACGCAACAAACAGATCTCGCTAGGTGGCTCTCTCGGGACGACGACTCCAGACGTCATCTACCGCGACCCCGAGGGATTGCACAAGGGAGTGTGCATCTATCTGGATGGCATGAGCAATCACCTCCACGGGAATCCGACGACAGCAGGAAGAGACCGGGAGATTCGGGATTGGCTCAGAAGCAGTTACTACGAGGTCATCTCGATCCCGGCCAACGAGCTTGATGACGAAGGCGCGATGACAAAGCACTTCGGTCGCTTGGCAAGGTATCTTGGCCAACAAGGGATGCGGCAGAAGTTAGCTGAGGACAGGAGTTGGTTCAACCACCCAATCGACTTCACGAGCGCGAGCTGAGTGTGATTCCGTGGGAGTCGAAGGCCGAACCTGCCGATGGCGTGGGACCTCGTGACTAGTCGAGTGCTGAGCAGACTCCTCCGCTTTCGTAGCCAGCAATCGTCTGCTGAAGTTGTCGGACCGTCTTGCCCTTCACGTCACGTCGTGTTTCAGGCCACCTCAATCGATGCATCCGTCTCTGGATTCGACCACAAGCGTTACGGAATTGCGAACGACGTCACAATTCTGCAAGTTACGCATCTGCCGAAGTCTGATCCTGTTCCCACATCAGTCCCGCCCCCGGGCGCTGCCCGGACCATCCAGACAAGAAACACGGCACCGCCTGCTAAGCTGGTCTGCGGGCACGGTTCCGGCAGTCACGCCCCGAAATTCATTGGTGCTACTCATGCCCCAACATCAGTCTGGGTCCGGGCAGGCGATCATTCACTAGCGAGGCTTCTTCGGAAGCTCTCCTCCAAGCCAGCATTCACAGCCAGTGCCACCCCGGGCCGGAACCCGTGCCTCCGAGCA
>Ga0209021_1001164_pt1 | contig 27796 bp, 16 predicted proteins | sample PinacodermFT_FD_187299 | JGI IMG/M metagenome (GOLD analysis project Ga0209021, IMG submission 187299) | Host-associated microbial community of the marine sponge Aplysina aerophoba from Gulf of Piran - sponge pinacoderm, lysed by freeze-thaw... | ecosystem: Host-associated > Porifera > Sponge >... | reverse complement strand
GCTGTAAGGACGGAGGTACAGTATGGATTCCCGCCTTCGCGGGAATGACGGGAGGCGCGGGAAGGATAAGGAGCGAGGAATCACGAGAAGGGCGCGGGAGTGACGGAGCAGGAAACGGAAGGGTAACGAATGAATGCGAGGCCGCACGCATGGCGGCGCAGCATAAGACCCGCCTGGAACATCAGTTAGAACAGCAAGTTGGGATCTCAATCCAAGCGCACCGCTTCGAAAAAGATCTGCTTGAAGACGCATCCCTCCAAGGACACCTTGTCACAAAGGGAGCTGCCCACATGATTGCCCGGCTCTGCCAGGCACTCACTTTACACAGTCCCCGCTCCAGCATGGGGCATGGGGCATGTGCTATGGAGCACGGCAACAGCCTGACTATTCTGCTGCTTTTTCACACTGAACGGACATGCCCCTCTCTTGCTGCGAAAAGCTCGCGCCGCGCTCCGGCAACACAAACAGGATGGGGTTGGCACAGGGCCACAGGGAATACATCCCGAACAGGACTGCACGAGACAAAGCACCCTGACCTTAAGAGAGCCTGCTGTGCCCCCATTCCCGTCAGATCCTGCTTCCTGGCACGAGGACCGCCCCTACACCTTCAGGCTGAGAGCTATCAGCTCCTTGATCACAAAACCCAGAACACCCAGCCCCAGAGTGCCAAACAGAATCCATGTCCCAAATCGACCGGCTTTGCTGCGACGCGCAATGTCCCAGACGATGAACCCCATAGCAATGATCAGGGTCGGCAAAAGAATACTCAGCATCAAGTGCTCAAATTCCATAGCATCCACTACTCAGATCTCCTGGACATAACGGTGAGAGTACGTACATGCCTGTCACAGCAAGGCACTGAGCCAGGCCCCGGTGAATTGTCCTCACATAGCGGCCACCTGTATGCGCTGTATGCGCTGTATGCGCTGTATGCGCTGTATGCGCTGTATGCGCTGTATGCCGCTTCCTGGTCGGGGCTGCATCTTTCCAGTGCCGCACAGACGACCCAGCGGACTACACCACCTGGTCTGCGCGCGGCCATCCAGCTGTGAAAGCTCACACGCTGACTGCTGCGGTCAGCGACATGCCCGGGGTTCCCTTTATGCTGGGCACTATTATTTATTCCGGGTATCCCGGGTATCCCGGGCACTATCTCTGGATATTCTGCCCCTGGATATTCTGCCCCTGGATATTCTGCCCCTGGATATTCTGCCCCTGGATATTCTGGGTCTGGGCACTATCCCTTGGCGAGCCTGCAGCCTATAGCCGCCCTCTGAAACAAAAGAACGGGAGCAGGTCGTTATTCTTTATAGCGCGAGTAAAGCTTGTCCTCCCTCGATCAACAGGCTCCGCAGTGCTGCTCGTCAGATTGCGCTTTCATCCCCTCTCTCTGCTTTCCTCACCACAGAGCAACCCCACCAGCTCCACAGGGAACTGAGGGAACTGACGTCCAGCACGCTCACAGAACGGGGGAGTATAGCAACGACATTGCATCCCCGTTTCCTGCAAGGGGGTACGGACCACGCTGGTTCACAGAGGGCGTGCCGGATGGCTCTACAGCCCCGGAGCGCAGCCAGGCACCATCAATCTGCCCCAGCATTCACGACTTTTTTGTCCTCGCTCCGACGCGAGCCCAAGCACCACCAACCAGCCTCAGCATCCGTAACTTTCCCATCTTCGCTTCGGTGCGCACGCGGGGCACCACCAGGAGACAACAGGATGCAGGCTACTCAGGCCGTATCAGGTCGTATCAGGCCGTAGCCAACGCCTTGACACGTGCATTGAGTCGGCTCTTGTGGCGTGCAGCCTTGTTCTTGTGAATCAGGCCCTTGTCAGCCATGCGATCCACCACGGGTACTGCCGCAGCATAGGCTGTGCGGGCTTCCTCAGCATTGCCGGTGGCAACAGCAGCCAGAACTTTCTTTATGTAAGTGCGAACCATAGAGCGTTGGCTGACATTGTGTTTCCGCCGCTTTTCCTGTGTGCGGGCACGCTTTCTGGCAGAAGGAGAGTTGGCCATCTGGATATTTCCTCCAAGTTGGCAGGTGAAAAAACTTTATGTTAAAAGAGCCCAGGCCCGTTCCCCGGTCATCCCGGGGCGGACAGCTTACCGTAGAACTTGACAGTTCCACTCAAGCCACGCGCCAAGGCTGCCGGATTGTTACAGCCAAGGGCAACAGGGTCAAGGCTGAAAAACAGTTTTCAACAAGCTGTCGGCCCGCCCGGGCTCGCCTGGCAGACAGAAATGCAGTTTGAAATCCTGTTTATGCCCGTCCGAGCTGGAGTGGGGCCCGCCCCTCCGAAGAGTACGAACTCCGCTCGAGCCGCCCCGCTCGCTGATGAATTTTGATAAAAAACGCCCCGTTTTCTGAAGCAACTTTTTATCGTCACATAACTCCACTTGAGCCTCGGGTGCAATGGCTCAGGATTAACCAGCTATGGTGCGGCTTCTACCCCCCGAAGCCTACTAATCACGTAACTTGCACAATTGCATCGCCTTTTTATACCGCCACCCACTCTTTTCATTGAGAAAAGAGACACATCTCACACCCAAGTGGCGGCTTTCATTTATGAGACCGCGAACATGCAGGTGGTCTATTTTGAACCTTGATTCAGCTGTTGGGCTGTACTCAACCAAAGCGTCCTTTCCAGGGTCCCCGCAACGAAAAACCACACGACAACCGCCAGTCAGCCATGCTCAGCGCACGTAGAAAAACGGAGTTCCTGGGGAAACACCTCACTCCCAAAGGGCGGCTTTCATTTATGAGGCCGCGAACATGCAAGGTGATCTATTTTGCACCTTGATTCAGCTGGAGGGTTGTACTCAACCAAGGCGCCCTTTCCAGGGTGCCCCGCACCGAACAACCACACGACAACCACACGACAACCGCCAGTCCGCCATGTTCAGCGCACGTAGAGCAGCGGAGCTCCAAGGGAAAAACCTCACGCCCAAGGAGCGGCTTTCATTTGTGAGGCCATACACGTTGAGGCAACGCACTCTGAGCCTTGATCCAGCACTATGTCACGCCGTCTTCTCCAGAGTGCCCTGTAACGAAAACTTACTCGTGCCCGCCAGTCAGCCACAACAGCTCAGGGCACGTAGAGCAGTGGAGTACCAAGGGAAACATTTCACACCCCCAAGGGGCGGTTTTCATTTGTGATGCCACGAGCATGTGGGGCAACGTACTCTGGACCTTGACCAGCTCATGAGGCTGTACTGCATCACAGCGTTTTTCCCAAGGCACCCTGTGACGAAAAACCACACGACAACCGCCAGTCAGCTATGGTCAGCGCGTGTAGAACACCGGAGTGCCAAGCAAACATCTCACACCCAAGGGGCGGCTTTCATTGGTGATGCCGTGAGTATGGAGGCAGCGCACTCCGAACTTTGACCAGCTCATGAGGCTGTACTGCGTCACAGCGTCTTTTCCAAGGCACCCTGTGACGAAAAACCACACGACAACCGCCAGTCAGCTATGGTCAGCGCGTGTAGAACACCGGAGTGCCAAGGGGACATCTCACACCCAAGGGGCGGCTTTCATTGGTGATGCCGTGAGCATGGAGGCAGCGCACTCCGAACTTTGACCAGCTCATGAGGCTGTACTGCGTCACGGCGTCTGTGCCAGAGGGCCTGTCACGCCCCCCACACGAGCCCGCCAGGCTGCCATAACAGCTCAGGGCACATAGAGCACCTGGGTGTCAGACGCCTCATCCTGCTCCTGCGTACACGGCTCCTCAGCTTGTGCTGCTCGGGCTGCCTTGCGCTTGGCATTGTAGTCCTGGATACGCAAGCGTGCCTCTTCCTCCATGGTTTTTTGCTGGAGGGCTTCCGTGTGCGCCATCTCAGGGTCCTCGTTCTCCATGGAACGACGCTCTTCGATCCAGGTCATAATGGCCTGACTCAAGGGTGCGATGCCCTGTTGGGTTTCGGCTGAAATCCTGTACACAGGGCCTTTCCAGTCCAGCGCTTCAACAAGACGCTCGCATCTGTCAACACAGGCATCCTCCGGCAGAAGATCCGTTTTATTCAAAACCAGCCAACGTTCCCGCACTGCCAGGGAATGACTGAAAGTCTCCAGCTCCTGGATAATAGTGCGGGCAGCCTCGACAGGATCAGAACCATCCATAGGCGCTATGTCAACAAGGTGCAGCAATACGCGACATCGAACAAGGTGCTTCAGAAAGCGGATGCCCAGACCGGCCCCCTGCGAAGCCCCTGCGATCAATCCAGGAATGTCGGCCATGACAAAGCTGCGGTGCTGTTGCACACGCACAACACCCAGACTGGGAAACAAAGTGGTAAACGGGTAGTCCGCCACGCGGGGTCTGGCATGGGATACAGCCCGTATCAACGTCGATTTTCCAGCATTGGGCATGCCCAGAAGACCAACGTCAGCAATGACTTTCAGTTCCAGCTTGAGTTGACGCACCTGCCCGGGCTGTCCTGGTGTTGCTGTGCGAGGCGTGCGGTTGGTGCTGGACTTGAAACAGTGATTGCCAACACCATTGCGCCCTCCCTTGGCTACCAGCAATCTTTGGCCAACTGTCGTCAGGTCCCCCAGCAGCTCCCCGGCTTCTTCATCAACCACCGCCGTTCCTGTCGGAACCCGCAGTACCAGGTCGTTGCCTTGTGCCCCGGTGCAGTTTCCTCCGCGGCCTTGTTCCCCGTGGCCTGCGCTGTAGCGGCGCGTGTAACGGTAGTCAACCAGAGTATTGAGATCATCATCCGCTTGTAAATAAATGTCACCGCCTGAGCCGCCGTTTCCACCATCAGGACCACCCCGGGGAGCGTATTTCTCCCGACGAAAACTGATGCATCCACTGCCGCCACGACCTGCTTCTACCTGGATATGAGCTTCATCAACAAACTTCACGACCGACCTCCATCATCCGAACAGCGTCTCAAGGGAAGTGGCAAGGGGCACCCCACAAGGACATTGGTAGCCTATGAAAGCACCTCTTGCTGATGCATCCACTGCCGCCACGACCTGCTTCGACCAGGATACGCGCTTCATCAACCCGCTTCACAACCGACCTCCATCACCCGAGCAGCACCTCAAGGGAAGTGGCAAGGGGCACCCCACAAGGACATTGGTAGCCCATGAACGCACCTCTTGCTGAGGCATCCACTGTCGCCATGACCTGCTTCGACATGGATACGCGCTTCATCAACCCGCTTCACGACCGACCGCCATCACCCGAGCAGCACCTCAAGGGAAGTGGCAAGGGGCTCCCCGCAAGGACATTGGTAGCCTATGAACGCACCGTTTTCTGATACATCCATCACCACCACGCCCTGCTTCGACCCGGATGCGCGCTTCATCAACCCGCTTCACGACCGACCGCCATCACCCGAACAGCGCATCAAGGAAGCTGGCAAAGGGTAGCCCACAAGAACATTGGCGACACATGAACGCACCGCTTACTGATGCACCCATTGCGCCACAACCTGCTTCGACCCGGATGCGCGCTTCATCAACCCGCTTCACGACCGACCGCCAGAACCCGAACAGCGCATCAAGGAAGCTGGCAAAGGGTAGCCCACAAGAACATTGGCGACGCATGAACGCACCGCTTACTGATGCATCCATTGCGCCACAACCCGCTTCGACCCGGATGCGCGCTTCATCAACCAACCTCACGGCCGACCTCCATCACGAAAACACCCGAACAGCGTCTCAACGGAAGTGACAAGGAGGCTGCCCAAAGGACGTTGGCAACACATGAACGCACCGGACAATTCCCGCAGAGACTGGCCTGGGGCAGCGCCTGTAGCAATGAGAGTGCAAAATGAGAAACGATACGATTTCAGGAGTGTACACAGGGGAGACTGATGGCTGTCATCTACGTCTCCAGCTCCCGCCTTCGCCCCCGGCAGCAAGGCCGCCTACTCCAAGGAGAACCCCTCGGCACCACATCGGCCAAGGGCAGCTCCCGCCGCGATTGATGCCAGCCTTTTCCAGGGAATATCCAGTCGGTCCCAGTCATCGCCTGCCCTGATACCCAACTTCCCGGAAGCCAGTTTCAATTGGCCAGGAACATGGCTGCACGCGCTGCGGCCTGTGTCAGTCCGTGGTGACGCTGACAAACTTTCTTTTCAGGGGTCCACGGGTTTCGAAAACAACCTTGCCATCGGCTTTGGCAAAGAGCGTATGATCCCGCCCAAGTCCAACGTTATGCCCGGCATGAAACCGGGTGCCACGCTGGCGTACCAGAATGTTGCCGGCAATCACTGCCTGGCCACCAAAGCGCTTGACGCCAAGACGTTTGCTTTCTGAATCTCGACCATTACGGGTACTTCCACCCGCCTTCTTATGTGCCATGACGGCCTCCCATCAGCTCGTTATGCCGGTAATCTTGATCTCTGTGAAACTCTGGCGGTGACCCGCCTGCCTGTGGTAGTGCTTGCGGCGCTTGAATTTCACAATATTGATCTTTTTGCCACGCCCCTGTGTCACGACCTGGGCACTAACCCTGGCGCCTTCGATCAAAGGTGTGCCAATGGCGACCTCTTCACCCGAAGCCAGCATCAGAACCTGGTCAATTTCGACAGTGTCCCCTTCATTGGCACTGAGCTTCTCAACTTTCAGGGTGTCGCCTTCAGTGACACGGTATTGCTTGCCACCGGTTTTTATTACTGCGTACATGGATATCTCCGACATGTTCCAGCCTTTTTGTCAAAGGCAGCCGCACTGCGGCGTTTGCGGTTAAAACCGACTGTACGACAACAAGGCAGTGCCTCGTGACCGGCGTCATCCGGATTTATGACAAAGGGCCTCTGCCTGTCGCAAGCTCAGCGGCCCGCGCATTCTAGGCGAAGCCCTCCCCTGAAACAAGTGCCGTTCCCCGGACTCCCGGCCAAACACTGCATCACAGGCTCTGCTGCCGCTCCTGGTAAAAGTCTTTGTGAAAGGCCTCCTGGTCAAAACTGGCACCCAGCCAAGTCACCAGTTCGCGCATGTCCTTTTCTGCATTTCTCAGGCAGCTGGTGCCTCCCGGAGAGGGCGTCATATTGAAAATCAGTCCGTTTCCCGGTGCGATGCGCGCTTCCCCCAGTAGAAGTTTCTTCTTTTCCCTGTCAATCAGCTGGGGCCGTATGCCACCGAACCCTTTGGCAAAGGTGATATCTTCCAGCTGTAAGCCCGGCACTATCTTGCGTGCATCGCGCAGAAAAAGGCGACGTTGTATGAGCGGCATTTCAAACATGAAATTTTTGAAAATGTAGTTGCGGATATCAGGGACCCGCATCAGATCCCAGAGCACTGCGGCGACGGAGGAGTCGAGATGCAGAACCTGGAAAAAGTCGCCGATGGTACTGTTGTTGTAGCGCTCCAGCATGGGCAGCAGCAAGGCTGTCGGGCCGAAGCGCGTCTTGCCCGGCACGCTCACATCCGGGTCACCATGAATGGCTGCAAAGGGCAGCTTGTCATTCTGTACGGTGTAGACCTTTCCTCTGAGAACTTCTGGCACAAAGTAGAAACTGCCCGCCACCGGAAGGCAGGAAAAATTCAGTCCATGGCCCATTTGTTGCGCAAACAGCAAGCTATGCCCGCCAGCACTGACAACAAGACTGCGTGTGCGAAAGTCACCGCGATTGGTGCGCACACGATAGAGGCCGTTTTCTTCCTTTTCTATCTTCGCAACCTTGGTGCCCATATGAATCGCCGGGGCCCGTCCGCTCTTTTGCGCCTGGCGGACGAAGGAGTCGGACAACTTCTGGTAATTCGCGGCCGTGTACTCGTCCACCACTGCCAGGGCGACCAGCTCCTCGTCCTGCTCTCCTTCCCGCCCGGCGACCACCAGAGGCTCCACTTCAGCAATCTGGGCTTTTTCCAGCAGTCGCATGCCGCTGTAGTGTTCTCTGAATGTCTCGTAGCGCTGCCGCAAGAACGCGCACTCACGGGCGCCGACACCCAGCACCATTTTGGGGAACTTGAACAGAATCTCGTCACGCTCTTCGGCCGGCAGGCCCAAACCGTAATTCACCAGCATAGCGGCCGCGCGCTTGACCCTGAGCGCCTTCTCCAGGCTGTAGTTGGTTTCTATATCACCACAGTGAATGGTCTGACTGTTGTTGCTGCTCCTGGAGTTGACCTGAGCCAGCCTGTCGTATTTCTCCAACAGGGCAACACGTGCAACGTCTGTGTAGCGCGTCAACTGGTACAGCAGGGCCGTCCCCGATACGCCTCCGCCGACAATGACCACATCGTAGGGGACCGCTTCTTCACCCCGCTCGTCTGCGTTGTGCGCAATATTTTCCCGGGCCTGATCTGCAGGCCAGAGGCCCGGAGGCGACTCTTCGGTCGATCGTTCCAGCTGTGCAGGGATAACAACAAAGCCAAGGGCTCCCAGCCCCAGCGTGGCCAAAAGAATCGATGCGGCGAGTCGCCCCGAATTCCTGCGGCGGATAGTATCCCAGAGAATGAAGCCCATCACAGCAATGAGTCCCAACATAAGGAGGGCCATTATCAGGCGTTCGAATCCCAAGACTTGCATGACATACCGTTCCCATCATCAAGAGTTGCGGCGTGAAAACCAACACAAAAACCTGCCAGCCAGACAGGTTGAACAACACCTGTCCTGTAACAAGCAGCCCCGTCGCAAGGGAAGACAAGCCCGCCTGAAAACAAGCTTTTCCTGAAGAGCGCTTGCAGTATAGCCCAATGCACAGCACTGGCTCGTTGGGGATTCAACCTTGATGAAGGAATGCACAAACCCCCTGCTTTTTCAGACAGGGGGAGGATGGAATTCAGCTGTTTTCCAGCTCTTGGCGAAAGCTGTTCTCGTCAAACTTGGCTCCCAGGAAGGCCACCAGTTCACGCAAATCTTTCTCTGCATTGCCGAGACAGCTGGTACCCCCCGGAGACGGCGTCATATTGAAAATCAGCCCCTGTCCCGGTGCTATGCGGGCCTCGCCCAGCATGAGCTTTTTGTTTTCCTTGTCAATCAATTGAGGACGCACGCCGCCAAAACGCTTGGCAAAGGAAATGTCGCTCAGTTTCAAACCCGGGACTATCTTGCGTGCGTCACGCAAAAACAGGAGACGGCGCACGAAAGGTACCTCGAGGAGAAAGTTCCTGAAAATATAGTTGCGAATATCAGCAATGCGCATCAAATCCCAGAGCACTTTGAGAACCGAAGCATCCAGACGCAACACCTTGAAGAACTCAGGGATGGTGCTGCTGTTGTAACGCTCCAGCATAGGCAGTAGCAGAGCTGTAGGACCAAAGCGCGTTTTCCCCGGTACACATACGTCCGGGTCACCATGGATAGCAGCGAAAGGAAGCTTGTCGTTCTGGACGGTGTAGACCTTGCCCTTGAGAACAGCAGGCGTAAAGTAAAAACTGCCGGCCACCGGAAGGCAGGAGAAATTCAATCCGAAGCCCATTTGCTGCGCAAACAGCAGGCTGTGACCGCCAGCGCTGACAACAAGGCTACGGGTCACGAAATCGCCACGGTTGGTGTGTACCCGGTAGAGGCCGTTGTCTTCCTGGCTCATCTTCTCGACCTTGGTGTTCATGTGAACAGCCGGGTCACGGCCGCTGGCTTTTGCCTGGCGAACAAAAGAGTCGGACAGCGTCTGGAAGTCAACCGCCGTGTACTCATCCACCACCGCCAGTGCCACCAGCTCTTCATCCTGAGCGCCCTGCCTGCCGGCAACGACCTGGGGCTCCAGTTCAGCAATCTGGTCCTTTTCCATTAATCGCATGCCGCTGTAGTGCTTGCTGAAGACATCAAAGCGCTGTCGTAGAAATTGACATTCACGAGCACCAACGCCCAGTACCATTTTGGAGTGCTTGAATATAATGGTATCGCGCTCTTGCGCAGGAAGAGACTGGGCGTAGTTCACCAGCATGGCGGCAGTGCGTTGGACCTTGAGGGCTTTTTCCAGACTGTAGTTGGTTTCTATATCGCCACAGTGGATGGTTTGACTGTTGTTGCTGCTTCTGGAATTGACCTGTGCCAAGCTGTCGTACTTCTCCAGCAGGGCAATACGCTGAATATCCGTATAGCGTGTCAGCTGATACAGCAGAGCTGTGCCGGACACGCCGCCACCCACAATCAGGACATCGTAGGGTTCTGCCGTCATATTCTCCTCCCTTGGGCTAGAAGCAGTGCATTGCTGGTCTGTGCCAGGCAGCCAGAGACTTGATGAAGTCAGGGAGAAATCCCGGTCGCCAGCTCCGGCGCGCGAGTATTATGGGGGAAACGCAGTGAATCTGCACCCGCTACAGGACCCGGTGACAGTAAATGCCCGTCGCACAGAGATGAAGAGCCTGCCGCACCGGATGTGAACGCACCGGAAGACTGTCTGGTACCAGACACAGTCTCCCGCAGGTTCCTGCTCACAGACAGCCGGAGGCTTACCACCAGAAAGGCCACGCCAACGAATCTGGCGCAGCCAACCTGGAAGGCATCGCGCGTAGTGACAGCCCGGATCGCCACACAGCATTTTACTCAGCCTGACAGGCCTGAACGGGTGCGCCATGGGCACTGCTCTTTCCGCATGCCTCTGCGGCGGGCTGTGATGCCTGCTCCATGGCGTCAATACAATGCAGGGCAATCCGGTCAGACTCGCCTGCCCCCTGCTCGCCGGACGGCCCTCCCTGCTGCACAATCTGGTTGCCAGCGTGCTCCCAGGTCGGACGCGGTGTACTACGGTCTATTTCAAGAGACGCAAAGTCAAACAGATTGCTGTCGGCCATCTGGGAGGGTGCGATGCTCTGCATGGCATTGAAAATAGATTCAATGCGTCCTGGGTGACTGGTATCCCATTCCGCCAGCATGGCCTTGATATTCTGGCGCTGAAGGTTCTCCTGGGACCCGCACAGCGTGCAGGGAATAATCGGAAAGTTCATGAGTGCAGAAAAAGCCGCAATGTCCTTCTCGCGGCAATAGGCCAGTGGGCGGATCACCAGATTGCGGCCATCATCCGAGCGCAGCTTGGGCGGCATGGCGGCGAGCCGGGCACCGTAGAACATGTTCAGGAACAATGTTTCCACTATGTCGTCCTGGTGATGTCCCAGGGCAATCCGTGTCGCACCTATTTGTTCAGCAAAAGCGTAAAGTGCCCCCCGGCGTAGTCGTGAGCAGAGGCCACAGGCCGTTTTGCCTTCCGGGATTCTGCTTTTGACAACCGACCAGGTGTCACGATTGACAACGTAATAGCTTACGCCCAGCTCTTCCAGGTAGTCGGGCAGGACATGGGCGGGAAAGCCAGGCTGTTGCTGGTTCAGGTTTACTGCGACCAACTCGAAGTGTGCCGGTGCGCTTCGTTGCAACCCCAGCAGCATATGTAGCAATGTGTAGCTATCCTTTCCCCCCGACAGGCATACCATCACCCTGTCGCCCTCCTGGATCATGCTGAAGTCTTTGATGGCACGTCCTGTGAGTCGGCGAATCTTTCGGCGAACTTTGTCCATGTGGCGTCTGTCAAAAGTAGGAGCGGAGCTTGTGGTAACCATCGTCGGCGTTATTGATTGCGTGAAAGTGCTCAATTATACCCGTTTCCCTGCTCCCGGGTGCGCTTTCCTTGCCTCGCACTGGGGTATGGGAGCTCGTCTGGCAGGCTGTGCCAGGCTTGACGCGCAGCAGGTTATTTTCCCGGGAGAAGACTGTGTGGTGAATTGATGCAGGTCATGTTTTTCTGACACAGGCAGCCATGAGAGGCGGCCGGGTCCGGCTTTTGGCACGGGACCCATGGCCTTCCGGAATTCAGAAGGAAAGCGGGATTCGTTCGCTTTCCCCAATAGTCCAATAGCAGTGGTGCGACCTGCAGGTCCCATCCTCAGCACAACGGAAGACAAGACAATGAAAGAACGAGCTACAGATACGGGCCCCACTCTGGAGAAGTATGCCCCCTTTTATGACAAACTCATAGCACGCCAGGCGACACTGCGTCAGCGGCTGGAACAAATAAAGAAGGACGCCATGCGCAAAGCCAATGCCGACTGGTCCGAACAGGCGCAGGAGCGAGAAAATGATGAGGTCATTGATGCGCTTGGTAATGAAACGCTCAACGAACTGCGCCTGATTCAGCGGGCACTGCAGAGACTTGAGGACGGAGACTATGGTGTGTGCAGAACCTGTCACTGCCAGATAGCGCTGGCGCGACTGGAAGTGATGCCTTGTGCCACCCTGTGTATCCATTGTGCCGACAAGCATTGATTGCGTTTCTTTGGCCCCGGTCCTCGGGGGCACAGGAAACCGCAAGGCGGCTGCGTACCAGGCGTGCGCACTGCCCCGTGCGGTGACTGCCACCCCGTACGCGCTGCCAACATGAATCACCTGAAGCCCTGGCTGCTCAGGGGCTGCTGCCATCCGGGCCTCGACCGGGACCCTCACCGCCCCTCCGTCAAAGCGGTCTGCGTGCATCAGGACAGCCCTGGACGGGACAAGACGCGCTTATCGCAGGCTTTGCAGATGAGCAATACGCTTCTCCAGCGGTGGGTGACTGAGCAGCAGCTCTGCAACACTCCTTTTCCCGTTGATGCCAAAGGCCGCCATAGAGCCGTCCAGCTGTGATTCATGACCGTGCTGCAAGCGCCTGAGTGCGGCTATCATCTTTTCACGTCCTGCCAGCCGCGCTCCCCCCTCGTCAGCACGATACTCTCTCTGGCGGGAGTACCACATCACTATGATGCTGGCTCCTATTCCCAGGATCATTTCCAGGAAGAAGACCAACCCCATGTAGGCGAAGGTACCAAGGCCTTCTCCTTCGTTATCACCACGACGCAAGACGTTGTCGACCAGCATGGCGATGGCGCGTGCGATAAAGATAACAAAAGTGTTCACCACTCCCTGAATCAGCGTCAGGGTGACCATGTCACCGTTGGCAACGTGCGACATTTCATGTGCCAGCACAGCCTCGGCCTCATCCTGATTCATGGCATGTAGCAACCCGGTGCTGACAGCAACCAGCGAGCTGTTGCGTCCCGGCCCGGTTGCAAAGGCATTGATTTCGGGAGAATCGTAGGTAGCCACCTGGGGCATAGCGACACCCAGAGCCTCTGCCTGGCGGGCAACCGTCTCCATAAGCCAATACTCTGTCTGGTTGCGTGGCTGGTCGATGATGCTGGCGCCGGTCGACTGAACCGCCATCCAGCGAGACATGGCCAAAGAAATGAACGCTCCGCCAAAACCAAAGATCAGTGCGAATACCAGCAAACCACCATAGCCACGGGTGTTGAGGCCCAGTGCGGGCAACACAAGGCTGGTAACCAGGCCAAGAACCAGAACCACAGCCAGATTGGTGGCAAGAAGGAGGAAGACGCGTTTCATTACAACAACCCTTGGCGTTAACGGAGAGAGCCCCCGTGAACTGGGGGCCGGGACCAGTGTTTTCAAGCCTTGCGCCAAGGCTTTTATACATCCTTGTCTCCATTCAACCCGCAGACCGGGTCTGCCTTCGATTGGTGTAGCCCTTATGCCATGAGTTGGGAGCTGCCCTCTGTACCAGACTCTGCGTACAGTTTCCTGCAATCAGCTCTCAGTCCCGCGAATCCTTCATCCAGAGGGATGACAAGCCTCTCGAGACAGGAAGCATCACAGGACCATCACTACCTCCTGATCAACCTTTTACCCTGCCCAATAGTGCCAGCCCCCTGAGGGAGCTGTCACTTCCGCTGGCGGGCCTGGACTGCGCACACTTCAGGTTCACTGACCAGGTGGTCAGCAACCTTGCCATCTTTGCAAGGCGGAAGTGTGCCCTGCGCTTTGAACGCCGGAGACAAGCTGTTCCCTCTACGACCATGACTCCCTCTGGAAGGGGCCTGGCGCCACCAGATAACTCAACCCGGGAGGCTGTCTGATGCTGGAGGGCCTGTCGCAGGCCCCCGGCAATGCGCGGGACGAACCCCGGTGTTTTCCCGACCAGAAGGCCATCCTGAGAGAGCGCGCGTATGACAACGCATCCGAACGCTTCCACTCTGGAATTGAGGCATCAGCGGTGCCCCTGCGGCAACGATCATCACAAAACAGCGCAGCTCAGCCCGCTGGCAGCAGGGCCGCTTGCCACTGACCAGACCGTATCTTTTACTTGCGCCGGCGGGATAAAAACCGCTCAAGCCTGCCGATGGCCTCCTCCAGCATCTCAACCGGTGGCAAAGTGACCATGCGGAAATGGTCGTTGCCAGGCCAATGAAACCCTGAGCCATGCACGAGGAGAACCTGTTCCTCCCGCAGCAGCTCCAGAGCCAGCTGTTCATCATCACTGACAGGATACATTTGCGGGTCCAGACGCGGGAAAAGGTAGAGCCCCCCCTGAGCCTGAACGCAGGACACACCCGGAATGGCATTCAGCAGTTCCCAGGCCTTGTCTCTTTGTTCCTTGAGGCGCCCCCCGGGACTTACAAGGTCGTGAATATCATTTTTCTCACTGGATAGCGCAATGGCAACGGCATGCTGAGCTGTAATGTTGGAGCACAAACGCATGGAAGACTGCAGCAGCAACCCGGCACGGTAGCCGGTTGTCAGCTTCTGGTCACCACTGACCACCATCCAGCCGCCGCGCAACCCGGCCAGCCGCCTGGACTTCGACAGACTGTTGAAAGTGACACAGGGAAGGTCTCCGGCCAGAGCGGCAAGCGCAATGTGACGCGTTCCGTCGTAGAGAATCTCGTCATAGACCTCGTCAGCAAACAGCAGCAGGTCATGTTGTCGGGCCAGGGACACTATAGCCTCCAACACTTCCTTCGGGTAAACAGCTCCCGTCGGATTATTGGGATTGATAACGACTATGGCCCGGGTTCTGGGCGTGATCTGGCGGCGCATGGCCTCCAGATCCGGCAACCAGCCGCTGGCCTCATCCTTGACATAATGAACAACCCGACCTCCCGCAAACGCCACAGCTGCCGTCCACAGGGGATAGTCCGGTGCGGGAATGAGAACTTCGTCACCCGCGTTCAGCAGTCCCTGCGTGGCCATAATTATCAACTCACTGGCACCATTGCCAATGAACACACTCTCACTGTCAAAAGCATCCACTCCATGCGCGCGGAAACGCTGCATCACAGCCTCAACCGCTTCAGACATGCCCCGGGCGGCGGAATAGCCCTGTGAGGTTTGTAGTCGTTGCACAACAGCCTCAACGAGGGCAGCAGGTCCATTCAAGCCAAACGCTGCCGGGTCACCTATGTTCAGGTGCATGACGGGCGTTCCCTGTGCTTCCAGTCTCTGGGCCTCTTGTGCGACAGGCCCCCGAATAGCGTACTCAACGGCCTGCAGACGGGCTGATTCCTGTATGAGTTGCATTGGGTTAAAAGCCTCCTTGCGGCTGTCGTAACTCAGAAAAACGTCCGCTGTCACAAGATGCAAGCGTACGAAAGGGAAATGTCCCGGGAGAGCCGGTCACTCCGGCATCCCGGTGGACTCTTGGTCTGGCTCTGCATTGCTGTTTCTTGAAAACGATCACTATTCGCCTCACAAAACCCAATCTCCACACTCAGGGCCCCTGCCTGCCCGGCTGATCTGCGAAAGCAACACCCGAAGTCAGGGGGAGCAAGTGGCGAATTGCTGCGTCAATCCTCACCACTTTCCCCTTTTATCAATCATCATTATCCATTTATCAACAACCAGTTACCTAAAGTTCGTCAGCAAACTGCCCTCAACGCCCTCGAGACTTCAGTGTCCTCGATAAAAGGGGGAAATCACAGAATAACGATGCCAGTCTCACTGCCTTCACCGCAATCTCATTACCTTCACCGCAATTTGGCTCGTGGCAATCTCGCGCGTGAACCGGCACTCTCACACTGTTGCTGCCTTTTCCCAGGCCAGAAAAGGCAGCGCCTTTTGTGGTGCTGTGCAATGATGAAGTGTCCCCATCAAAGGAGGCCTTGCTCTTTTACTCACAACCAAATCCCACCCGACAAGGCGCTAATGCAATCACAGCAAAAGATCACGTCGAGCCGATGGCGTTCCTTCTCACAAACAGCTCACCCGGCACACCCTGCCCCAAAAAATTCCTGAAAGAACAGCTCTACCGCAAGGGGAACACGCAGGGCCGAAATTCAGTGCCTCCCTACAGAAACCCGCCTGACCCTGCTCAAGAGAGGAGAGTGCGTCAGCTCTACTCCGAATAGTCCGAAGACGCATCAGAACCCTCTCGAGATGCTCTCGTGTGGGGAAGATTCGTTCGTGCAGCGACAGATTCACGAGCAGAAGCTGTCTCTCTCAGTGAAGATGGTGGTGCTTCGGGTGTACTGGTTGCCCTGGAGACGCCGGCAGAGCCAACGCGCCCTGAGGCACCGCCTACTCTCCGGACAGAAGGTTGAGAAGCCGGCTCACTGGATTCAAAACGGACGATGGCCTTGACATGAAGGGTGCCTTCCGGGCTCGCCTGACTTGCCTGGTCCCTCACCACTTTTAACTGGCCACGCCCGCCTGCCTCAGCCTCGGGGAGGGGAGACGCAGGCACCACAGGCTGTTCTGCCCCCGCACTGCCACTTGCGTCGCCATGCCCGTGACGGGAAGAGACAGGCTTCACAGCAGCAGGTGCGGCAGCAACAGCAGCAACGGCAGCAACAACAGCTGACCCTGCCGTACTGCCTGTGACTCTCTCTATGTCCGTACCTTGTACGCTCTTGCCCGTTGCGCCCTGATCTGCCCCCCGCTGCAATCCATCAGACGCATCAGACGCAACAGACGCAACAGACGCAGCAGACGGATCAGACGGAACAGTCGGAGCAGACGGAACAGACGGAAGGAGAGCAGGTGTCTCACTGGGTTCGGCTACTGTCGCGTCCTGGCGCACGCCCCGGTCAGAGGAGACAATCTGGTCAGAGCGGGGGGGCGCGGGTGCGGGAAACTCAGCCGCAGGAGCAGCAGACAATCGGGACCGCACCGCAGCCGGCAGAACAGCCTGGGTGCCTTTCCTGATCTGGCTTCCCGCAGCGGACAGCGTATGCCAGGCAGTTGTCGCAAACTCCCGCGCACTTCCGGTGGCGTGGTTTACCGTCTCCCACACCGGGCCGCCGGCAGCCGCCTCTCTCAATGTGTTCAGGCTGTGCTGAACTTCCGCCTGCCCCAGCTGCGCCTCTTCCGTGGCCGTTTCAGGAGACAGCTTGCGCAGTTGCTCCAGCTGCACCAGTCGAGCCAGCTCAGCGTTGCTGCGAAGACGGGAGACCAACACATCCTTGCGCTCGACCAGGGCCTTCTGGCTCTCTGTAAAGTTCTCCGCCATGATAGCGCGTGTTTTCTGCATTTTGATCACATCCGCCTCCCGTTCGTGGAAGCGCCAGAGCGCGTTGGCCCCTTCTTTGGAAGCGCCGGTATAGTCTCTCGTACTACGCTGGAACAGCCTTCTTTTCTCCGGCAATGTCACGTCTTCCATCTCTGCCAGTGCGGTCCGTGCCTCGTCCAGCTGCGCCCGGTTCGGTACGGGCAAGGTGTTGTAGATCTGGTGATAGGCAGCACCCAACTCGGCCTTGGCGGCACTGGCCTGCGCCAATTCGTGGTCAAGTGCCTGTAACCGGGTTGACAGGCGTTCCTGCTCCGCCTTGGCCGCATTCACAGCAATCTGGGCCGTCCGGTACTCCCCGAGATCGCCGCTGTGCTCCTCCGCGACCTTCTGCTGTTGCGCGTTCAAAGATTCTTGCAGGGAGCGTCCTTGCGTCAGTCGCGCCTCGCGCGCGGCCAGCTCGTTCAGAGCAGCCTTGTCTTGCGCCAGGAGCGGGTGATATTTCTGCAAGCTCTCCCGGTGGGACTTGAGCTCTTGCATGCGTGTCTGGAGAAGATGGCTCACCAGCCAGCTGTAGGCCTGTCCGCGTGCCAGAGTGACAGCAATCTGTTTGCTGCCCCGGGCCGGTGGTGACGGCAAGTGATTTTCCAGATTGAGGACGGCCTCCGGCCGGATTTCGCTATAGCGAATGCGACTTTTTACTGTAAAGACAGGCAGTTCAGCCCTCTGGCTCAACCAATCATCAACGAACAGCACGCCCTCTTGCTGTCCCATGGCAACCACTGAGTGATGCATGGACTGCAGGGGAGTTCCAACAACCCCTCCGTTCTCCGGTGACTCAATCGCAGTGCGCTCGGCAAACACCGTGCGGGCATTTTGTATCTGCTTTTCGAAAGGTTCTGCATGACCAGAGAGGACATTCTGTTCGCCATAGCTGTAAGTGCCCTCCAGGTCGATGGCGGACTCCAGCGCTGACGGAAGAAGCTCCATAATCTGGTCGGATAGCGGCGTCACCAGCTCTTTACGGTATCCCATCAGCTGATTCGTCAGCTTGACAGCCATGTACTGGTCGTCGTTATACACCCCCTGAAACAGCCCCAGATCTACGGCATCAGTCCACCACCTGCGGTCTTTTTCCAGGCCGAAGCTGCCAGGAAAAAGGACGAGAAGCCCCGGACGTCCCGCAAAGTAGGGGCGCACGAACAGTGCCAGCTCAGCCTCCTTGCCCGGTTCACGCAAAATTCTGGGGTAAAAGCGAATACGTGTGATGTCCTCTTCGCGACTGAGGGCATCCAGACCTGCCAACGCCCGCTCAAAACGGCCTTTCATCCCATCCGGGGGATCCGGGCGGCGCATGAAGTCAAGATCAAGAAAAGCACTGCCCGGTGCACCAGGTCCATCCGAAGCACTGGCACTGACAAAGGTGAGTTTGAAATGCTGGTTCAACTCTGCCGGGTCGAAGGCGATATTGGCGACGCCAACAGCACCAAGAGCATGTTGCCGCAATGCGTCAGGGACGGTGCGTCCCAGAAGAGGGGCATAAGCCAGAGTGCGCCGCAGCAGCCAGAGTAACCTCCTGTCCAGATGGATGGCACCAGTGGCGGGCAGAAGATCCACGTTGGAGGCACACAGGCGCCACAGCCAGCCGCCAGGCGTATTCGTGGTGGCCAGATCACCAACAGCCTCGCCCAGACGCCAGGCATAGTCCGCCGCCTGCTCACCGTTGGTCCCGGTGAGTGTCTGGTGCAACAAGCCCACATTTTTCGCGAGGTAATGCACAAGGAATACCGCAGCCAGCGGCACCATTTCACCAGAGACTGCACCCCAGATTCTGGATCCCGTCGTATAGGGATCCGGCGACAAACTCTCTCTCTTGTAAGCAGGCAACCAAGACCAGTCACCAGCCCCGTAAACGCTATGGCTCTGTACGCCAGAGACGTTGGAGAGATCCTGATCGATAGCCAACGCATACTGTGACTGGCCAGCCAGCGCCACGCTGACTGCCAGTAGCAGGCGAAGCGACCCCGTCCTGACATCTTGCAGATCCAACATCAGCAACTACTCCAGCAAATTCCCGCAACCAGGAAAAAAATTAACAGGGGTATATCTAGCAGGGGATGGGCGGCTTGCAAGCTGTTGCGCTCATCTAGCGGCGATCCAGGTGAGAATCGGCGGCACAGGGCACTCGAAAGTTCACCTGTGCAGGCAGATAATTGCGTACCAGAAAACGACTGCCCGCCTTGTGAAGTGGATTTTTTTCGACGGGTTTGTGCTCCGCCCTGGCGAGCGATGCTGAATCGACAACGAACCTTCACAGGGTGCGATAGCCGCTTGCGCAGGATACAAGCGGCTGGGGCGCGCATGCAGCCCTCCTGTGCTCCCGTGCTCCCTTGTCATTCCGTTTTTTTCCTGACAGGACGGCCTGGCATCTTTCTCTCCTGTGCATCCAGCCACCGATCATCAAGGCTAAGGGTAAATTCGCGGAAGATATCAGTCATCTGGTTTCCCTTTATAATCAAGGCATTATCGGCCCTGTAATGCTGGCGGAGATGTGAGCCGCCACGCTTTATCAGCAGGGGCTCTTGTATGCCAAAGGTGGGAAACTCATTGTGACTTATGTGGCCGGTCAGTAACCTTATGGCCTCGTCTTCTGAACGCGGCTCCATGTAGCCCGGTCCAACCTGGGGATAATTGCCCCCGATCCAGGCAAACAGCAGCCGTCCTCCTTCTTGCTGGTGAGTCAGTTGAAAAACGTAGCGGGCAAAAGCGGCCATTATCAGTTTTGACAGGTTGCTGCTCAGGGATGACATGCTGGCCTGCTCTCCACGTGATACACGGCTGTCGCGGAGTTTTCGCAGGACAGCATAGATGCCTGATTCCATGTAGCCTGGGCCGCCCAGTATCACAAGAGGCCGGCACGCTCTTGGGGTAGCCTTCGCCTGAGCAAAGGCTGGCAAGCCCTGCAACCAGCGTTCAGGGTCGGGCACGCCTTCCGGCTGGTCAGACCAGAGCCGATCGGGTGCTGCTATTGCCAATCGCCTTTCAAGCGCAACAGACTTTCCCTTGTTGCCCGGCAGCTGAACCTGGTCAAGGCCGAACCGAGGACCTTCGCGCAGCACATGCTCCATGGCCGGAGCATGGCGCAGATCCTGGCCGAGATAGCCTGTTACCCACTGCTTCCACCAGTCCCTTACCTGTGTGCGCAGGGCGAAGGAGCTGTCCTGACTCACCAGTTCCACACTCTTCAGAAAACACATATCCTCAGACGCGCGTTGCAAAAAACCGGGGGGCTTGCAGATGCCCAGCTGCAGCCAGCCGCGATCGGCCACGAATGCCAACAACGCGGCATAGGCGCTTTCATACAAGTGGCTGCAAGCCGACACCATGGTTCTGCACCAGGCGTCCTGGTCGCAGGTCCTGCCGTTACCGGCAACAAGCAGCTTGTGCAATCGGTTCAGCCGCTCTGACAAAGAGGGAATCGGCTTTTTACCACGCGCTCCCATCGCAGAAATGACAATAGATGTTTCCAGCCTGGCGCTCCCTGTCCCCAGACGCGCCTCGTCGTGGAAAAAGGCTTCCCGGTCATGCACGGACATGTCTGCCAGTATTTGCAGCGCCGTTTCAAAACCCTGCTCTGCTGCAGGGCCCTCGGTGAGGCATAACAAGCGGTACACAATGAAGCACTCGGGCACTGCGTACTGTTGCACTTCTTTCGCCAGCTGGGGCTGAGGCATATCCAGCATACTGACCACTTTGGACAACATCCCGGCCCCCAGCCTTTTTTCCAGCCGGACCATATGGGTATTGCCAGGATGGGTATTGCCAGGCAGCTGTCGATCTCCGGGAGCCTGCCGCGCACTGGCAGGGTGCTCGCCGGGTGCCCGGGGAGCCGGAGCCCCCCCCAGATCCACAGTATGCCAGGAGCGGCCATCCAGGCTGTACTCCAGCATCATGTGCACGGTGTTGACAACTGGCCGGGCCGCGATACCACAGTAACGGCACAGGGCCACGCAGGCGACTACCCGGTGACGACAGGATCCCTGCTGAGAGGCAATCAGCGCCGGCAGCAGAGGCAGGTTGTGGGGCAGAGGATTCTCACTGACAAATTCCTTGCACCAGTCAAGAATGGCCTGGAGCTGCTGCTGACGGGATGGAGACGCGAACAGTGCCATCAGCTTCTGTGTGGTCGCCAGGGGCAGCTGCCCCTGTGCACACCAGAGCCGCAGCGTCTGCACATGAAGGCTCAGCCAGGGATCAGGAGGGAAAGAGGCCACTGCTGTAGCGGTGTTGTCCTCCTGTCGAGGCTGGGGACGCACCAGGTAGTGCACTTCAATGGTGCCCGGCTTGTGCTGGCAGCTGGGGAAACGAATGTAGTGCAGGCCCGTGTATTTATCCTTTCCCAGCTGCCAGGGCACAGCTGGGCGGGTTGCCAGCGCTTCCATGTCTTCGTGCGGGAAGCGTGATGGCAGAGCGCACCAGTCTCTGCGGGAGGGCGTAAAAACAGCGTAATGCTGCCCCGGGCGAGGCTCTGCGCATGGCAGGGTCAGCGGAGCTGTTGTCACTATATTGAATCCGCCCAAGCCCGGTCTGGCTTCGGTCAGCAAGACATCACCGCTGGGTTCTACAGCCATGTCCAGCACGGCAACGCGATCACGGCCTGGGGGTACGTCATCCTGAAAAACGCGGCACGCGGGCTGCAGTGGACTGGTGCGCGGACCTGTTCGTCTGTCCAGCCTCCAGTCATTCTTCCAGATCTCGACTGCACGGCCAGGCGCACCCGCTGCTGCCTGTTGGCCCGTATCCATATATTCCAGTGCATGATCGCTGTCTGGAACGGGCAGGGAAGGCACTGTGCCCCCTGGCCAGAACCATTGTTCTGCATTGGTGGCCAGCGCATCGCGCAACTGACGCCAGAAGGCTGGGCGTTGTACAGGAGTCCCAGGGGCATTGAGTACCAGACTCTGTTCTATACGCTGAACCAGCTCCTGGTTACACGGGTTGGAGAGGAACAGCTGCATGCCAGCATCCAGCGCAAAGGCCGTATCCAGCGCTGCTGCCTGCTCTTGTGGACAGAACCGACCGCACCAGACCCTTTGCCACAGCCGGTAACACAGCTTTTCGAGATCAGACCAGTCGGAATGAGGATCAGCTGGCAAGCCGGCATCCTGCCAGCGGTGACGGGCCAGCAAGCCTGTCATTGCGACCCGGGCCTGGTCATCATCCAGAGCCCTGTCCAACAGGATGCAGCCCTCATCCGGCTTCAGTTTTGTGCCACTGCCGCGCAGCACCTGCCAGGGATGCAGGTCGGCCAGCTTCAGGTTGACCCACCGGCACGCCTCCTCATCCGGTTGCTCTTGAGCACTGGCTGCGGTGTCTGGGAGTGCATCCAGTTGTGCGCAGTTGCCAGTGGCCAGCGTCAGGTAGAAATGGTAGTGAGACTCAAAAGCGCGGACGGGATCCTGCCCGGGCGTCTGCGCCAGCGATGCGGCCAGCTTCCGGATATCACGGGCACTGGGCGCCATGGCCAGCCCCTGCTGTTTCAGCTGGTGGCACAGCCGACAATGCCAGCGCACAATCTTGTCGATGTGCTTGTCGGCTTGATGATCAGCCTGGTGCCGGTGCGAACCGCCAGCCGCCAGTGCGGTAGCCGCAATGCCCCGGAGTTCATCGCTGTTGTAGTCGCGCAGTACCAGCTGGCGAAAGCGCCCCTGCAGAGCAGGCGACAGACGGCTGCGTCCGCCCTGACCGGCTGGATTGACCGTCGCAAACAGGTGAAACCCGGGTGCGGCCTCACCGGTGAGCACAGCGTTGAGCTCTCCTTCAAGATGACCGGTCGCCGTCAGGTTGAGCTCCGGCATCACCAGGATACGCCCCTGCGTTCGCGCTTCCTGAATGCTGGCGCAAATCTTGTCCCAGCTGGCACCGGCATCCACCACGACAGGTTGCGGCAACGCGGCCCCGTGATACTGGCGAAACATCTTCAGTACCAGAGTGAGGGTGGCATCCTTGCCGCGCCCGGCCGGGCCCTGCACCAGCGTAGCCTGGCGGCCGCCGTGCGCTCTGTGGCGCGCAAAGGCCAGCGCACTGCGCGCCACATCCTGATACAGGGCAACAAACAAATTCCGCACAGCCGGTGCGCTGGTGTTGAAGTCAGGCTGATCACGGGCGGCCAGCAGGTCGAAAGCCGCCAGGGCCGGTTCTGTCTGCTGGCGGGAAACAGCATCGACATGACCTGTATTCATGGGAAACTGGCGAGCGAACCATAGCCGCATGGCCTCCCGCCTGTGGTGACGCTGCGGGCTGATCTCCTGCCCCAGAGCCTGATCAAACGCTCGCCAGATCAAGCCATGAAAATCGGCGAGCGTCAGGGGCGACGTCAAGGGCGCTGCGTTGTCGAGCCACCAGCCCAGCCAGGCGGCCATGTCGGTCAGGTCCCTGGGGGTAAAGACACGCTCTGGCAGCAGCTCCTGATAGAGTGACCAGAGCTTCATCACAGCCGGCAGGCTCTCTTGCACCAGCGGGTCGATGTCGGCGGATGCGCACAAGGGCGTCAATACCTGTGTCAGTGCCGGAACAATCACCTGTTCTGTCAGAAAGACGTTGTCCCGGGGCGGTAAATAGAGTCGCTGAACGCCGTCGAGCACATCACTGTCCCAGCTTCTGCCGCCGTAGCCGATGGGGTTGCCGGTCAGTATGACCCTGTGGTGCGGGCTGAGACCTATGGCCTGACCATCGCAGAACAGGCAGGGGGGCTGCCAGTGCATGCCATTGAACATGTCCAGAACGCCGGGCGCTGCCAGGTTGGCCTCGTCCAGAACGAGGGTGACATACTGGTCACTGGCAGCGGGGCGGGTCTGAGCCCAGCGCATAATGGCCTTTTGCTGGCGCACCATGGTGCGATCCTGGCCACGTTTTTCCCAGCTCCAGGCCTGGAGCAGCGCATTCTCGCCGGTTTCCGGCCCCAGTGACACCACCTGGCAAGGACCCAGCTGCTGTGCCAGAGTTCGGGCCATGGTGCTTTTGCCCGTGCCCGTTTCTCCTTCGATCAACAGCATGCTGGACAGTGCCAATCGCTCCTGCAGCCGATGTAAACGGCGTTGCTGAAGGTCTGCGCCATCCAGCCGTCCGGACAGCAGATCCTCTACCAGGGTTGCCAGCGACGCTCCGGGTTGCAACTCATCCTGGCGCATCAGGCACTGTTGAACTACCTTCTCCAGCTCACACCGGGCTTGGCTTTGATCGGGGAGCTGAGCCTGCTGTTGACTGTACCGGGCCAGCTCCCGCAGCACAGCCGTACGGCTGTCGTAACCCGCCAGCGAGCGCAGCTGCCAACCTGATGCCAGCGCGTCCTGAAGACGCTTGATGCGCCGGGTAGAGCGCGGTTGCCAGCGCGTCGGGTCTGTGCCGGACGTCCAGTCTTGCTGCGGGTTGAGGTGGTCGTGCAGCTGTTGCTGCCAGTGGGGCGGGGCAAAGGCGCATACCAGGGCACTCAGCTGGGCGTCCAGCTCTATGTCCTTGCCGTTCGGTAGCAGGGTGGAGCCCTGGATGGCGGCCGGGCTGAAACAGCGGACCAGGGCCCAGCGGTGGCGCGCCAAAAAACGGGGTGACAGCGGCATGGCGTTGTTGATCAGGGCTTCCAGCCGCTCCTGATCGACCCACAGGCTGTGCTGATCCGGGTCGGGAAGCTGCCAGCTGCACACCTGTTTGAGGAAATCGCGCACAGCAGGCTGACTGCGGGTGCTGTGCGACAGCAGACTGTCGATGGCCTGGCGCCAGTGCACAGGTTGCAACTGGCTGGCGTGGTCCCGCTGTTGAGCCTGGCGGGCACGTCGAATCACCAGCTCCAGCAGTCGCCCCGAAAGTCTGGGCAAAGGCTGGTCGCAAGCTTGGGCTGCCGCCTGGTAAATGTTGTGCAGTGCCTCGCGCGGCAGTTGGCAGGGTATCAGACCATGACGCTGACAGGCCTGCTCCCAGATATCGACCGCTGCACAAGGTTCGGACGCCGCTCTTTGCGCCTGCCACAGATGAGACGCACTGGCCTTGTCATCCGGCCAGAAAACCCGGAGGTTGGCATGCGGAAAGGCGTGCCAGAGGCCAGTGACAAGAAGTCCTGGTGTTGCGGACAACAGTGGCTCCAGCTGATGCTGCAGCAGAGGGTTGGATTCGAGTCCCAGCAGTGCCACAGGCTGGCCCTGCTCCAGTGCCTGCTGCAGTGGCGTTCTGATGCGGCCAAGGGTTCCCTGTTGCTCGGACAGCACATGCAGGTTGTCCAACAGCTGGTTCAACCGGGTAGCGGGGGTGATCTGGATAAGCTGCCGGGACTCAGGCAGTTGATCCAGGGCATGGTCCCGTTCGGTGATTGTGTGGAAAGAATAGAGCTTGACAACAGCAGGCGTTGACGGACAGGCGGCGACGGTCGCTCTGTGCCGGACTGGCTCGGGCTGCCCGGTGCCTGACAGCACGGCGACCGCAGGGCGGTCCCTGCTGGTTGCGGCCAGACACGCCAGGAGCCGGATCCACTGTTTTTCGCTCAACGGCGAACTGACCAGCAGACCGTACCCGGCGGCACATTTTTCTTGCAGACACCGGTTGGCAGCAAGGTGCCCCCGGCTGTCCACCTTCCAGGGGGCCAGCCAGGCGTCCAGATTGCCACTGTTGATCACCAGGACGGGCTGGTCGTCGGCGCAGGACTGCCAGTTGATCTGGTCGGCGATACGGTTGAGCTCACCACAGAGTCCGCCGTCCAGAGGGGCCTGCAAGAAGCGAACATTGTGCAGACTGTGCACCTGAGCGTTGGATTCAAAGCAGCGGTGACTGAGCAGATTGCGCAGACGGTGCCTTGCTGTCAGGTCCTCAAGATCCAGGCCTTGCAGTATGACGGTATCTCCCGGTTTGACGGTCGCCAGAACACCGGGGCGGTGACCTAGCTGTCCGTGATCATCGAAGCTGGGCCCTCCGAACAAATGATGCTGCCAGTCCTGTTGCAGGTGCAGGGCGATCAGATGCGTGTTGGGGTTCTGCTCATGCTCGCCAGGATCACAGGACGGTAGCGGCAGCGGGGGAGCGGCTGTGCCCTCATGATCCGAGACAGACGCTGTGTCCCTGAGCGTCAGGGAATCAGACTGGGACAGCCTGCGCCAGAAATCAGCGCCCGGGCTGTTCCATGGATCCCCTGCGTCAGTCGGCAGCTGCTGTCTGCTGACCAGAACCAGCCGCTGCACGGCGGCGCTGACCGGTCGTGGTTCTCCCTGATCTGGTGCAAAGATACAGGGGCGGTCCGGATCCAGAAGATCGTTGAAGCGGGCTATCTCCTGCGCGGTCAGGGCTCGCAGATCCAGCACCAGGGTCAGCGGTGAGCCATCGACCAGCAGCCCCGGCGTCAGGCGCGGCGGCTGGTGCGGTTCCAGCACTGTCCGATGGGTCAGATGCAGGGTAGAGAGTTCATCGGGATGTTGAATCAGCACTTGCTGGCGTGCCGGCGCTTCCTGTGCCAGCCGGGCCAGCAGAGCCTCGGCCTGGTCATCGTCCTCCAGAAAATGGACAGCGACGGGCGGGACTTGTGTACTGCGCAAACTGGTGGTCGGCTCGGGCGCAACGGCTACGGGTCCGGACCGACGCCTGGTGCCTGGTCTTCCCGCGTCAGGTGAGCTGGATACGGTGGATACGGTGGATACGGTGGATACGGTGGATACGGTGGATACGGTGGATACGCTGTCTTTCGCCATTCTGAGCGAAGCAAGTCGCTTGCGTCTACCCACATAGTCACGACCCGGTCCCCGTTCGGTCGATGCCCGGGAAAGAGAACGGGACCACAGCGACGGGCGACTTGAACCGGGGACTGCTGGTTTCACGATTTTTCCCTTCCCTGAGTCTGCATAAAGATGAAGGAGCGCACTCACAAACCGTTTGAGTTTTCACGATATCTGATGGCTGCCGTCAGCCTGGAATCCTGTTGCCTGCCACGGGATGCTGACACTGTTTCCAGGCTGTTTTCACCTTTGCCGGGCGCTATGCGGCACTCCTTGACCATGGAGTTGTTGACCGTCCATAAAGTTCCGGCTCTCCCGGGAAAATTCCGGCAAGTGCCAGATAGAGTGAAACTGTTCCCGATCGACTGGGGAGACGCTCTGTGACAACCTTTCTGCCAGCCATCCCCAGCCACTGACCTGACTTGTCAGAGTCAGATTGGAGAGCAAAGGATTGAGGAGACCTGGTGCCTGTCCTCATGCAGCAGTCTCTACCCGCTGGGGATCAGCGCAAAAATTGACTTCAGCCGGACTGTTCTCGTCGCGAGTAGCCAAGCTTGGCAGGCTGTCAGCAGGACTGTCTTTGATGAGCTTGTTGGTGTGCGCTTCGGGAACCTTCTGAGCACTGTCCTTCGTCCCTTCGTCCCTTCGTCCCTTCGTCCCTTCGTCCCTTCGTCGTCAGGAAATCCGAAGGATGGAACATCCTTTCACAAGCGCACTCACGGAGAGATCCCATTGTTAACGCCAATGAACAGGAGCATTTTTTTCCAGCCTTGAAATGCTGTCTGCGCAGTGGCGCGATTCGTCCCTGGGCCGTTTTCTGGAAAAGGTGATTCATGCTCTGTAGAACCAAAGTCCAGGTGCCAAACGGCTT
>Ga0209021_1001149_pt1 | contig 28026 bp, 29 predicted proteins | sample PinacodermFT_FD_187299 | JGI IMG/M metagenome (GOLD analysis project Ga0209021, IMG submission 187299) | Host-associated microbial community of the marine sponge Aplysina aerophoba from Gulf of Piran - sponge pinacoderm, lysed by freeze-thaw... | ecosystem: Host-associated > Porifera > Sponge >... | reverse complement strand
TTCTCCTCCCCGTCAGTCTGCAGGGAGGATGTTCTGCTCTGGGGTGGGTCAATTCCATTCCGTCATTGGTGGGTCATTTTCAATCCGTCACTAACAGTGGCTCGTTCCTCGCGCCCGCCGGGCCTGCGCCCCGTCCCCACGTGCGGGTCGAGCCCGAACCGTGGTCCGGCACACGGACGTAGTCGATCGCCTTCCGCGCACTCGACGCGATGGTCGCGCCCGTGCCGAAGTAGACCTCGCAGAAGTGGAGGTTGTCGGACGTCGGCTGGTGGATGGTGATGTTGATGAGCCTCAGCCGCTTGCCCGTGCCGGGGCTCAACAGGGTGACGCGGCTCGTCGAGCGCGCCGAATCGCTGAAGAACATCGTCTGCGTGTCGGACAGGTCCACCAGGTAGCCGGGCGTATACCGCCGCAGCCCGTCCTGCCGCGCCGCCCGCGGGCGCACCGAGGGCGCGTAGTCGCTTCTCCGCCGTTGGTCGTCTGCCATCGCTCCTCCTCCTTCACGCGCCGGAAACACAAAAAAACCCCCGGCCTCGTCTGATGACCGGGGGCTCGTCCCCTCGCGCAGTGATCGTGGGGTTCATCCCCACTCGATAGTTTGTGCAACCAGCCTACACCCGCCCTGCCCGACCTCGTAAGGGGCGGATGTCACGATCCTCCCAACCGGCATTCACATGGGTGGACAGGATGGCGAGCAGGAGAGTTTTTCGCGGTTCACTCGTAACGAGGGGCTCAAAAAGGCTCATTCACCTCTGAGTCATGTACCCCTTATGAGCCTTTGGCAGGGGTCCAATACGGCTCATCCGCCGTATTCCCAAGCCCTTCTGAGCCCATTTGAGCTCGCGACGCCCTCCGCTCATCCATCCGGCTGGCCCGTGACGGAGACAGCGTACGGGGTGATACGGGGGTGGGGGAAGGGGCGGGTGTCAGGAACGAGCGTTCGCAAGACATACCCCAACACCCTACACCCAACCAGCGGTTCTAGCGAATCGCCATGAGAACAATATCGAAGAGATTGCTGCACTGAGCATCTCTCCAAACAAATCCCCATAATATTGATCATCACTAGGATAGTCATGCACAGAAAGGTTGCGTGCTACGCAGGTTATCAAGAATTCTCTAGCCAAAGAGCCTTGAGGAGTCGACATACTGTTGTCACTTAGAATTCGATTCAGATTCCCAATCGTCCCTTCGGTCTTGTGCTGTTTGAACTGAGCAAACCATGGTTGCTTGCCCATTAGGTCTATTACGATCGGTGTCAGGGTTGCGGGCAACCCTGCAGGGGCGGGCACGGTCGAGTATTTCTTGCCTACTAGACTTCTCGCGAAATATTCAAAACCTGTCAAGACGTTCTTTAGATTAGTATACCGTGTCACACGCCGCATTTTTTCAGCATAGTCCTTATCATTCGAGATCATGCCGCTCAAGGCAGATACCAAGATTGGCAAGTCACGATCAGCGCAATAATCAAGCACACTCTCGATTTCATCTTTCGAATATCTATTGCCTGCGTTGTGGGTTAAGACATCTCTAGCATCGTCTCTTTCCTTGCTATTGATATCTAGCTGCCGCAGTGCTCTCTTGCGCCACGGTTCAGGATGCTCCAATCTATCTGAGATTTCATCCCAGGTCGTTCTCATATCGCACTCCATTATTCCCGTCAGTGAGTAGATGTCTCTTTCTAATGCGCTAGCAAGCCTATAGCGCTCGTCTCGCCGGTAATCATCATGCAGGTCAATTAGCCTCTGCAAGAAAATGAAATAGAGTTGATCCGACAGCCCAAACTTAACCCGAGTAGTCTCTGCGTGTGTTCTGAGTTTACCATGATAGTCCTCTTGGTCGGAGGGAGCATACATTATCGCTATGTTTGTTTGGTTTTGCCCGTACTGGTTGATTGCAAGTTTTGCGAGGGTTCTTCGTTGCTCACGTAAATGGAGAGTGGTCCAGAATGACAATGCATCAAACCATCCTCCTTCCTTAAACATGTCCATATGTGGACTCCCGAGAGGGTATCTTGCCAGCAAGTATACCTGGTGTACTTGCCAATGGCTGTAATAGTGTTCAGCCTTGCCGTTGGGCAAGTAGGTGTTCCACGGTTGGTAATCTCTCAAGATGGGACGCTTCAACAACTCATTTTGACCCATCTCTCGGTCGAAACAGTGAATCAATTCTTCGTCAGTCATAGCTGCCTCTGATTCTATGCTGTAACGAAGTGGCTCTCGCAGTCGTCCTATTTCAGGCCATGGGGATTCATCAACATGGGTCCGCAGTTCATTTCTCTGGTTCACATAGGCAGTCGGATAGATGACCCTCGCAACCGGGAGCATTGCACCGTTTCTTTCGTATGACTCTATCTCGCGCTCAGTAACCATGACATTCAAATCACGGCAGTACAGCAAGAAGTCTCGAAGCAGGATAAATCGTTCCCCATACCTATCCATCGGTATCCTCCTATACTGCGGCCCTGTCGTAAGTGGTGAATCTGCTCACTTCAACCCCCAAACCGCGCCCGCAGCTCATTCTTGAGCACCTTCCCCATCGCATTGCGCGGCAGTTCCGCCACGAACGCCACCTGCTCCGGGCGCTTGAAGCGTGCGAGGGTGTGGCAGGCGTCGAGCAGCGACCCCTCCGACGGCTCGCCGCCGGGCGTCGGGACGACGACGGCCATGACGCGCTCGCCCCAGGTCTCGTCCGGAACGCCGATGACGGCGCACTCCTCGACGCCGGGGCAGGCGTGCAGCAACTGCTCCACCTCCTCCGGCGCGACCATCTCGCCGCCGCGCTTGATGAAGTCCTTCGCGCGCCCGGTGAGGTAGATGTAGCCGTCCTCGTCCATGTAGCCGAGGTCGCCGGTGAAGAGCCAGCCGCCGTGCACGGTCTGCGCCGTCGCCTCCGGCTGCCCCCAGTAGCCGCGCATGAGGCGCGGGCCGCGCGCCGCGATCTCGCCCTGCCCGCCAACCGCGAGCTCGTGGCCGTCCTCGTCGACGATGCGCACCTCGACGTCCGGCAGCGGCCTGCCGATGCTCCGCAGGTGGCGTCGCCGCTTCTCGACGACGTCCGGCGACCCGTCGAGCACGTGGTCCTCCGGCGGCACCATCGCGATGGTCGAGCCGGTCTCGGTCTGCCCGAACGCGTTGATGAACTGCACGCCCGGCATCGCCGCGACCGCCCGCTCGATCACGGGCGGCGGCATCGACGCTCCGCCGTAGGTCAGCACGCGCAGGCTGGAGAGGTCGTGCGCCGGGAACTCCGGGTGGTCGAGGAGCTGCTTGAGCATCGTGGGGACGATGAGCGCGCGCTCGATGCGATGCTCCTGGACGAGCGCCAACCACTCACGCGGCTCGAACTGGCGCTGCAGGACGACGGTGCGTCCGCCGAACGTCCCCGCGAGCGCGGCCTGCAGCCCGGCGATGTGGTAGAGCGGCAGCGTCAGCAGCGTGCGCTCCTCCACGTCCGGGTCCGGCGGCTCCATGTTCGCGAGCATGAACGACGTGAAGCTGTCGTGGGAGAGCATCACCGCCTTCGGCTGGCCGGTCGTGCCCGCCGTGTAGAGCAGCACCGCGGTCTCGTCGGGCGAGCCCTCCGGGAAGAGCATCTCGTCCACACCGCCTTCCGCAAGCAGCGCTTCGTACGAACGCCAGCCGTCCAACGGCGTGGCGCTGTCGACGGCGAGCACGCTCGCCGATGCGGCGTCGCTGCCCAGTCCCGCGATGAGCGTCGCGTACCGCTCGCCCGCGACGATGGCCTTCGGCGACGCGTGCCGCAGCGGGTAGCCGACCTCCTCGCCGTGGCCTCGGAAGTTCAGCGGCACGTAGACAGCGTCCAGCCGCGCGGCGGCGAAGTAGGCCTCGAAGTGGACGGGGGTGTTCACGTCCATGACGGCGACGCGGTCGCCAGCACCGACGCTGTTCGCGGCGAGCGCGTTGGCAAGCCGGTTGGCGCGGTCGGCGAGTCCGGCGTAGGTGAGCGTGACGCCGTCATGGACGAGCGCAGCGCGGTCGGGCACGATGGCGGCGGCGATGGTCAGGATGTCGTGGGTGTGCAGGGTGGTTCTCCGGCGGGCGGAACGCGCCCGTCAGGCTAGCGTAGCCGAGCGGCGAGCCGCCGTTCAAGCCGCAGGCCGTCGGCGAGCGTCATGTCGGCGCCCTCGTTGACCGCGCGCTTCGCCAGCGCGAGCGCCTCGGCAGGCGCGGACACGACGTCGCGCAGTCGGGCCTCGGCGACTCTATGGAGTTGCTCGCGCGGAACGAGCCAGTCGACGAACCCGGCGCGCACCGCCTCACCCGACGACATCCGCCTGCCGGTGAGCGCCATCTCCATCGCGCGCGGCAGTCCGACGATGCGCGGCAGCGACTGTGTCCCGCCCGCGGCGGGGATGAGGCCCAGCGACGCCTCCGGCAGCGCGAACACGGCGTCCTGCGATGCGATGCGGAGGTCGCACAGCGCGGCGATCTCGAGGCCGGAGCCGAAGCAGTAGCCATGCACGGCGGCCATCGTCGGCTTCGGCAGCTCCGCCAGCGCGGTCCAGAGGTCGCGCGCCCACCGAACGTAGCGGGCGATGGCCTGCGACGGCGCACTGCCGAACTCGGTGAGGTCCGCGCCCGCGCAGAAGCCGCGCTCGCCGTCGCCCGCGATGAGCAGGCCGCGCACGTCGGCGTCGGCGCGCGCCGCACTCAGCGCTTCGGAGAGCTCGTCGCGCATCCGCACGTTGAAGGCGTTGATCGCCTCGGGGCGGCACAGCGTGACGACCGCAACGCCGTCGCGCTTCTCGTAGCGCAGCGTCTCGAAGCCGCTCATCGTCCCTCGAACCGGGCCTTGCGCTTCTCCGCGAAGGAGCGCAGCCCTTCGGCGCGGTCGGCGGTCGAGTGCAGCAGGATGCTCAGGTCGGCCTCCAGCCGCATCCCCTCGCGCAGCGGGAGGTCGGGCGATGCGGCGATGGCCTCCTTCACGTACTGCGCCGCGATGGGCCCCGCGTCCGCGATGGACGCCGCGAGCGCCTCGGCGTCCTCCAGATCGCCGACGTCATGCACGAGCCCGATGCGTAGCGCGTCGTCGGCGTCGAGCGTTTCGCCGGTGAGCAGCAGCCGCAGCGCCTGTCCCCGCCCCACCGCTCGCGTCAGCCGCTGCGTGCCGCCGTGCGATGGCATGCGCCCCTCGCGCGCGTGCCCCATGCGGAACGTCGCCGACTCCCCCGCGATGCGGATGTCAGCCGCCAGCGCGAGTTCGAGCGCCTCGTCATGGCAGTCGCCGTCCACCCACGCAACCACGGGGATGCGGAGGGCCGCCAGCGCGGCGACGGAGTCGTCGTCCGCCCCGTCGCGCACGCTCACGCCGATCGCGCTCCAGTCACCGGACAGCAGCAGCACGCGCGCGTCGATGTCCGCGTCCAGTGCGAGCAGAGCAGCGGCCAGCGCGGCAGCGTCCTCGTCGAGCGTCAGCCGTACGATGCGCTTGGGGTTGTCGGTCACCCCGGAGTCTCCTCATCCCCTGCCTGCGCAAAATTCGTGATGGCCACCTGGCACTCGGGGAACTCGGCAACTATCTTCAGGTGCCCGCCCACCGCCTCGATGTAGGAGCGGAGGTTAGAGACATACATATCGGCGCGTCGCTCAAGCTTGGCGACCGCCGGTTGCTTGACGTGTAGAGCCTCCGCTATGGCTTGCTGTGTCAATGCCCGGGCATTGCGCACCTCGTGCAACGCCATCTCAGCGCGCATCTCGGCCTTCTTCTTCTCGATGCGCTGCCGTTGCTCAGGTGTGAAGTCCTTGGTCAGTTCGCTGAAGGGGCGATGTCCGCTCATCAGGTCAACCCTTCCTCAGTTCCAGTAGGTGCTCATCGTAGAGTCTGTCGGCTGTATGAATGTAGCGTTCGTAGAACTGCGAGTCACCGGTCTTACCCCCGCCTATCAGCAGGATGGCCGATCGTAGGGGGTCGAAGGCATAGAAAACCCTGAGGGGCTTGCCTCCGCTCTGGACACGCAGTTCTCGCATGTGTCCGTGGCGCGACCCGTTGACGCCTGAGGAATACGGGTACCCCAGGTGTGGCCCACGCTCCATGAGCAACTCGACCCCAGCGGTGAGGTCCCCCTGCTCGCTTGCTGTGAGCTCCTGCCACCATTCGTTGAACTCAACCGTAAACTCAACGTCCCAAGCCACTGCAGCAGTATATTCCATTCAAGGAATGTCGTCAATGGATACTCTCCCGCCTCCCCACCCCTCGCCACGCAACCCTTGACAGCCCCCGTCGACTACCCGTACGATGCCGGACGGATTAGCAGTCATGCTATTCGACTGCTAACAGACTATTAAGGCGAGTGCTAGCAGATGCACCTGCCGGATGCGAAAAGGAGGTAGCCGTGGCAAGAAGTCTGCAGCCCTTGGGCGACCGCATCGTCGTGAAGGCGGTGGAGCAGGAGACCCAGACCAAGAGTGGTATCTACATCCCGGACAGCGCGAAGGAGCGGCCCCAGGAGGGCAGCGTGATCGCGGTTGGCCCCGGCCGGGTAACCGACGAAGGCAACCGTCTCGAGATGTCCGTAGCAGTGGGTGACGTCGTCATCTACTCCAAGTACGCCGGCACCGAGTTCGAGGACGACGGCGAAGAGTACCTGATCATGAAGGAGACGGACATCCTGGCCAAGGTCGGCTAGGCCCGTGCAGCACGCGCCCGCGGGCGCGCATCACAGAAAGAGGAGTCAATCAAATGGCGAAACAGATCCTTTTCAGCGACGAGGCGCGAAAGTCGCTCAAGGTCGGCATGGACATCCTGGCCAACACGGTCAAGGTCACCCTCGGCCCCCGCGGCCGCAACGTCATCCTCGACAAGAAGTTCGGCCCCCCGAACGTCTGCTCCGACGGCGTCACCATCGCCAAGGAGATCGAGCTCGAGAACCACTACGAGAACATGGGCGCGCAGCTCCTGAAGGAAGCCGCCACCAAGACCAACGACGTCGCCGGTGACGGCACGACGACCGCCACGGTCCTCGCGCAGGCCATGATCGGCGAAGGCTTCCGCAACATCGCCGCCGGCGCCGACCCGATGGCCATCAAGCGCGGCATCGAGTCCGCCGTTGTCGCTGTTCGCAGCAGCATCTCCGCGCAGGCCAAGGAAGTCAGCGGCAAGGAGCAGATCGCCCAGGTCGCCTCCCTCTCCGCCCACGACAACGAGATGGGCAACCTCATCGCCGAGGTAATGGAGAAGGTCGGCAAGGACGGCGTCATCACGGTCGAGGAAGGCAAGAGCCTCGGCTACGAGACCGAGTTCGTCGAGGGCATGCAGATCGACCGCGGCTACATCTCCCCCTACTTCCTCACCGACTCCCAGCGCATGGAAGCCGCAGTCGACGACCCCTGCATCCTCATCACCGACAAGAAGATCTCCGCGGTGAGCGACGTGCTCCCCGCCCTCGAGAAGATCCTCCAGACCACGAAGAACCTCGTTCTCATCGCTGAGGACGTCGAGGGCGAGGCGCTCGCCACTCTCGTGGTCAACAAGCTCCGCGGCACGCTCAACTGCCTCTCCATCAAGGCGCCCGGCTTCGGCGACCGCCGCAAGGAGATGCTGCAGGACATCGCCATCCTCACCGGCGGCACCGTCCTGAGCGAAGAGGTCGGCCGGAAGCTCGACTCCGCCTCCATCGAAGACTGCGGGCGCGCCCGCAGGGTCGTCTCCACCAAGGACGAGACCACCTTCGTCGAGGGCCACGGCACCGAGCAGGCCATCCAGGACCGCATCGCCCAGATCAAGGCCCGCATCGAGGAAACCACCAGCGACTTCGACCGCGAGAAGCTCCAGGAGCGGCTCGCGAAGCTGTCCGGCGGCGTTGCCATCATCAAGGTCGGCGCGGCCACCGAGGTCGAGCTGAAGGAGAAGAAGGCACGCGTCGAGGACGCCCTCTCCGCCACCCGTGCGGCGGTTGAGGAAGGCATCGTCCCCGGCGGCGGAACCGTCCTGGTCCGCGCCTCCGACGCCATCGCCGAGCTCTCGCTCGACGGCGACGAACTCACCGGCGCAAACATCGTCCGCCGTGCGCTCGAGGAGCCCATCCGTACCATCGCATCCAACTCCGGCCACTCCGGCGACGTCATCATCGCCGAGGCCAAGGTCTCCCAGAACGACTGGGGCTTCGACGCCGACGCCGGCGTCTGGGGCCCGATGATCGAGCGCGGCATCGTCGACCCGGCCAAGGTCACGCGCGCAGCGGTCGAGAACTCGTCCAGCGTCGCGGCCATGGTGCTCACCACCGAGTCCGTGGTCACCGACATCCCCGAGCCGCCCGCGGCCGCCGCCGGCATGCCGCACGGCGACCACATGGACTTCTAGTCCAACGTCCCACGGCTCACATGAAGAAGCCCCTGCGCTCGCAGGGGCTTCTTCTCATTAACCGGGGAGACAGTGCTGCTCACTCCCGCAATCTCCGCAACCAGGCAGTTACCGTCGCCAGACCGCTCGCGAGGGCGTCCTGGTACTCCACGACCTCGTTGTGCGTGAGCGTCCGTCCCCCGCCGTGCTCACCCTCGAACGTGATCCCCTCTCCGAAAGGGAAATAGTCAGCCCACCTGCGCATGACGCCGTTCAGGCGTTCGTTGTGGTAGTCGGCGTATGCGGCGCCGAATGAGAAGTCCCGGAGCCCTGCCCAGTACACCCTGCCCGGCTCCGGGAAGAGCCATGCAACTGCTACCGGTGGGCCCCATATCTCGTTCGGCACGCCTACCCGTATCGAGAGTCCTTCGCCAAACCACACGACCTTCGCGCCACTCTCGCGAGCAACATCGAGAATGTGCTTCGCAGCCGCGCGTACGGCTCCCCTGGGAAGCTGGCTGTAGAAGTCATCCTCGATTTCGAATGGCCGTCCATCCACCGGTTCCAGCCTGTCTCCCGCCATCACAAAGACCTCCTCAGCCATAACACCATCGGGCTGCAGACTATATCAACACCGGGCCCATACCCATCCTCCCTCCCCTTGCCGCTCCCTCCCTTTGCCCGCTCATGGTGAGCCTGTCGAACCACGCCACAGGGAGTACACTCTCTCCATCCCCAATCCGTTCTCCCGTACGCAGGAACGATTACTGAAGGAGCCCCTGCGTTCGCAGGGGCTCCTTTCTCTCTAACGGGAAGACAGTCTTCTCACTCCCGCAGACGCCGCAACTCAGCGATCACACTCGCAAGGCCGCTCGCAAGATTGTCTTGATGCTGCACGACTTGATCATGAGTGAGCGTCCGCCCTCCGCCATTCTCGCCGTCGAACGTAACTCCCTCTCCGAAAGGGAAATAGTCAGCCCACCTGCTCATGATGCCGTTCAGCTCTTCGTGGTGGTAGTCGGGGTATGCAGCGCCGAATGAGAAGTCCCGGAGCCCTGCCCAGTAGACTCTGCCCGGCTCCGGGAAGAACCATGCAACCGTTACAAGGGGGTTCCATATTTCTTTCGGCACGTCTACCCGTATCGAAAGGCCCTGGTCCCCTCGGACAATCTTCGCTCCACCCTCGCGTGCAACATTGAGAAGGCGTTTCGTGGCCGCGCGTACGGGTTCGCTTGGAAGCCGACTATAGAATTCGTCCTCCGTTACCCTTGTCCGTGTTCGTAGAGGAAGGTTCTTACCCGGCAGGGCAGCAGCCTCTCCAATCACTCGGGATACCAGTGTCTTGGTCTGGTTGTCTCCCTTGAACTGCTTGATCTCGACAGCCAGCACCTCAATGTATTCGCGCATATGCGCGTTGAGAAACTCCACTATACGAACGAGTTCAGGAGGTATCGCGTCGGCTACGAACACAAGGCGCATCCGCCTCGCGTCAAGGTTGGTGGCTACCTTGCTCCAAAACTCGTCGCTGGTCGAATCCTCTCCTAGGAACTTCTGCAGTACGGCATCGGCCGGTTCGCTGGAACCTTCGTGCTCACGCTCGAAAGCCTCCCTGATTTCGTCCTGTGTCCAGAACCGTGAGCCGTTTGCTGCATAGTCCAGCATCTGCCCGACGACCTCTCGCCGGATCTGTGTGTTGCTGCCTCGCTTGACTTCGACGAGCGTGGGTACGGCGTCCTCATCGACGAAGAGGTGATCCAACGACCAGCGGTCTGCTCCGTCAGGCGCGTCTGCTACTCCCTTTTCGCGCGTAACGAGGAGCCATCTCCGAGCGTTGCCCAGTAATCGCGGGTGCTTCGCGAGAAGTTCCTGCAGATCATCCTCGAGTTCGAATGGCTGTTCATCCACTGGTTCCAGAGTGTCTCCCGCCATCACAAAGACCTGCTCAGCCATAGGACCGCACCTCCATTGGGCTGCAGACTATACCAACCGTCAGCGCCCCACCCCCATACCCGTCCACCCTGTCCATCCATGTGAGTCCTCCCCCCACCCCCAAATCCGTTATCCTGTACATATGAAGGACTCCCTACCGAAACGCACCTTCCTCGCCATCGCCGCGATGGCCGCGCTGCTGGCGCTCGCCGCATGCAGCGGCGGCGACGAACCCGCCGCGACCGGTGCGTCCGGCTCCGTCGCGCTGGAGGTGCCGGACATCCAGATCAGCGCCTACCAGGGACAGGACGCGCTCGGGGGCGAGACCACCACGCTCTCGGCGGTCGTCGGCCAGGGCAAGCCCGTCGTGCTGAACTTCTGGGCCGCGCTCTGCCCGCCCTGCCGAGCCGAGTTGCCCGAGTTCCAGCGCGTCTACGACGAACGCAGCGATGAGGTCACGATCCTCGGCATCGACATCGGCCCGCAGCAGTTCCTCGGCACGAATGAGGAGGGCCAGGCGCTCCTCAACGAAATCGGCGTCACCTTCCCCGCAGGCACGACGGACGACGAAGCCGTCGTGCGCGGCTTCGAGATCCTCGGCATGCCCACCACGTTCTTCATCGCAGCCGACGGCAGCGTCATGCGGAAGTGGAGCGGCGTCCTCACCGAGGAGAAGCTGAACGAACTCATAGGCGAGCTCGTGGGCGAAGGACCCGTCGCGGGACTGTCATCGCAAGAGGCGAGCGCATCCGACCTGCCCGACGACGACTTCGTGTGACCGTTCGAAGAGGCGGCCGGGGCGCCGCTGCAGGAGACGTAGCTATGAGCGACATGCCAGCCGCCGACGGCGACGGCCACGTTCTGGAGAACGCGAAACGGATCGCCGAGCTCCTCGACGAGCCCTACCGGAGCCACCGCGTCAACAGCAACGCCTCGCCGGATGTCATGCCCATCGAGCCGCTCACCCCGCTGGACGGCATGCCGCGCAGCCTCGGCGCGAGCCGTGTCGGCGGACGCGCCTACTCCGCCGACGACTGGCTCGCCGCGCTGGACCGCGGGCCGCTGGAGTGGTCGGCGGTCTACCCGACGCTCGGCCTCTACGCAGGCTACGTGAAGGACCCCGCCTACCAGGTCTCCCTCTGCCGCGCCTACAACGACTGGCTCGCCGAGACGTTCTACCCCCACGCCAACGGACGCATCCTCGGCGTCGCCCTGCTCCCAACCCTCAACCCGGCAGCCGCGGCAGCCGAACTGCGACGCGCCGCCGGACTCGGCCACGCCGGCGTCATGTTCCCGGCCGACGGCCAGCACCTTCTCGGCAACGCCTCCTACGACGTCGTCTACGAGGCAGCGCGGGAGGAGCGCCTCCCCGTCGCCGTGCACGCCTCCGGCTCGCCGTTCGCACCCGGCGCGGAGATATTCCCCACCTTCATCCAGGCGCACTCCGTCGCCCATCCCTACGGCATCATCCGGCACTTCACGAGCATGATGTTCGAAGGCGTCTTCGAGCGCTTCCCGGAGGTCAACTTCGGCTTCCTCGAAGCGGGCGCGACGTGGCTCCCCTGGTGGCTCGACCGCATGGACGAGGAGTACGAGTCCCGCGGCGAAGCGGAGGCCCCGCTCCTCACCCGCCCGCCCAGCACGTTCGTCCACAAGGGCGGCAACGTCTTCGTCGGCTGCGAACCGAACGAGCGCATGCTCGGCCAGGTGCTCGACCTCGTCGGCGACGACGTCGTGATGTACGCGTCGGACTATCCCCACTGGGACTCGGACTACCCCGGCTCGCTCCAGTACATGCGCTCCCGCGAGGACCTCACCGACGCCCAGCGGCGCGGCGTCCTCTACGAAGCCGCCAACCGCTTCTACCACCGCTCCTGATCCTTCTGGTCCCCTCTCCCTTGAGGAGAGAGGGCTAGGGTGAGGGCGAGCCGGCGACGCGGAGCGGAGCCATTGTCATTTCGAGCGTAGCCGAGAAATCTCTCGGGAGACGCCCCACCACCCACCGACGTCCCTCTCGCCCCCTCTTCGTCATTCCCGCACCGGCGGGAATCCAGGGTGCGCGGGCAGCGCACGCGGTGTGGGGATGGGATGGTGGGCGCCTCTCGCTCTCATCCCCTTACACAGCAGGACTAGGCCTTGGGAATTTCAGCGAAGGCAGGAACCTCGCCCCCCTGTCCGGCGTAGGGGCGTCCCTTGTGGGCGCCCTTCAGGTGAGCGAAGGCGCGGAACGGGGCCTGTCATGTTGAGCGGAGTGCAGCGGAGTCGAAACATCTCTCGGGAGCGCCCCGACTGCAACTACACCCCAAACCTCTCCAACGCCCACCGCGCCTTCTCCCTCGGCACGCCACACCGCGACGCCAGCCGCGCCTCGCCCACACCCGTCATCGCCTGCTCCGACAGCAGCAGCCCGGCGGCGAACTCCTCCGCCTGCCGCTCCGCCTTGACCTTGTTCACCCACTGCCACGACGCCAGGTAGAAGCTCGTGCCCGTGTGCAGCGCATGGTGGCCGATGGCATGCGCCGTCAGCCACCGCTGCCAGCTCTCCGGCAACGATTCCTCGATCCCTATCGCGCCCTCGAAGATGACCTCGCGCAGACGCCCACGGAACCGCCACGGCACGACCTCGAGGCCGAGGCTCTGCAACACGGGTTCCAGGTCGCCGCCGGGTTGGATGGCGTAGCGCTCCGCAAGGTCGCGCCCCAGCCGGAATGCGCGCATAACAACTCCTCCTGCGCGGGGGATACGCCCATTCTCGCAACCGGGCTCGTCACCCCGCGATAGGCGCGTGTCAGCACTTCCTTGTCGTTCCGAGCGGAGTGCAGCGGAGCCGAGGAATCTCTCGCAGGAGCGGGGATGGGATGTGTCCGATGTAGGGGCATCCCCTTGTGGGTGCCCTTCGGCAGCCCCCTACGTCAGCGGACGCGGCTTGCGCTTGCTCCGCACGTAGCGCGCGAAGTCCCGCACCTGCTCCCATTCGTCGGCGTCGAGGTCGCCGACCTCGTAGAGCCGCGCGAGGTCGGACTCCCTGATAGGGGTCTCGTACTCTTCCTCGTTCAGGTGTCCCGCGAGCACGAGCAGGCGTCCCAGCGGCACGCCCATCGCCTCTGCGACTTTCCGCAGCGTCGAGGGCATCGGGATCGTCCCGTGGTTGAAGAGCACGCTCAGGGACGCGTGCGGCACCCCCGCGCGGCGCGCGAGCGCCAACTGCGAGACCTCACGCTCCGTGAGCCAGCGTCTGATGTATGCGGCGAGCGTGTCGCCCGGCTGTTGCGTCGTCATAGCCTGATTGTACATAACCCGCGCAGAGCATGGGAGCCGTCATCCTGTCCCGATCTTGTGACACCGCCCCGTTGCGCCAGTGACAACCCTGGGGCCATCATGTCATGCAAGACACATAGCGATGACGTTACAGCGTCACGCAGGAGGAGCGACCGATGGCTGAGCCGATCGTCCACAGGCAGGTGCGTTGTCCGCGTTGCGCCGCGCGCGGGATGCGGGAGTTGACCCTTCTCCCGGAGGAGGGGCATCCGATACTCATGTGTCCGTTCTGCAGGCACACATGGTGCGAGCAGGGGCGCATCCGCACGTCCCGCCCCGTGCCCCAACGGCCGGCCGGCGCACGTTCCGCATCCTTCCCGGTGCGAAGGTAGGAGGAACACCTCGTGAAGAAAGCGCTATCGGAACTTGGTGTGCTGTTCGCGGCGTTGGGCGCCCTGCCGCTCGGTCCGCTGCTCGCGTCGAGCTACGCCGGGCTCGCATGGGAGGCGCTCGCGCTCGCGGCGGCGTGGGCGCTCAGCTGGTACGTCTGGCTCGCCTCGCGCCTCCGCCGGGAGTGATGCAACCATGGGCCATGGATCTCGTCGTTCCTGCGAAGGCAGGAACTCCGCCCTCGTGGTTGGGGGAGACATGAAGGTACTCTGGGGGAGTTGTCATGTTGAGCGAAGCCGAAGTGGCCATTGTCATGTTGAGCGGAGAGCAGCGGAGTCGAAACATCTCTCGGGAAGCGTCCGCCGCCAAGCGGACGCAGGCACAAGAACCCTCCGGCTCCATTTGGCCCCATCTCACTCCCAAACCACCCCAAACCACCCCCATTTCGCCCCGGCGTGGCCCCACCGGGGACCAGACCTCTCCGAGTAAACGGGGCCAAATGGTGCCGAATGGGGCCACTTTCAAGTGAACAACGCGGCAGAGCGAACGCGCCGTACTCGCCTTGACCCGCGAGCGGGGCGCTGCTAGCCTTGCACGGAAGTAGTCCGCCAAAGGAGCGACAACATGACGAACACCATCCCCAACACTGGCGCAGCAGGCACGGAGACCGGCGAGCCCGCCATCATCGTGACCGACCTCGCGGCGGAGAAGCTGGCCGAGGTGCTGGCCGAAGAGGGGCAGCCCGAGGGTATGCTGCGCGTCATCGTCGTTCCCAACGGGCACGGCGCGCAGTACATGCTCTCGCTCGAGGACACCCTCGCCGAGGACGACCTCGTGCTCTACGAGTCCGGCATCCGCGTCATCGCGGACGAGGACAGCGCTCCGCTCCTGCAGGGCGCGTCCATCGACTACTCGGAAGGGCTGATGCGCAGCGGCTTCGTGATTGAGAACCCCAACATCGCCACCGCTGGCGGCTGCGGCAACGAAGGCTGCGGATGCGGCTCCGGCGGCTGCGGATGCGGCTCCGGCGGCTGCGGCGGCCACTAGTCCGCCCCACCGAAACAGGCATGGATGGAAGCGCCCCACTTTGAGCGGGGCGCTTCTCTTTCTCCTACGGCTCGGCTCGGTCGAGCGACCACACCCGGAAGTCCTCGTACGGCGTCTGCTGTCCCGGCAGCCTGCCGCCCTCGAAGAACCCTGTGCCGATGCCGACGCTGCCGTGCGCGGCGCCCTCGCGCAGGTCCAGGGCAGATACTTGCTCCCCGTTCACGTAGAGCAGGCCTGCTTCGCCGACCACCACGAGCATCAGCGTATTCTGACCGCCCTCCCTGGTGTTCAGGTTGAGCACCCTGCCCGACCTGCCGGATGCGGTCCCGCTTCCTCCTCCTGTTCCACGGAGGAAGTGGTTCCATTCCCGGTTGCTGCCGACGTAGACGCCGTGGTAGCTGTCCGGCCCTGACCCGCGGAACGTGAAGCCGTAGTCCCACCAGCCCGCGTTGCCCGCGTTCGGATTGGTGAACGTCGCGGTCGCGATGAAGTCGCTCGGACTGCCCGCGGCGAGCGACCGCTCGATGAACCCGTCCTCCGTGTGGTCGAGAACACCCGACCTGTTGCCGATAGACTGAGGCTCGTGCACCGAGAACTCACGGAAGCGCGTCGACCGTCCGGTCACTTCGTTACCGTCGTGATACCCGGTGATGACCGAGACATTGCCCTCTGAGGGGCCGCCGCTCAGGTCCAGCGTTCCGATCGCTCTGCCGTTGAGGAAGAGCCAGCCCTGGTCTCCCAGGGCCACGAGGCGCAGGTCGTTCACTCCCTCCGAGCCCAGCCACAGCCCGGAGGCATCGCCGCTGTCGACGAGCCGGGCCTCGTCGGCGCCGTCCCGCAGGTAGTGGAACCACATCCCGCTGACGTTCTCGACGATGACCGCGTGGAAGTCGTTCTGTCCCGCGTCCCTGAACAGGAAGCCGTAGTCCCACCCGCTGATCACGGCGGGATAGGGGTTGTGGAACTCCGCTGCGGCGACGAAGTCGCTCCGCAGGATCCCCGCGCCATGCTCTTCGATGAACTCGTCCTCGTCATGCTGCAGGTAGCCTTCGACCGGCCCGAACGGCCCCGGCGTGTCGACCACCGTATCCCGCCCTGAGCCGGGGTCGTCTACCCGCGCCCCCGCCTTCAACGTCGGCAGCACTGCGAGCACCGTCTCCGAGCCCACCGCAAAGCCGACCCCCTCGACCGGCACGCCGGTGCCCGACTCCCGGATGACGAACGTGGTGATGCCGACGATCTCGCCGTCCCCGGTGAAGAGCGCACCCCCGCTGTTGCCAACGTTGAGCGATGCGTCCGTCTGCACCACCCACCGCTCCAGCTCCCCGTCGAAACTCACGCTGGAGACGATGCCGCGCGTCACCACTGCCGAGTCGCTGTCCAGCGGGTAGCCCATCGTGAACACGTCGGCCCCCTGCCTCGGGCGCGTTTCGCTCAGTTCCGCTGCCCGGAACGACTCCGAACAGCAGACGCTCAGCGCGGCGATGTCCTTCGTTGCGTCCGAGCCCAGCAGCGTTGCGTCGTACGACCCGCCGTCCTCGGCGAGCACCTCGGTGTTGCCGGGGTCGTCCTCGATGACGTGGAAGTTCGTGACGACGACCGCCTTGCCTGCGTCGTCCACCTCCACGATGACGCCGGAGCCGACAGCAGTGCTGGTGCTCACCTTCACAACGCTCGGACGCACCAGCGCAGCGAGCGCCACGAGGTCGATGGGGTCCGGCGTAGGCGTGGCCGTGTTCTCGGGCGTGGGGTCGGCCGTCGGCGCGGGCGTCGGGGTCGGCGTGGGCACGGGACTCGGCGTCGGGGTCGACGTGGGCGTCGCAGTGGCCGTCGCCGTTGGCGTCGGCGTGGGCGTCAGCGTCGGTGTCGCGGTGGGCACGGGAGTGGGCGTCGGGGTCGGCGCCGGTTGCGTTGGAGTGGGTGTCGGCCCCGGCAGTTCGCCGCCGAATCCCAGGTAGAAGACGGCTGCCGCTCCGCCCGCAGCCGCGGCGACCACGAGCCCGACGATCAGCAACACCAGCGCGACGGTGCAACACCGCCCGCGCCCATGGCGTCGTCCGCCTCCGCCTTCCCCGTCGCCGTCATCCCAGCCGCCGTCGTCCCCGCCGTCTTCGCCCTCACCGTCGTCGGAACTGCTCTCCGGAGGCAGCCCCGACAGCGCCCGGAGGCGGGCCTCTTCGTATTGCCTCGCCCGCTCGATCTCCATGCGCCGCCGCTCGTTGAGCTGCCGCTCCTCCTCGCGGCGGCGCGCTATGCCCTCTTCTATCTCGCGGCGCAGTTCCGAGCGGTGCCGGTACTCGGCGAGCTGCTCCTCTTCCGTCCGGCTGCGCTCATAGCTGAGCCTCTCCTGGTCCATGTAACCGGAGCCCCAGCACATCGGGCAGCGCTCCCAGAGACCGCTGTCCTCCCCCTCAGGCGTGACCTGCCCATAGCCCCCGCAGGCCGTGCAGATGCCGCCGTCCACGAACCGAACCTCGTGCCCCCGGCGGCGCCGTTGCACGAGATGCGTTCCGCAGAGGGGGTTCATGCCTCTGATGGCGTACCCCACCGCGAACTGGGTGCAGCCCGGCTCGACGCAGCGCGCCCGGTCGGCGTTATGCTCGTGCGCCCGCCAGAAGGCGGCCGGAAACTCCCGTCCGCAGCGGGAACAGGTGACCTCGCGACCCTCGCTAGACGTCATGCTCTCTCGCTCGATGCCTCCGCGCCCAAGGAGTGCCTATCGCAAGACACAGCATTTAACGCTAACACGAGCCCCACGGTTTACTGACCGAGGTTGGGCTGCATGCTTTGCCGTACGTCTACCCCGCAGGCCGGGTTGCGGAGAGACCGGACGGGAACTAGTCCAGCGACCAGACCTCGAACTCGTCGTATCCGGTGCTGTAGCCCGGCCGCTCATTCCCTTCGTAGAAGCCGGTGGCCACCGCGATGTCGCCGGCCACCATGCTGCCGCTGAGGTCGAGTTCCGCCACTTGAACGCCATTGACGTACAGCACGCCCGCACCGCCCACCGCCAGCAGGAACAGCGTGTTCTGTCCATCCGCGCCGGTGTCCAGTGCCGTCCAGCCCGTTGTTTCGTGCGCACGGATTTTGCTGCCTTCACTGAGGAAATGCTCCCAGTTGTTGCTGCTGTGGACCAGGACTGCGTGGTACTGATCGAACCCCGTATGGCGGAATCCGAAGCCATAGTCCCAGTCCCCCGTGTTGGCGGAGTACGGATTGGTGAACGTTGCGTAAGCGATGAAGTCACGCGTGTTCGTGCGCAGTTCCTCCCACTTGATCAGGCTGTCGTCCTCGTGTTCTAACTGGCCGGAGCGCTCACCGAGGAACCGGGGCTCGCTCACCGTGAAGCCTGTGAAGCGCGTCGAGCGCCCGTTGATCTCGCTGCCATCGTGATACCCGGTGACCGCAGCCACGTCGCCCTCCGTTGCGCCGCCGCTCAAGTCGAGTTCCGCCACCAGTTGGTCATTGAGGAAGAACCAACCGAAGTCTCCTGCTGCGACAACGCGCAACTCATTGGAGTCGTTCGCACCTGTTCGAAGGCCGGATACCCTGCCGCTGTCCTGGGCGCCCCCTTCAACCGCTCCTTCGCGCAGGTAGTGGAACCACCGACCATCGCTGGTTACGACGACAGCATGGAACCTGTTGTCTTCTTCCGCACGGAAGAGGAATCCGTAGTCCCACTCACCCACAGAGTTTGCATAAGGATTCTCAAAGGTCGCCTGCGCGCTGAAATCGTGCAGGTACACGCCCGCGTGATGCTCTTCGATATACCCGTCTGCATCGTGCTGCAGCGAGCCGTCCTCCGGCCCGAAACCACCCGATGACCCGGGCCGGGGGGTGGGAGTCCCCCTTGGGCTGGGGGTTGCAGTCGCTATGGATGAGCCCCGTCCCGCCTTCAGCGCAGGCAACGCGCCGCGGACTGTCTCGGACGCCACCGCGAACCCGAACCCCTCGACCGTTACCCCGCCTCCCGACTCTCTGACGACGTACGTGTTGATACCCACGACCTCGCCATTCAGCGTGAAGAGCGGCCCGCCGCTGTTCCCCGGGTTCAACGGCGCGTCCGTCTGCACGACCCAGCCGTTCCTCGAGGCATCGAACATTACGCCCGATACGATGCCCCGGGTCATCAGCGCTATCTCACTGCCGAGCGGATAGCCCATGACGACGACGTCCGAGCCCTGGCGGGCGCGGCTGGGACTGAGAGCCACGGCCTCGAACGCCAGCGTGCAACAGACGGACAGCACGGCCAGGTCCTGCGTGCTGTCCGAGCCCAGGAGCATCGCATCGTACGTCGTCCCGTCGCTCCCCTGTATACGGACGTCGCCGGGGTCGTCTTCGATGACGTGGCGATTGGTCACCACGATGGCGCGCCCGGACGGGTCCACCTCCACGATGACGCCTGAGCCGGTGCTGCCGCCGGTGCGGACCTTCACCACGCTCGGGCGCACGCGGTCCGCGAGCGAAGCCAGGTCTGGCGTCGCGGTCGGAATCGGCGTAGGCGTCGCCGTTGGTGTTGGGCTGGCAGTCGCTGTGGGGGTAGGCGTGGCCGTAGGGCTTGGAGTGGGAGTTGCAGTCGGATCAGGAGTTGCGGTCGGGGTGGGAGTAGGGGTGAACGTGGCCGTCGGTGTCGGCGTTGACGTTGGGACAGGCGACGGCGTTGGGCTGGGAGTTGCCGTCGCCTCGGGCACGGGAGTCGGTGTGGGCGTGGGAGTTGGCTCCGGGGAATCGCCGAACGCACTGAAGAAGTAGCCCCCTACGGCCCCCCCGAGAGCGGCCATAACCAGCAGTCCTGCGGCGAGCAGGAGCAGCGCAGCTACCCAGCAGCGCCGGCGCGAATGGCGTCCGCCGCCTGCCAAATCGCTCGATGTCATGCTCTCCGCTCAGTTCCTCCACGCCGGAGGCGTGCCTACCACGAACCCTCCGCAGTTAAGGCTATCACGCGCCATACCGCTTCTGGCCAAGGTTGGGCTAGCAGAAATTCTGAGTTACGTACACTTGCTCATCAGCGTTGATGGCTATACCGATACCTTCCACGTTATAGCTGCTGTTCAAGATATTTTCACGGTGGCCTGGACTGTCCATCCACCAATTCACTGCCAGAGATGCCAACTCCTCCAGTTGATAGTAGTCCTTGCTGACAACTACTCCGTTTCGCGTCTGGTACCGGCTGTAGATCGTTGACCAAAAGATGTTCTCTCCCAATCCGTACGTGTAGTAAGACCCGTAGTCCTTACGGCAGTCATACCCCACTGCTGCACCCCGGTCGCTAGGGGATTGACCTCGTAGATTGGTGTGGGAGAAGAAGTTATGTCTCGCCATATCGGCGCTGTGCGAACGAGCTATGGAAGCGAGTACAGCATCGAAACCCAGAGGAGACCCTCTCTGCTGGTTCACTAAGTGGTGAATCTGTTGCTCCAGTTCAGTGATCCACTCAGCACTACCTCTTGAGGTAGCCGGCTTGGGGGTCGGGCTTGGTGTTGATGTTGCGGTTGGGCGCGGCGTAGGTGGCGCTGTCGGGCGCGGTGTCGCGGTGGGCAGAGGCGTAGGTGTTGCCGTTGCCGTAGGGGTAGCCGTCGCGGTCGGTGTGGGCGTCGCGGTGGGACAGGGCGGGAGCGGCGTAGACGTAGGCGGCCCGAGTGTGGGTGTCGCCGCGGGCGGGACGGGTGTTGCGGCAGGCGTAGGCGTGGGCGGAGCAAGGATGCTCCTGCACTGCGCCACGGGCGCGTGGTTCTGCACTGCCTCGGCGAACAGGCCGCGCTGATGGCGCAGCCATATCGTCCAGGAGAGCGCAGCGGCGCCCTGGCCGGGCACAGCCTCGCGTTCGAGCCCGTGCGCGCCCACGAGGAACTCCGCGGTCTCCAGGCGCGTCTCGAACGCCGCCACGCGACGGCAGGCGTCAACCGCCGACAGGCTGCCCCGGTCGTCCAGTCCGGTGTCGAACACGGCGAGGCTCTCCGCGAGGACCGCGTCAACCTCCGCGCGGCTCCACCCGCTTGCCCGCTCGCGCCACTCATCGGAGAGCGGCTCCGGAGCCTCCCAGGCGGGCGTCGACGTTGCCGAGGGAACGGACGCCGCAGGCGACGTTGGGGTTGGCGTCGCCCCAGGAGCGTGAGGCTTGGGCGTCGGATCGGCGCACGGGTACGGCGTCGGCGTGGGCCGGGCAGGAGGAGGTGTGGTACTTGGCACAGGCGTGCCTTCCTGCACGACATGGGGCGTGGGCGTTGGGATTGGCAGGAAGTCGATCTCGATGGGCAGCCCGTGTTGCGTGTACCAGTAGTACCCACCGCCGATACCTACGATGAGCAGCACGAGAACGAGCCAGCAACATCCGTGTCCACGGGACGAACCCCCGCCAGGACTGACGGCGGTAGCCGTGCGACCTCTGCCACCCCCACGTGACCGGCCCCCCTGCGGTCTGGGAGCCGTCCCTCGGCGCTCCCGGTAGTAGTCCCTGTCCTGGATCGGCATGGCCGCTGGTTATCGCCCCCTACCCCAGCGACACCCGAGCGCCCGTACGTGCCGACTCCACCATCGCGAGCGTGATCTCGACAACGCGCAGGCCGTCGAGGCCGGTGGCGAGCGGGGCGCCGTTGCCCTCGACCGCGGCGTCGAACGCCTGCACCTGCTTCGTGTAGAGCTCGAAGGGATGCGGAGCGTAGGCCTCGTCCTCGGTCAGGGCGTCGGTGCGGACGGCGAGCGCGCCGGCCTGGTTCATGTCGATGCTGGCGTTGAGGCCCGCGCGGCCGAGCGTGCCGTAGACGTTGACGTCGTTGCGCTCGTAGTCAGGGGTGCGGCGTCCGGTGAGCAGCGTCGCGATAACTCCGCTCTTGAAGCGTAGCGACAGCGTCACCAGCTCCTCGAGCGGCTTCTCCGGCGTGGCGTCGCTCACCGCGGAGACCTCCGCCACGTCGTCGTCGAGGACGTAGCGAAGCAGGTCGGCGCAGTGCACGCCGGTCGCCATGAACGCGCCCGCGCCGATGAGCGACGGGTCGTCCCACCACGCCTGCAGCCCCTCACGCGGCGGCGGCGCCTCCTGGCCCCGCACGCCCCGGCACCAGTCCGCGTGCGCGAACGACACCCTGCCGAGCGCGCCGTCGGCCACGAGCGTCCGCAGACGCTGATGCCCCTCGTGCGCGCGCAGGTGGAAGCCGACCCCGAGCCGCACGCCTGCGGCCTCGCACGCGTCGATCATCCGCTGCGCGTCGTCCACGGAGAGCGCCATCGGCTTTTCGACCAGCACGTGCTTACCTGCCTCCGCCGCGCGGACGGTCTGCTCCGCATGGAGCGCGTTCGGCGAGGCGATGTAGACCACGTCCACGGCGGGGTCGCGCAGCAGCGCGTCGACGTCGTCGTAGGCGCTGGCTGAGCCGTGCTTCTGCGCGAAGGCTTCCGCGCGTCCCATGTCCCGGCTCATCACGGCGGCGAGCGACGCGCCCTCCGCTGCAGTGATGGCGGGCGCCATCTTCGTGTCCGGGTGCCTTCCTGTGCTGACGATGCCCCAACCGATGGTCATGCGCTATCCCTCCTCCGAGTACGTGGGAGGCAAGGATAGCAGGGGCTGCGATTGGGCTAGGCGGCTCTGCGCAACTTGCGGACGAGCGTCGCGTGGACGGCCTGCAGGTCGGAACCGAGCCGTTCCTTGTCCGCATCGAGAGTGAAGTAGAGTTCCGCGATGGCCGCTTGCAGGTCGGCGAGCGCTTCGGGAAGCGTGTCGCCGTAGCCGAACTCGTTGATCTCCGGCGCTTCCAGGACGAACTGCCCCGCCTCAGTCATGCTCTTGACTGCGATAGGCTCGACGACGGACAGCTGGTCATCTTCCAGCCGGTCAAGCGCGAAATCGGCTGGCATCGCCGACATGGCTGTCTGTTTGCCTGTCTGCGTCAACGCTATCTCTCCCCATTGGCTTGCGGCGGCGAATCCTGACCAGGATTGTCGGCGCCCCGTCGGCGGGCCCCTTTGCGCCGCCGCAGCCGGGTTATTCCGCCGCTATGGCCAGCGCCTTCTGGTCGAGTCGATACCAGAAGACACGGCCCGACTCGACGCTCTCGCGTACGCGCTCATCCATCCGGTCTCCCGCGATGACAGCCCTGGCCGGGCGGCCCGTGAACCGCTCCAAGTAGCCCGCGTTGCGGACAGCCCTGGTCGTGTCCCTCCCGTTCACGGTGTAGGAGACCTCCACTGCGGCGTAGCAGGTTTCGCCCCCGGTGTCCGCGCACTCCACAATGAGGTCCGCTACCCGGAAACTGCCGAGCTCGTTGCGCGGTACGCCGGACGTGTCCGAGGAACGGACCAGATCGGCGACTTCCTGGTGCGTAAGCGTCCGCTTCCAGGTCAGGCCCATCGCTTCAACGATCAGGTCCGCTTGCTCGATCGCGACGTTCCTGGCATGCGCTCCCTTGATCGGCGCGATGTCGTCCCGCAGCGTCCGGATATCGGATTCAACCTTGTCGAATCGCTCATTGGTGGACTTGGCGAGTTCTGTGACCACGCGCGAGAGTTCCGCAACCACGCGCGGGAGTTCTATGAGTTCGCGCGTGAGCAGGCGGACCCGCATGGCCTCCAGCCACTCCGGGTTCTCGTCCAGGACGCGCATCAGGTCTTCGATGGTGTTGATAGTGGTCATCGCCGTCTACCCGCAGCCTATTTTACCATCCATCGTCCTGAAGGCCCGGCGAGCGCCCAGGCCTACCCCTCGATGTAGCGGTACGCCGCGAGCGCTGCCGCGACGCCGTCGCCGACTGCGTTGGCGAGCTGGCGGTCCGAGAACTGCCGCACGTCGCCCGCGGCGAACACGCCCGGCACGTTCGTCTCCATCTGGAGGTTGGTCAGCACGTGGCCTGCGGCGTCGAGGTCCAGCACGCCCTGCATGAACTCGTTCACGGGGTGGAAGCCGATGAAGATGAACACGCCCTGCGTGTCGTGCTCCATGACCTCGCCGGTCTTGAGGTTCCGCAGCACCGTGCTGTGCACGTCGCCGTTGCCCCTGATCTCGTCGACGACCGTGTCCCAGACGAAGTCCATCTTCGGGTTGTCGAACGCCCGCTGCTGCAGGATCTTGCTCGCGCGCAGCGCGTCGCGACGGTGCACGACCGTCACCTTGTTCGTCATGCGCGTCAGGTACAACCCCTCGTCGAGCGCGGCGTCGCCGCCGCCCACAACCGTCACGTCCATGCCCTTGAAGAAGTTGCCGTCGCACGTCGCGCAGTAGGAGACGCCCTTCCCCCAGTACTCCACCTCGCCCGGCACGCCGAGCTGGTTGTGCTCGCCGCCCGTCGCGACGATGACCGCCTTCGCCGTGTACTCGCCGTCCTCACAGACGACGCGCTTCACGTCGCCCGCCACGTCGAGGCTGACGACCGTGTCGTACTCGAACTCGACGCCGAAGCGTCCGGCCTGCTTCTCGTAGAGCATCGCGAGCTCCGGGCCGTCGATCGGCTCCGGGAAGCCGGGGTAGTTCTCGATCTCGCCCGTGAGCAGGATCTGACCGCCCACCGCTTTCTTCTCGATGATGAGCGTCTTGAGCATCGCGCGCACCGAGTAGATGGACGCGGCGAGGCCGGCTGCGCCTCCACCGATGATGATGACGTCGTATTGCGGTTCGTCGGACATGATGTGCGTTCCTCCCTTCTTCCCTTCCCGGGTCCTACACGCGGTAGCGGAACCGCCCCTCCAGTTGGTCGCGGTTCAGGCGGCGGTTCAGGTGCAGGCCCTCGAGCACGAACTCGGCCGCCGACGCCGCCTCCGGCCCGCTGTTGCCCGTGCCAAGCTTGCTCAGCGCGCCCGCGAACCCCTCCAGCTGCCCCATCTCCTCGAGATAGACGCTCGACGGCAGGTCGACGCCCGTGTCGAACGTCTGCCCGGCCTCGAACGCCACCACGAGTTCGTCGAGTTCGTGCGGCTCGAAGTGCCGGTCGAACACGTTGAGGAGCGCGCGCTTGATGAGCTCGTCGACGATCTTGGCCTCGCGACCCTCTTCCATCGTCTCCAGCTCGACCTTGCCGAGCGTCGACGCGATGATGAACGCGAAGTCGGTGATGCGCGGGACGGCCTGCCCCTCGCCCTGCGAGATCGCCCGACGCAGCGCGTTCGCCGCGACCGTCTCGTAGTTGGCGATGGAGACGCGGACGCTCACGCCGGAGCGCTGGTTGATCTCCGGATGCTTGCGCGCGAGCCCCGTGAACTCCGCGATGAGCTCCTTGATGTACTCCGGCACGACGATGGGCTCCTCCGCGCCCGGGAACTCGTTCCGCTCCACGTCCATGATGGAGATCTCCTGCGCGATCTCCCGAGGGTAGTGCGTGCGTATCTGCGCGCCGTACCGGTCCTTCAGCGGCGTGATGATGCGGCCCCGGTTCGTGTAGTCCTCCGGGTTCGCGCTCGCGACCACCAGCACGTCCAGCGACAGCCGCACGAGGTAGCCCTTGATCTGGACGTCGCGCTCCTCCATGAGGTTGAACAGCCCCACCTGGATGCGCTCCGCGAGGTCCGGCAGCTCGTTGATGCAGAAGATGCCCCGGTTGGTGCGCGGGATGAGCCCGTAGTGGATGGCCAGCTCGTCCGAGAGGTAGCGGCCCTCCGCGATGCGGATCGGGTCGACGTCGCCCACGAGGTCCGCGATCGAGATGTCGGGCGTCGCGAGCTTCTCGCCGTAGCGGCGGTCGCGGCCGACCCACTCGATAGGCGTGTCGTCGCCCTCCTCCTCGATGAGCTCGATGGCGTAACGCGAGATGGGCGCGAGCGGGTCGTCGTTCACCTCGCTGCCCTTCACGATGGGGATCTCCTCGTCGAGCAGCTCCACCATGGCGCGGATCATGCGCGACTTCGCCTGCCCGCGCTCGCCGAGCAGGATGATGTCCTGCCCCGCGAGGATGGCGTTCTCCACCTGCGGGATGACCGTGTCCTCGTAGCCCACGATGCCGGGAAAGACCGGCTCGCCGCTCCGCAGTCGGCTCATGAGGTTGCGGCGCAGCTCGTCGCGGACGGACGTGACCTCGTACCCGCTCTCACGCAGCGCGCGGAGCGTCGACGGGCGCTGCCCGTTCCTGGATGCGTTCGCGGGTTTCCTGGCCGTGGGCTTCTTTCGCGTGGTAGCCATGGGCGCTCCTGCCGAGGATTGCGCCGGAACCGGCGCTTACTCTCATTCTACACAAGCGGGCTGCGTTCTTGATGTCGTTCTTGATGTGGTCCTCACGAGTGAACATGGGAGTAACCTGACGTTTTGCCATCTATATCGACAAGGCCACGGCCTGCTTCCGGGGGTAAGGCGGCAAGATGCGCGCCGAAAGTGTGTGTGAAGACCTCGACCCATAGATCGGAGCCATGGCAGGGCCCCGCGCTATAGGTGCTGTCCATGGGTCGTGCACGCTCGAGGGTCATCCAACCAGCGTACGCGGTGAGGGGCGGCGGGGTAAGGGGCGGATGTCAGTGGTTTGGGGGAGTTGACAAGCCTCCTCGTTGTCATCACAATGATGAATAATTCATCAAGTTGGTGCAAGCATGACTTCAAGAGGGATTGCTAGCGACCGTCAACGCCTCACTATTACCTTAGGGTCAGGTCAAAGAGAGACCCTAGAGGCCATCGCGCAACGGAACAACACCACTCTGGCATACGTTGTGCGCTTCGCATTAGGTCAGTTCATCGAAGAGCACGGACAAGGCCGCTTGCCCCTTAGGTTTCCCGATGGGCGCTGAAACGCACGTGACTGACCAAGCAATAACCCTTAACGGCGTCGAAGAGCAACCCGAAACGCCTGAGCCAGCATTTGAAACCAATCGGGGAGGCATGTACCAGGGGGAGTGCCAATCGCTCCTCAGCCAGTACCCCCTGACAGAATACAAGGGCCAGATTCAGCTAATCCTGACCTCACCGCCCTTCCCTCTCAACAGGAAGAAAAAGTACGGCAACCTTACGGGCGACGCTTATCTCCGGTGGCTTAGCGGGATGGCCCCGCTCTTCCGCGAATATCTCACTGCAGACGGATCAATCGTCCTCGAACTCGGCAATGCGTGGGAGCCCGGTAAGCCGACTATGTCTACGCTGCCCATGAAGGCGCTCTTGGCATTCTTGGAGGCAGCCGACTTGCACCTCTGTCAAGAGTTCGTCTGCTTCAACCCTGCGCGGCTGCCGACGCCTGCTCAGTGGGTAAATGTCGAGCGAATCCGCGTCAAGGACGCTTTCACCCGAGTCTGGTGGATGTCGCCTGTGGTAAGGCCCAAGGCGAACAACAAGAACGTCGTGACGGAGTACAGCAAAAGCATGCTGGACCTGCTCAAGAAAGGAACCTATAACGCGGGCAGCCGCCCATCCGGTCACCACATCGGCGCAAAGTCATTCCTGACGGACAATGGAGGTTCCATACCCCCCAACGTCCTCATCCCTCCTCAGGACGAGGAGGCCTTACCCTTGTTTGAGGTTTTGCCGATTGCAAACACCCGAGCCAACGATGCCTATCAACAATACTGCAGAAAGAACAATCTCCCCATCCACCCAGCCAGGATGCAGGAGAAACTCGCAGAATTCTTCATCGAGTTCCTTACCGAGGAGGAGGATTGGGTCTTGGACCCGTTCGCCGGCAGCAACACGACAGGGACGGTAGCCCAGCGCCTCGCTAGGAGGTGGATCTCCATCGAACTCGACAAGGATTACGTCGACGGAGCTGCGGTGAGAGTCCAGCCCGACCTGAACCAAGAGGTCGCTGCTAGTCGTCCGTCTCTGCCTCCAGACGCATGAGTTCGACCTCAGACCTCAATGTCTGCACCAAGGTTGCCGTTACACGCCGGAGCTCCCGGTTCACCACTGGTGATTCAGGGTCGGTAAAGGTGTTGGTGTCATCAACAGTTCCCTCCTGGTCGTTCGCGGCGTCTCCGAGTTCCAGGTGCTCTCGACGCGAGTTTCGAGTTTGAGACTGTTCGTGAAGCTGGAACATGTGGAAAGCCAGATACGCAACGTGCCGGTCAGTGAGTCTCTGGGAGTGGCTCTCATCGAACCTACGACTCAAACGTGTCAAACGCCAAGAACTATAGGCCAGTAAACGAAGGAATCGCCAAGGTCTTTAGGCCAGTTCGCCAAGGTCTTTAGGCCACCCTGGGCACCGAATC
>Ga0209021_1001148_pt1 | contig 28043 bp, 30 predicted proteins | sample PinacodermFT_FD_187299 | JGI IMG/M metagenome (GOLD analysis project Ga0209021, IMG submission 187299) | Host-associated microbial community of the marine sponge Aplysina aerophoba from Gulf of Piran - sponge pinacoderm, lysed by freeze-thaw... | ecosystem: Host-associated > Porifera > Sponge >... | reverse complement strand
CGACGCGACCCAGACCAAGGTCATAGACGGCAGCTTCGTGCGCGTCATGGCCTGGTACGACAATGAATGGGGCTTCTCCAACCGCATGTCCGACACGGCGGCGGCACTGGCGGCGGCTTGAAGGGGGCAATTTTCTGCCCCTTGTCGTCACCCCGGACGGCGCGCCAGCGGCGATCCGGGGTCTCCATGCGCCATTGCACGCCATCGCGAGGCCCCGGATCGGGGTCCGGTGCGACGCAATAGAGAGCGCCACCTCTGCATCATGGGCAGTTACGAAGAAACAGAAAAGACGATAATGGTATGTTTGTAGCAAGCAGGGATCGGCTTCTTCGCCGTACTCTTAGGGGGATCATCGACATGCGCAAGCCAACCGCAACAACCGTCCTCTTCGCCTGCTTTCTGGCGCTCGCGCCCGCCAGCTACGCACCGGCGAAAGCCGGCGACAGCACTTGCCAGGCAGCTGGGCGCGACTACTTCGCCGCCGAAACCGCGCGTCGCGACGCCGCCCGAGCCGCCGGCGATGCCGCCGCCCAAGGCATCGACAATAGCACCGTCGCGCAAGACAGGTTCACCGCCGCGCACGACAGGGCAAGGGCCGCCGGCTACGCCGCAGCCAGAGAGCGCATTCCTGCCAGCTGTAATTGCTTGGTCGCCCTCGCCGCCGCTAATGAAGCCCTTTGGCGGGCGGGTCAGCGGGGGGCTCATGACGCCATAAATCGCGCCAACGACGATATCGACAAGGCTGTCAACTGTCTCCTCGCCGAGCGCGAACGGCAGGCCCAAGCCGAGCGCGAACAACAGCGACCCGCTCAGGAAGCCGCGCAACCCGCCCCGGATCCGGTCCGCAACATGGCGGTCGACTTCGAAAAGCTGGAACGCAGCCTATCGCTTCGCCTCGACCAGCGCGCCAACATCCAGCGCGCCTTGAATGCGATGGGGCATGACGCCGGCAGCGCGGACGGCATTTTCGGACCGCGCACAAGAAAGGCTATCAAGGCGATGCAGAAGGCCTTGGGCGTTGAGCCAACCGGCTACCTTAATATTGAGCTTCTCAGGCACTTGTCCGACATGGAACAGGCAACGCAAACCGCCGGCACACTTGCGCCGGCCAATACATGCGTATCGGCGAAAACGCTTGGAAAGGTCGACTCGGTAGGGCACAGGCTCCGGGAAGACTACGAGAACTATTCAATCGAAGTTCAATTCACTAACGGATGCGCTCACGAAGCGGAAGTTAGCTACCGATACCTAATCGGCTTGAAAGCCCAACACAAGAGAGGGAAACCGATAAAGTGCAGCAACGGATTCGCAATAGACTTGGAGCCGGGAGAGTCTGAAACCGTTAGCATGGGTCCCTTGCCGCGCGGCATAACGCAAAAGTATGCTTGGTGCGTGCACTATGACGACAGCGACACACAGAAACGCACCGGCTACCGCACCTGCTACGCCGCCGGCCAGCCGCGCTGTCCGCCGGTCCCGTAACGCGGCAATCACCTTCGGCTTGCGGCCCCGCGGCGCTGGCCTCTGCCGGCTTCGGGAGTGGTAATCGGGAAAAGCATTTTCCGCCCGATATCAGCCGGCCCGCGGCCGCTCCCCCTGTATCTGCGTGCGGTGCAACCTCCGGCGCGTTGAGGCGTCGAAGGGGTCGCGGCGGTGCATGGTGCAGCGATTGTCCCACAGCACCAGGTCGCCGACCTGCCAGCGGTGGCGGTAGGTGAAGCGCTCCTGCTCGACATGGGCCCACAGCTCGTCCAGCAGCGCCTCCGACTCGCCGACCTTCATGCCTTCGACATAGGAGTTGAGCCGCCGGCCGAGATAGAGCACCGGGCGTCCGCTCTCCGGATGCACCGGCACGGCCGGGTGGCTGGCGCCGGGGGCCTCGCTCACATCGACGACCTCGTCGAAGCCGGCGCGCAGGTAGCCGCCGGAATTGACGCTCGAATCGTGGCGGACGCTGGCGGCCTCCAGCCGGCGCCGCAGGTCCTCGGGGAGCGCCTCCAGCGCGGCATACATGTTGAGGAAGCAGGTGTCGCCGCCCTCCGGCGGAATCTCCAGCGCGTAGAGGGCGCTGGCCTTGGGCGGGCGCTCCTCATAGCTCATGTCGGTGTGCCAGGAGGCCTCCCCGGCGCCGAGCGAGCCGATGGGTTTGCCGTCCCTGACGATGTTGGAAATCACATAGAGCTCCGGCACGCCCTCCACCATCGTCTGGCCGTTCTCCATGATCGGCGCGTGGTCGAGCTTGCCGAAGCGCGAGGAGAAGGCGACGAAATCGGCGTCCGTGAGAGTCTGCCCGCGGAACACCACCACCCCGTGCTCGATCCAGGCGGCATGGACAGCGGCAAAGGTCTCGTCGTCGAGCGGCCGGGAAAGGTCCACGCCCTCGATCACGGCTCCCAGTGCAGCGCCGGTCGGCACTGCTGCGACGATCTGCTCGACACCTTCCGGCATGGCTTCGGCCTCCGCTTTCGGCAACGCCCGGCAATGTCACGGAAGAGAGGCGGCGGGTCAATGCGTTCATTGCCCTGCGCCGGCGTTTTCAACCGAGTGGAAGCGTGTCATTTGTTCGCATATCCAGAAATAATTCCTGATTCGGGCTGATCCGGGAAAATCGGTGGTAAGATTGAAACGGGAGGCAAGAAAACGGCATCCGCGCGGGGCCGCTTCGTCTCCCGGTTCGCGCCGGCGCGAAAAGACCCCGGAGAAACGGACGGGAGACGTGCGCGCTGCGCCTAGGTCTTTGCGCGCGCGGGCGCAATCAGGCGCGCGAACCGCGCCGGCGCTAACGCGCGCCGGCGGGCGGGCGCGATACGCGCGAATAGGGGTTCCGCTTGCCGGGCAGGCCGGCGGCGGCGGGAACGCTGCCATCTGCAATGTTCGCCGCGTTCGAGGCGGCGGCGTCAACGCCGCCATCTGCAATGTTCGCCGCGTTCGGCGCGGCGGGGCGAACGGAACGGAATGCGATGGAGGAACGGCATGCAGGATACGGACGGGCGGCACCGGGGGCGGAGGCGCGGCGGACCATGACAGAACATGACATTTCCGGCGGGCCGCATAACAAAACATGACAATTCATGACAATCGCGGCACGTCCCGGTCGCCGGCTGCAACAGGGGTCGCATTGCCCGCCCGGTCGGGTGCGCCTATGTGGACCCGCATCATGCTGCGCCGCCTCTACGACGGAACCATGCGCCTTGCCGGGCATCCGCGCGCGGTGTGGATACTGGCGGCGGTCGCCTTCGCGGAGAGCGTCGTCTTCCCCGTGCCGGTGGATGTGCTGCTCATCCCGATGGTGCTGGCGGCGCCCGGGCGGGCATGGCGCTACGCGGCGGTCTGCACTTGTGCGTCCGTCGCGGGCGGCGTGGCGGGCTACGGCGCCGGGGCGTTCCTCTTCGACGCCGTGGGCGCGCCGCTGCTCGCGTTCTACAGCTATGGCGAGGCCTTTGCGGAAGCGCAGGCGCTCTACAACGCGCATGGAAGCCTCATCGTCTTCACCGCGGCCTTTTCGCCGATCCCCTACAAGGTCTTCACCATTGCCAGCGGCTTTGCCGGCACCGACCTCGGCATCTTCATTCTGGCCTCGGCAGCGGGCAGGGGGCTGCGCTTCTTCATCGTCGCCGCGCTCCTCTGGCGATTCGGCGCGCCTCTGCGGACCTTCATCGAACGCCGGCTTGCGCCCCTGACGCTCGCTTTCGCCGTGCTGCTCGTGGCAGGATTCGTTGTGTTGAGGGTGCTGTGATGCGGTTCCTGGTCCATCCGGCGGCGCTGGCGGCCGGCAGCCTGGCGGCGCTGGCCGCAGCCTTCGCCTTCCAGCATCTGGGGGGCCTGGAGCCGTGCCCGCTGTGCATCTGGCAACGCTGGCCGCATCTGGCGATCGCCTTGCTTGCGGTTGTTTCGTTGGGGTTCCGGGGAACGGCGGCAGCGGTTCCCGTCGGGCTTGCGGGCCTGGCTGCGCTCGCGGGCGCGGGCCTTGCCGGGTTCCATGTCGGGGTCGAGCAGCAATGGTGGGCGGGCCTTGAAGCCTGCGCGGGCGGCCCTCCGGCGGAAACGGTCGCCGAGCTGCGCGAGCGCCTGCTCAATGCGGCGCCGGCGCGTTGCGACGAGGCGGCATGGTCGTTCCTGGGCCTGTCGATGGCGGCCTGGAACGGGCTGCTTTCGCTGGCGCTGGCAGGCATGGCGGCCGGTGCGCTTCGGCGCAAGGTTCCGATCATGAGGAGCAGAGCGGCATGAAACGCCTCCCCGGAGACCCGACGCGGGAAGCGCGCGTCGAGGCGATGGTTCGCGTCAACCATGCGGGCGAATACGGCGCGCGGCGCATCTATGAAGGCCAGCTTGCCGTGCTCGGGCGTGGGCCGGCCGGGCCGACGCTGCGGCACATGGCGCGGCAGGAGGCCCGCCATCTCGCCTATTTCGAGGCCGAAATTGCCGGACGGCGCGTTCGGCCGACCGCCCTGCAACCGCTCTGGCATGTGCTCGGTTTCGCGCTCGGCGCGGCGACCGCGGCCATGGGCGAGCGCGCCGCCATGGCCTGCACCGTCGCCGTGGAGGAGGCCATCGACGAGCATTATGCCGGCCAGCTCGTCGAGCTGGAGGGCGAAGAGCCGGAACTGGCGGCGGCCATCGAGGAGTTCCGGGCCGAGGAGCTGGAGCACCGCGACACGGCGCTCGATGCCGGAGCCGAGCGGGCGCCGGCCTACGGCCTGCTTTATCGGGCTGTAAACACCGCCTCGAAACTGGCAATCGCGCTCTCGACGCGCGTCTGAGCCGCCATTTACAGGGCCGGGGGGCGCTGATAGGTTCCGCGCCGTCCGGGGGGAGAGGGGGGCGGCACGAATGAAGGTTATTGCAGGCAACAGCAATCGACCGCTCGCCCAGGCAATCAGCGACTATCTCGAAGTGCCGCTGACCGCGGCCAGCATGAGGAGTTTCTCGGACAAGGAAGTCTTCGTCGAGATCGAGGAGAACGTGCGCGGCGAGGACGTGTTCCTGATCCAGTCCACTTCCTACCCGGCGAACGACACGCTGATGGAATTGCTGGTGGCCATCGACGCCCTGAAGCGGGGCTCGGCGCGCCGCATCACTGCCGTCATCCCCTATTTCGGCTACGCCCGGCAGGACCGCAAGACGGGTCCGCGCACGCCGATCTCGGCCAAGCTGGTTGCCAATCTCATCACCACGGCGGGCGCCCACCGGGTGCTGACGATGGACCTCCATGCGGGCCAGATCCAGGGCTTCTTCGACATCCCGACCGACAACCTGTTCGCAACGCCCGTGTTCGCGGCCGACCTGAAGCAGGTGTACAACGACGAGGCGCTGGTTGTCGTCTCGCCCGACGTCGGCGGCGTCGTTCGCGCCCGCGCGCTTGCGCGCCGCCTTGACAGCGAGCTTGCAATCATCGACAAGCGCCGCCCGCGCGCAGGCGTTTCCGAGGTGATGAACATTATCGGCGAGGTCGGCGGGCGGCGGTGCATCATATTCGATGACATCGTGGACAGCGCGGGCACCTTGTGCAATGCGGCAGTGGCGCTGATGGAGGAAGGGGCGAGCGCCGTCTCAGCCTATGTCTCGCACGGCGTCCTGTCGGGCGGGGCGGTGGATCGGGTGACGGCCTCGCCGATAGACATGCTGGTGACGACGGACAGCATCGCGGCGACGCAGGCGATGCAGGATGCGGACAACATCCGGCAGATCACCATCGGGCCGCTGCTGGGCGAGGCGGTGTTGCGGATTACCCAGAGCCGGTCGGTCTCGAGCCTGTTCAACTAGGCCGGCCCGGAGAAGACAGGAAGAACGAAAGATCATGAGCGAAAACGCCATTCTCGCCGCATCGCCGCGGCAAGGCTCCGGCACGGGGCCGGCGCGGGCGCTGCGCCGCGAAGGCCGGGTGCCGGCAATCGTCTATGGCGGCAGCAAGGAGCCGGAGAAGGTGTCCGTGGAGGACCGGCGGCTGCGCTGGCTGATGGGCCAGGGCGGATTCACGGCAACGCTGCTCGACCTGGAGATAGAAGGCACCGGACGGGAACGGGTCATTCCGAAGGAGGTCCAGCGCCATCCGGTTACGGACCGTCCCCTGCATGTCGATTTCATGCGCGTGTCGGCGGCTTCCGAGCTTCAGGTGCGGGTGGCGGTCTCGCTGCTGGGCCAGGACGACTGCCTGGGCCTCAGGGCCGGAGGCACGCTCGCCGTCGCGCAATACGATGTCGAGGTCGTCTGCCGTGCGGACAGCATTCCGGAGGCGCTGGAGGTGGATATCGCGGCGCTGGAAATCGGCAGCGGCATCCGGCTGTCCGACATCGTGCTGCCGGAAGGCGTGCGGCCGGCCGGCGATGACGACCTGTTGATCGTGTCGGTCTCGGCGCCTGCCGGCGGCCTCGATGAGGATGAGCCCGGCGAGGGCGACGAAGAGGGGCAGGAAGGCGAAGAGGAAGGCGGCGAGGAGCCCGCCTCCGACTGATCGTCCGGGCAGAGGAGGCCGCCTGCCGTGCAACTCTTTGTCGGGCTCGGCAATCCCGGCCCCAAATATGCCCGCCACCGCCACAATATCGGTTTCATGGCGCTGGACGCCATCGCCCACCGGCACGGCTTTCCGACCTTCCGCAAGCGTTTCCGCGGACTGGTCAGCGAGGGCCGGCTGGGAGACGAGCGGGTGGCGCTGCTGAAACCGCAGACATTCATGAACGAGTCCGGCCGCGCGGTGGCGGCCGCGATGCAGTTCTACAAGGCCGGACTGGCAGAGGTGGTGGTGTTCCACGACGAGCTCGACCTTGAGGGGGGCAAGCTGCGCGTCAAGACGGGAGGCGGCTCGGCCGGCCACAACGGACTGCGCAGCATCGACCGCCTTGTCGGGCCGGGTTTCCGCCGCGTGCGCCTCGGCATCGGCCATCCGGGCGATTCCAGGCGCGTCACCGGCCATGTGCTGCATGCCTTCGATTCCGGAGACGCCGGCTGGCTGATGCGGATACTGGACGCGGTCGCGCGCTCGGCCGACCTGCTGGCGGAGAACGACGATGCGAATTTCATGAACCGGGTCGCGATCCTGACCCGTCCGCCCCCGGATCCGCCGGCCGCGGAGGCCTGACCGCCAATGGGTTTCAAATGCGGCATTGTGGGGCTGCCGAATGTTGGCAAGTCCACGCTCTTCAACGCGCTGACGGCGACCGCCCAGGCCCAGGCGGCGAACTATCCCTTCTGCACGGTGGAGCCGAATGTCGGGCGCGTCGCCGTGCCGGACCCCCGGTTGGAGAGCGTCGCCGGGCTTGCGGGCGCGGCGGCCGTGTTGCCGACCTTTCTTGAGTTCGTCGATATCGCCGGGCTGGTGCGCGGCGCCTCGCGCGGCGAGGGGCTCGGCAACCGCTTCCTCGCCAATATCCGCGAGGTGGACGCCATCGCCCATGTGCTGCGCTGTTTCGAGGACGGCGGCGTCACCCATGTGGACGTCGGAATCGATCCTGTGCGGGATGCGGAGACGGTGGAAACCGAGCTCATGCTGGCGGACCTCGAAAGCCTGGAGCGGCGCTTCGACCAGGCGAAGAAGCGCGCGGCGGCCGGCGACGCGGAACAGAGGGTCCTCGCCCGCACGATAGAGCCGGTGCTGGCGGCACTGGAGGCGGGGCGCCCCGCGCGCAGCGTCTCCTTCGATCGGGAGGACGACCGGGCGGCCTTCAAATGCCTCCAATTGCTGACCGCAAAACCGGTGCTCTATGTGTGCAATGTCGGCGAGGCGGACGCGACCGCCGGCAATGATTGTTCACGACAGGCCGCGGCGCGCGCGGCCGACCGAGGCGCCGAATGCGTCACCGTGTCGGCCGCCGTCGAAGCCGAGATTGCGGTGCTTGCCGATGCCGGAGAACGCATGGCCTTTTTGGAGTCCCTGGGCCTTGAGGAGTCCGGCCTCGACCGGGTAATCCGCGCCGGCTACCGGCTGCTCGGCCTCATCACCTTCGTCACCGCCGGGCCGAAGGAAGCGCGCGCCTGGACCGTTGCCGCCGGCGCCACGGCGCTCGAGGCTGCCGGGCGCGTTCATACCGATTTCGAGCGCGGCTTCATCCGCGCCGAGACCATCGCCTTCGAGGACTATGTGGCATTCGGCGGGGAGCGCGGCGCGAAGGAAGCCGGGCGGATGCGCGTGGAAGGCCGCGACTATGTGGTGCAGGACGGCGACGTGATGCTCTTCCGGTTCAACCTGTAACGCGAACGTGCCCGTGTCTTGACAGATGATGCGTGATGACTAAGCATCACGCATCATTCCATGCCTTTGTGAGGCTGCGGCCATGCGCACCACGCTCAATATCGACGACGACCTGCTGCTGGCGGTCAAGGAAATTGCAAAGCGCGAATCCAAGTCCGTCGGCAACGCGGTATCGGACCTGCTTCGCAAGGCACTGACCGGCGACGAGCCTTGCGGGCCGGGCATGGCGGAAGCTGAGATGTCTTTTGGGGTGGAGTCGTTCGGCTTCCGCCCGTTCCCGGCGCGCGGCGGCGTCGTCACCAACGAGCTGATCGACCGGCTCCGGGAGGATAGCGGCGGCTGATGCGCGCCCTGCTGGATGTCAATGTGCTGATCGCGCTGCTTGACGCCCAGCATCTCCACCACGAGTCGGCCTGGCGCTGGTTCCGGGACAATGCCCGGCACGGCTGGGCTACCTGCGCCGTCACGCGCAACGGATGTGTGCGGGTCATGTCGCAGCCGGCATATCCGGGCAACCTGCCGCCGCGCGTCGTCGCCGACCGGCTGCGCGCGGCAGTCGCCGGAGACCGCCACCGCGCCTGGGCGGACGATGTGAACATTCTCGACCCGGGCACGATAGACTGGCGCCATGTCTTCGGCTTCCGGCAGATCGCGGATATCCACCTGCTGGCGCTGGCCGTCGCCCATGAGGGCCGGTTCGTCACCTTCGACGCCCGCATTTCGCCCGATGCCGTTATCGGCGCAGAGGACCGGCATTTCTGCGTCATCTGACCGCCGTTGCATTCGCTAGGCGGCGGCACGTTCGCCGCTTAGCGCCTCCGCAGCCGGAATGACTTCCTCTACCAGGCGGCGAGTCTGGTCCATGATCTCCTCGTCGTCGCGGCCCATCGGGCGCAGGATGAACTTGGAGATGCCTGCATCCACGAAGGCGGCGAGGCGGGCGAGGATGTCGTCCCTGCCGCCGACGGCCCATTGCCGGCGCGGGTCGCGCCCGGTGCGTTTCATCTGCGCTTCGGCAGCCTTGGCCACCAGCGGCTCGTCCCAGGAGCCGAAGCGCGCATTCAGCCCCGAGCCGAAATGCTCGTGATCGAACGGCCGGCCCTCAGCTTCCGCCGCGTCGCGAATCGCGGCCACAACCGGCCCCACTTCCTCCGGCGCCTCGCCGCCGGCCTGCCAGCCCGTGCCCCATTTCGCCGTTCGGCGGATCGCCGCCCGGCTCGACCCGCCAATCCAGAGCGGCAGCGGGTCCTGCACCGGCCGCGGCGAGATCGTGGCATCCTTCATGGCGTAGAACTCGCCCTCGAAGCTGACCTTCTCTTCCGACCAGAGCCGGGAGATGATCTCCAGCCCCTCATTGGTGCGGCGCGCGCCCTTGTCGAAGGCTTCGCCGCGCACTTGCCATTCCGGCCCGCGCGGGCTGCCGACGCCGAAGGCCGGCAACAGCCGCCCGTCGCTCAGCATGTCGATGGTCGCGCATTGCTTGGCAAGCAGCAGTGGGTCGCGCAGACCGACCGATGCGACATTCATGCCGAACTTGATCCGCTTGGTGCGCCCGGCGATGGCCGCCATGGCGCTCATGCACTCCAGGATCGGCTGGCGCGAGACGAGCCGGTCCGTCTGCCAGAGCGAATCCACACCGCCTTCTTCGCACAGATCGACCCAGCGCCAGAAGGCGCGCGCGTCCGAGAACGGAAAATCCGCCAGTCCCAATCCGACACCGATGCCCATTGCCCGCCGCTCCTGCTATATCCGGGGGCGACTATACCCGAGACATCCGACAGCCGGGAGCGGCACCCATGGAATTCGGCCTGAGCATCCCCAATCGCGGCCCTATGGCCACCCCGGAAGCCATAAGGGCGCTGGCCGAAAAGGCCGAGGAGAGCGGCTTTGTCCGCCTCGCGATACCCGACCATATCGTCATCCCGAAGAGCTACGCCTCGCGATACCCCTACGACGTTTCCGGCAAGCTGACCGGCGACTGGGGCGACTGCATGGACCAGCTCATCCTGATGACCCATGTGGCGGCAGTCACGAAGAAGGCGCGCATCCTCTCGTCGGTCATGGTGGTGCCGCACCGGCCGGCCGTGTTTACGGCGAAAGCGGTCGCGACCATGGACGTGCTGTCCGGCGGGCGCATCGACCTCGGCGTCGGCGCGGGCTGGCTGCGGGAGGAATTCGAGGCCATCGGCGCCCCCGATTTCGACGCGCGCGGGCGCGTCACCGGCGAATATCTGGAAGCCTTCAAGACGCTCTGGACCGAGGAGAATCCGGCCATGGCGGGCGAGTTTGCCGCGTTCGACGGCATTATCTTCGACCCGAAGCCCGTGCAGCGCCCGCATCCGCCGATCTGGACCGGCGGCGAGAGCGGACCGGCGCTGCGCCGCGCGGCGCGCCATGCCGATGTCTGGTTCCCCATCGGCGCCAATCCTCGCCATCCGCTCGATACGCCGAAGCGCTTCGCCGCCGGCGTGGCCCGCATGCGCGCCGAGGCGGAGAAGGCCGGCCGCGACCCGGCGGAGGTCGGGCTCGCCTTCTCGGCCAACTGGTACCGCGAGGATCTGTCGCGGCAGAACGACGAGGGCGACCGCTTCATGCTGACGGGCTCGGACGAGCAGGTCGTCGAGGACGCCGCGGCGCTCCGCGAGATCGGCGTGACGCGCCTCATGTTCAACTTCCTGCGCCCGAGCCTGGAGGAGACCTTCGCCGCCATCGACCGCTTCCGCGAGAACGTCATGGCGCGGCTCCTGCCATGACCGCGCCGCTGGGGCTCGCCGCGCTGGAGGACGTGTGCTTCAACGAGGCGGGACTCGTCCCCGCCGTCGCCCAGGCGCACGACACGGGCGAGGTGCTGATGATGGCGTGGATGAACCGCGAGTCGCTGGCGGAGACGTTGCGCACCGGCCGGGCCTGCTACTGGTCGCGCTCGCGCCGGGCCTTCTGGCGCAAGGGCGATACCTCCGGCCACACACAGGAGGTGCGCGAATGCCGTCTCGACTGCGACGGCGACGCCATTCTGCTGCTGGTCGATCAGACCGGACCCGCCTGCCACACCGGCGCCAGAAGCTGCTTCTTCCGGCGGATGGAACAGGAGAGCGATTAACCATGATCCGTGTCTTGCGCGGTCTCGCCGCCTGTCTCGCCCTGTTCGCCGCCGGGTGCTCGACTACGCCGCCCGACAACCAGGGCAATCTCTGCTCCGTGTTCGAGCAGTATCCGGACTGGTACGACTATGCCCGCGCCAGCGAGAGCGAGTGGGGGACGCCCATGCCGGTCCAGATGGCCTTCGTCCACCGGGAATCGAGCTATCGCAGCCATGCGCGGCCGCCGAGAAAGTGGCTCTGGTTCATCCCGTGGGGCCGCCAGACGTCGGCCAAGGGCTATGCGCAGGCGCTGGACGGCACCTGGGAAGAATATGAAGACGAACGCGGCGGGCTGTTCCGCAGCCGCTCCGACATGGAGGACGCGCTCGACTTTATCGGCTGGTACAACCGCAAGAGCCACCGCCAGCTCGGCCTTGCCTACACCGACGCCTACAGCCTCTACCTCGCCTATCACGAGGGGCGCGGCGGCTATCGGAGCGGCAAGTGGAAGAACAAGCAGGGCGTCAAGGCCGCCGCCCGCAAGGTCGCCCGCATGGCCAAGCGCTACACCTCCCAGCTCGCCAAGTGCCAGTCCCAATTCCGATGCGACTCCTGGTACCAGATCTGGCCCTTCTGCAGCTGACCGCGCCAGACAGGGTCATCGCCTGCAGACGGACTCCCCGTCCGTTCGGTGCCCGAAGTTTCCCTACAGCGCCGTCACCTCATACCCCAGGCGGGGGAAGTGGACGTGGATGGGGCCGGTGTTCGGGTCTTCGCGGCGGATTGTGATTTCGTTCGGGGTCGCGTGGACGGTCTCGCCTTCCACGGGGTCGAGGGCGAAATCCTCCGTCGCCACGCGGACGCGCGAGCCGGGCGGGATGTTGCCGGGCACCCCGGCTGAGGCAACGGGCGCCGGCTTCGCTTCGGAGGCGATGCGGAGGGCATCCGCCGGCGTCAGTTCCGAGCGCCGACCGTGGCCGATGGCGGCGATCCGGGCCATCCAGTCTTCGATGCGGGGATGGCCGGCGAGCACGGGGGCGGCCTTGCCGTCGAGGGCTTTCAGCCACCAGAGGCGCTGGTAGAGGGCGAAATCGGCGAGGCGGGGCGTGCGGGTTGCGAGGTCCGATGCCGGCCGGGCCAGCAGGTCTTCGACCCAGCCCAGCATGTGGCGAAGCTGGCCTTCCTGGTGGGGCAGGTCCGAGGCCACTTTCTCCATGTCCGGCGCGGCATGGCCGCGCATGGCGGAGCGGTCGCGGAAGAAGCCTTCGGACAGCCCGTCCCGGTTCATGCCGGTCACATAGCGCGCCGTCGGCCACATCAGCACCCGCTCGGCCCAGGTCGCGAGCATGGCGTCGAATCCGCGCCCGTCTTCCGGCAGCAGCGGCGGAGCCGGGAAGCGGCGGTCGAGTTCCATCGCGATGCGCAGCGTGTCGCAATAGATGTCGGCGCCGACTTGCAGCACTGGCGTGCGACGGAACCCGCCGGTGAGCGGCATCAGGTCCGGCTTCGGCAGCACCATCGGCTGGATGACCGAGCGCCATGCCAGGCCCTTCAGCCCGAAGGCGAGGCGGATTTTCTCCGCATAGGGCGATATGTCGTAATGGTGCAGAATGAGATCGGCCATATCCGCAAACCCGGCGCTGTTGACAGGCGCAAGCAATATCGCCGACGAAACGGAGCGCAACCCCTTCGACAAGAAAGGCCTTCCGGCATGAGCGAGACAGAGAGAGACGAACCCTTTCCGGGCTACAGCTTCGACCCTGCGGCGAGCGCCCGCGCGGACTGTGCCCAGTCCGTCCTCCGGAGCGCTATCCTCGACTACGGAGACGGTTCTCTCTTCGACACGGAGCCGCAGCATATCGAGACGGCCCTGGCACGCCTCGCTCCGGAGGACGGCGCATGAGCCTGACCGATCTCACTCTTGCCCAGGCGGCGGCCGGCGTCGCTGCGGGCGAATTCACTGCAATGGAACTGACCGCAGCGGCGCTCGCGCGGATCGAGGCGGTGAACCCGACGCTGAACGCCTTCGTTCGCGTGGAGGAGGAGACCGCCCGGGAGGGTGCGGCCGCCGTCGACGCGAAGCGCGCAGCGGGCCAGCCGCTGGGACCGCTGGCCGGCGTGCCACTCGCGCACAAGGACATGTACTACCGCGAAGGCGGGCTCACCACCTGCGGCAGCAAGATCCGCAGGGAGTTCCGCCCCGAGGTGACTTCGACCGCATTGGGGCGGCTTGCGGAGGCCGGCGCCACCTATCTCGGCGGTCTCAACATGGCTGAGTTCGCGATGGGCCCGACCGGCCATAACGAGCATTTCGGCCCCTGCCGCAACCCGTGGGATCCGGCGCGAATCACTGGAGGCTCCTCCTCGGGTTCCGGTTCGGCGACGGGCGGGCGGCTTTGCTATGGCGCGCTTGGCTCCGATACCGGCGGCTCGATCCGCCTGCCGGCCGGCTTTTGCAACCTTGCCGGCATGAAGCCGACCCAGACCCGGGTCAGCCGTTTCGGCGTGATGGGCCTTTCCTTCTCGCTCGATAATGTGGGCCCGCTCACCCGCACGGTGCTCGACAACGCGCTGATGCTGGCGGCGATTGCCGGGCACGACCCGCTGGACCCGACCTCCGCGCCGAACCCCGTCCCGGACTATGCCGCCGCCGCTCGTGCGCCCAAAGCGGCGGGCGTGCGGGTCGGCGTCGCACGGGGCTTCTTCGAGGAGGACGCCGATGAGCTGGCGCTGGCCGCCCGCGACAGCGCGCTCGGCTCGCTTGTCTCCGCCGGCGCACGGCTTGTCGAGGTCGATGTCGGCGACATGGCGCGTATCAACGCGCTGTCCGCGCCGCTCACCGCTTCGGAGGCGGCGACCCTGCACGCCCACTGGCTCAGGGAAAGGCGGGAGGACTACGGCGCCCAGATGCGCGCGCGCTGCGAGATGGGCTTCCGGTTCAGCGCGGTGGATTACCTGTCCGCCGTGCAGCTCCGCCCCCGGATCGTGACCGCATTCGTCGAGCGCGTGTTCTCGGCCTGCGATGTGCTGCTCGCGCCGACGTTCAATGTCGCCACGCCGACGATCGAGGAAACGGATGTCGGGTCGTCGCAGGGGTTCGAGGAGGTCATCTCGCGCCTGTCGCGCTGCACGCGCCCGTTCAACTACCTGACGCTTCCGGGCCTGGCGCTGCCGACGCCGGAGGCCGTGCTCGGCATGCCGGGTTCGATCCAGCTTCTGGCGCGTCCCTTCGGCGAAGCGGCGCTCTACCGGCTGGGCGCGGCCTATGAGGCGGAGACAGGCTTTTCCAGCCGCAGTCCCGACCTCTGAGCCTGCAACTGCGCGGGCTTGCATCGGGCGGGGACGGGGCATACCGTTCCCGCCCGACGGTCCGCTGCCGCGCGGGACGCGCTCCCACTCCGAACGGCTATCGCAAGGGACACTAGCCGTTGTTGCAGCGCGCCGGCGATCCGTCGGACGGCAGGGAACCTTCGGGGAGGCCGGCGATGCAGGACTCAGCAATTCAGGGTAACGGCGCGGCGCCGGGCGGGGAGGCCCCCGAGGATTCCGTCGCCAGAGTGTTTCGCGAGGGCGTCTATCCTTATGCAGACCGCATGAAGGGGGCCGAATACGAGCGGCTCAAGGCTGCGCTCCAGGTCGAACTGCTCAAGGCGCAGCACTGGGTCAAGGAATCGGGCGCGAAGGTGATCCTGCTGTTCGAGGGGCGCGATGCGGCCGGCAAGGGCGGCACGATCAAGCGTTTCACGGAGCATCTGAATCCGCGCGGCGCGCGCATCGTGGCGCTGGAGAAGCCGAGCGAGCGCGAACGCAGCCAGTGGTTCTTCCAGCGCTATGTCCGCCATTTTCCGGCGGCCGGCGAAATCGTGCTGTTCGACCGGTCCTGGTACAACCGGGCCGGAGTCGAGCGCGTGATGGGGTTCTGCACCGGGTCGGAATATCTGGAGTTCATGCGCGAGTGCCCGGAACTGGAGCGGATGCTGGTGCGCAGCGGCATTAGGCTGTTCAAATACTGGTTCTCGGTGACGCAGGACGAGCAGGCCAGCCGGTTCGACAGCCGGCTGACCGATCCGCTGAAGCAGTGGAAGATCTCTCCCATCGACCTGGCCTCGCTCGACAAGTGGGAGGCCTATACGCAGGCCAAGGAGGCGATGTTCTTTTACACGGACACGGCCGACGCCCCCTGGACCGTCATCAAGTCCGACGACAAGAAGCGCGCCCGCCTCGCCTGCCTGCAGCATTTCCTTTCGCATCTTCCCTACCCGGACCGCGACCCGGAAGTGGTCGGAAGCCCGGATCCGATGATCGTCGGCCCGGCAGAGCGGGTCGTGGACCGCAGCGAGCCGATGGGGGCGGGCGCCTGACGGGCGGGTCCGCGCGCGAGCCAGCGCGATGAGCCGCCGGGGGGCGGGGGTCTGGGACCCGGCCCGGCTGCGCCGCTCGGCGCTTGCCTATCTCACGCGTTATGCCGCGCCCTCGGCGCATGTCCGGCGAATATTGCAGCGCCGGCTGGACCGCGCCGAAGCGCGCGGGGCGGAGATGCGCGCCGGGCCGGAGGATATCGAGACTCTGCTCACCGACCTCGTGTGCATGGGGCTGATCGACGACCGCGCCTGGGCTGAGGCGCAGGCGCGGGGGCTTCGTCGGCGCGGCGCCTCGGCGCGCGCGGTCGCCGCGCGGCTCTCGTCCAGGGGCGCGCCGCGCGAGGAAATCGAGCGGCTGCTCGCCGGCGAAGGAGACGGCGCCGAATTACAGGCTGCGCGGGCGCAGGCGCGCAGAAGGCGGCTCGGCCCCTGGCGCGATCCGGCCCACCGCGCAGCACGGCGGGAGAAGGACCTGGCCGTCATGGCGCGAGCCGGATTCCGGCTGGATGTCGCCCGGCAAGTTGTCGATGCCGACGAGGCGGATCAGTAGGGAACAGTGCCCTTCACGACCGTGCGGTGCAGCACGCGCCGCTCGCTTTCCATGTCGAAATTGGCGACCGCACGGTGCAGCAGGCAGCGATTGTCCCAGAGCACGAGGTCGCCCTTGCGCCATTTGTGCGTGTAGACGAACTCCTCCTTCGTCGCCCTGCGCAGCAGCCGGTTCAGGTAGGCGTGGCCTTCGTCCTTCGGCTGCCCCTCGACGTGGCTCGTGTGGATGCCGAGATAGAGCGCCTTGCGCCCGGTGACGGGGTGGGAACGCACGATCGGGTGCCTGACAGGGGGCCGCTCGCGCTTCTGGATATCGGTCGCCGGCGACTGTTTGGTGTTGCGCCGGTTGGCCTCCCAGCTGTGGATGGCGCAGAGGTCCGAGACTTCCTCCCGCGTCTCCCGGTCCAGGGAGTCCCAGGCCATGTGCATGTTCGCGAACTGGGTGTCGCCGCCCTCTGACGGCGTTTCGACCGCGTGCAGCATGGTCAGCAGCGAGGGCACGGCGTGATAGGACTTGTCCGTGTGCCAGAAATAGTTGCCGCCCGAGATGCGGACCGGATTGCCGTCCTCGTCGAGATTATGGATCACGTGCAGCAGCGGATATTTCTCGCCGTTGGGCAACCGCCCGACATGCTCCTCGATCTCGCCGAAACGGCGGGTGAAGGCGAGTTGCGCCTCCTTGGAGAGGTTCTGGTCGCGGAACGCCAGGATGTGGTGTTCCAGGAAGGCGTCCATAATGGCGTCGAAGACTTCGTCGTCGAACGGCGCCGCCAGGTCGATGCCGCGGATTTCGACGCCGCCCACCGGTGACAGCGGCTCCATCGTAAAAGGCGGCGGGGACGCGATTTCGCGGGCGGGCGCGGCCATGGGCTCCGGCTCCTGCTAGTGCTCGTATGCCGCCAAGCCTAGCCCGGAACTCTCGCCAATGTCACGGCCGAGGCGCTATGCTGGCCCCGCGCAAGCCTGCCCGGAAGGAATGACCCGCATGAAATTCGGATTGCTTTACGAGCACCAGCTGCCGCGAAGCTGGGAAGAGAAGTCGGATTACGACCTGCTGCACGAGGCCCTCGAACAGGTGGAACTCGCCGACCGGCTGGGCTTCGACTATGTCTGGGAGAACGAACACCACTTCCTGGAGGAGTATTCGCACTCTTCCGCGCCGGAAGTGTTTCTGGCCGCCTGTTCGCGCAACACGAAGCAGATCCGGCTCGGCCATGCGGTCGTACTCTCCCCGCCGCCCTACAACCATCCGGCGCGCGTTGCCGAGCGGATTGCCACGCTCGACCTCATCAGCAACGGCCGGGTCGACTGGGGCACGGGCGAGAGCGGCTCGCGCGTCGAGATGGAAGGTTTCGGCGTGCCGATGGAGGACAAGAAGGCGATGTGGGCCGAGGCGACAGAGCAGTCGGCCAACATGATGACCATGGCGCCCTATCCGGGTTTCGAGGGGCAGTTCTTCTCCATGCCGTGCCGCAATGTGCTGCCGAAACCGTACCAGCAGCCGCATCCGCCGCTCTGGGTGGCCTGCTCGCGCATGGAGACGATCCACGCCGCCGCGCGCGCCGGGATCGGTGCGCTCACCTTCGCCTTCGTCAACCCGGCGGTCGCGAAACAGTGGGTGGACGAGTATTACGCCATCATCAAGTCCGACGAGTGCGTGCCGATCGGCCATGCGGTGAATGCCAATATCGCCATGTGCACGGGCTTCTCGGTCCACCATGACGCGGAGGAGGCCAAGCGGCGCGGGGCGGACGGCTTCCGCTATTTCGGCTATTCGCTCGGCCACTACTATGTCTTCGGCGAGCACAAGCCCGGCGTGACCCCGGTCTGGGAGCGCTTCGAGGAGGCGCGCGAGCATATGGACGATGTCGGCAAGGGCAGCGGCATCGGCACGCCGGACGAGGTGCGCGAGCATCTGCAGGAATTCGCCGATGCGGGCGTGGACCAGGTGATCTTCATCCAGCAGGGCGGCAAGAACGAACACCGTCATATCTGCGAGGCGATGGAGCTCTTCTCCGCCGAGGTCATGCCGCATTTCAAGGCGGGCGAGGAAGAGCGCGAGGCCAGGAAGGCCGAGGAGCTTGCGCCTTACATTGAGGCCGCGCTGGCCCGCAAGCCGCGCATGGAGCCGCTCGCCGAGGCAGACATCCCGGGGGTCACCGCATACGGCCGCAATATCGTGCAGACGGACCAGGACGTGGACGCGAGGTCCACCCACCACGCCGCCGCTGACATCACCGTGCCCGCCGCCGACCCGATGGAGAGGGAGGAGGACGCGGCAGCAGCAGCGGAGGAGTGATGCAGGGCAACGACATACTGCCCGCAAGCGGCGGCGGAGGTGAAACCGGCGGCAATACGAAGATCGTCTATATCCTCTATCTCGGCGCCATCGTTATCGGCCTGCTGGCGCTGATCGGCGTTATCGTCGCCTATGTCAGCCGGAACGACAGCGGCGGATGGGTCAACGACCACTACCGGTTCCAGATCCGGACCTTCTGGATCGGCCTCCTGTATTCGGCCGTCGGCGCCGTATCGACGGTCTTCCTGGTCGGCTGGGTGATGCTGGGGGCGGCCCTGGTCTGGTGGATCGTGCGCTGCGTCAAGGGTCTCCAATGCGTGTCCCGCTCCGAGCCCTATCCGAATATAGAGACCTGGCTGTGGTGACGCGGCGCACTGGCTGCTAGGGTCCGGCAAACAGAGGCAGGAGGGCGAAGACCCATGGGCTACGATCTCGTCATCAGGAACGGCACCGTCGTGGACGGCTCGGGCCTTGCGCGCTACCGCGCGGATGTGGGTGTCAAGGACGGGCGGATCGCGCGCATCGGGCGCATTACCGCCCCGGCGGACGAAACCGTCGATGCCGAGGGCCATGTCGTCGCGCCGGGCTTCGTCGATGGCCACACGCACATGGACGCGCAGCTGTTCTGGGACGAGCTCGGCTCCTGCTCCTGCTATCACGGCGTCACCACCGCGGTGATGGGCAATTGCGGCTTCACGCTCGCCCCCTGCCGGGAGGCCGAAGCCGACCTCGTGTTCCGCAACCTGGAGCGCGCCGAGGACATCGACCGCAACGCCATGCTCACCGGCATCGACTGGAGCTGGGAGACTTTCCCCGAGTTCATGTCCGCCGTGGACGCCGCGCCCAAGGGCATCAACTATGCTGGCTATATCGGCCATGCGGCGCTCCGCACCTATGTGATGGGTGAGCGCGCCTTCGAGCAGGAGGCCGGCGAGGACGACTTGAAGGCGATGGAAGCGCATGTCCGCGAGGCGGTGCGCGCGGGCGCGCTCGGCTTCTCGACCTCGCGCAGCCCGAGCCACCTCACCTCAGACGACCGCCCGGTCGCGAGCCGCGTGGCGACCTTCTCCGAGGTCCAGCATCTCGTCCGTGCCATGGGCGATGAAGGCGCCGGCATCTTTCAGCTTGCGATGGAGCGCGGCGGCGACAACGAGATGATGGCCTTCTACCAGAGCCTCATCGAGCTTTCCGCCGAGACCGGCCGGCCGGTCACCTTCGGCTCCCTCAGCCGCAAGGAGAGGCCGGGCCAGTGGCGCGCCTTCTACGACCTGATCTCGGAAGGCAACCGCAACGGCGCCAATGTCTTCACCCAGGTCCATGCGCGCGAGATCAACACGGTGCTCTCCTTCGAGACGAGCACGCCCTTCGACAAGCGCGAGGTCTGGCGGGACATCCGCGCGCTGCCGCTGGAAGCGCAGAGGCAGGCGTTCGCCGATCCCGAAATGCGCGCGCGCCTGATCGAGGTGGCGAGCCGCGAGCATGACGGCGAGGCCGTGGTCGGCGCCGAGGCCCGTCCGCCGGAATGGGACATCTTCTTCTGGATGGACCGCATCCGGTTGCCGCACCGTTCGCTCGCCGAGATCGCCGCAGAGCGGGGCGTCCATCCGGCCGAGGCCATGATCGACATTGCGGTGGAGCACGACCTCAAGGCGTTCTTCCGCCAGCCGATCGCGAACGAGAACCTCGACGATGCGCTGGAGCTGATGCGCCACCCCTATGCCTGCACGACCTTCTCGGACTCGGGCGCGCATGTCTCGCAGATCGTGGACTGCTCGCTCCAGACGCACCTGCTGAGCCACTGGGTGCGCGAGCGCGAGGAGTTCACGCTGGAAGAAGGCGTGCGCAAGATCACCTACGACACCGCGACGCGCTGGGGCTTCCACGACCGCGGCCTGCTGCGCGAAGGCCTGAAGGCGGATATCGTGGTGTTCGATCCGGATCGGGTCGCGCCGGCCATGCCGGAGGTGGTGCACGATCTGCCGGCCGGCGCCAAGCGCCTGAAACAGTATGCGGTGGGCATGAAGGCCACGGTGGTGAACGGCGTCCCGACGCTGATCGACAACGAGCCGACAGGGCGCCTTGGCGGACAGTTGCTGCGCGGCCCGCTCGCCGCCTGATGCGGATCGAGCCGTTTCGCGCGGCGGTCGATGAGGCGGCGCTCGACGACCTGAAGCGCCGCCTCGCCGCGACCCGTCAGCCCGTCTGGCCGGAGGGCGGCGGCTGGGAGTTCGGCATCGAGCGGGAAACGCTGGCCGAGACGCTTGCCTACTGGCAGGACGGCTTCGACTGGCGCGCGGTGGAAGCGCGTCTCAATGCATGGCCGCAATACCGCACCGAGATCGACGGCATCCCGGTGCATTTCATCCACACGCGCAACGCCGCCCCGAACGCGCCCGCATTGATCCTGACCCACGGCTGGCCGGGCTCGGTGCTGGAGTTCCTCGACGCGCTGCCGGCGCTCTCGGCGCACGCGCATGTGGTGGTGCCGCACCTGCCGGGCTACGGCTTCTCCTCGCCGGTGAGCCGGCCGGTCTATTCGCGCGAGGTCGCGGGGCTCTGGCGCCGGCTGATGGAAGCGCTCGGCTACAAGCGCTTCGTTGCGCAGGGCGGCGACTGGGGCTCGCTGGTGACCTGTTGGCTCGGCTACGACCACCCGGACGCGGTGCGCGCCATCCACCTCAACATGCTCATCATGCGCCCGGACCTGGCCCGCCTCGAGGAGCCGCTCGACGAGGCGGAGCAGGCGTGGACCAAGGCGATGCGGCGGACCGTCGATCTCGAGGGCGGCTATCTGCGCATACAGGCGACCAAGCCGCAAAGCCTCGCGGTCGGCCTTTCGGACTCGCCGGCGGGGCTTGCCGCCTGGATTCTCGAGAAATTCTACGGCTGGCCGGACGCGGGCTCGCATCTCGACCGCGACCTCGTGCTCGGCAATATCGCGCTCTACTGGTTCACCAACACGCTCGCCAGTTCCGCCTGGATGTATGCGACGGTGCTCGACCGGAAACATTTCATGCTGCCGGCGGGCGAGCGCATTACCGTGCCGACCGGCGCGGCGCATTTCCCGAACGACGCCTATCCGATGCCGCCCCGGCGCTGGCTGGAGCGGATTGCGCCCGTGGTGCGCTGGACCGACATGCCCCGCGGCGGCCACTTCGCCGCCATGGAGGAACCGGCGCTCTTCGCCGAAGAAGTGCTGGCGTTTCTCGACCAGCTGGACGGCTGAGGCGGGGCGAGACCTCCAGGGCCGGGTCTGGAAGACTACCCGCCGTCTCACCACATTTCATGATATGTGCCGTCATCTCCTGCCCGACGCCGCGGAAGGTGGGAGGCGGGCCGGGATTCGACACCCTCACTCGTCATGGAGGTCATCGCCATGCTCATCGGGGTACCCAGCGAGACCAAGGATCACGAATACCGTGTGGACCTCACGCCCGACAGTGTGAACGAAGCGGTCCTGCACGGTCACCGCGTGCTCGTGGAGCAAGGCGCCGGAGCGGGTATCGGGGCCGAAGACGCCGACTACGCCGGGGCAGGCGGCGAGATCGTCGACAGCGCGCAGGAAGTCTTCGATCGGGCGGAGATGATCGTGAAGGTCAAGGAGCCGCTGGCCGGAGAGCGCGCCATGCTGCGCGAGGGACAGGTCCTCTTCACCTACCTCCATCTTGCTCCGGACGCCGAGCAGACCGAGGAGCTCGTCGAGAGCAAGGCGGTCTGCATCGCCTACGAGACGGTCACCTCTCCGGGCGGCGGCCTGCCCCTGCTCGCGCCGATGTCGGAGGTGGCGGGCCGGCTCTCCATCCAGGCTGCGGCGCACGCGCTTGAAAAGGTCAATGGAGGCAAGGGAATGCTGCTTGGCGGGGCTCCCGGAGTGCCGCGGGCCAAGGTGGTCATCATCGGCGGCGGGGTGGTGGGCACCCACGCCGCGCATATCGCGATGGGGATGGGCGCCGATACCTGGGCCATAGATCGCTCGGCGGAGGCGCTGAGGGCGCTGTGGCGCCAGTTCGGAGGCTCGCTCGACACCGCCTACTCCACCCGTACTGCCATCGACCGCCATGTCACCGACGCAGACGTGGTGATTGGCGGCGTACTCATCCCGGGTGCGGCCGCCCCGAAGCTCGTCACGGAGGACATGATCCGCCGGATGAAGCCGGGTTCGGTGGTGGTGGACGTCGCCATCGACCAGGGAGGCTGCTTCGAGACTTCGCACCCCACCACACACAGCAACCCGACCTACTTCGTCCACGACGTGGTCCACTATTGCGTGGCCAACATGCCGGGCGCCGTCCCGCAGACATCGACCCATGCGCTCAACAACGCAACGCTTCCGCATGTGCTGGCGCTGGCCGACAAGGGCTACCGCCGCGCGCTGGCTGACGATCCCCACCTTCGCAACGGTCTCAACGTGCATGCCGGCGAGGTGACATGCAGGGAGGTCGCCGACGCGCTCGGCTATCCGTACCGCGAGCCCATGGAGGCGATGGCGGCGTAAAGAGGGGAAGGCGGGACCCCCGCCTTTCGCAATCGTGCGAAGGCGCTATCATCCGCCGCGAAACCGGAAAACCGAACGATCCCGAAACCCGAGGGGGGCTTTTCTTGTCAGACTATCAGAAATGGATTCCCGTCCCGACGCCGGAGACCCGGCACTTCTGGGACGGCTGCCGCGATGGCAAGCTCTTGCTGCAACGATGCGGCGATACGGGCAGGGCCTATTTCCCGCCGCGCCCGTTCAGTCCCTACACGGGCAGCCGGAATGTTGCGGTGTTCGAGGCGTCGGGAAAGGGCACGCTTTACAGCTATGTCATCAACCAGCGGCCGGCCAAGGGCTTCGATGCGCCCTACGCGATCGCCATCGTCCAGCTTCCCGAAGGCGTGCGAATGATGACCAATATCGTCGAGTGCGAGCAGACGCCGGAGGCGCTCGAGCTCGATATGCCGCTCGAGGTGTGCTTCGAGAAGATTGACGATGACGTCTCGCTGCCGCTCTGGCGGCCGGCGCGCGGCTGACGGGGGACCGGACATGACCTACAAGCCCGGCTCCGTCGCCATCGTAGGCGCCGCCGAAACCACCGATCTTGGCAAGCTGCCGGACATCTCGCAACTGCAACTCCATGCCGACGCGGCATTAAACGCAATGGCGGATTGCGGCCTCAGGCCCGCGGACATCGACGGTATCGCGACCGCGCGCGAGGTGCCGACCGAACTCGCCCACTATCTCGGCATCGTGCCGAAATGGGTGGACGGTACGTCCGTCGGCGGCTGCTCCTTCATGATCCATGTGCGCCATGCCTGCGCCGCCATCGAGGCGGGGCTCTGCAACACGGTGCTCATCACCCACGGCGAGAGCGGCCGCTCGCAGATCGGCCGGCCCGTGCAGGGCGTCGGCCCCTCGACGCAGGAAGGCCAGTTCCAGATGCCCTACGGGCCGATGGGGCCGCCGACCATGTTCACCATCCCGGTGCTGCGCTACCTCAAGACCTACGGCGTCGGCATCGAGAAGGTGGCGAATGTGGGCGTGGTGCAGCGCAAATGGGCGGGCTTCCACCCGCGCGCGAGCTTCCGCGACCCGATCACCATCGACGATGTGCTGAACTCGCGCATGATCGCCTGGCCGTTCCGGCTCCTGATGTGCTGCCTCGTGACCGACGGCGGCGGGGCGCTCATCCTGACCAAGGCGGATCGGGCGTCCGGCTTCCCGACGAAGCCCGTCTATATCCAGGGCGTCGGCGAGAGCGTGGAGACCAGCCTCATCAGCCAGATGGAGGACTTCACCTCCTCGCGCGCTTTCCGGGTCGCCGGGCGGACCGCGTTCGAGAATGCGGGCATCACGCACAAGGACGTGGATCACCTGATGATCTACGACGCCTTCGCGCATCTGCCGATCTACGGCCTGGAGGACCTGGGCTTCTGCGGGCGCGGCGAGGCTGGCGACTTCATGTGGGAGGGCAACACCGCCCCCGGCGCCACCGGCTCGAACGCCCTGCCGCTCAACACGAATGGAGGCGGCCTCTCCTACATGCATTCCGGCATGTACGGCATGTATGCGCTGCAGGAGAGCGTGCGCCAGATGCGCGGCACCTCGCCCGCCCAGGTCGAGGGGGCGGAGCTGTCCGTCTGCCACGGCGTCGGCGGCATGTTTGCGGCTTCGGGCACGGTGGTGATGTCGAACCAGGCGGCCTGAGGGCCGGCTGGGCGCGGCCGTCATGGACCTTGCCGGCCGCGTCCTCTACCGCGACGGCCTGGTCGTGGTCATCGACAAGCCCGCCGGGGTTCCGGTCCATGCCGGCCCCGGCGACGGCCCCAACCTGGAGCAGGGCTTCGACAGCCTCCGCTTCGGCTGGAAGCGTCCGCCGGCGCTCGCCCACAGGCTCGACCGGGAGACCAGCGGTTGTCTCGTGCTGGGCCGGCACCCGAAGGCGCTTCGGCGCCTGGGTAGGCTGTTCGCCTCGGGCCGGGTGAAAAAGACCTATTGGGCCTGGGTAGCGGGAACGCCGGCGGAAGAGGCCGGCCTGATCGACGCGCCGCTGCTGAAGCGCAGCACCCGCGCCGGCGGCTGGTCCATGCGCGTGGGCGACGAAGGCAAGGCAGCCGCGACGCGCTACCGCGTGCTCGAACGACGGGAGGACGGCGCCGCCTGGATCGAATGCCGGCCGCTGACGGGGCGCACGCACCAGATCCGCGCTCATCTGGCGCACCTCGGCTGCCCGGTGGTGGGCGACACGCGCTATGGCGGCCCGCCGGCCCCGCGGACGCTTTTGCATGCCCGCGCAATATCGCTGCCGCTCCATGAGGGCCGGGAGCCGATCACCGCGGAAGCGCCGCTGCCGGCGGATATCGAGGCGTTCCTCGCGGGGAGCGTCCGTCAGGTATAGACGAACTCCAGCGAGCGGTCGGGCTCGGCCAGTACCAGGTCGGCAATCGTCTCCATGGTGCTGCCGACGGGTTCCATTCCCGCGGCCTGCGCGGCGTCGGTCATCGCTTGCATGGCGCGCACGAAATTGCGGCAGACCCGGTCGTCCGGATCGGTGTAGTCGTTGTCGTTATGCGTGATGGAGTTGATGACCGGGATCGTCGCCCCGCGCTGCTGGACCTGGCTGACTATGTTCGTTGCAATCCGCTCATAGTCGGCTTCCGGCCAGTCGGGCCGCATGTCCCAGTGGCCGGTGAGGATATTGGCGTCCGCGGACGCCGATTCCGGATCGACCGCCTGCCATTTGGTGCCTGCGGTGACTAGGGTTCCGGAAAAATCGACAGAGACCGGCATGTTGGCGAAAGGTAGGCTGCCGACGAGCTGGCGGAAGGTCGGATGCGCCCGGTGCGGATCGGGCGCCGCGCCCGTCCAGATGGCGTTCATGCGCGGCCAGATCCGTCCCGGCATGGAGCATGAGCCGCCGCGAAAGCCGAGATCGGCGAGGACCCGGTACATGAAGTCGTTCGCTGAGAAGGTCCCCGGGCGGAAGTAGAGCGGGCGGCGTCCCATGCCCGAATGCCACATCGAAATCGCTTCGGAGAGGGCCGCACGCATGTCCTGCTCCGAGAGCCCGCCGAAATGCGACTTGTACTTGCCGTCGTGGAACTTCCAGGGATGAAGGTGCAGGCCCTCGACGCAGCAGCCCCGCTCCTTCAGTTCCGCGAACAGCCCGGCCTGGCGGACGGCGACCTCGGGATGGATGAAGAAGGAGACCGGAAAGCCGAACCCGGCGGCCCGCTCGACATAGCCGCGGATGAACTTCTCGCTGTCCGCCCAGCTTTCGGGCCCGGTCGCCGTCGGGTGGGTATCCGGCGTCGGCGGCTCGACATCCATGGTGATGACGACATGCAGCTTGTCCATGAGCGCTAGACGCGCTTCGGCAGCATGAAGGCGCCGCAGAGGATCGCCGTTGCCGCAACCGCCAGCACCATGAACAGCGCCTCGAAGCCCCAGGCCTTGTGCAGCCAGGCGATCAGATTGAGCGCCGTCGCCGCGACCGCGAAGGTCACGATATAGCGGGCGGCGAAGGCGCGCGCGCGCCATTCGCTCTTCGTCATCCGTCCGATCAGCACATCGTTGATCGGTATCTGGCCGAACACCGCCAGCATGAAGCCGACGGCGATGAAGAAGGCGAGGAGCCCGTCGGCATAGATCATGGCGGCGAACAGCAGCGCCTGGCATGTCGCGACGCCGACGAACACCCAGCGGATCGAGTGGTTGTCCACGAGCCAGCCGACGAGGAGTTGCGCGAAGGCGGCGGCGGTGAAGGTGACGAAGGCGTAAACGCCGACTTCCGTCGCCGATCCGGCGAAATCGGACAGGCGCTCGTCGAACACCTCGGGGAGCGCGAAGGTCGTGCTCTGGAAGACGAGGCCGCCGAGCGCCGTCGTGAAGAAGATGATGGCGAAGACATGAATCAGCACGGCGCGTGTCGGATCGCCTTCCGACCGGCCCGCCGGTCTGGCCTCCGCAACCGAGGCCGGCGCCACGACGGGGCCGCCGCGCAGGAACAGCATCCAGGCGAGCCCGACGGCGATGGAGATGGCGCCGGGCACGAAGAAGGCGGCCCGCCAGCCGACGACATCGATCAGGATGCCGGTCACCAGCGCGGCCAAAGCCACTCCCATATTGCCGTAGATGCCGTTGACCGCGATGGGGATTCCCGTGCGCCCGCGCCCCTCGACCACCATGGCGAGTCCGACGGGGTGGTAGATCGCGGCGAACACGCCGATCGCCAGTAGCCCTGCGCCGATCTGGAGCGGCGTGTCGGCGAACCCGGTGGCGATGGTGCTTGCCCCAATGCCGAGGAAGAAGACGGTCATCATCCCTTCCCGGCTCCACTTGTCGCCGAGCCATCCGGCCAGGAGCGCGAAGGCCCCGAAGGCGACGAGGCCAGCCGTTCCATAGGGGATCAGGTCGTCATATGTCAGGTTCCAGGCCTCGGCCAGAAAGAGCGCCGCCACGGTGGCGAAGATCAGCATGGCGAGATGGTCGAGCAGGTGCCCGACATTCAGGAACAGGAACTGCGTGGAGAAACGGGTCATGGGTGCGAGGTTACTCCAGTATCGCCATGTGGACGAAGTTGGAGACCGTATCCAGGCGTTCGCTGTGCCAGGGCTCGGGGTAGAGGCAGTTGGTGAGATAGGCGAAGGAGACGCCGGAAGCCGGGTCCGCCCAGCAATAGGACGAGCCGACGCCGCCATGGCCGAACACGCTTTCATGGCCGAGCGAACCCAGGCCCCGGATCGTCTGCGTGCGGCCCCGGACATGCGGGCCGATGCCGCGATGCATGGGCATCTCGAAGCGCTCGTCCACGCGGTCGCCAGTCCAGTTGCGGGTGCAATAGGCGACGAGGCGCGGGGAGAAAAGCTGCACATCCTCCAGCCGCCCGCCCTGCACGAGCATCTGGTAGAAGGCCGCCATGCCCTTCGCGGTCGCGTATCCGCCGCCGCCGGGGATGCCGGCGCGGCGGATTTCGGGCGTATTGCGCTCCGCCAGCAGATCGAACCCGCCGCCCTCGGCCGGCGCGTGCATATCGACCGCGCGCCCGTGCTCCGAATCCGGCAGGCCGACGAACACCTCATTCTCCAGGCCG
>Ga0209021_1001128_pt1 | contig 28493 bp, 18 predicted proteins | sample PinacodermFT_FD_187299 | JGI IMG/M metagenome (GOLD analysis project Ga0209021, IMG submission 187299) | Host-associated microbial community of the marine sponge Aplysina aerophoba from Gulf of Piran - sponge pinacoderm, lysed by freeze-thaw... | ecosystem: Host-associated > Porifera > Sponge >... | reverse complement strand
CGGCTGGTTGATGGCCGGGGTGGCCAGCAGCGAATTGTAGCTGCCGTAGTTGGAGACCGAGAAAGTGCCCTGCGAGATCTCGTCCGGCTTCAGCGCCTTCGAGCGGGCGCGCATGGCGAGATCGTTCACGGCGCGCTGCAGGCCCAGCAGGCTCAGCTCGTCGGCTTTCCTGATGACGGGTACGATGAGCCCCCAGTCCAAGGCCACTGCCATGCCGATGTTGACATCGTTGTGTTTGATCAACTGCTTTCCGTCCAGCGACGCATTCACCGCCGGGTACGCCTTCAAAGCGGACGCCGCGGCCTGCAGGAAGAAAGGCATAAACGTCAGCTTGGTGCCGTTCTTCTCCAAGAACTCGTCCTTGGCGGCACTGCGCAGCTTAGCAATGTTGGTGCAATCAACCGCGTGCACGGTCGACACGTGGGGGGAGGTCCGCTTGGTCCGCACCATGTGCTCGGCGATGCTCAGGCGCATCGCGCCGAGCGGCTCGATGTCGAAATCGCCGAAGCGCGACTCGGGCGCTGGCGGGAAGGCCGTCGCCGGCAGGCCCGCGCCGGCGGTGCGCTCCTGGCTCTCGATGTAGGCCAGGATGTCCGTCTTGGTGATGCGGCCGCCCGCGCCGGTGCCCTTGCCCACCTTGGCCAGGTCGATTCCCTTTTCCTTGGCGATCCGACGCACCAGCGGCGAGCTGTGGATACGCTTGCCGGGACCCTGCGCTTCGGCCTCGGGCACCGGTGCCGGAGCAGGCTCGGCTTTTGCGGGCGGCGTCTCCACCGCGGGTGTGGTCGCCGCAGGCGCTGCGGCGCCGGCCGCTGGCGCTGCGTGCTGGCCGAGCTTGGAACCATCGCCGATGACAGCCACTACCGTGTTGATCTCGACCGTCTCGCCTTCCGGAAAGAAGATCGCTTCCAGCACGCCCGCATGCGGCGAGGGAACCTCCGAGTCGACCTTGTCGGTGGAGATCTCGAACAGCAGCTCGTCGCGCTCCACCTTCTCACCGGGGCCCTTCAGCCACTTCGTGATAGTGCCTTCGACAATGCTCTCCCCCATCTGGGGCATGACTACATCGGCCATTTCCGCCCTTCCTTGCTCCTTAGCTCTTGCGCAAATCTTAGTTGTTGCACAGCGTGCCGGTAATCGTGCGTCCGAAGACCTCGCCAAACCGCGCGCTCATCGACTCGATCACTGCTTGGCGCTCTGGCGCCTGGCCCAAGACGCGCTCCAGCGAGGTGACCGGCTTCGCGAGCCCGCACGGCACGATCCATCGGAAATGATCCAGATCGGTGCTCACGTTCAGCGCCAGGCCGTGCGAGGTGACCCAGCGGCTCAAGTGGACGCCGAGGGCCGCGATCTTCGCGTCTGCAACCCACACGCCGGTCAGCCCTTCCACGCGGCGTGAACGGACGCCAAAGTCCAGCAGCACGGCCATGATGACATCTTCGAGCGCACGCAGGTACGCGCCGACATCGCGGCGCCACTGTTTCAGGTCCAAGATCGGGTAGGCCACCACCTGGCCGGGACCGTGATAGGTGACATCTCCGCCGCGATCCGTCTCTTCGACGGAGAAGCCGAGCTGGCGCAGCCGGTCGGGCGCAGCCAGGATGTGCGCTGCGTCGGCGTTGCGGCCCATGGTAATGGTCGGCGGGTGTTCGACAAACAGCAGCTGATCGCAGACAGCGCCCTGCTTGCGGCGACGCACCAGCTCCAACTGGACGTCCCAAGCCTCGCGGTACCCGCAGCGGCCCAGGTCGCGAACCTCGCAAGGCCGGGTCGGCGGTGGCGCAGTGCCCGGCGCGGGCTCCGCCGGGCCAAGAACCGCTTCAGGCATTGATGGCCTGCCCGTAGATCCCATGGAAGGCGTCAAGAACCGCTTCTGACAGCGTGGGGTGCGCGTGAATGGTGGAGCGCATGGACTCGGCAGTGGCCTCGCTCTTCATCGCCACGACCGCCTCGTGAATCAGCTCTGTCGCCTGCGGCCCAAGGATATGGACGCCGAGGATCTCGCCGAACTCCTCGTCGGCCACGATCTTGACAAAGCCTGCATGGCTGTCGAGGATCGAGGCCTTGCTGTTGGCCGCGAACGGAAACTTCGAGACCTTGACCTTCCAGCCGGCCTCGCGGGCCTTGGCTTCCGTCAGCCCGACGCTGGAGACTTGCGGCTCGCAGTAGGTGCAGTTCGGATTCAGGTTGTAGTCGATCGGTTCGACCGGCCGGCCGGCAATGCGGGCGGCGGCCACCAAGCCCTCCGCCGACGCCACGTGCGCCAGTTGCGGCGTGCCCGCCACGATATCGCCGATAGCGTAGACGCCCATCTCGGCCGTTTCCATGTACCCGTTGACGGGAACGAAGCCACGCTCGGTCTCGATGGCCGTGCTTTCCAGGCCGATCCGGTCTGTGTTGGGCTTGCGGCCGACCGCCACGAGCAGTTTCTCGAACTCGCGGACCTGCTCTTTGCCAGCGGAATCCCGGAAAGTCAGGGCGATGCCGTCGGAGGTTTCCCGGACCGCGTCCACAGGCGTGCCTGCGAACACCTCGATGCCCTTGGACTTGAACGCCCGCAACAGCCCGGCCGAGACTTCTTCGTCCTCCAGAGGCACGACGCGGGGCAGCATCTCAAAGACCGCCACGTCCGCGCCGAAACTGCGGTACATCGAGGCGAATTCGACCCCCACGGCGCCCGCGCCTATGATTGCCAGCGAGTCAGGCACTTGGTCTAGGTCTAGAACTTCGACATTCGTCAGCACGCGGCCCGACTTCACGTCCAAGCCGGGCAGCATGCGCGCTTCCGAGCCTGTCGCCAAGATGATGTGCGCGGCCTTCAGTGTGCGTTCTTCGTCCGGGGCCGCGACTCGGACCGCGCCGCCGCCTTGCAAGGTTGCAAAGCCTGTGATGGTGCTGATCCTGTGCCGCTTGAACAACTGCCCGATGCCGACCGCGTGCTTGTCGACGATCTCGGACTTGCGCTTGCCCATGGTCTTGAAGTCGATCGAGACACTATCGGCGAGCACTCCGATCTGCTTCCCGTTGAGAGCCGATTCGTACACTTCAGCAAAGTGGAGCAAGGCCTTGGTCGGGATGCAGCCGACATGCAGGCAGGTGCCGCCAAGGTGGGGATCCTTCTCGACCACGCCGACCTTGAGGCCATATTGGGCGGCACGGATGGCTGCTACGTAGCCACCGGGCCCGCTGCCGATGACCAAAACGTCGTAATCCATGGCCAATTTGCAGTCTAACAAAGGGCACTGGACGGGCTTCGCCGACCACCGGCTAGCGGCCTTCCAATTGGCTGGAGCGAATCCCCTGCGCTATGCGCGCGACATCCCGCCGACACCTCCGCAGCAGCGCAGCCGCAGGATGGTAGACAGGATTCCCGCGCTGGCGCCGACGACGCCGCGCAACGTCCCGCCCACCTTGGAAGTGCCGAACCGGCGGCGGCGCGTGTCCACCGGACACTCGACCATGCGCATCCCGTGCTGAATCGCCTTGACTTGCATCTCCACGGTCCAGCCATAGGCCTCGTCTCGCATGGCCAGGCGGCGCAGCGCGTCCGTGCGGATCGCCCGGAAGGGGCCCAGATCCGTGATGCGCCTTCCCCACAGCAGCCGGATCAGAACTCCGGCAACGCGGTTGCCTAGCACTTGGGGCAGCGACATCGCACCGGGCTCCGCCGTTCCCATCACGCGCGATCCGATCGCAACCTCGGCTCCGGCTGCGATCGCTGCCAGCAGGTCGAGGGACTGCCTTACATCGAACGCTTGGTCGCCATCGACGAACAAGACCACATCCACGGGCGGCAGGGCAGCAATGGCCGTCAGGCAGGCGATGCCATACCCGGGCTGGGGTTGGTCAACAACCCGCGCCCCGGCAGCGCCCGCCCTCTCGGCAGTCGCATCCGAGGAGGCGTTGTTGCAGACGATCACCTGGTCGATCAGCGGCTGGCCCTGGGGCGCAAGCAGCGCCAGCAAGGAGGCCACGACGGCCCCGATGTTGTCCTCTTCGTTGTACGCGGGGATCACCGCGCCGATGCTCAATCCCTCGTACATTTCATGCACACGAGTTGGGCTTGCGCAAGTCCGGCTCCGCAATCGTCCTCATCCTTGCCTCCGGCCCCCACGTCCTCTCCGCGCCGGCACAGCCGGCGGTCTCGCTCGCTGGCCCGCCGCAGAGCTTTGCCCGCTCAGATCCGAACGGCAGCGGCCGTATCCAGTGCGGCGTTGCAGCCAACGCGTCCGAGACCGGGTCCGTTGGCCTCGGAATTTGACAACGATCCAGTGTAGGCATATCATCAGGCCAGTGAGAGTACCAGCTGCAGCTTGCGCGATCGCCGCGTCTGTATTGCTTCTCTCTGCCATCTGCCCGTGCTTGGTGGCCGCTGCGGATGCACCTAGGCCGGCCGCGCACGATTGCGGTTCCGAACCCAGCCCTGACCGCGAGGCGCCGCCAGACGAGTGCAAGACCGCCTGTGCGCGTGACACCGGTGTTGCGGCCCACACGATGGCGCACCGGCCGGTAGCCACGGATGGGACGGTCGCCACGCTGCCTCAACATTCCATTTTCAGATTGGCGGCCGATTCTGATGCGGGCCGCCCACCTCAATACAGGCCGCCCGGCACCAAGCGGTCAATTCCGATCCTCTACTCCGCCCTTATCGCATAAGCCCCGCCCCGGCAGGCAGTGCCCCTGCGGGCTCAGCCAACGATTCGTCGCCTCCGGGATTTCGACCTTTGCGTGCGGCAGCTGCCGTGCGTGAGGCCAGGCAAAGCGGGTTTCGCCGAACTCCCGTTCACGGAGGCGCAGGCAACGGCGAAGGAGGAAGGATATATGCGGATTTACCTAGCTACCACGCTTGTGGCCGCACTGATCGCCGCGCCTCAGAGCGGCGCGGTCCAGGGCCATGCCAGTGACGAGCGCTTGGCGCGGTTGGTCGAAGAGGCGCTTGCGAACAATCCATCGGTGCGCCAAGCCTTCGCCGAGTATCAAGCCGCCTTGCATCGCGTCCCGCAGGTCACCGCGCTGCCGGACCCGAGCCTGGCGGTGACGCAATACGCACGGTCGATTGAAACGCGTGCCGGGCCGCAGCAGCGCACGCTGACGGTTTCGCAGGTCTTTCCCGGATTCGGCAAGCGCTCGGCGAAGGGGCAGATTGCTGCGAAGGCTGCGGCGGAACTGGACGAGCGTTACCAGGCGCAGCGCTCCGAGGTTTCGAACCAGGTCAAACGGGCCTATTTCGAGCTGGGCTACGTCGACGCGGCCCTTGACTTGAGCCGCGAGGACGGACAACTGCTCGACCACTTCGAAGAACTCGCCCGCCGCCGCTACGCGCAGGGGTTCGGGCAGCAGGCCGACGTGGTGAGACTCCAAGTGCGAATCACCCAGACCCTCAACGACCGGGAGACTCTAGCCCGCCAGCGGGTCGATCTAGAGGCTTGGCTGAATTCGATCCGCGCTAGGCCGCCGGATACGCCCGTCGCAGAGGTCCGACTCGGCGAGCTTCGGCAGGTGCGGCTGGACCTGGGGAGCCTCGCGGACGTCGGCAAGCGGCACAAGCCCGAATTGCGGGCCGCCTTTCGACGCTTGGAGGGCCGCGAAATGGGCGTGCAGCTGGCGCGAAAGCAATTCCGGCCGGATTTCACAGCGGGCGTGACGTGGGGCAATGTGCGGGCCCGCGGCGCCCTGCCCGGGGGCGTTGTCCTGCCGAGCAACGGCAAGGACGCCTACGGTGTGACGGTCGGCATGAGCCTGCCGCTGCGTCGCGGCAAGTATGACGCAGGAGTCCGCGCCGCGGCGGAGTCAGTTGTCGCGGCCCGCCAGGCCTACCGGGCGAGCGTCACTGTCATGGAATCGCAGATCCGGTCCCTCTCGTTCCGGCTCGAAACGGTCCAGCGGCAGATCCGGCTCTTTCGGGACACGCTGCTGCCCCAAGCCGAGCAAGCCTTCAATGCAACTCGGGAAGCCTATTCCAACGGGGGGCTGGAAGTGGTCAGCTTGCTCGACGTCCAACGCATGCTGCTAGACGTGCGCCTGGGCCTGGTACGCCTGCAAACCGACTACCTGAACGCATTGGCAGACCTGGAGCTAGCAATCGGGACAGAAGTCCCGGCAAAGGATCCGGCATGAAACACTACTACCTTCTCGGCTCCGCCGTGCTGGCCATTGCGCTTGTGATCGGCGCGGTCTTGCTCTGGGAACGCCCTGCCGAAGAGGCCGGAGCGGTCGCGGACGGCGTCGCTTCCGACGCAAAGCAGCTCTACACGTGCTCCATGCACCCGCAGATCTTGCAGGATGGCCCCGGCCAGTGCCCCATCTGCGGCATGGATCTCGCTGCGGTGCAGCCGAGCCCCGAACCGCCAAGCACTGCGAATCCCGAGGCTGGCATCCAAATCAGTTCCACCTTCACCCAAAACTTCGCCGTGCGCACGAGCGAGGTGGTGCGCGGCCACCTCGCCGCGGGAGTGCGGACGGTTGGGTACCTCGACCACGACGAAGGCAAAGTGGCCACTGTTCACGTCAAGTTTTCAGGCTGGATCGAGCGAGCCTTCGTCAATACCATCGGGGAGCGGGTCTCCGAGGGCGACCTCTTGTTCGAGATCTACAGCCCCGAGATCGTAGCCGCGCAGCAAGAGTACCGGTCCGCCATGGCGTATGTCGCGAGGCTGCGCGCGGCTGAGGCTGGCGACGAGGCCATCGAGCGGGCCGAGGCGCTGCAGCAGGCGGCCGGAGAGCGCTTGCTGCATTGGGGCCTGACTTCCGAGCAGGTCGCGAGGCTGCGCGCGGGCGGCGAGCCTGTGCGCGCCTTGGAGGTGTATTCCCCGGCTTCCGGATTGCTGGTCGAGAAGGCGGGAAGTTCGCTGGTGGGCATGCAGGTCGCGCCGGGCACTGCCGTGCTCAAGATCGCTGACCATTCCACGCTCTGGGTCAAGGTCGAATTCCACGAACGGTCCGTCAAGGATCTGCGCCCCGGCCTGCGCGCCGAGATCACCCTGGACGCCTATCCGAGGCGGACCTGGAACGGAGAAGTGCTGTTCTTCCAGCCCAGCATGAACCCCCAGACCCAAACTTTGACCGGTCTCGTCAAAGTCCCCAATCCTGACGGACTGCTCCGTCCGAAGATGTACGCCACCGTCAACGTCCGCTTGCCCGGCGTCAGCAACGCGGTCATCGCGCCCGCCCAAGCCGTGCTGCATACCGGCGACAGGTCTGTCGTCATCATTGCCGCGGGCGAAGGTCTATTCGTGCCGCGGGAAGTCGAGACGGGTGTGGAGAGTGACGGACAGGTACAAGTGCTGCGAGGTCTCGCACCGGGTGAGCGCGTGGTGACGTCCTCGCAATTCCTGTTCGATTCGGAGAGCAACCTGCGCACAGCGATCGCGCAGCTGCTGGAGATGGACTCGCAGGGGATGGATCCGCAGGAAATGGACCCGCACGCGCACCACAGGCATTGAGCGCGATCGCGCAGCTAGCATCACGAGGCTTCGGACATGTTTGGTTCCATCATCGACTGGGCTCTGTCGAACAGGCTGCTCGTGCTGGTCGGCACGGCGACGCTCGCGCTGCTGGGCGTCTCCTCGCTCGGCAACATGCCGATGGACGCCCTGCCCGACCTTTCCGATGTCCAAGTAGTGGTCTACACGGAGTTTCCAGGGCAGTCGCCAAGAGTCGTCGAGGACCAGATCACCTACCCCCTCACGACGCAGCTCTTGTCCGTTCCGTTCGCAGAAGTCGTGCGCGGCTATTCGTTCTTCGGCTATTCCCTGGTGTACGTGCTGTTCGCGGACGGCACCGACCTGTACTGGGCGCGCTCGCGCGTGTTCGAAACGCTCGGTCGGGCAAGGGCGGATTTCCCGGCAGGAGTGTCTCCCTCGCTCGGGCCGGACGCCACGGGGGTCGGCTGGGCCTACATGTACGCGCTGAAGTCAGACCGGCACGACCTCAGCGAATTGCGCTCCCTGCAAGATTGGTTTCTCAAATACGAGCTGACCGGCGTGCCCGGGGTCGCAGAGGTTGCCAGCGTGGGCGGATTCGTCCGCCAGTACCAGATCTCCATCGACCCCGTGAAGTTGCGGGGCTACGGCATTTCGATCTCCCGCATCCGAGACGCCATCCAAGGCAGCAACCGCGACGCCGGCGGGCGCCTGCTTGAGATTGCCGAAAAGGAGTTCATGATCCGTGGCGAGGGTTACATCGAGTCGATCGAGGACATCCGCACGATCTCGCTCGGCACCGATCACAACGGCACCCCGCGCCTGCTGCGAGATGTCGCACAGGTCGGGGTCGGCCCCGAAATCCGGCGCGGCCTGGCGGAATGGGACGGCGAAGGCGAGGCCGTCGGGGGCATCGTCGTTGTGCGCCACGGAGCCGACACGAAGGACGTCATCGAGCGCGTGAAGGCGCGGCTCGCGGAGTTGGAGCCGCAGCTCCCGGACGGCGTCGTGCTAGAGACGGCGTACGACCGCACGACACTCATCGACCGCGCCATCGCCAGCTTGCAGTCCAGCCTGGCACAACAGTTCGCGATCGTCGGGCTGGTCTTCCTCTGCTTCCTTTTTCATTTTCGGAGCGCTCTGGTCGCTATTGCCACGATTACGGTCGGCGTGCTGGTCGCCAGCATCGGAGCGGACCTGCTCGGAATCCAACTCAATATCATGTCCCTCGGCGGCGTCGCCGTCGCGGTCGGCACGATGGTGGACGCCGCCATCGTGATGGTGGAGAACGCCCACCAGCACATCGCTCGTTCTGACGGGCGGACTCCGCGTTGGGAACTCGTGCGGGCGTCGTGCAAGGAGGTCGCTCCATCGTTGTTCTTCTCACTGGTCGTGATTACGGTGTCGTTCGTGCCCGTCTTCGCATTGGAAGAGGAGGAAGGCCGGCTGTTCCATCCCCTGGCTTGGACCAAGACACTGGTGATGGCCTCAGCGACGCTGCTGGCTGTAACGCTCGTCCCGGTGCTGGTCGGACTCGCCGTCTCGCGCGGGGCGGTGGCAGGGGAGCGCAACCCGGTCCACCGAGCGCTGATAGCGGCCTACCGGCCCGCCTTGGGCTTGGCCCTGCGATTCCGCGCGCTGCCGATCCTGCTGGCGCTCGGGTTGCTAGTCGTCTCGCTGACCGCGTTTCGAAAACTAGGCAGAGAATTCATGCCGCCCTTGTGGGAAGGGGACCTGCTGTACATGCCGACCACGCTTCCGGGCATCTCGGTCGGCAAGGCACGGGAGCTTCTGCAACAGACCAACAAGATGATCATGACCTTTCCCGAAGTGGAGCACGTGTTTGGCAAGGCCGGACGAGCGGACACCGCAACCGATCCCGCACCGCTGGCGATGATCGAGAGCGTGATCCGGCTGCGCCCCAGAGACGAGTGGCGGCCCGGCATGACCCCCGAACAGCTGGTCGGCGAGCTGCAGCGAACCGTGCAGGTGCCCGGCCTGACGAACGCATGGACTATGCCGATCAAGACCCGCCTGGACATGCTCTCAACCGGGATCAAGACACCACTGGGCATCAAGGTCGCCGGAGAAGACTTGAACGTGCTGGAGGATCTCGGGCAGAGAATTGAGCATGCCGTGCGGCAGGTTCCGGGCACGCAGAGCGTTCTTGCCGAGCGCGTCATGGGAGCCAACTACTTAAATATCGCCATCGACCGTGACGCGATCGCTCGCCACGGCTTGGTCATCGACCAGGTGCAGGAGGCAATCGAGGTATCGCTCGGCGGAGTGCATGTGGGGACGAGTGTCGAAGGGCTGCGGCGGTTCCCGATGCAGCTTCGATACCGGCGCGACCTGCGGGACGACATGCCGGCGCTGCGCGACATCTTGGTCAGCACGCCAATGGGGCACCAGATCCCGCTGCAGCAGTTGGCGAGCCTCGCGTACACCTCCGGACCGCCCAGCATCAAGAGCGAGAATGCCCGCCCGAACGCTTGGGTCTACGTGGATATCGAGAGCGACCTGGATCTCGGCGCCTACTTGCAGGCCGCGCGCCAGGCCGTCGAGCAAAACGTCGAGATCCCGGCCGGCTACTCGCTCACCTGGAGCGGGCAATTCGAGTCGATGCAGCGCGTCGACGAGCGGCTGCGCGTCCTGGTACCGCTCACCTTCTTGATCGTGTTCATGGTGCTGCTGCTCAACAGCCGCTCGTGGCTGACGGCCCTGATCGTGCTGGCGGGCCTTCCCTGTGCCGCTAGCGGGGCGATGGCCTTGCTCGCCTGGCTGGGCTATAACCTCAGCGTCGCGACCTGGGTCGGCAGCATAGCGCTGGCAGGCCTGTACGCGGAAACCGCCATCGTGTTCTGGTTTTATCTGGATAACTCGTGTGCTGAGTACAGAAGACGCGGGAGGCTGACCGACCGCGCGGACCTCATCGAGGCGATCCGGGATGGGGCGACATCGAGGGTGCGCCCGATCGCCATGACGGTCGCCACCGACATCTTGGGGCTTGTTCCGATCATGGTGAGCACGGGAACCGGGGCGGACCTTATGAAGCGCATAGCGACGCCCCTGTTCGGCGGCGTGGCCACGTCGGCATTCTTGGTGCTGATCGTGTTCCCGGTCCTGTACTACTTGCGCGCGGCGCGGTCTTTGCCCGCCGGGGCGCAGCCTGCGCTGCAGGGGGAGGTGGAGAAATGAGACTCGCGGTGCTGCTCGCGCTGACGGCCATGCTCGGAGCGGCCGAGACCTCGCTCGAGGTCAAGTGGAAGAAGGCGTTCAGGGCGGACCAAGCCGGGACCCTGCGCATCACCGCAGACGGCTTGGAGTTTCGGCCGGGCGGGAAGAACGCGCCCGAACGCAGCTGGGCCTACGCCGACATCCAGCACTTCGACCGGATTGACAAGGCGGAGGTCGAGATCCGGAGCTATGAAGACTCCCAGTGGCGCATGGGAAGGGATCGCAGATACCGCTTCGCGGTGCTCGCAGGAGAGTTCGGGGACGACTTGCTCGAGCAAGTCGTCTCGCGCATCGGAAAGCCGGCCACCAATCGCGTCGGGGCGACCGTCCCCGGGGCCGAGTTGGAACTGCCGGCCAAGCACCTCAAGCGCTGGGGCAGCTCGCAAGGGGTTCTGTTCGTCGACGCAGAGCGAATCGTGTATGCGAGCCCGTCGCCGAGGAGGTCGCGAGAGTGGCTTCTTGGCCGGGACGTGGATGCGATCTGGTCCTCCGATCCGTTCCGCTTGGAGGTGCATGCCTTCGATGGCCGGGACGGCTACCTGCGCCAGCCGAGCGTATACCGCTTCGCCCTCAAGCGCCCCTTGGACCGGGAAGCCTACAGGCGGCTGAAGCTGAAGATCTACGAGTTGGGCCGGGAACCATCCGCGGGACATTGAAGCTTCGCGCCCCAAGCGTTCCGCCCGGCCGTGGGCGGGACCGCCGGCTCCGTACAATCAATGCACATGCCGCCATTGCCGATTGTCCAAGCCGGGGAGCTGGCCTACGAAGTACATCACGACTGGGGTGCGCTTCCGGCCAGCATTCGCTACGGCAACTGCCACGGGGTCCAAATCGATTCCCAAGGGCTGGTCTACGTCCACCACACCGTGCACGAAGATTCTCCCAGCGATCACTCGCTGGTGGTGTTCGATCCGCAGGGCGCGTTCGTGCGGTCGTGGGGCGGGGCGTTCGCGGGCGGGGCGCACGGCTTCCGCCTCGCTCGCGAGGGCGCAGACGAGTTTCTCTACTTTTGCGACATCCGGCGCGGCATCGTGCAGAAGACCGATCTGGACGGTAACGTCCTGCTGACCCTAGGCTACCCGTCAGAATCGCCGGCCTATGCCGTCCGCGAGGGCCGGCTCGCCCCGTCTTGGAAGCCCACGAATCTCGCCGTGGCGCAAAACGGCGACATCTATGTCGCGGATGGTTACGGCTCGAGCTACGTGGTTCGCTACGACCGTCACGGCCGCTATCTCCAGACATTTGGCGGCGGGCTCAGCGAGGCCGCCGGCGATCTGAACTGTCCCCACGGAATCGAGGTCGATAGCCGCGGCAGAGCCGAGGAAATCCTCGTGGCGGACCGGTCAAATCATCGGCTGCAGTACTTCGACCTTGACGGCCATCACCTGCGCTTTGCGGGAGGCGTCGATTTACCGTGCCACTTCGACATCGACCCCGACGGCACGCTGCTGGTCCCTGATCTCGCAGCGCGGGTCACTTTGCTCGATTCCGAGAACAAGCTGATCGGCCATCTCGGCACTGGGCCGAGCGATTACCGAGAGCGGCGCTTGCTCGATCGCAGCCACTTCCCTGCGGGCCAGTTCATCTGCCCGCACGGCGCATGCTTCGACTCCGCGGGCAATATCTTCGTGGTGGAGTGGGTCGAGATCGGCCGCGTGACGTTCCTGAAGCGGCTTCGCTAGCCTGCAGGGCACGACATGATCCCAATCTCGACCGTGGAAGCCATTCGCCCCTTGTGCACGCCAGACACGAAGAGACCTAACTCCACGAAATAGCGGGCGCTGCTCCGGCCGGGCCGCGCCCGCACGTTGCTGGCAGGCGCTGCGCCTAGAAAACTTGGAAACTCGTCCCGACCGTGAAGGTGCGGCCTTCCCTGTAACCGAGGAACGTCTCGCCGCCCTGCGTCCAGAACCAGCGGGCGTTGTTCAGGTTCTCGGCCGCGATACGCAGCTTCCATCGATCATCGCCCTTGAGCGTGAACTCGTACACCAAGTCCGCCGTCGCCAGCCCGTTCTGGACCACGTCGGGCAGCCCGAACGCGCCCACATCGGTGATGCGACTCGAGAAGTAGTTCAGGTAGAAGCGCGCCGTGCTGCGCGCTTTGGGCCGCGCCCACTCGGCGATCACGTTCGCCACGTAGCGCGACTGGCCCTGCATCGGGCGCGCCAGCGAAGTTAGCACAACGGTCTCCGAGACGTTGCTGAGGTCGATGTTGGAATCCACCATCGTGAGATTCGATGACACGGCGAATTCCCGCAGCCGCGGCGACACAAAATCCAAGCCGCGCCGGAACTCGAGCTCCACGCCATAGTTGCGCGCCGCTGTCGCGTTCGAGAACGTGCGCAGAAGGGCTACCGCCGCGATCATGGTCTGCTCGATCGGGCTGTCGAAGTTCTTGAAGAAGAAGCTCGCCGCCAGCAGTTGGTTGCCGCCGGGGAAGTACTCCCAGCGGAAGTCGTAGTTGCTGATGTCGGTCTGCACCAGATCCGGATTGCCGATGGTCTGCAAGCCTCCCACCACGTTGAGGAAGCCGAAGCGCGCCAGTTCGCGGAAGTCCGGGCGCGAGACGGTCTGGCTGTAGCCGACGCGCAGGTTCTGCTTCGGCGACAGCGCGTAGATCACGTTGACGGCGGGCAGGTAGTTCAGCGCGTCGAACGGCGCGGGCTCACGGCCGGTGGTTGGCTTGAACTGGTTGAAAGTCGTCACGTCCTGCTGCATGTCTTCCACGCGCAGGCCGCCGATGAGGCGCCACTTGGCCGCGAAGTTCAGTTCGATCATGCCGTAGTAGCCGAACACGTCACGGGTGCCCCGGTAGGCATCGGTGACGCGGGTTGTCTCGCTCAGTTCGAAACCGCGCGGGCGGATGTTCTGGGAGGAGAACAGCTCGTTGGGTGCCAGCGTCAGATCGATCCCGCGCGTTCTGCGCAAGTTGTAGCGGAAGCGCCGCGAATTGAAATTGCGCCCGCGCGATGAGTAGTTCGCGCCGAAGCGCACCGCACCGCTGAAGCCGCCCCGGTAGAACGGCACCAACATGTCAACGCTCGGGTTGAGGATGGTCTCGTTGAGGTCGTTGAACATGCGAAAGGCGCTCTGGCTGTCATCGAAGAAGATGAACGATTCGGTGCGCGGCTGGAAGATCTGCAAACTCTCGCGCAGATCCGGCTCGTCGCGTGTGGCCTTCGAGTACGACATGCCCCACGTCAGGACACTGTTGTTCAGTCCGCTGAACAGGTGCTCGCCGTTCACCTGGGTGTTTTGAACGGTGCGCTCGATAAAGCGCAGGCGCTGGTTGCGGATGTCGGTGTTGAAGTCTTGGTAGTACCCGTCGTAGTAGCGCGCATTGTCGTCGGTGTCGCGCGAGAAGAAATTCTTCAGCGAGAGCTTGTGTGCAGGCGTGAACTGGTAGGACACGTTCAGCACGCCGCCCAAGCGCACGGATTCGGTCGACTCGTCATAGTCGAACGCGCTCTGTAGCACCGGCGGGCCGGCGTTGGTCGGGTCGGCGGCTGCCATGGGGTTCGGGAAGTAGTAGTTGCGCTCTTGGTCGAAGATCGACCGCAGCGAGTTCGAGAAGGTCAGCGCGCCTACGATGCCGAGCTTGCCGAAGGTGTTGCCCGCCACGATGTTCCAGCTCATCGAAGGCCGGCTCAAGTCGCGCGGCGCCCGCTCCCAGTTGTTGGAGAAGGCGCGCCCGAACTCCTGCAGTTCGTCACGGCTGAACGTGAAGCGATCCACGCGCTGGTCCGCCGGGATGGCGCTAGGCAGGGCGCGCGTGCCATCGTCGAAGCCGAAGAAGTCGCGGCCGCCGCCCGGATAGCCGAGGAACGTATGACCCTGCGTCTGGTCGTTATAGCCGATCGAGTAGCTCACGTTGAGCGTCGGCCGAGTCGGGAACTCGGTCGTCTCAACCTGCACCAGGCCGGCGGAGAACTCGCCCGGCAGGTGCGGCGAGTATGTTTTCTGGACCTTGATGTTGTCAATCAGGCTGGCCGGGAACAGATCGAGAGGCACGACCCGGCGCTCGGGCTCCGTGCTGGCCAGCAGCGCGTTGTTCAGCGTCGTACCGCTGTAGCGCGGATCCAGGCCTCGCACAAACACGAAGTCATTCATGGTCGTCACGCCCGTGACCTTCTCGATGGCCTCGGACGCATCGGAGGATGTACCGCCGCGAATCTCCTCGGCACTGATCGTGTCAGACACGGTGGCTGCCAGTCTGCGCTCGACCAACATCGCCTCCTGGGTGGCTACCGACGATGCCACGGTGGCGACCACGTCCACGACGGTCGTCTCGCCCTTGGAGGACATGACCGTGCTGGCGTCGGCGAGCTCTCCCGCGAGCACTTCCAAGCCTTCGACGTTGACCGCTTGGTGATTGGCGGACGTGTAACTGACCGTATAGGTGCCCGCCGGGACATCGTCGATCATGAAGCTGCCCTCGATCGTGGTGGTCGCCGTCACAGTCAATTCGCCTGTCATCTCGACTTCGACTTGCGGGATCGGGTTTCCGGTGCTGGCGTCATAGACGAATCCCAGCACGCTTCCGCCCCTATCCTGCGCATGGAGGGCGGCACCGCTAGCTGCCAGCCCGGCGGCCATGGTCGCCGAAAGGATCTCGCGTAGATGAAAGCGCATTGATTCGTACCTCGATTCCACCGCAAAGGCTTCGGTGCAGCGCGAGCCCGGAAGCATCCCCAAGCAGGACCTCCAGCGCAGCCGGGCTGACTCTCACCGTATTACCGTTGCGTTACCTCTATGCGGCATTGCCGTTAAGGTTTGATGAACCCTCGCTTGGATCACGAACTGTATAGCCAAATCCGCGGACCGAGCGGATGTACTGGGGATTGGAAGGATCGTCCTCGACCTTGCGCCGCAAGCGACGGATATGCACGTCCACGGTGCGGTCCGTGACGTGGCAGGCCAAGCCCCAGATGGCTTGAAGCAGGGCCTCGCGGCTCCACACACGGCCCGGCTGGCGCAGCATCCGCTCCAAGATCTGGAATTCGGTGGCGGTGACCGCGATCGGGCGCCCATTCAGGCGCACCTCCCGCCGGTCTTTGTCCAGTTCAAGATCGCCAACACGGGAGATCGAATCCAAAGCCCGGCTCGAGCGCAGCCGCAGCTTGAGCCGAGCCACCAGTTCGCGCACGGAGAACGGCTTGACGACATAGTCGTCGCCACCGATCTCCAATCCCCGCAACCGGTCCGCCTCCTCGGTGCGGGCGGTTAGGAAGACCACCGGAACGTCCCGCAGCGAGGGATCTCGCCGCAATTCCCTGCAGATGGAGAACCCATCCAAGCCAGGCAGCATCACGTCTAGCACGATGGCGTCGGGCTGGACGCGCTGGCAGAAGTCCGTGGCAGACATGCCATCGTGGATGCAGGCGAATTCGAATCCCTCCTGCTCCAAGGCGTACTGCAGCAGTCCTGCCAGATCTCGATCATCTTCGATGACAGCTATCTTGAGCGGCACTTGGTCCCCTGTCCGCACAATAGCCAGCGCGCCGTTAAAGCTGGGTTTCAAGACCGTTAAAGCTTGGTGAAGGAACCTCGGGCCGGGATGACACGGCCAACGCACCGCGCACGCGGGCGTCCCTAAAATGAGGCTTGCTCGCTTCGGATTTCGATTACGAACTGCCCGGGCGGCTGATCGCGCAGCGGCCGCTCCCCGGACGCAGCGACAGCCGCATGCTCGCTGTCGACCGCCGGACGGGCACGTGGGCCGACACCACGGTCGCTCGTCTGCCCCGGTTTGTCGGGCCGGGCGATTGCTTGGTCGTCAACAACAGCCGCGTGCTGCCCGCGAGGCTGCTCGGCACGCGCCGCAAGGCAACCGCACAGTGCCACGGCGGGGCCGCCGAGATCCTTCTGCTGGAGTCGGATCCGACCAGGCCGGGGCTGTGGCGCGCGCTCGTCAAGCCCGGGCGGAAGCTTCCGCCCGGCACCGAGGTCGAGGTCGGCGGCGTCTCGCTCCGGATCCGGGATCGCTTGCCGGACGGCGTCCGCTTGGTCGAATTTCCGGCCATGGATGTCGCCGCCGTGGAAGTGCTCATGCGCGAACACGGCCACATGCCGCTGCCGCCATACATTCAGCGGGGAGACGAAGGCGACGATCGCGAGCGCTACCAGACCGTGTTCGCCCGAGCGGGCGGATCGGTGGCGGCTCCCACGGCCGGACTGCACTTTGACAGACCCCTGCTGGAGAGCTTGCGAGCGCGGGGCGCGACGCTCGCCGAGATTACGCTGCATGTCGGGCTCGGCACGTTTCGACCCCTGTCGTCGGAACGGATCGAAGACCACACCATGCACGCCGAGTCCTTTGAAATCTCGCCCGGGGCCGCCGCGAGCATTCGGGAGGCGCGACGGATCGTCGCGGTCGGCACGACCGCGGTGCGCGCGCTGGAAACCGCGGCGGACACGGGAGCGGGCGCAATCGCCCCGCAGCGGCGCAAGACCGACCTCTTCATCACGCCGGGCTTCCGCTTCCAAGCGGTCGGCGCCCTGTTGACCAACTTTCACCTGCCCCGCTCGACCCTGCTGATGCTCGTGGCAGCCTTCGCTGGCACGGATCTTACCCGCGCTGCCTACGCCCACGCTGTCCGGCAGGAGTACCGCTTCTATTCCTACGGCGATTGCATGCTGATCACCTAGCGCGCTGCATGCGCTCCGCCAGCCAAGCGCGCAGGGCCGGCACGGCGTCGAACAGGTGGTCAGGCTGACTGGCCGCCAAGCGGTCGCGGGCCGCGCCCTGCGCCCACGCAGCCGCAATGCTGGTAATGCCGACCTCCTTGGCGGCGCGCACGTCCGAGGGCGAGTCCCCCACTGCCGCCACCTCGCCGGGAGCGAGGCCCCAGCCGGCCAGCACGCGCCGCATCTTGGCGGGTTTGACCCCGCCGGCGGCAGAGCCGGCCTCGACCACTGGGAACCGGCTGGCGAGCCCGAACGCTTCCAAGGAGATCCGGGCGCTGCGCGGTCCCTTGCCCGTGACGATCGCCAACTCCACGCCGTCATCGCGCAACATCTGCAGCAAGTCCGGAATGCCGTCAAACGGCTGCGGGCAACGCGCATGGGCCAAGCGGTATTCGGCGAGGTACTCGTCGAGCGCCGCGGCGGGATCGTCCGGGCAGAGCCGCGCTAGGATGCCTTCCTCGCTCGGCCCGAACATGGCATGGATCTCGGCATCCCCGTACTCGCGGCCAAGCCGCCGGGCGAAGACGCGGGCGAAAGCGCGATAGCAGACCGGGAGCGTGTCCCCCAAGGTTCCGTCGAGATCGAAGATGACTCCGCGCAAGATATGCCTCAGCGCGTCAGCGCGTCTTGCTCCCACGGAGGCGTGGCGTGCAGCAGCCGACCCAGGTCAGGTTCGGCCTCTAGGATGCGCTCGCGCATCTCCCAAGCGACCGTTCGGTAGGAAATATGGCCCTTGACGCCTGAACGGACGCGGATGATGTATTCGGCTTCGGCAAAGTCCATCTTGAACAGCGAGCGGCAGCGGGCGGCGAATGGCAGCAGGTAGTGGCTGGCGGGCTCCGACGCCGCGCGAATCGCGGCGCGTGCCGCGGCCGTGGCCGCCAGGGCGCGGTCGAAGATCTCGCCCACCCCGGCCTGGTCCAACAGCTCCGGCCGCTCGCAGCCCAAGCGGTCCGAGAACGACTGGCGGATCTGCTGGCAACGGCGGTGGCGGTGCATGTCGCGGTACGCGCCGATGTCACACACGATGTCGAACACGTAGCGATACCCGCTGCGGAACGGCTGCATGAGCTCGTCGCGCAAGTGGCGGCCTTCCAGCGCCGTGTCCAACACCTCCAGCTTGCGCGCCGTGCTCCAGCCGCCGACCGCGTCCAATATGACGCGGAAGGGGTGCTCGGTCACGGCATACAGCCAGCTTGCAACGGATTCGTCCAGGGCGTTGCTCGGCTGGACGAGGTCCACGGCGCGCGGCGCGGCATAGCTGCCGGGGTCGAAGTTCTGGCTGGCCCAAGCCGCGACCCGCTGCTTGGCGCGCAGCTGTGCGAGGTCCGGGTCGGCGTACTTGGCCAAGGTGGGGGCGAGTGGCTCGCGCGCCTCGTCGGGCACGAGCCCGCAGGCCGGAGGAGCCGCGCAGGCCTCGTGCATCTCTTCGGCCAGCGAACGGACCTCCCCGTACTCGGACACGCCTAGCTTGCGCATCTGCTTCTCAAGCGTGCGAATGCTGGTCACCTGCCCGATGTTCGTGGAAATGCCGGCAACCAGCAGATACCTGGCGACATCAAAGGCGCGCGCCTCGATCGTGCGCCGGTACGCGCCGGCCTTCATGGCGTCGGGCTTCGGATTGGCCTCGCGGAGCGGCTCGATCAGCGCGGCGTGCAACTCCAGATAGGCGCGCAGCTGGGCCGCGGCCGCCCCGGCATAGACGCTTTCCAGCGCGGTGCCGCGCAACTCGTCCGGAACGATCACCCTGCCCTTGGAAAAGTCTTGGTAGCGGCTGGACTTGGCCTGTCCGTCCCACAGCTGCTCGTCTTCGATCTCGATGGCGGCCAGCTCGGAGATCCCCTCGAAACAAAAGATGCAGTGGCCCAGGTCCGCGATCGAGGCGTGGCCGTACTGGAAGTAGAAGCTGTCCAGGAACTTCGCGGCACTGTGGCCCTTGACCCAAGCCAAGCTGTCGGTGATCGAGTCGGGGGAGCGGCTGTACCGAGCGAGCGCGTAGGCGCTCTTTTCCGGCGGCATCGGCGCGACGACCACGACGCGGCGTTGGGCGGACTCGGCGTCGTGCGACATAAGCGTGTGGCGGCCCCCGCGAAGCCTCCGGACGCGAGGAGTTGCGGAAACCTGCGATTGTACAAGCCTCGCGACTCGCTAACCCGGGCGGGCCGCTTGGGCTGGGTTGACACAAGGCCGCAAGAACGGTCAAGATTCTCTTTTCGCCGCCCGCCGCCCGGCGCGCATCGCTTGCGGCGCTTGGCGAGCAAGGAGACCTGCACCATGGAAATGCTGATTGCCGGAGATTGGACCGGCGGGACCGGCTCGATCCCCGTCCTGAATCCTTACGACGGCACTGAGGTCGACACCGTGCCGCGCGCCTCTAGCGCCGACATCGACCGCGCCATCGCGTTTGCGGTCGAGGGTGCCAAGAGGGTCAAGGCGCTGTCGGGCTACGAACGCTCGCAACTGCTGATGAAGGCTGCCGCCCTGATGGAAGAGCGTCTCGAGGATCTGGCACGCACCATCACGCTCGAAGAGGGCAAGATCATCGCCGAGGCCCGCCTCGAAGTGGATCGCGCCAAGGAGACCATCATCGGCTCGGCCGAAGAGGCCAAGCGGCTCGGATCGGAGGTCGTGCCGCTCGACGGGGCGCCGGGCACCGGCAACCGTTTCGGCTTCACGCTCCGCGTGCCTTGCGGCGTGGTGCTGGCCGTGACGCCTTTCAACTTTCCGCTCAACCTCGTCTGCCACAAGATCGGACCCGCCTTCGCTGCCGGCAACAGCGCGATTCTCAAGCCCGCCACCGACACGCCCCTAGTAGCGCTGAAGTTCGCCAAGCTGCTGCTGGACGCGGGCCTGCCTCCGGAGGCCATCCAAGTCGTGACCGGCTCCGGCAGCGAAGTTGGCCGCCAGCTGTGCTCGGATCCCCGCATCCGCAAGATCAGCTTCACGGGCAGCCGCGACGTCGGCGAGGCCATCTGCGGCATGGCCGGGCTCAAGAAGGTCACCATGGAGCTGGGCAGCAACTCTCCCGTCATCGTGCTGCCGGACGCCGATCTCGACAAGGCCGCGAACGCCATCGTGGCCACCGGCTTCGCCAATGCCGGCCAAGTCTGCATCAGCGCCCAGCGCATCCTGGCCCACGAAGAGGTCTATTCGGATCTGCTCGACAGCCTCGGGCCTCGCGTGCGCGGCCTGCAGACGGGCAATCCGCTCGATGAGGACGTCCGCGTCGGCCCGATGGTCCGCGAGAACGACGCGATCCGCGTGCAGGAGTGGATCCGCGACGCGGCCGCAACGGGCGGCCGACTGATGGCTGGCGGCGAGCGCGACAGGGCGATCGTCGAGCCGGCCATCGTCGCCGATGTCAGCCCCGACATGCGCATTTCCTGCGACGAGCTGTTCGGGCCGGCAGTCGGTCTGACGCCCTTCGAATCGGTGGATGCGGCGATAGCAAGCGCCAACGACACCAACTACGGCCTGTCAGCGGCGATCTTCACCGAGAGCCTCGACAATGCGATGCGCTTCGCCAAGGAAGTCGATTCGGGAAACATCCATATCAACTGGGGCACTCAGTGGCGGGCCGACCTGATGCCCTACGGCGGCCTCAAGGAGAGCGGCTTCGGCAAGGAGGGCCCGCGCTACGCGGTCGAAGAGATGACCGAGACCAAGATGGTCGTAATGCACCTGCCCTGATTGCTGCCTCGCCCGAGCCCTCGATCAACCAGGCCCAAGCCCCAGCTGGCGCGGCGGGGCCGACCCGCCAACCCGCGCTAAGATGGTCCCGGCGCCCGGATCGGCCGATCGCGGTCCCGTGAGCCGCCGCGACCGGGCGCATCGCGTTCGCCAAGGCGAGGGAGATTGGTGCGACACCTAGGGCGACCGACTAACGGCGATGCCCACCGATTCCCAACGTCCTACTCCCTCCGCCTAGTCTGCCTGGCGTTTGTCGGGGTGGTCATCTGGCTGGCCTCGGGGCCGGAAGACATCAGCGAGCACGGTGGCGACATCACGCGCTTCCTGCTGGCCTTTTCCGTGATCTTGCTGGCTGCCAAAGTCGGCGGCGAGGTCTTCGAGCGGCTCAACCAGCCCGCTGTCTTGGGCGAATTGGTGTTCGGCATCCTACTAGGCAATCTCGGGCTGCTCGGGCTGGGAGTCGGAGTATTGGCGGACGCTCCGTTCCTTGCCGTGGCGGCGGAGATCGGCGTGATCCTGCTGCTGTTCCAAGTCGGTCTCGAGTGCGACCTAGACGACCTGCTGGCGGTTGGCCCGTCCGCGGTCGCGGTGGCTGTAGTCGGCGTCGCGGTGCCGCTGGTGCTGGGCTTCGCTGTGTCGTACACCTTCATGCCCGAGGATGTCGCGTGGTACGTGCATCTTTTCGTCGGTGCCACTCTGGCGGCGACGAGCGTCGGGATCACAGCACGGGTCTTGAAGGATCTTGGCTTGATGGAAAAGGCGGAATCGAAGCTTGTTCTGGGTGCCGCCGTGGTTGACGACATCCTCGGGCTGGTGATCCTAGCCTTCTTGCTCGCCTTGGTGCATTCGGCGGATCAGGGTGCAAGCGCGAGCTTCAGCCTGATGCCAATCGTATTCATCGGGGTCAAGGCGGTCGGGTTCCTAGCCGGCTCGATCCTGATGAGCCGCACGATCATCATGCCGATCATCACACTGGTGGAGCACTTTAAGTCGAAGTCGGGCGGCATCGTGCTCTCGGTGGCTTACTGCTTTGTGATGTCGGGACTCGCCGAATTGGTTGGTCTAGCCAACATCGTGGGTGCCTTTGCAGCTGGCCTTGTGATTGATCGAGCCATCACCAAACACTTCGGAGGCAAGGCTCCGCTGCGCAGGATCGAGCACGACGTGGCACCGATCGGCGCCATCTTCGTACCCGTGTTCTTCGTCTACATGGGGATGCGAGTGGAGCTTTCGCTGTTCGCGTTCCCAGCCGTGCTGGTCTTCGCTGGCCTGCTCAGCGTAACGGCGGTTGTCAGCAAGCTGGTGTGCTCGCTCTGCGTGCTGGACAAGGGCCTCAACCGACTCGCGGTGGGGGTGAGCATGATACCCCGAGGCGAAGTGGGCCTGATCTTCGCCGGCGTTGGCTCGTCGGCAATGGTCTCAGGCGAGCCGCTGTTTTCGGCCGAGACGTTCTCGGCCATTGTCGCCATGGTGATGGTGACGACATTGCTCGCGCCGCCGCTGATAAAGAAGGCCTTCGGGCGCGGCTCGCACAGCATTTCTCGCCCGCAGGCCGCCCAGACCTGACCCTAGCGAGCGCAGTTACGGCGCATCGCCGGCGCAGCGGAACCCCAGGTTGTTCAGGCCCGAGTCGGGTGCGGTCATCTGTCTGGCCGCGACGCGGTAGCCCTGGCAATAGTTTTCGCTGCAGAGCCAGCTGCCGCCGCGCTGGACCTTCTGGTCACCAGTGCGCGGACCTTTTGGATCATCCACCGGGGAGTAGCGGAAATAGTCCGGCGCGTACCAGTCCTGCACCCATTCCCAGACATTCCCCGTCATGTCGTACAAGCCGTAGCCGTTGGGCGGGAACTTCTTGACCGGGCCGTGGCTGCCGTAACCATCCAAGGTGCGGTCCTGGTTCGGGAAAATGCCCTGCCAAAGGTTGGCGTGATGGACCCCGCCCGGTGTCAGCTCGTTCCCCCAGGCGTACTTGGCACCCTCCAAGCCGCCTCGGGCGGCGAACTCGAACTCCGCCTCCGTCGGCAGCCGGGCACCGCGCCAGCCACAGTACTCGGCGGCATCGGCCCAAGACAGGTGGACCACGGGATAGTCGGGCATCTGCTCATGAGACGATCCGGGACCGTGCGGGTGGCGCCAGTCCGCCCCGTCGCCCTTGGTCCAGCCGTTGCGGCGTGGGTCGAAGACGCCGGACCAGCCCAGCTTCTCGGACTCGGTGACGTAGCCTGTATCGGTCGCAAAGGCGGCGTACTGGTGGTTGGTGACCTCGTGCTCGTCCAAGTAGAACGGGCCCACGCGGACCCGATGTGCCGGCCCTTCAAAGGGCTCGCCATCGTCGGTGCCCATGGTGAATTCTCCCCCGTCCAGCAGCACCATTCCGGCGGTATCGGGCGGCGGTCCCGAGCGACACGCACTGCACCAGAGCACGGCACCGGCAACCGCAAGAAGCACTACACGCAGCATTTGCAGCATTATAAGCTAGCAAAACGAAGTCGAATGGGTCTAGGCTTAGAGATAGGTCTGAGACCGTCCCGAATGCCCGCGTAATGCTAGGCCGCTGCAGAATCCGGTTGCGCATGCCTTGTGCGCTGGCCGCGCTCGTGCTCGCTAGCACGGGGGCGGCAGAAGATCTGAGCTGGCGCCGCTTGGGCGGCTCCGGTGTTGCGGCCGGGCTGGCCGGTCCAGCCGGAGGCCCCGTACAGGACGCTTGGTTCTCGGCCAACGGGCGCACCCTGTACGCCTCGCTGACGGGCGGCGCAGTGTGGTCTAGCGCCGATCTGGGCCTGAGCTGGGAGCGTGCCGCAGACTCCGCAGGGGACTTCCCCGCCGCCTTGGAGCGCGCCCGCCTGGCTGACGGCGCGGCCATCGAAGTGCGCAACCCCTACAGGGCGGGAGTGACCTACGCTCTGGGAGAGCACCTGTACCGCTCCGACGACGGCGGCGCTGAGTGGACCAACCTCACCGCCATCGACGGCGGCTCGCTGATTGGACGCTGGCAATCGGTGCTTGCCATCTCGCCGACAGATGCGGACGTGATCGTAGTCGGCAATTCGATGGGCTTGTGGAAATCCCACGACGCCGGCGAGACATGGAGCAGCCTCAACGGCAGGCTGCCCAATTTCCCGGACGCCCGCTTCCTGAGCACCACTGCGGCCACCGCGCCCTCGCTCGAGGCGCAGCGGCTCGGACGACTGGAATTGATCCGCACGGGCGCGGGCCGCACCTGGCGCGCGAGGCCCGGCGAACAGTTCGGAGCGAACAGCATCCCGCCGTCCGAAAGGACCGATCCGTCCCTGACCGCAAGCTTCCTGCCCGCGGGCTACGCTGTGTCGCACCGCGTGTGGCGCGATGGCAAGCCGATCTCCCCGAGCCTGACCGGTTGCGCTTCCGAGCCGGGCTGCGACGGTCACGCGATTAGCGCTTTCGCCATCGGTGACAAGCTCTGGGCGGGCACTTCAAACGGACATATATGGGTGTCGCCCGACGGCGGCGCGAACTGGGAGCGGGAATGGTCCGACCCATGGCGCACCGCCGTCACGAGCCTGTGGGCGGGCACGGGACCGCGGGCGGCCGCGTTGGCCGTGGCCGGAGACCGGGTGCTGCGCTCGACCAACGGCGGCACATCGTGGTTCGACATCACGTCCGACCTGCCGACTTCGAACTGGTCGGTCGTGCAGGGGCATCCCGAGGCCTCCGCTGTCTATGTGGGCGGACCGCTCGGGATCTACTTCGCCACGATCGACCTGAAGCAGCCCGGGCCCGCCGGCACGTGGTCCGCAATTACGGGAGACTTACCTGGCAGCTCGGTGGATGACCTGGCCTTGGAAGCGAGCCGCGGCCGCCTGTACGCTGCGATACCCGGCTTTGGCGTCTATTGGGCCCGCGCCCCGCAGGTGGATCAGGCGCTACGGGCGCTCAGCTCGGCGGATCTGGCAGGCCGCCCGGCCGCTCCGGGCAGCCTGCTCACCATCATTGGGGCCGAGGCCCTGAGCGCACGGGCCGATGGCAGGCCCGCGCCGATCATCGACGCGACCCAAGGGCGGACCCAGTTGCAGGTGCCGTTCGCCGTGGAGGGCGACTCGTTGCGCCTGCAGCTCGACGCGAGAGGTGCGAGCCATGTGCTCGACCTCCCGCTCGCTCAGGTCTCTCCCGCTGTGTTTGTCGTCGACGGCGAGCCGCTGATCCTAGACGCCGGCACAGGTGCGCTGATCGGCTGGAACCGCCCGGCCAAGGCAGGCGGCAATGTGCTGGTCATGATGGCCGGACTGGGCGCGGTTGATCCGCCGTGGCCTGCCGGCATGCCCTCCCCCAACAGCGCAGCCTCCCGGCCGGTGGCCAACGTGAGGGCCTCGCTAGGAGGCGTGCCAACAGCGGTCGCCTCGATGCAACTCGCTCCCGGCTATATCGGGATGTACCTAGTGGAGTTGGCAATCCCGGCGACTGTCGCGCCCGGCGAGGCGAGGTTGGTCATCGAGGCGGACGGTCGGCCAAGCAACGCTGTCGGCGTGGTCATCGGTCGCTAGCAGCGGCGGTATACTCGCGCGGCACCCGTCGGGTGATGCGGCACAACACCTCGTAGGGCACGCCGCCGATCTGCTCCGCGACGGTTCCGGCGTCAAACGGCGCGGCGCCCAGCAGCACGGCCTCGTCGCCCACCCGCGCCGCCGCCGCGCTCAGATCGATGATGGTCAGGTCCATGCTGATCGCGCCTACGATCGGACAGCGCGAACCGCCCAGCAGGACCTCCCCTCGATTCGACAGGCGCCGGTCCAGCCCGTCCGCAAAGCCAACCGAGAGGATGCCGACGCGCATCGGACGGGGCGTGACGAACGACGCCGCGTAACCCACCGCGGCACCTTGGGGCAGGTCGTGCACGGCGGCGAGCCGCGCCCGCCATTCCAAGGCGGGCAACAATCCGCGCACCTCGACGGCGCCGCGCCCCACCGCCTTCAGCACGTATCCGTACAGCGACAGTCCCGGTCGCGCCATGGTGCAATTCTCCCGGAATCGGGCGTCGGCGGCGCGATGTATGATCGCGGCGCTGGACGACGAATGCACGTAGCGCGGCTCGACACCCGCCTCGCGTAGGGCGGACAACTGCCGCTGGAACAGCTCGGCCTGGCGCTCGGTCTGGTCGGAATCGAGATTCTCGGGGGAAGCGTAATGCGTGCCAACGCCTTGCACTTCCAGCCCTCCGCACTCGCCCAGCTTCCTGAGCAGGGGCGGCGTCCCGGAGCCGTTGCCGGGATGCAAGTCTAGTCCGAGGCGATTCAGGCCCGTGTTGAGCATCAGCTGACACGGCAGCCTGCGCCCCAGTTGGTTGGCAGTTTCGTTCCAGCGTTCCAACTGCTCCTGGGAGATGATCATGGGGTAGACCCCGCGCGACGCCGCTTCGCGCTCCTCGCCCGGCTCGAAGCCGCCCAGCACTCCCAGCGTCCCGCCCAGCCCGGCCGCCCGCAGCCCTATCGCTTCTTCAAGCGTGGCGACCGCGAAGTGACGCGCGCCCGCGCCGGCCAATGCGCGGCTTACAGCGACCGCCCCATGACCGTAAGCATCAGCCTTCACCACGCACATCAGCAGGGTCGGCTTTCCAACGATTCGGTTCAGTTGTTCGTAGTTCTTGCAGATCGCGCAGAGATCGACGATCGTACGGGTCCGCATGGGGCTGAATCTAGCACGAGGCGGGCAGCTTCGCGCGCCAGCGCTACATCCTCGTTGGCACGGGCATGCCCATGACCGACATCAGATCCGCCAATTCCCGCAGCGCCAAGCGCACGATCGCCAGCAGGACCGCCTTGCGCTCCGGATCGCTCTCGTTGAGGATGTGCGTCTGGTGATAGAAGTTGTTGAACGCCTGGGCTGCCTGAAAGGCGTTGCGGGCCAGCTGCGCCGGCTCGCCGGACTCGGCCGCGCGTGCGGCCGTCCAGCGCGACATGGACATTGCCAGCACGAGCTGCCACAGGCTTTCGTCCGCCAAATGTCGCTGCAGCGCCTCGCGCGACGGCAATTCGTTGCCCTCGCTTGCGCTGCTGGCCGCGGCGGCGTGCTTGCGCAGGATATTTCCGGCCCGCACGGCCGCGTACTGCACATACGGCCCGGTCTCGCCCTCAAACGCCAGCGCTTCTTGAAAGTCGAACGCGATCACGGTGTTGCGGGTCACGCGCAGCATGAAGTAGCGCAGCGCCCCGACCGCGATTTGCTCGGCAATCTCGCGGCATCCCGCCTTGGCCAGCTCGGAATGGCGACTGCGCACCTCGTCAAACGCGGTGTCGATCAGCAGGTCCAGCAAGTCGTCCGCCTTCACGCCAAGCCCCTTGCGGCCGGACACCTCGACATACGGCTTGGCCCGGTCCGCCTCGCTGAGCACGATGCCGAGCTCGGCACAACAGCGCGGGGAGAGTGCCACCATTTCGTACGCGAAATGGACGCTGGCCTGCGCCTGCCGCTCGAACCCTAGCGCCTCCAAGGCTGCCCGCACCACATCTTGGAGGTACGACTGCCTCACGTCGATGACGTTGTACACCTCGTCGCCGCCGCCAAACTCCGGCGCGTCGGGCGATCCGCCGTCGGCGGCTGTCACCCAGACGCCTAGCGCCGACGGAATCTGCGCGGGCCGGTACCGGAAATCCTTGCCTGCCAGCAGGCCGAACTTCCACAACTGGTAGGCAATGTCCTTGCCGACGTAGGTGACTGTACCGTCCGAGCGCACGATCACCTTGTCCGCGTCGGGCGCCGCCTCGCCCGCCGCGTCGGGCTTGGCCTGCCCAGCGCCGGGCCGAAGGAACGCTGCGGCGGGCATCACCCAGCAGCCAGCGTTCTTGCCCGAGCTTTCCAAGTGAATCGCGCTCCGCCGCTTGAGCAATTCGAACGCCGCTGACCAAAAGCGCAGCTTGAGGATCTCGCTCTCGCGGGGCAGGACGTCGTAGGCGACGCCGATGCGCCGCATCGTGGCCAAGTGGCAGGCCACGATAGCATCGGCGACCACCGCTCCCAGTTCTGCGATCTCGCCCTCGCCGGATTCCAAGGCGCGCAGCGTGTCGGCGCGCCAAGCGATCGCCTGTGGATCCCCGGCCGCGAACAGTTGTGAGATCTCGGCGTACAAGTCCCAGCAGAAATAGTCGAAGCGGACGCCGGGATCGGCCGCCAGAGCTCGCACGGAGCCAGCGTCTAGGTTGCGCAAGAAGTGAAAGGCGGCCACCACGTCAGCCACTTGCACGCCGGTGTTGTCGATGTAGTTTTGTACCTCGACGTTTCGGCCCAACGAGCGCAGCAAGCGCACCAGCGTGTCGCCGAGCACGGCGTTGCGGAGATGGCCAATGTGCGCCGCCTTGTTGGGATTGATGTTCGTGTGCTCGACGATCACCTTCGCCGGTGCGGCAGACACGGCCTCGCGGCCAGATAACGCGGCGGCCGCATAGGCCGCGCGGTCGAACCGGGCGTTGACATAGCCGGCGCCGGCCG
>Ga0209021_1001127_pt1 | contig 28514 bp, 28 predicted proteins | sample PinacodermFT_FD_187299 | JGI IMG/M metagenome (GOLD analysis project Ga0209021, IMG submission 187299) | Host-associated microbial community of the marine sponge Aplysina aerophoba from Gulf of Piran - sponge pinacoderm, lysed by freeze-thaw... | ecosystem: Host-associated > Porifera > Sponge >... | reverse complement strand
ATCCTGCAGCACGTCCTGGTGGACCTGGAAAACGTGCTCGAGCTTGCCCACATCCTTCAACAGCAAGCAACCCGCTTCGTAGGGCTGGAAGAACCACTTGTGCGCGTCCAGGTTCACCGAATCCGCGCGCTCAATGCCGCGGAGCAGCGCTTTTCCCTTCTTCGATACCACGGCGAAACCACCGTAGGCGGCATCGGCGTGCATCCAGAGCCCTTCCGCCTGACAGAAATCCGCCACGGCTTCGAGCGGGTCTATGGCCCCGGTACTGGGCGCGCCCGCGTTTGCGCAGATGATGATGGGCTCCAGCCCCGCGGCCCGGTCTTCTGCCACTGCGCGTACGAGCGCGTCCATATCAAGACGGAAGTGATGGTCGGTGGGAATAAGTCTTATGTACTCGGTCCTGATCCCGATGATCCTGGCGGCGCGTACCTGCGCCTTGTGGCTCTGGTTGCTCATGTAAACGGTACCGCGCTCCGGGTTTCCTGCCGCTTCACGGGCCGCTACGAAGGCATCGAGAATCGCGGCGGAACCCCCGCTCGTCAACAGTCCGCCCGCGCCGTCCGGATAGCCGATCCAGCGCCGGATCCAGTCGATCACCACCAGTTCGACCTCGCTCGGACCGCTCGCGCAAAGCCAGTTGCAGGTGTTGAAGTTGTACCCCGCGGCCATGAAGTCCGCCAGGATTCCGGGCCAGGTGGGCGAAGACGGAATGAAGGCAAATGACCGTGGATGATCGAGTCGCGCGGCATTTGGCAGTATGTCCCGCGTGGCCTGATCGATGACTTCATCCGCCGGGCGGCCTTCCTCGGGCGGATCCTCCTTGAGTTTGACCTCGAGCGGCTGCTGGAAGTCCCCGTCCCATGCGAGGTCTTCCGGCAGGTTTTCCATGCGTTTCACCAGGATTTCAGCGGCCTTCTTCGCAAGATCGAGCATGTCCTCAGGCGCCATCTGTAGCGTGCCGGGTTTCTGTTGTCCAGCATCCTGGTTATCGCCCGTTCCTTCTAATCGGCCACCGTTCATGTCATTGCCCATTTTTCAGAACTATTCAAGATTATGGTTTCCTTCATTTACGAATAGATTGCGATTTCAGGCTATCGCTGAAGATTCGTCTGCGCTTGTACGGATAAATCCCACTGCGCCCCCTGTCCGCGCCGTCCTTTACACCGGACCGCACCCGGTAAAGTGACGGTATTCCCATCGCAACGGGCTACAGATCTTCCGGGTCCAGTACCTCCGGCGTCGCCAGGCCCCGGTCGGCCAGCTGCGACTCGATGGAGGAACGGTCTCCCACGAGCAGGTAGCCCGCGCGCCGCACGTCGAGGTATTTTCCGGCGGTGGACCGCACCTCCTCCAGCGTGACGGACTGCAGGTCCTCCACCGCGTCCCGCAGGTCCGTCATGGGCCGTCCCGAGCTCCACAACCCGCCGATGCTGCCCGCGATGCGCCTCAGGGATTCGAACCGTTGCGCGTAACCGCGGATACGAGCGGTGCGCGCCTCCTCGAGTTCTTCCCAACTCACCGGCCTTCGGCCGCCCAACCCCTCCATTTCAGCCATCAGTTCCTGCACGACCTCGCCGGTCTTGTCCGCCTGGATCGACGTCTGCGCCTTCCAGTACCCGGAGACGCCCAGGAGACCCAGCGAGGTGGATACGCCGTACGTATACCCCTTTTCTTCCCTCAGGTTCAGGTTCAGGCGGGACTGGAATCCACCGCCCCAGATCGCGTCTACGAGCCGCAGGGCGTGGTAGTCGGGCGTATCTCGGCTCGGTGCGTCGATGAACTGGCAGACCACCGTCTGCGGGGCGCCGGGCCGGTCCACCAGGCTGATCCGGTTCGTCTTCCGGCCGGGGGAAGGATCCGGGACGGACTTTGCCGGACGGACGTCGCCTTTCCACGAACCGAAACGCTGATCCGCCAGCTTTATTGCCTGGTCACGGGTGATGTCGCCCACGAACACCAGGGCGGACTGGTCCGGCCGCCAGTTTTCCTCGTAGGACCTGGCGATATCGTACCTGGACATTTCGGCTACGGAGGACGCATAGCCCTGCACGGGCCGGCCATAGGGATGATCGTCGCCGAATACGAGTCCGGGACACAGCCGCTGTGCGAGGTACTGGGGATGGGAGGCCTGCTGCGCGAGGTGATCCAGATGGCGGTGCCGTTCCCGTTCCAGTTCCTCTTCGGGGAACAGGGGATTGCGCGCGACGTCTGAGAAAAGGGCCATGGCCGACGGCAGCTTGTCGGTCAGCACGTCCAGCCCGAGCCGGGCCGATTCGAGGTACATGGTCTTCCCGATGACCGTGCCCAGCCGGCTCAGGGCCTCGTCGAGGTCCAGCGCGCCGTGGCTTCGCGTCCCCTTGTCCATGATCTGCAGCATGAGCTGGGAGGTCCCGCTCCGGTCGGGGGGATCGTGCACGCCGCCGGTCTTCACGTTCAGAGAGACGGCTACCTTGGGCAGGTCGTGCTGTTCGACGACCAACACTGCAAGGCCGTTGTCCAGCCGGTCCTCGTGCACCTCCGGCGTCTGAAAGGGCGTGTCCGACCCGAGCGCCGGAACCATCGACCGGTCGAGGGCGCCGCCGCCGGCCGTCCTTGCCGGATCCGGGTCGGCCTGCCGCGGTAGCGTATCGGGATGGTACCTGAGTGTGAGGCCGTGACGGGACACGAGCCATCGTTCGACCGCTTCGGCGATCTTCGACCCGGTCAGGTTCCGGAACCGTTCGTGTTCGACCTGGAAGTAGCTCGGATCATTTTTGTAGGTATTCGATTCGTTCAGCCGGTCCGCCTTGCCGCCGAAACCGCCGATGCGTTCCAGGCTGGAGACATACTGGTATTCCCACACGGTGCGCGCGCGCTCCACCTCGTCCCGGGAAGGACCGCCGGCCGCCAGTTTCTCGATCTGCCCGGCAACCAGGCCTTCAACCTCCAGGACGTCGCGGTCCGGGCGGACGGTCGCTATGACGCCGAACAGGCCGGAAATCTCCCTGGCGTAGTTGAATACGCTGACCTCCGTGCACAGTCTCCGGTCGTAGACCAGCAGTTTCTCCAGGCGGGAGGACAGGCCGTCTCCCAGCACGGCCGCGGCCGCGTCGAGTGCCGTTTCGTCCGGATCGAACCGTTCAGGCGCCGGCCAGATCATGTGGACGCGGGCCTGGGGCACACGGTCCGTGACCTCCACGATTTTCCCTTCGGGCAGGGAAGGCACCCAGCGGCGCCGGCGCTCCAGGAGCGGACCCGGTTCGAGCCCGCCGTAGAAGTGTTTCACGCGGTCCCTGGCTAAGGCTTCATCGAAATCGCCGGCGATGACCAGCGAGAGGTTGTTCGGCGTGTAGTAAGTGCGGAAGAACTCGGCCACCTCGTCCACCGTGGCCGCTTCCAGGTCCTCGTGCCTGCCGATGACGGGCCACGAATAGGGATGGCCGGCGGGGTATAGGTGCTCGTTTACCAGTTCGTACCAGCGGCCGTAGGGCTGGTTCTCCGTGGTCTGCCGGCGCTCGTTGCGGACGACCTCGCGCTGGTTCTCGAAGTTCTCCCGCGTGAGCGCGTCCGCCAGCGTGGCGATGCGGTCCGATTCCAGCCAGAGCACGTATTCGAGATTGCCCGAGGGCACGGTGGCGAAGTAGTTGGTCCGGTCGTTGCTCGTGGTACCGTTGACGCCGCCCTCCCGCAGGTTGCCCCCCGCCTGTTCTATGTATTTGAAATACCCCTCCGGCGCGTGCTCCGACCCTTCGAACATCAGGTGCTCGAAGAGGTGGGCAAACCCGGTCCGGCCGGGCCGCTCCACCTTGGAGCCCACGTGGAACCAGTGGTTGACGTGCACCACGGGGAGCTTGCGGTCCACGTGCAGGATGACCTGCAAACCATTCGGCAGGGTGTATTTCTCGAAGGATACGCGCGGCAGGTCTCTCTGGGCCATGGGTCATCCCGGTTTAGAAGATGGAGGAGCAGATTGAGAAATACCAGGGTGCGATACCGCGACGGCCTTTCACGGATCGACGAGTGGCACGGACCCGGCGCTAACGATTCCCGATGGCGCCACAGATCTTTCCGTGAACTACGTGACAACTCGGCTCGAAGCGCGAGGTCACACCGGCTCGACCCGGCCCGATTTCGCCGAACGGTAAGCTGCGTCGAGCATCATGACGGAACGCATGGCCGCGTAACCGGGCGTGTAGTTCTCCACGGCGCGTCCCAGCAGCAGGTCCGCGAAGTTCTCCGGCGGCCCCTCGCAGCTGTAGGCGCCGGCATCGGGGGCCACGTCGTGTACATGGTCCTGTCCGTCGTGCCGGTGGATCGCGAGTCGGGCGCGCTCGACGTCGAGGAGCAACATGCCCTCCGAGCCGAAGATCCGGATGTCGAGCTGGAACATCTGTCCCTCCGGAATGTCTCCCGACCCCGAAAGCGCGCCGATCACGCCGTCCTCGAAGCGGACCGTCATGGCGTCGTACATCTCCACCCTGGATTCCGCATCGGCCATCATGGCGAAGACCTCGCGGGGCACAAGGCCCGTGAGCCAGGACATGAGGCCCAGGCTGTGGGACATCTGCGCGTGACCGTAGCCGCCTTCGGCCACCACGGGATCGGCCCACGTGGCCGGGTCGGGGGCGAAGAGTCCACCGCCGTTGGCTTCGTGGTCGAAATCCAGGCCCTGGAGCAGGCCCCGGATGGGCGAGGCCATGTGGCAGAGCACGGACTCGATCTTCCCAACGGCCCCGGCGTCGAGACGCCGCCTGGCCTCCTGGATGTACGGCTTGTGGTGCCATCCGTATGGAACGAGCAGGTGAAGCCCCTTCGCATCCGCCTGCCGGACCAGTTCCCTTGCATGGGCGCTCTTCGTGCACATGGGTTTTTCTACCATGACGTGCAGACCGCGTTCCAGCGCCGCGCTGGCGTGCTCGAAGTGCAGCGTATGGGGACTGGAAACCACCACGCCGTCCAGCTCGACTTCGTCCAGCATCCGGCGGTAGTCTTCCGTGCCGTAGGGCACGCCGAAAGCATCCTGGACCTGGCGCAGTTCGTCCATTCCGAGCCGGCAGACGGCCGCCAGTTCCACGTCACCCGCCTCGTCGGCCCGTTTCCTGAGCACAGGCAGGTGATTGGCCGTCGCCCACCACCCGGTGCCTATGAATCCTATACGTGCCTTCTCCATGACCAATTCCTTGTGGTTTTCAGGTCGTGGCGCTTATGACCGCGTGCCGCGAAAAACGCCGCCCGTCGTGGCGTCCACGATCCAGACTTCGTTCTGCCATAGCGTGAACCCGTGCGGTTCCGGGCCCTCCACGTCAAGCCGGTCCAGCTGTTCGCCCGTATTGGGGTCGTACAGGAATATCGCCCGGTGATTGGTCTCCACGCACCAGAGCCGGCCGTTTTCCCAGGCAATGCCGTGGGGCCGGTCCCCGGGCGCGGGGAAAGACTGCAGCACGGTCCACTTGTCGGGATCCATGCGGTATATCGTGGCGTCGGGAGGCGACGACATCCACAGTTCACCGTCCCGCCATTCCAGGCCGTGGGCGCCGGTCTCCTTCGCTCCCGGCGTGGGATGGCGTTCCAGCGTCCTGCCGGAACCGGGATCGACCTTCAGCGTCTCGCAGCTGTAGGTGGACGACACCCAGAGGTGGGTGCCGCTGTGGGTTATCCCGCTGCCCCGGTCGGAGTCGGAGTCGAAGATCCTGTGCGTCCCGCCGTCCCGGTAATCGTGACAACTGATCCGGTTGTCGCCCTGGTCCAGAATCCAGAGGCCTTCGGTCGTGGCCTGCAACCCGTTGGGATGGGGGCCGGGCGCGTCGAAGACATGGCTGAGCTTGAGTTTCATACAACAGCCTTTCCGCTATCTAGCAAAGGGGGTCGGATACCCATCCAAAATGCAACCGGTCCACGTGCCCTGTCAAGATACAAAGGAGGGGATTTTAAAGGGAATCCGCGCAGGGCCATCAGGGGCCGGGATCTTGACCTGAACCGAAGGCGGGGACTGGATTTGGGGCCGGGGCGGGGACCGGATGCGGGACCGGGGCGGGACCGGGATCAGGACTGGGATCAAAGGCGGGATCGGGACCGAGCGGAGATCGGAGCGGAGATCGGAGCGGGACCGGATGCGGGAACCGGGGTCTGGTCGAAATGTATTGACGTTGGATTGAAATATCTATATTTTTAGAAATATGGAAATAATCAACACGATACTTGCCGTCACGGACCTCGAAGCCGAACAGAAACACGCGTCGGCCTTCAAGGCACTGAGCCACAAGACTCGCCTGGCCATCTTCTACCACCTCGTCAGGAAAGGTGAAGCGGGGGATACCGTCGGAAACTTGCAGGAAGCGATCGACGTGCCGTGGGCGACCCTGTCCCACCATCTGGACGTCTTGCGCCGCGCCGATCTGCTGGCGTCACGGCGGGAAGAGCGGTACATCTACTACCGTGTGCGGCCCGAACGGGTAAGCGACCTGGTCCGCCTGCTTACCGCCTGTTGTTGAGAAACGGACCCATGCGGACGCGACCGGAGCTATCGTAAGCGCGCGGCCGCCGGCACCCAGCCTGTTTAAGGAGAAATCCATGTCAGACTACCCCAAGATCCACCTTTCGTTTCCCGTCCGCGACCTGGAACGGAGCGTCGCGTTCTACGAGAAGTTCTTCGGCGAGGAACCCGTGAAGACCAGGCCGAGGTACGTCAAGTTCCTGCCTTCCATCGCCCCTTTGAACCTGGCCCTGTATTCGGATGGGACCGCCGCGGGCGACGCGGCGAACCATTTCGGCATCGAGGTCCGGGATCACGAAACGGTCCTGCGGCATCTGCAGCGGATCAGGGGCTCGGGACTGGAGACCAGGGAAGAGATGGACGTCGACTGTTGTCACGCCAACCAGGACAAGTTCTGGGTGCAGGATCCGGACGGCCGGGAATGGGAGATCTACGTGCTGAACAGGGACCTGGATGAACCGGGCGGAAGGGAAGAAGAAGCGTGCTGCGCGGACCTTGAATCCGGCGACCCTTCCGAGCAGGCGCGTTCGTCCGAACACACACATCCGTCCGAGCAGGCGCGTTCGTCCGTCACGACGACGTGCTGCGGCGGGTAATCGCGATCCGGCCGGGTTTGCGATAAAGCCGGAGGAAGCATTTGAAACAGGAGCAACCATGAAACCAGACACCCTGCTGGTCCACGCGGGAGGCGGCCTGGAACCCGACTCGGGCGCCGTCGCGCCTTCCATACACCTCTCGACCACCTTCGAACACACGCCGGAGGGCGAAGCGACGCACGACCATGTCTATATCCGGATGGGCAACCCGACCCAGGACCGGCTGGAGGAGGCTTTGGCGGTCATCGAGGATGGCGGGAAATCGCTGGTCTACGCATCGGGCATGGCGGCGGTAACGGGCTGCATGCAGATACTCCCTCCGGGCGCCCACCTCCTGATGCACAAAGACGTGTACAGCGTTACCCGCGCGATCGGGAAGGAACTCCTGCCGAACTGGAACATCGAGGTAAGCGAAGTGGACATGACCGACCTCGACGCGGTCCGGCGCGCCACGCGGTCCGATACGGAGATGCTCTGGGCGGAGACCCCTTCGAATCCGGCCATGGACGTCATCGACATCGGCGCGGTGGCCGATATCGCACACGGCGCCGGCGCCCTGCTTGCTGTGGACAACACCTTCGCCACGCCGGTGGTGCAGCGGCCCCTTCAGCACGGCGCCGATATCGCCATGCATTCCATGACCAAGTACCTGGGCGGGCATAGCGACGTGCAGGGCGGCGCCCTCGTGTTTCGGGAAGACGGAGACCGGGTCGAACAGGCGCGGCGCGTGCGGACGATCACAGGCGGAGTGCTCTCGCCATTCAACGCATGGCTGGTCCTGCGCGGACTGCGCTCCCTCGGTTGCCGCATGGCGCGCCACGTCGCCAACGCGGAGGCCATTGCCGCGGCGCTGGCCGGCCATCCGGGGATCGAGGGCGTCGACTATCCCGGCCTGCCCGAACATCCGGGACACGCCGTCGCGTCGCGTCAGATGGATGGGTACGGCGGCATGCTTTCCCTGCGGATAAAGGGCACGCGGGAAGACGCGCTACGGGTCGTAAGCCGGGTCAGGCTGATGCGAAACGCCACGAGCCTGGGCGGAGTCGAAAGCCTGATCGAACACCGGCAGTCCATCGAGGGACCCGGATCGGTTACGGCGCCCAACCTCCTCCGGCTGTCCACCGGACTGGAAGCGGCCGAGGATCTGATCGACGACCTGGTACAGGCGCTGGAATGAGGTGGCGGTTCGCTGAACCAACGGAACGGCGGGGCTATTCGTCAGGCTGGCAGCTTCCGCACGGGGCGTATTCCTCCACCGCCTTGTCGATGGCGATGGCCTTGGTATTGCCGTTCAGGAATCGGCAGTCGGACCGGTGGTACTTCGATCCACCATCGGTGACGTAGACGATGGGTACATCGATATCCCGCTCGGACTTCGAGGGCCAGAACCTGTTATTGACGGTCAGTTCGATACCCTTGTCGAGCAGTTCTTCCACCATCGCCCGGATCAGTCTGCGTTTCCGCCAGGTGAGGGCGGTGAGTGCCGCCGTGGTGGCCACGGCAATGATCAGTCTAAGCATGATTTCCCTTTATCCTTATTCCTGATATGTCGTTTGACTTCGAGAACGGACCAATCGACGAAATGCATCGCCCGCGAGCCGGAATAACCAACGAAGAGCGCCCGGTTCGCCGGGTTGCGGATAACAATTCCAATATAACGAACACGACCCTCGTAGACAAGCGGGGAATATACCGGGCAGGCGCGATTCCGTCGTCTCCGGAGCCTTGACAGGGCGTCGTCCGCTCCATATTATAAGTCGTTCTGATTTACCCGTTTATGTACGTTGTTCTTCAGATTTCAACTTAAGCCGGATACTAAGACACATTGGAGCGATCATGTCTAAGATCAGATTGGGACTAGTGGGCTGCGGCGGCATGGGCCACCGGCACCTCTACGGCCTGGCGGAACTGCACCGCACCGGGCTCTGCCGTTTCGAACCCGTAGTCGCCTGCGACCCCAAAAAGGAGAACGCCGAATCCCTCTCGGGTCACGTTGAGGACCTCTTTGGCATACGTCCCGCCGTCGTCGGCAGTCTCGACGAGGTGGACGCCGGTGACCTGCAGGCCGTCGACATCTGCACCGACCCGCGCCACCATCACACGGTGTGCGCCGATGCGGCGTCGCGGGGATGGGACGTGATGAGCGAAAAACCCATGGGGCTCACGGTGCGCGCCTGCCGGCTCATGCGCGAAGCCACGGACGGGGCCGGCCGCATCCTATCAGTGGCCGAGAACTACCGGCGCGATCCCGTCAACCGACTGGGCAAGGCGCTGCTGGACGCGGGCGTGATCGGTACCCCACGCTACATGGTGCACAACACCGCGGGCGGCGAGAACAAGATGATGATCACCGTTTGGCGGCACCTGAAGAACGTGAGCGGCCTGCTCCTCGACGTGGGCGTCCACTTCGCCGACATCCTGGAGTATTTCATGGGGCCGGTGTCGGATATCTACGCCCAGACGCGGCTGCACGAAAAGATCCGGTACAACCACATGGCAGGCAAGGACCCCGCGAAAGAGACCGGCAATTCGCCGGCCGGCGTGTACGAGCACTGGCAGGCCGAGATGCCGGCGGAATTCGAGGTGACGGCCGAGGACGCGGCCTATGCGACCCTGACCTTCCAGAGCGGCGCCGTCTGCCAGTACCTGGAAGAGCACGCGACCTTCGGCAAGGGATTCTGGCACCGGGGGATTTACGGTTCATCCGGTTCCATGGAACTGCCGGGAGACCGTTCAGGCCAGCCGCTGACCATCGTCCGCGACGGCGAGACCCTGCAGGGTGAAGGCCTGCTCGAACTCGTGCCGGACTTCTGCCTGGACGAGGCGACGGCCGCCCTCTTCGGGGGAAACCGGCTCTGGAACTACGATTTTCCCTTCCCCGAGACGGACCGCAAGATCATCGCCATCGAGTACGCCGACTTCGCGCAAGCCATCGACGAAGGCCGCCAGCCCGAGGTCGACGGCTACATGGGCATGCGCTCGGTCGCCGTCTCCTACGGCATCATGGAATCGGGCCAGGCGGGCAGGGCGGTCACCGTGGACGAGATCATGGCGGACGACACCAATGGCTACCAGCAGGAAATCAACGACAGCCTGGGTATCTGATATTGGCGTTGAGACTAGGTTGAGGCGCGGAAGGGCTGGTTGAGGCGCGGAAGGGTGGTTGAGGCGCGGCAGGGCCAGCTTAGGCGCGGAAGGGCCAGCTTAGGTGCGGTTGAGGCGCGGCAGGACCGGCATTCCAAACAGTCTCCGGGACGAACGATCATGAAACTAGGCTATTCCACGTGGGGCATGCCCACAGTCGAAATGGACGTAGCAGTCCCCCATCTGGCGGGGCTGGGATACGACGGCATCGAAATCACTGTCATCCCGGGATATTCCACGGAACTGGGGACGCTGGACGCCGAAGAACGGCGGCGGATCCGGGGCCTGTTCGAGCGGCACGGCGTGGAGATGCCCGCCATCGCCGGGCACACCAGCCTCCTCGATCCTAACGTGCGCCAACACGCTGCCAACATGAAGCGGCTCAAGGATACCGTGGTACTCGCCGCGGACCTGACCATGAACCATCTGGTGCCCTGCCTGGATACCACGCCCGGCGGCATTCCGGTGGACTGGCTGGACGTCCGGGACCGCCTGCTGAACGAGGTGGGAGATCTCGTGGACTTCGGCGGGCGCCACGGCGTGGTCATCGCCATGGAACCCCACATCGGCTGCTGCCTGTGCGACGTGGAGCGGACCCTCTGGCTGCTCGATCAGATCGATTCCGAATACCTGAAACTCAACTACGACATCAGCCATTTCGACGTGGCCGGCGTACCCACCGCGGAAAGCGTGGCGGCCCTGGCGCCCCACACCATACACACCCATGTAAAGGATCAGCGAGGCCGGGCGCCGGACTTCGAGTTCCTGATCCCCGGCGAGGGCGATTTCGACTACGTGGAATACCTGGACGCCATGAACGCGGCGGGATACGACGATTACATCACCGTGGAAGTCAGCATGATGGTGCAGCAGCGGGAGGATTACGATCCCCTCGACGCCGCCGCGCTGGCCTGCCGCACCCTGGAGGCGGCCTTCGAGGCGTCGCAGGCGAACCGGACATAGCCGGGACTAGTGATATCCTGGACACGCGGTAGCCTGGACGCGCGAAATTTGAAGTTGTTTGAAGTCAATCGTGGCATGTAGGGGTATGTATAGGTATAATACATGATCATTGCGCGTAATGATCGTGACGTCCATCATCCTTCGAGGAGGCATCAAAGCATGTACGATCCTGTACTCGTTGAACCCATGCGCCGGGAACTGACGGACCTGGGCGTGGAAGAGTTGAAGACCGCCGGCGAAGTGGACGACCTGTTGGAGGTGCATGAGGGTACCGCGCTGGTCGTGGTCAATTCCGTCTGCGGGTGCGCGGCGGCAAATGCCCGGCCGGGCGTCGCCATGGCCCTGCAGAACCGGAAGAAGCCGGACCGGATCACCACGGTGTTCGCGGGCATGGACCTGGAGGCCACAAGCAAGGCGCGGGATTACTTCAAGGGTTATTTCCCGTCATCGCCGCAGATCGCGCTGATGAAGGACGGCAAGGTGGCGTTCATGCTCGAACGCCATGACATCGAGGGCCGGACGGCGCTCGACGTCGCGCAGCGCCTGATGATGGCTTTCAACGAACACTGCTGAGCGCCGGGAAGGAACTATTCCTTCTCGTATTCCGCCGTGCAGACCGTGTGGATGCCGCCCCGAATCCGGTAGTTGGTGCTTACCGTCATGCGGACAGGAAGCACCGCGGCGACGAGGTCGTCGAGGATTCGGCGCGTGACGTGCTCCTGCACCATCCCGACGGTCCGGTAGGAGAGCAGGTAGTACTTGTATGACCGCAATTCGAGGACCTTCTCGTCCGGCACGTAGGAAACGATAATCTCGCCGAAGTCGGGAAGCCCCGTCCAGGGGCAGACCGCCGTAAACTCGTCCGTATCGATATCCACGTCGAGGGGATCGCCCTTTGATTCGTAGGGGAAGGTCTCCAGGACCTTGGGGTTGATGGCCTCGGGGCCGTCGAAGTCGTACTGCTTCTGTCGGGGTTCGATGTTCATTTAATCCCTCACACCCTTCCCGTGATATCCGGCGCGTCCGGATCGATACTGCCGCCCTCCGGGTGGGAGGAAAACGGCCTGTAGGGCATTTCCGTGTAAGAAATATACGCGACGTCCAGCCAGGGCGTTTCAATCCGCCTGTGGCCTTCGTACCGGCTGTTCATCACGGCATCGATGACGCCGGTTACCAACAGGGTCCGCTCGGGCGGGTAAGGCGGGATGCCTGACAGGAAGAACTGCTGAATGTTGTGGCATAGATATCCGAAGTGGGCGTGATTCCCCTCCCGGACCAGGTTGAAACAGGCAGCCTGCACCTGTCCGCCGGTTCGGGCGGCATAGGCCCAGGTTTCAATATAGCCCCCGAGCATGAGGGTCGTCGTGCGAAGTCCGTCGTTTCGTTCCACCAGGAAGGCCGCCGGTTCCTTGGCGTGCGCTCTCGGCGAACCCTCGGGCTTGCCCGGTATGGCGTCCAGGGCCGCTTCCATCAGGTCGCGCGACCACTGCCCCTCGTCGCAGGCCCGCCACATCTCGTCGCCTTCCAGGCACTGCACCGAAGCCACGCCCGTCTCACCCCCGCGGCGCCGTTCGACCATGCACTGCAGCGCCTCCAGGGTGTGATAACCGTATGATTCGATCCCGCCGAACCCCACGGTGAGCGCTTCCTCGACATCGGTCTCCAGGTCGTGCTCAAGCCAGGGGTTCCGCCAGGCCAGCGGGAGGGAGGAACCGGCCATCAGGGGGATGTTCAACTCCTCCGCCCGGTTCCACATCCACTGTGCGTCCCCATAGTCGTATGCCAGGTGCTTGTCGCTGAATACGGGCACGGAGCGGCCGCTCTCGGCGAAAACGCCGGCGATCTGCTCGAAGAAGAACCGCCTCGGATACATGTGGCGGTCCCGTTCGTTCCACGGGTAATCGCCGTGTTCCCCGATGAGCAGCACCGCGTCCACCCCGAGACTGTCCCCGCCGGCGTGCAGCGCCCTTCGGATGCTCGGGTAGACGGGCACGCCGGATTTCTCGGCCAGCTTCAGGCCGATGTCGTTCTCGAGGACATGGTCGATATAGAGGGATACGACGTCCACTTCGGGAGCGAAGTACCCCTCGTCAACCGACCAGCCCTTCAGGAACTTGGATACGATGACGTCCGCGTGGGCGCCGGGGTGATAGATGGTGCAGATGGCGGCGACGCGAAGGCGTTTCGACATGGATGCTCCGTCAGCTCGCGGGGACCGGCTCATCCACCGGCGCCTCGACGGATGTCTCCGCGGGCGTTTCGACGGGCGCTCCGGTCTTCTCACCGTATTCCTCGATGAACTCCTCCACCAGGCGATGGCACACGTCGTCGGCGTACTGCTCGGGCGGGGACTTCATGAAGTAGGACGAGGGACCGAGTTGGGGTCCGCTGAGGCCGTTGTCCAGGGCCAGCTTGCAGCAGCGCACCGCGTCGATGACCACGCCGGCCGAATTGGGCGAATCCCAGACTTCCAGCTTGAGCTCCAGGTTCAGCGGCACGCCGCCGAAGGTCTCGCCTTCCATGCGGATGTGGCACCACTTCCGGTCTTCCAGCCACGGCACATGATCGCTGGGGCCCACGTGGATGTTGTCCTCACCCATGTCGTAGCTGAGCTGGGACGTGACCGCGTTGGTCTTGCTGATCTTCTTCGACTCGAGCCGCGACCGCTCCAGCATGTTGTAGAAGTCGGTGTTGCCGCCGAAGTTGAGCTGGTAGGAGCGCAGGACCTTGACGCCGCGGTCCGCGAAGAGGCGGGTCAGCACGCGGTGGGTGATGGTGGCGCCCACCTGGGACTTGATGTCGTCGCCGATGATGGGCAGGCCGTGTTTGCGGAATCGTTCCGGCCAGTGGCCCGTGCTGGCGATGAAGACCGGGACGCAGTTCACGAAACCGCATCCGGCCTGCAGGATCTGCTCCACGTACCACTTGGTGGCTTCCTCGCTGCCCACGGGCAGGTAGCTCACCACCACATCGGTCTTCGTTTCCTTGAGCACCTCGACCACGTCGACGGTGTCGCCGTCGTCCTTCTCGATGACCTCGCTCAGGTACTTGCCGAGTCCGTCGTGGGTCATGCCCCGCTGCACCGGCACGCCCAGGTTCGGCACGTCGGCGAACTTCACCGTGTTGTTCGGATGGGCGAAAATGGCCTCGCTCAGGTCCGTGCCCACCTTTTCAGCCCCTACGTCGAAGGCGGCCGAAAACTCCACGTCGTTGATGTGATAGCCACCCAGGCTGGCGTGCATCAGGCCGGGAATGAACTCGTCCTTTGCGGCGTTCCGGTAGTATTCCACGCCTTGCACCAGAGACGAGGCACAGTTGCCCACGCCGACTATGGCGACTCTTACTTTGCTGCTCATGAATTCCCCGCTTTCATTACCGACACCGGGTCCGCGCCACGCGCTCCCGGCTAAATGAGACAGATTAAACGATCTATGGTCACTGGTACTAAGAAACCTCGAATTCAGTATAACTCAAATAAATAATTGTTATAATATCTATAGAATTTATCTATAATTAAACGGAAAGCCCCGCTGCGCCGGTCAAGGCTTGGTCCTCGCGTGCAACCAGGAAAAGCAATCGACATGAGATCTAACCAGCAACGCGCTGAAAAAGTTCGGAGCGAATTCAAGTAAGGAGCGAATACATGAACCTGTATTACCTGCAGTACTTCCTGGCGGTCGCGCGGCGCGAGAGTTTCTCGAAAGCGGCGCGGGACATGCACGTCACGCAGCCCACGGTGAGCAACGGCGTGCGGGAACTGGAAGACACGTTGGGCGTGAAGCTGTTCAACCGCGGAAGCCGGCACGTTTCGTTAACCATGGAGGGGAGAGCACTCGTAAACTACGCCATACGCATCCAGGACCTCGTCGAGGAAGCGGAAAACCGCCTGGCCAGCGGAGACGTCCTGCCCGGCGAGGGATTCACCTTCGGCGCCACCGATGCCGCGGTGACCTACCTGCTCACCGACATCCTGAAGCGCTACGTGCAGCGGTACCCGGACCTGGAACTGTCCGTGCACGTTTCGCCGTCCCAGTACCTGGTGGAGGAATTGCTGGCCAACCGTTCGGAGTTCGCCCTGATCACACTGCCCTGTTCCCATCCGAGGATCGAGACCATGTCCATCTACCACGACTCCATGCCGCTCGTGGTCGGCGGCGGCCATCCTTTCGCCGGCCGGACGTCGGTCGCGCTGACGGAAGTGGCGGAGCAACCGCTGATCCTGTTCCACGAGGATTCCGTGTCGCGGCGGATCGTGGACGAACGTTTCGCCGAGGTGGGCGTTTCTCCGCGCGTCGTTATGGAGATGCGCAGTCCCGAAGCCATGCGAAAACTTGTGGAAGCCCGCGTGGGCATTTCCTTCCTGCCGTCACTGACGATCCAGGAATCGATCGCATCGGGCACGCTCCACGAGGTCGCCGTGGAGGGCGTCGCGTTCAGCCGCGATATCGGCGTGGCCTGGCGCCGCGGGCGGTACTTCAGTCCGGCCCTGGGCGTTCTGCTGGAAGATATTTTTGAGCGTTACGGTGAGGGGGAGGCGTGGGCGAAGCGGCAGAACTCCGACATGGCGTCGAATTGACTTCGGTAGACCGGGAACCAGGCGTCGATACGCCCGCGGTCACGGTGGCACGGGTCAGTCGTAGGCGTTCAGTTCGGCGTCGATCCGGTTACGGTGGCGCGGGGCGGTCGCAGGCCCGCTCGCGGCAGCCGGGGCGGCGCGATTGACTCGTCCGGAACGCCACCGGCGCAGCGTAATGAAGATGACCCCGGCGCCGGTAAGGAACATGAGCGGCGTAAAGAGGTAGGCCATCCGGTTGAAACCGGCATTGGGCGGGGAGGAGAGGATGCGTTCCCCGTAGATCGCCTTATAATGGTCCAGGATATCCTCTTGCGTCTTCCCTTCGACGAGCATCTGACGGAGATCCTCTTTCATTTTCTCCGCCGTGCCCGAGTAGTGCTGACTAAGCGGCGCCCGCCAGCAGCAGGGCGCGATCAGCCGCTCTTCGACCGCTTCCGCGACCAGTTCCCGGCCTTCGTCCAAGACCGCGTCAACCCTTGCAATGGACGTGCCTGGCATGGCCAGGATGGCCAGTATTGGAAGTATGAAAAAGAAAGAGGCTCGTCTCATGGCGCCATCCAGTAAGGTAGAGGATCTAGCTTATTGTAACAATGAATCCGGACGTCAGCAAGCAGTGATCGTACTTTATACCAAGGTTCCTACGCAGAAATGCGGGCCGAGTCGAAACGTGCGGCTCAAGTCCTCCTGGATTTACTATTTAAAATACAAGGTAATGGTTCAGCTGTCAATCCACCTTATCAGCTTACGGTAGCCGAACCCTTTCTGGAAGAAGTTCTGTTCCGTTTCAACTCGGTGATATCTGTGCCCATACCTTCGATCTTGGCGTTCATTCCGTCGACTCTGGCGCTCATTCCGGCTAACTGTACTTCCAGCGCAGCCATTCGTTCATCCAGCCTGCCCTGTTGTATCTCGACAGAGTTCATTCGTTCGTCCAGCCGATCAATCCGCCTGTCTACAGCATCGAACCGCTTATCCACCTCTTCAAACCGCGTCTCAACAGCATCAAACCGTATATCAACGGCATCAAACCGTATATCAACGGCATCAAACCGCCTGTCGACGGCCTTGAATCTCTCGCCGATTCGGTCGAGAATCCTGGATTCGAATTGAAGCATTTCGGCCTTAAATTCCCGCCTGCTCCCCCTGGCCTCCCGCCAGAAAAAGATAAAGGCCGTCAGCAATACGGCGGGTTGTATCCAGATCGATGCGGTTTCCAAGCCCATACTCCTATTCTGATAAACTGGCTCATATAGATGATATAAGTATCAGTGGGATGTTGTCCACTAATCTCGAGTTTTTAAACCGGTATGCTCAATCCGGCCGAGCAGAACCGGATAGATTGGCGCCGGAACACGCGAATTCCATTGACCTTGCAGGCAACGGTCTTCCTTTTCTGTGGCGAAATTCACGGGACCGCGTAGTTTATCGCGGGATTGCGCAGTTTATCGCGGGACCGCGTAGTTTACCACGGGACCGGTCGAGGCCCATAGTAACAAGTCCGGCCAACGGAGTTTCCCATCATGCAATCACGGGGCGAAGTCAACCGATCACTACGATCATTTATCGTCGTGGGAGGACTGTGGGGCGCCTGGGGCCAGATGGTCGGCACGAATACAGCCGTCTTCGCGGGTTTCGTGCTCTCCCTTGGAGCGGATGCCTCGGACATCGCCTTCTACTCCGCGATCGCCTCGATCCTCGCCCCGGTGCAGATCATCTCGTCCCTCTTCAGCAAGACCATCGAGAATAAAAAAAACTGGGTCGTCTGGAACGGTGTGCTGGAAGCGCTGTTCCGGGGGCTCATGATCACCATCCCCTTCCTCTTTGTCGAATCGCTGCACCAGCGGATGCTGCTCATCTTCCTGGTCGCCGGACTGACCGCGGGATACATCTACACGCCATTCTACTCGAGCTGGGTCGCCGGCACCGTCCCGGAGAATATCCGTGCCCGCTTCACGAGCCGGCAGACCATCGTCCAGAGTCTCGTTGGTGCGGCGGTAGGCGTAATGACGGGCCGCTTCGTGGACTGGTTTCCCGATGATGAGAAGCTCCTGGCCTTCGTGGTGGTATTTGCCGTGGGGACCCTCTGCGGCGCCGCCGGGCCCCTGTTTCTCAAACGTACGCCCTACCCGTCCCGCGTCGACGAGTCCGAAGCCGGGAATCCACTGCGTCATCTGTTGCAGCCCTTTCGTAACCCGAACTTTCGCCGACTGGTCATGTTCTACTCATCCTGGCAGTTCGCCCTGGGACTCTCCGGACCGCTTTTCAGCGTTTTCATGCTCGACCGCCTGGGGTTTGGCTATACCGCCATCTCCCTGCTGAGCGCCCTGGGCACGTTAGCTACCATCGCGGGATACCGTGCCTGGAGCGTGATCATCGATCGTTTCGGAAGCAAGCCGGTCCTCCAGATCCTTATCATCCCCGGTGCGCTGAACGCCTTCCTCTGGGGACTGTGCCAGCCCGGTAACCACGCCATGGTCGCCATCGCCATGTTGCTCTCCGGGCTGATCATGGGCGGCATCAACCTGGGCGTCACGCCCCTCCAGTACGCGCTGCTCCCTAAAGAGAACCAGGACGAGCGAGTCGCATACATGGCTTCGTGGTCCACGACGATCAACCTGATCTACGCCGCCGGACCGCTACTTGGCGGCATCCTGGTGGCATCGCTCACGGGCGTCCGCTTCACCGTGGGCGGGTTCCTGATCCAGGACATCAATCTCCTGTTCTTCCTGAGCGGAATAATGCGTTTCGTACCGCTGTTCCTGCTCCGCGCGGTGCGCGATGCCCGTTCCATTTCGTCCCAGCAACTCCTTTCGAACATGTTTCGCGGCAACCTGCTGAGTTACACCTTCAACTATATCGTATTCAACGTGGCCACGGCCGAGGACCGGCGGGCGCGGGCGGCCTACAGGCTGGGCCGTTCAAGGAACCCGATGGCGACCGACCACCTTGTCCATGCCCTGTCCGACGCCAGCTCCAAGGTGCGCCGGCAGGCGGCGCGGGCCCTGGGCGAGACCGGATCGGAAACGGCGGTCGACACCCTGATCAGGGAGTTGGAAAGTCCCTCCTCGGACATTCGGAGCGAAGCAGCCGAGGCGCTCGGCCGGCTGAAGCATGCAAAGGCGGTGGACCCGCTGGTGGAGGCCCTGGAAGACGAAGATCCCCGTGTGCGGATCAGCGCCATCTCCGGCCTCGGGCAGATAGAGGGCGACGACGTGCAGGAACTGCTGTTCTGGCACTTCTCGAACAACGTCGACCCACTGACCTTCCCCACGCTCGTCGAGGCCCTGAGTCATCGCGAAGACTACCGTATCATCAAACCGACCTTCGACCGGCTCGGTTCCTTTACTTCACCCGCGGTGCGCCTGCAGCTTCTCAACAACATCTGCCATACGCTTGGAGCGGGAGACCGGTTCTACAAACTGCTCTCCATGGAGGAGAACGAACGTTACGGCGCACTGGAAACCATGATCAAACGCACCGTCTCCCGGCTCACGGAGTCGAAAGCCGTTCCTGAAGATACGCGACTGGGCGTGGAAAGCCTGTTCGCGCTGTTTACCCAGGCCTACGAGCGCAATGACGTGGAAGCCATGATGGAACAGGCCCGCATGCTTGCGGCGCTCATTCGCGACAGCCACCCCGTAGTCGAACAAAGCCCGGTTGACACCCTGTCGGTGTACCTTATCATCATGACGATGAACCACTTCATCGACAGCGATGCCCACCACGACCTGCCCGGCGCGCAGGAGATCTTCCTGGCGGTGTGCATGCGGCGGATCGCCACGCTGGTGAACTGACAGCGGGTATCTACAGAAGCGATTAACGAAGGGGATCGACGAAATGGGTATAGGAATGGATGGATTCCGTGACCCGGATGCGGCGGTTAAACCATGAATAACCGGGATAACCATTTCCACCTGGGCATCGCCGGGGCCTGCGGACGGGGCCGGAGTTTTCGCGCAGCCTGCGACGCCCTGCCACGGGTCCGCGTCCACGCCGTGTGCGATATCGACACCGGCGCCCTTTCCGCGACGGCCGACCTGCTTGGCGCTTCGGAGCAGTACGCCGATTTCGACGAAATGCTGGAGAAGTCCGACCTCGACGGCGTGATCATCGCCACGCCCATGCCCCTTCACGCACCGCAGGCCATCGCCGCGCTCAACCGGGGGCTTCACGTATTCAGCGAGGTACCCGCGGCGGTCTCGGTCGAGGAGTGCCGGGAGATCGTACGGGCGGCAAAGTCCTCCGGCGGCGTATACATGATGGGTGAAAACTACACCTACATCCGGGAGAACGTATTGATCAGGGAACTCGTCAAGGCGGGGCATTTCGGGACGCCCTACTACGCCGAGGGCGAATACCTCCACGAGCTCAAGGGATACGACGAGCACCGACTCGCGGCCCGGGGTCTCCCGCCCGGGCAGGTCTGGCGGCGCCACTGGCAGTCCGGTATCGACGGCATCACCTACGGGACCCACAGCCTGGGACCCATCCTGCAGTGGTTCGACGACCGCGTGGCGCACGTCACCTGCTACGGAAGCGGCCACCACTACGTCGACGCGGAGGGCAGACCCTACGCCCAGGACACCAGCGTCATGCTCTGCAAGATGGCGAAGGGCGGCCTGGCCAAGATCCGGATGGACCTCACCTCCGACCGTCCCCACGCGCTGACCAATTACCAGCTCCAGGGAACCGACGGTTGCTACGAATCGGCCCGCGGTCCGGGCCAGGATTTCAGGATCTGGCTCCGGTCCCGATGCAGGGACGAAAATACATGGATGGACCTCCACGAACTGGAGGAGGAATTCCTGCCCGGGGAGATGAAGGCCGCGGCCGCGCAGGGCGCCGGACACGGCGGGAGCGACTACCACGAACTCGTGGAATTCATCGATGCCGCGGAAGGACACCGCACACCGTCCATCGGCCTGCACGAGGCCATGGACATGACCCTGCCCGGACTCGTCAGCCAGCAGTCCATCGCCGGGAACGGCCAATCCCTGCCCGTCCCGGATTCGCGGGCGTGGTAGGATTTAGAGACCTGTATGCGGATTCCAGATTTCCGCGAGGCACTCCACGCCTGGAGCGTCCGATCCAGACCTGATCCAAAGTTCAGATTAGCCTGTACGCGACCGTAACATCCGGCTATACTTTGGCTACACCTTAACCAGCTAACATCCCATCTAAGAGGAGCGTGCCCCATGGCCCGCCCCGGCAGCCCGATCGAAGACATCGACACCCCGGCCCTGGTGATCGACCTGGACCTGATGGAAGGCAATATCGCCCGCATGGCGGCGTTCTTCGCCGACAAGGACGCCTGGCTGCGGCCCCACACGAAGACCCACAAGACGCCGGTCCTGGCCCACAAGCAGATCGAGGCCGGCGCCCGGGGCGTCACCTGCGCCAAGTTGGGTGAGGCCGAGGTCATGGCCGCCGCGGGCATTCGGGACATCCTCGTCGCCAACCAGGTCGTGGGACGGGTGAAGATCGACCGCCTGGTCGCCCTGGCGCGACATTCGGATATCATCGTGGCCTCGGACCATGAAGAAAATGTCCGGGAGATTTCCGACGCGGCCGTGGCCGCCGGCACCCGGGTGAACATGATCATCGAGGTCGACGTGGGCATGGAGCGCTGCGGCGTGCCGCCCGGCGAACCCGCGTGGAAGCTCGCCCAGGCGATCGACAGTCATCCCGGCGTCATCTTCCGCGGTGTGATGGGCTACGAAGGCCACATCATCGGCAACCCGAACGACGAGGAACGGTACGCCGGTTGCCGGGAATCCATGACCCTGTTGACCCAGACGGCCGACGATATCCGCGAACGGGGTCTGGCCGTAGACCTGGTCAGCGGAGGAGGCACGGGGACGTACAAGGTCACCGGGACATTCCCCGGGGTGAACGAGGTACAGGCGGGATCCTACATCCTAATGGACGGCACCTACCGGAAACGCATCCCCGAGTTCGATTGCGCCCTGACTATCTACGCCTCCATTGTCAGCCGGCCCGGCGACGAGCTCGCCATCGGCGATGCCGGCCTCAAGACCATGACAAACGACATGGGACTGCAGACCGTCCAGGGGGTGGACGGCGCGTCCATCCTTCGCCAGTCCGAGGAACACGTCAAGATCGAACTTCCCGGGGCGTCCTGCGGCTTGCGGCCGGGCGACAAGATACACCTCATTCCGAGCCACTGCTGCACGACCATCAACCTCCACGACCGGTTCTACGGCGTGCGCAACGGAATCGTCGAGTCCGTTTGGGACATCGCGGGCCGGGGGAAACTGCAATAAGCCGGCAAATCACATCTTAAAAGTACAACCGGATCCGCGACAAGCTGCAGCCGGCAGGCGACACGAATCGTAGCGGGACCCGAGCACCTCGCGACCCGCGCACTCTACGCCCGTGGCTCCGCGTCGCCGCGATCGGACATATCTCAAGCAAGGAGCACCCATGGACCCCCGATATCTCGTAGCCAACGTCGATGAAATACCCAGCCCGTCCATGCTGGTCTACCGCGAGCGGCTCAGGGAGAACATAGATCGGACCCTGGCGATCGCCGGTGGCCCCGAACGCCTTCGCCCCCACGTGAAGACGCACAAGATGCGATCCGTCATCGAGATGCAGCGCGAGGCCGGGATTTCCAAGTTCAAGTGCGCCACGGTATTCGAGGCGAAGATGCTGGCTGAAACGGGCGTGGAGGACGTCTTCGTCGCCTACCAGATGGTCGGGCCCAACATCGGACGGCTGGTCGATCTCGCCGGCCGTTTTCCCGGGACGACCTTCCGCGCCATGGTGGACGACCGCGGTGCGGCCGAGGCGCTGTCGGCGGCGGCGTCCGGTGCCGGCGTGACCATCGACGTCCTGTTGGATTTCGACGTAGGCCTGCACCGTACCGGGATCGAGCCGGGTCAGAAGGCGCTTGAACTCTACGCGCTGCTGGATCGCCTGCCCGGCCTCACTCCGGGCGGGATCCACGGCTACGACGGACATAACCACCAGGAAGACTTAGCGGAACGAAGACAGGCCTGCAACGCCGCGCTGGACGCGGTGCGGTCGTTCCAGTCCCGGCTGGAATCCCGCGGACTGCCCGTTCCCCGGCGCGTCATGGGCGGTTCCATTTCCTTTCCGTGCTATGCGCCCGCCGAAGACGTGGAACCCTCGCCCGGTACCTCCGTATTCTGGGACTGGGGGTACGGCCAGCGCTTCCCCGACCTGCCCTTCGAAGCCGCGGCCCTGCTCCTCAGCCGCATCATCAGCATCCCCACCGCGACGCGGGTGACCCTCGACCTGGGCAACAAGGCCATCGCATCCGACCCCGCCGGACAACGCGGCATCGCCTGGAACCTTCCCGGAGCCAGGCCCGGCCAGCACAACGAGGAACACTGGATCATGGACTGTCCGGACTCCTCGGACCTTGCGGTCGGCGACCCAATCTACGTATTCCCCACCCACGTGTGCCCCTGCGCCGCCCTGCACCGCCAGGTGTATGTGATCGACGGCGACGGCCGCTGCCGCGAGCAGTGGACGGTCGACGCACGCGACCGCGAATAGCACGCACTGCCACGCATTTCACATGCTACTACCGCCAATGCGCGCGCGCAATCGACACACGACGCGAATTGACGAGGATGACGCTCGCTGCCGCGAACAGAGGACGGCGGACGGTGAACAGTGGACGGTCGACGTACGCGACCGCGAACAGTATCTGATTCCCCGACACTTCCGTCTCGTCGGCGACTACGTTTTTGCTGCTGTTTCCCCTCCGCGTTTGTGTGACGATCGTGTTACATTTTTAAACTTTGCTATTGACGAAGTGACGTAAATACATTATCTTAAATCGTTCGTGCTTGACACGAAAACCGGACGGAGTTCAACAGAAACCCGTCCGGGAAAACCGGTTCTTCAAGGCACGTCGACAGGGCGCTTGCATGACGTTTGAGCAGATCCTCATCAACCGGGACGGCGGGGTGGTCACGATCACGATCAACCATCCTCCCTTGAACGTACTTAGCGCACAGGTCGGACGGGAACTCGGTGAAGCGCTCGACTGGATCGAATCCGATTCGGCCGCTTCCGTGGTGATACTCACGGGGAGTGGCGACCGGGCCTTCGCCGCCGGCGCCGACATCCGGGAACTTCAACGGCTGTCGGGTTCGGACGCCGAGGAAATGACGCATCGCTGGCATCGCCTCTTCCGGCGGATCGAAGGATCCAGGCTGCCGGTCATCGCCGCCGTAAACGGGGTGGCGCTTGGAGGCGGGTGCGAACTGGCCATGGCGTGCGACATGCGTTACGCCTCCGAAAAATCCCGGTTCGGCCAACCGGAGATCAACCTCGGCCTGATTCCGGGTTGGGGTGGAACGCAGCGGCTGGCTCGGCTGATCGGCCGGGGACGGGCGCTGGAGTTGATGATGACGGGCGATATGTTCGATGCCGCGGAGGCCGAGCGACTCGGGCTCGTCAATCGTGTCACGGCACCGGAGGCATTGATGGAGACGGTCGGGGAACTGGCCGGTCGTATGGCCGCCAAGGGAAACATTGCCCTCGCATCCATCAAGACCTGTGTCAACGAAGGGCTCGACAAGACGCTGGACGAAGCGCTGGCGTTGGAAGCCCGTGAATTCGGAGCGGTGAGCTCCACAGCGGACAAGGCGGAAGGCATCGCGGCGTTTCTTGAGAAACGTCCCGCGGTATTCCGGGGTCGCTGAGTCGAGGCGTGCGTACTCAATAAGCGACCTGGATTTCATCAGAAACCACTGGCACGCGGCAGGAAGAGAGCGTTCGTATGCAGCAGCTAGGAGCCATCGAAGGCGAATACATCCAGGTAACGGGCGAATTCGAGAAGAGAGAAGCCATCGAATTCTGCGTACAGGATCTGAACAGCAAGAACATGGAATTCGGGGTCTGCGAGCAGGACGGGAAGTACTTCGTGGCGCGGGTGATAGTGCCGGACGAAGAGATCGATACCCATTCAAAGATCGTCACTGTGCGCAGCGACCGGGTGGATATACACGGCAATCCACGGGGCATCATCCGCAAGGGTGTCTACAACTTCGTGGAGTGGTACGCCGACGGTGAAGTCTCCGGACAGGCCGCCGCCGTCTAAGATCAGGATCGCCATACCCGGAACTTTCGGATCTGCTTAGTCCGAACCCGTTCCGCACGAGTCTGATCCGGACTGTATCCGGACCGAATCGTTTTCAAGCCGATCCGTACCCGAATCGTATCCGTACAGGCAATACTACTAAGCAATCCCAGGCTGTGCGCCTATTGCTCGTCGAAGCCATGGAAGCTGACCAGCCTTCCATGGTTTTTTTATACAACCTCTTTTCCATATGCCCGAAATACCGTAAGCATGGCACTCATTTCACTTCATAAGGTCGCGAAATACTACGGCGCCCTGTGTGTCCTTAAGGACATCAGCTGGGGCATCGACTCCAGTCATCACGTGGGCCTTATCGGGTCCAACGGAACCGGGAAGACGACCATGCTGCAGCTGATTACGGGCGATCTGTCCCCCGACGAGGGCGAGATTTCCCGACGGCGAGGGATCAACATCGGCTACCTGACCCAGGACGCGCACTTGACCTCTACCAATTCCGTTCTGGACGAGGCGCTGAGCAGCTTCGAGCGCATCCACGAACTGGAGCGGCAGCTTCGCGAGGCCGAAACCGCGCTGGAGAAGGCGAAGGGCGACGCGGAGGAAACCGAGCGCCGGCTGGGACTGTACGGGCGGCTGACGGAGGAGTTCGAGCGGGCAGGCGGTTACACCTACCATCACCGCGCGAGGACCGTGCTACACGGTCTGGGCTTCAAGGAGGAGGACCTGCCTCTGCCGGTCAACGTATTGAGCGGGGGCCAGAAGACGCGCCTGCGGCTGGGCAAGCTGCTTCTGGGTGACGCGGACCTGTTGCTGCTGGACGAGCCGGAAAGCCACCTGGACGTGGCCGCGACCGAATGGCTGGAAGAGTACATCTCGGATCATCCCTCGGCGATTCTGGTCGTGTCACATGACCGCTACTTCCTCGACCGGACCGTGAACAGCATCGCAGAGCTCGAAGACCTGGGTCTGAAGAACTACCCGGGCAACTACACCCGGGCCATGGCGGTCAAGTCCGAGCGGCTCAAGGCACAGCAACGGAGTTACGATCAGCAGCAGGCCTTCATCAAGGAACGGGAGGAGTTCATCCGCCGGACCATCGAGGGCGTCAAGACCAAGCAGGCCCAGGGCCGTCGCAGTCACTTGGCGCGCCTGAAACGCATCGAAAAACCGCGAACCCGGCACCGCACCGCTACCCTTGACTTCGGAGCGATGAAGCGAAGCGGGAGGGACGTGCTCCATCTGGACGGGGTGTCCAAGAGCTACGGCATGCGGACTTTGTTCGCGGAACTGCATTTCACCCAGCACCTCGGCGACCGCGTTGGACTGATCGGTTATAACGGCGTCGGAAAGACGACACTGCTCCGGATGATCGTCGGCCAGGAATCACCTTCTTCGGGGACCATCCATCTGGGTACGGGCGTGGACATCGGCTACTACGACCAGGAACGGGCCAGCCTTACCGGCGAGCGATCCGTGCTGAACGAACTCTGGTCCGTCAGACCCTCCATGAATGAGGGCACGGTAAGAAACCTCCTCGGGCGGTTCCTGTTCAGCGGCGACGACGTCTTCAAGCAGGTCGAGATGCTAAGCGGGGGCGAGCAGGGCCGCTTGGCGCTGGCCAAGCTGATCCTCGGGGAACCGAATTTCCTGGTACTCGACGAGCCGACCAACCACCTCGACATCCTCTCCAGGCAGGCCCTCGAACAGGCTCTGGCCGACTATCCCGGCACGCTCCTGGTGGCGTCCCACGACCGGTACTTCCTCGATCAGGCGGTGAACGCGCTCCTGGTCTTCGAAGCGGAAGGCGTAAGCCACTGGCAGGGTACCTACTCGGAATATCGTGCCTTCAAGGAGGAGCAGCGGCGCGCCGAGGCAAAGGAGAAGGAGCTGGCGAGGGAGAATAAGCCGCGCCAGAAGACCGGGGCGACATACGATCCCCGGAAGAAAGAACGCAAGGAACAGCGGATGATGGCCGATGCGCTGGAGGCGGCCATCCGGAAGAAAGAAGCGGAGATCGCCCGTCTCGAAGGCGACCTGGGCGAGGAAGGGACTTTCACCGACCATGAAACGGTCGCCCGGGTCGGCAACGCCTATGTGCGCGCCCGGCGGGAACTGGAGGACCTCTACGTGGAGTGGGAGGTCGTCACCATGGAACTGGAAGAATAAAATCGGAGGCAACTTGTACGACGCCGTCATTATTGGAGCCGGACCGGCGGGACTCGCCGCGGCCTACGCGGCCAAACAGGCCGGTTTAGACTACGTGGTCGTGGAGCGACAGTGCATCGTCCACACCATCTATCAGTTCCCGACTGGGTTGATCTTCTATTCAACCCCGGAACTCATCTCGCTGGGGGACGTGCCCATGATCGTCCAGGGGCTCAAACCCACCCGCGAAGAGGCGCTGAATTACTACCTCAAATTCGTCGAGACCCAGGGGATCAAGGTGAATACATACGAAGAGGTCAAAAGCATCTCCGGAGGGGACGGCGATTTCGAGATCCGGTCCGTTTCGCAGCGGGAAGGCGACCGGCTCTACCGCACCCGCAAGGTCATCCTGGCCACCGGCGCCTTCGACAGCGCCAATCGGATCGGCGTGCCCGGCGAGGAACTGCCCAAGGTCTTCCACTACTTCAAGGAGGGCCATCCCTTTTTCGACCGGGACGTCCTCGTAGTGGGCGGCAAGAGTTCGGCCGTGGAGACGGCCCTGACCCTGTACCGCGCCGGCGCCCGGGTCACTATGTCCTACCGCCGCAGCGGGTTCCGGGGCATCAAGTACTGGGTCCTGCCCGACCTGGAGAACCGCATTAGTGAAGGTTCCATCACGGCCCACATGAATTCCACGCTGAAGGAGATCAGGCAGGCCGAGGTGGTCCTGGACATGGCCGGATCGGAGCGCGTGATCCCGAACGACTTCGTATTCTGCATGACCGGCCACGGCCCCGACGTGCCCTTTCTGAGCGGCACGGGCGTCGAGATCCAGCCCGATAACAACGTACCGGTGCACGATCCCGACACCTTCGAATCCAACGTGCCCGGTATCTACATCATCGGCGTCATCACGGCCGGCAACGTGAGCAGCGACATCTTCATCGAGAATAGCCGGTTGCATGGACCCAAGGTGGTCGAGCATATGCTGGCGCAGAACGGGGTTTCGTAGAGCGGTCTGAGCATTCCGTGGCCGATGCAGGGAAACGAGATGAGTATATGCCTGTATTTCAATGAGAATTGCCCCGATTGCGGGACGAAGAAAACTGGGATGCAATTGGTGACGCATGCGAGATTTGAAACGATTGCCTTGCTGTTCGTGGCGACGTTAATTAAGTCGTTCAGGTTACCCACCGCTATACTCATGTCGTTGCAGAGGTATATCCATGAATGAGAATAAGTCCTCTCCCAATCCCCTCGTCGGCGTGGTCATGGGAAGCAAATCGGACTGGGACACCATGCAGAACGTCCAGGAGGTGCTCGAGCAGTTCGACGTGCCCCATGAATGCCGGATCGTCTCGGCTCACCGCACGCCCCTCTTGCTGGCCAAATACGCGGCAGAGGCCGAGGGACGGGGACTCGAAGTCATCATCGCGGGCGCGGGCGGAGCGGCACACCTGCCCGGCATGATGGCGGCCCAGACCCTCCTGCCCGTCCTCGGCGTGCCCGTGGAAAGCAAGG
>Ga0209021_1001112_pt1 | contig 28729 bp, 33 predicted proteins | sample PinacodermFT_FD_187299 | JGI IMG/M metagenome (GOLD analysis project Ga0209021, IMG submission 187299) | Host-associated microbial community of the marine sponge Aplysina aerophoba from Gulf of Piran - sponge pinacoderm, lysed by freeze-thaw... | ecosystem: Host-associated > Porifera > Sponge >... | reverse complement strand
ACCCGCCGGTCCAGCCCATGAGGTACATGCTGCCTTCATATCCGAGAAAGGCAATCAGGCCCGCCATACTGATGAAGGAAGCGGCGGACATCCAGTCGGCCGCGGTGGCCATGCCGTTGGCCACGGGCGGGACGTGTTTCCCGGCGATATAAAACTCGCTGGTGCTGTTGGCACGGGTCCAGAAGGCAATTCCGATATACAGCACAAACGTGAACCCCACGACGAGCGCGGTCAGATCCTGTAGACTCATGCGCCGTCCCGTGTGTCACGCCCGGCCCGGTACCGCTGATCCAGCTTCGCGACCCGCCAATTGTAGAAGAAGATCAGGGCGACAAACACATACATGGCGCCCTGCTGCGCGAACCAGAAGCCCAGTTTGTACCCACCGAGAGAAAAGTGATTGAGTTGTTCGACAAAGAGGATGCCGCAGCCATAAGACACCGCACCCCAAAGCGTGAGGCACCAGGCAATCAACCGCAGGTTGGCTTTCCAATAGGCGTTGGAACGAGTACTCACGGTGTCTCGATCTCCCGTTGTGTACTGGCCGATAACATCAACCCTGCCCCTTTCGCCCAATCATGGAACAGGGGTTGAATCTGCCGTATAATGCCAAATTCATCGACAATTTTACACAAGAAGAACGCTCCTTCTGTCATCCCCGACCAGATCGGGGATCCAGGCGTTTTTTCTGTAAGTCAGGGTAGGTCAGGTTAGCGCCGCCGTTCTCCCTCTCCCACTGCGAGAGAGCCTGCCTAGGACCTGAGCCGGGTGCTGGGTTGAGGGAAACATTATTTCCTCTTTTCTGGTGTAGGGACAGGCCTGCGTGCTTGTCCGAGGAACGGCTGGTAGCTCGGAAACATAGCAACCCGATGATCCATGCTATGTTCATGCTATGTTCATGCTATGTTCATGCTATGTTCATGCTATGTTCATGCGATGTTTGCTATGTCAATGCTATACTTTGCTATGAATTGCTATGTTTGTGCTATGCATATGCTATAAATGTTATAAAAAACATAGCATAATGCGTAACAAGTCCGATTAGTAGCTGTAGGTCGTGTTAGCGCAGCGTAACCAGACAATCCCAGCATAACCGGAAAGTGTGGCTTTGATACTTGAAATAGAGGCTGCTTTTTGTTATGTTTGTGACTTGCATTATTCAAATATAGCATAATTTATGGAAATTCAATCAACCCTACGCGCCATCAGAGCCAGACTTGATCTCACCCAGCAGGAACTCGCCGACCGGCTCGGTGTGTCCTTCGCCACAGTGAATCGCTGGGAAGGTGGCACCACCAAGCCGCAGAAGGCGGCGCAGGAAGCCATCGCCGCGCTGGCCGCCGAGGCAGAAGTTGACGAGGCAGAGGCGGCCACAGAATCAACCGAGGCGGCCGCGCGAGTCACGCGACGCAGAGCAAAAGCGACCCGGCGCGCCGGTTCCCCATCCACCAAACCCATGGAGCAGATGTTGTGGGACGCGGCCTGCTCCATCCGTGGCGAGAAGGATGCCGCCAAGTTCAAAGATTACCTGCTCCCGCTCCTATTTCTCAAACGGCTGTTCGATGTCTTCGACGATGAGATCGGACGCTTGGCCGAGGAATATGGTGACCGCGCCACCGCCTTGGAGATCGCCGAGAGCGATCACAAGCTGTTGCGCTTCTACCTGCCCCCCGAAGCGCGATGGGCCGTCATCAACGGCCGTGAAACCTACGAATGGCCGCTCGATGATCGGAAGCGAAGCACGCGGCCCAAGGACGTGGGCGAACATCTCACTAGGGCAGTACGGGCAGTCGTCAAGCAGAACCCCTCGCTCTCAGGCGTCATCGACCTTGTGGATTTCGCGTCAGAGCGTAACGGCGAGCGAGACGTCAACCCGGCCAAACTCACCGCCGTGGTCGAAACTTATTCAGATCCCCGCTACCGGCTTGGCCTCGCCGACGTGCAACCCGACTTCCTCGGTCGCGCCTACGAATACCTGCTGCGCAAATTCGCGGAAGGGTCCGGCCAGAGCGCGGGCGAGTTTTTCACCCCGACTGAAGTCGGGTTCCTGATGGCGCACATCATGCGCCCGAAACCCGGCGAAGGCTGCCACGACTACGCCTGCGGCTCGGCCGGACTGCTCGTCAAGCTCCAACTCGTAGCCCGCGAACTCGACCCCACCAGCCGCGTGCCACTCAAGCTCTGCGGCCAGGAATTGCAAGCCGAAAGCTACGCCGTCGCGCACATGAACGCCATCATCCACGACATGGACATCACGGTCGCCCGTGGCGACACCATGATCAACCCCAAGTTCAAGACTGCGTCAGGCCAGATCGACACCCACGACGTGGTAGTCGCCAATCCCATGTGGAACCAGCCATTCGATCCTGATCTTTTTGCCAACGACCCATTCGACCGTTTCCGTACCCGGGGCGGCATCACCACCGGCAAAGGCGATTGGGCGTGGCTGCAGCACACGCTCGCCTGCCTGAACGAACGCGGACGTGCCACGGTCGTGCTCGATACCGGCGCTGTGACACGCGGTTCCGGCGCCAAGCACGAGGACAAAGAACGCAACATCCGCAAATGGTTCGTCGACCGTGACCTGATCGACGGCGTGATCCTGCTGCCGGACAACCTCTTCTACAACACCACCGCCGCCGGCATCATCGTGGTGTTGTCGAAACGCAAACCGGTGGCGCGAAAGAACAAGATCGTGCTTCTCAACGCCAGCTGGCGCATAGGCAAGGGCCGCCCCAAAAACTTCATCCCTGAGGACGACATCCGCCCGCTCGCAACGGCCTTCCTCAAGGGTGAGCCGGTCGAAGGCGAGGTCGCCGTCATTACGAAGGAGCAAGCGGAGGAAACCGATTACAATTTGAGTCCGAGTCGGTGGGTGGGGCAGACTGATGCCGTGGGGCAGCGCCCTATCTCGGAAATCGTCTCCGAGATGCAGCGTCTTGACAAGGAGGCGCGTGAAATTGACGCGCGCTTGGCGAAAATGTTGGAACGATTGCAATAGACATGGATGCTCAAGAGCGAAGGAGGTAGGAAAATGGGAGCAACTCACGTGACGGTCAGGATTACTAACCCCGCGGATCCTGACCGGTTTTGGGAAGGGCTGTTTCTGGTTGATACGGGGTCTACCGATTCCCTGGTGCCCCGGCCTCACCTGGAGGCCATCGGCCTCAAGCCCGAGGGGAAGCGCCTGTATGAACTGGCCGATGGGAGCGAGATTACGGTGGACATCGCTGTTGTCAAGATCGAGTTCATGGGTGAATTCGTTGGCGGGACGGTCATCTTCGGCGAGGCTAACGCGGAGCCGTTACTGGGCGTGACGGCGCTGGAGTCCGTCGGCATAGAGGTGGACCCACTGAATCAGCGGTTGAAGAGACTGCCTGCCGTGCGGTTGAAGTAGCTGTCGGGACTGCAATGAACGACATATGGACGTGGCGCTCTCTTGGAGAGTTGTTCGAGATCGGCGCCGGCAAAACAATGTCCGCCGCGGCGCGCAACGGTGCAGACAAGACGCCGTTCCTCCGGACGTCCAACGTCCTCTGGGACGAGATAGACTTGGAGTCGGTTGACCGGATGTCGATCCCCGAGCATGAGTTGCCCGGCAAACTGCTGAGCCGAGGCGATCTCCTTGTATGTGAAGGCGGAGAGATCGGGCGTGCGGCAATCTGGGGTGGCGAAGTTGAAACGATGTCGTTCCAGAACCACTTGCATCGGCTACGCCCCGTCGTTGAAGAGGTCGAGCCGCGCTTCTACGTGTACTTCCTGCAATGCGCCTTCACCCAACTCGGCATCTTTGAGGGCGCAGGCAACAAGACGACGATCCCGAACCTCTCGCGTAGCCGGCTGGCAGTGCTACATGTACCGCAGCCAATGCTCGACGAGCAGCAGGCCATCGTCGCGGTGCTTGCAAGGATACGGGACGCCATCAAGACGCACGATCAAAGCATTGCGCTTGCCCTGGAATTGAAACGCGCCACAATGCGATCACTGTTCACTCACGGGTTACGAGGCGAAACGCAGAAGGAAACCGAGATCGGCCCGGTGCCGGCGAGTTGGGAAATTGTTGATTTTAGCACGGTTCGAGAGTGGCTCCAATATGGTACATCAACCCGTTGCAGCTATGAGCCGACCGAATTTCCTGTTCTCAGAATTCCGAACGTCGAGCCGGGCCGAGTCAACGATGCGGACCTAAAATTTGGCGGGCTTCGCTCTACTGAGGCGGATCGCTACAGGCTGAAAAACGGCGACCTAGTCTTAATCAGAACCAACGGTGTTGTCGAGCGGCTGGGGGCCTGTGCCGTCTATACCGGCAACCCCAAAAATGCGCTCTTCGCATCATATCTTATACGAGCGAGTCTCAAGCTCGACCAGGTCGATCCACACTTCATGGCGTATTTCTTCGGATCGGAACTCGGCACCAGTGTAATAGCAGGGCGTGCTACTCCAGCAGCGGATGGCAAATACAATTTAAACACCGGAACAATTGACGCCCTGCCACTTCCATTGCCGCCTACTCTGGAGGAGCAGCGCGAAATCGTCACCATCTTGGAGGCCATCGATCGCAAAATCGACCTGCACCGCCGAAAACGCGCCGTACTGGGCGACCTGTTCAAAGTGCTGCTGCACAAACTGATGACGGGCGAAATTCGCGTCGCCGAACTCAACCTCTCGGCACTACAATTGCCCCACGATTCGCCGCTAAAGCTGAAAGGAACCAGTGGCAAATATGCATCCACATCTGAAAGAAAATCATGAACTTCAAGAGAACGATCAAGATCGAGGATCGAGCGCCAATTAGCAACTGGCTGGGCGACAGCCAAGTATGGATGAAGACCGCCCTAGAAAAAGACCAAAGAAGTGGACGCGGACGGCATGATGTCGAGACCGACAGCAATGAACTGAACGTGGCACATGTATGCACAGGACTTGCATTTGAGTTAGCTTTGAAGGCGCTGGCGAAAAGTGAAGGACGTCCCATCACAAAGAAGCACGAAGCGGAGAAGAATTATCGGAATCTTGGAACGAAGAGTCAGGCAAGAATCAAGAAATTTGTAGAAGAGAATACGCCAAATACAATTGAGAACCTTCTTAAATATCTGGACGAAAGAATGTGTCATCCAGATAGGAAATACTGGATGGTAGGAAGAAAAGGAGAACTAAGGGGAGTAGGCTTCGTTCATGGTGTGCCCGGACTGGTAATCCCAAGTCTCGCGATTGTTCATGCAGAGATCGTCGAAATGGTCGGCGAAAATACCTTTGACGGCTGGCGGGAAAGTATACGTGTAGGAAGTGGACGAGGGGAACACTTGGCTACGGCTCACTTCGATGAAGACGGATCCATAAGGTGGAAAATCACCAGAGCCGGAAAAGAACTCGGAGTAACAACCTCACCAGCACTACGGAGGATCAATATAGTATGCCCGCAATGCGGAAGTTCGGAGTGGCAGAGGGAGAAAGAGGAGCCGGATCCAGATGACCAGGTAACCTGTAAAAAGTGCCAGATAAGCATGCGCGCAGGTGATGTGGTTTCCTGGAACAAGGAACGTGCAAAAAGTTGAGCGGAAATTGGGAGTAAGAACCAGCCATAGCAGGAATCATTTTACATGGAACCTGTATTCAAGGATGTTCCAATCAAATTCTGCCATTTGTGTAATCCAATGGTGCTTCAGGAGACCAAGGCAACGCCGAATTCAACATCGGAAAGCCCCGACATGTCAATGTTTGGCTTGAGCAAGGGGTATCATCTGCAAGATGCAATGGATATGCATGCTGTTCGATGGAATTGAAATGGCTGGCCGCTGGCTATAATTTTAAACTTTCCTGTATGGAGGTAATATGGCAAAGAAAACCGTCAACTATAACCAAGCCGGTGCATCCAAATTGCCACAGGATAAGCCGGTTGTTTACCGGATCAAGACCAATGCCGGTCAAACAAATTATGTCGGTGTAGCGAAAAGAGGTAGAGCGCAAGAAAGAATTCAGGAGCATCTTGCTGCTGGTGATGTACCAGGTGCAAAGGTTGAGGTTGAGCAAAAGCCGAGCATTCAGGATGCGAGGAAAACGGAAGCTCTCGCCATTGCTCGTTCAAAACCAAAGTACAACAAGCAAGGTTGATGACATAGCTCATTATCGGTCGATAATCAGCAGCTTGCACGGATGAATCTCGCTCCAAGCAGCAAGTCATTAGCCCTCCGGAAACTGCTGTTCGCCTGCCATTTGTTGTCCGTGCTAATATACTCTTCCGACGCTCGGACACAGAGGAATAACGACATGAAACAGCTACAACGTCCTAGCAAGGACCGCCTGCAGCAGAGTGAGTACTGGATGAGGTCTATCTCCTTTGCCGGGCTACATCGCATTTTGAAAGCCGTTGCCGTCTTTCCGAATGGTCTAAGGGCTGGCGAACTCAACAAATTAGTGCAAGAAAAGGACATCTCGCTTACTCGGCGTAGTTCACCTCCAGCGCTTACAACCCTTTATCATTATCGAAATGCCTTGCTCCACCTACGCGCACTCAAGCGAGATGGACGTATGTTGCATGTCAACGCCGATAATCCCGATGTCTGCGAGCTGCTACGTCAGCCAGCCCCGGCCAACGGAGATCAGTCGCTAAGTGATGCTGCGAGAGACTCGTTTGCAGCACTGGTGCTGAACAATGAACAATGCAGGTCGCTTTTCTTTGATCTTTTCATGCCGTCAGACGGAAGCTTCGATTCTGTTACCAGTTTCCGGCAAAAGGGAGTCCCCGTTAGGTGGTCCCGTGAGCATTCTTCTCGCGCAACGGAGATCGTTTTTCAAAACGACACAACAGGCCGCACAGCGTGTTGTTCATCACCCGCAAGCGTGGCTGCGATTCTATATGGAGTTCGCTATTGGGCGCGTGATGAATTACGACTTATAGACGAATACTGTCAACGCTCTGACGGGAGTGCGAGCATGTTTCCTGTGTCTCGGCCTAGCACTTCTACCACAGGAATCAACTCTGCTGTAATGCAGACGGTGCGCTACCTACTTTCTCTACGGGCTGCAGGTGAGTGGATGCGATTCTCCGTTTTCGATCTCATCGCTCATTGCTGTGAAGCACGCAGACAACCGATCAGCGTGCTTTTTGGTGCGATCGATTGGTTGCTTCACGAATGGCCGAATCATATTGTTCTGATCCCGACGTCTCGTGCCCTCGCGACGCTATCGGCAACGTCTCCGCAAAGGGAGACTCTAGAGTTGAGAAGGTATTACAAGACTTCAAATAGTCCCTATATTTCCCACATTCGCATACACAAAGACGTAACGGTCAAATCTATGGAGGTCACAGACCATGAGGACCGACATCCTTCAAAAACTCTGGCTTGATTCCAATCCTTTCGAGCCCTCTGCAACAGGTGAACCTCTCTCGGGCGTCCTCTCGCCCCCGAATGCATTGGCAGAGAGGATGGAAAATCTCTTCAGCGTGCACGAGACTGGAGAGGGTGTCAAGGCCATCGTCATTGTCGGTGAGTATGGGACCGGAAAAACATGCCTCTTGCAGTGGCTCCATGGGCAAGTCTGTCCAAGACGCCAAATCAAGTCGTTCTACTTTGACAACCCCGGGGTGCAATTCTACGACCTCGCCAATATGTTGTTACGCACTATCGGCCGCAAGGATTTTGCAAAATTTATCTGGGAACTTGCTGGCTCGAAAGTGAACGTTTCATATCAGAGAACGCTTTTTCAAAGTGGTTTTGAGGAATATTTATCCAACGCTTCCCATCGGCGTCGTCAACAGGACATGACAAGCCCCCTCCAGGATGCCGTCAAGATTGCAGGTATCACAACTGACGAAGAGATCGCGCACTGTCTTGCGCGGATCGTTACTGACATTGTTAAGAAACCATACTTCGAATTTCGAGACTTTATACCTCAGCAGAAAGGCAGCATGGTTCCTGAAGGGGAGGAAGCACCGTACTTCCGCGCAATCTTGAAAACGATCTCGCAGGGGACGGGTGCGAAGGCCATTGCGTTTCTGATCGACGAATTCGAGGAAATAGGCCTTCAGAAACGTCTTACTAAACGGGCGGCACATGACTACCTGGCCACGTTGAAACGGTTGATCAACCTTGCTCAAAGTCAACAGGTTGACTTCTGGATCATTTTGTCGATGACGCCTGATGCCTACGAGATCACCAAAGAACTTGAGCCTTCGCTGATTGAGCGCGTCTCTGACCAAACAATCAAGATTGACACCTTGACCAAAAAGGACGCGCTCAAACTCATGAAATCGCGGATAGCCGCTGCTCGATTAAAAAAGATGAAAGAATCAACAGGAGTTCTTTTTCCGTTTCCGGATGATGTTCTCTTTCGCCCCAGCACGTACTCCAATCCTAGGCGGCTCGTAAAGACATGTTTTCGAGCGATTGCGCAGGCTGATGCTGACGTACAGCTACCATTTACCAAGGAGTATCTTTACAAAATCGAAGACGAACTTTATCCCAGCTTGTCTCCAACCGGGAACGCAAAGCCATGAATGATCGGAATGCATTGCAGAAATTAGCGTTCTTGGACACGAACACACTACATTACATCGGAATCTACCTGGAATATGCGAAGGAGAATGATCTGTTTCCGAGAGGTGCCAATGACGCGGCGAAAGAAAAAGAGGCTGCGGCAGAGAATGTGAACAACTTAGCGGAAGTCGATCTCAAGAAAAGCCTTAAACGAGGTCTAGAAACTGTCTATTTTCTTTCGACGCAGGATGTGCAAGTTGAATATGCGCCTGTTTCAGAGCTTGAATTGCTTACTGGAAAAACCAAAGGAAAAGCCATCATGAGCGCGGCGAAAGAAGGTGTGCCGGATCGAATGTGGTCGCGCTTTCATGAAGATGAGATTCGTGAACGAGTAGCCTCCACCGATTTGGCGGATATCAAGGATAAGGTCGATAGACTAACCTCCATGCTGGAGGAATCAGGTGTTGCCGTCAAGACAAGCCGCAGCGACCAGACGAGCGAGGCGTTGGAGTTGGCAAAGGGCATCAACGGGTTGGTTTATATGGCGGCCATGGACAGTATTATTTACGCAAGTGCATTAGTTGCCCAAGCGGATTTTTTGTTTACTGCAGACGGATATCTTAAGGAGACCGCAAACTATATTCACAGTCCGAATGGCGAATCTCGCTATGAAGAGATGAGGCGGAAACTTCAGCAGCTTGTCAGCCAGATTACACTAGGAAATGCCGATGCCATTGAGTTGCCAAGTGCTCACACGATCACGGCTGACGGTACGCTAAAGCCCAATTTGTCTGTCTCTGGAGCCGATGGTTCACTATGAATTGGCAAGCGACTGAACAGACAGAGTGGAGGCATTGGGTCACTCCAAGGGGTGCCAAAGAGAAGGCCGTCCACCGTTGGTATCTATTTCCTCACAGCTTCACCGACGATCTCGTCCACGCGTTGATTCATGAATGGGGTCTTAACGGTCAGGATAGGATCCTTGATCCCTTCGCCGGTTCGGGAACAACGCTATTGGCCGCAAAGGAAATGGGCGTTCCGAGTGACGGTTATGATCTTTCCCCGCTTGCCGTTCTTGCATCCAATACCAAGACCGTTACTTTCTCCAGACAGCGGTTGAAAAAGCTATGGCAGATTCTGCAACGTGCATTAAGGTCAGGACGCATGGCACCCATAGGCCGTGCCTACCCGGAACTGGTTCGCAAGGCGCTCCCAAGGGGACGGCTTGCAGTATTCGATAGAATCGCCAGTGGCATTGAGAGTCTCGGTTGTTCGTCCTCTGAACGGGACTTCTTCCGATTGGCGTTGATTTCTATCATACCGCGTTTCAGCTATGCGGTCGCAAACGGAGGTTGGTTGAGATGGTCGAAACAAGGCGCTGGTGCCAAGAACGTTACGATTTTTTTCGAGGAGCAAGTTGAGATGATGTTGTCGGATGTTTGTGACACAGCCTTCCAAAGCAATAGATATTGGAAAGCCCGTGTCGCGGATGCGCGAGTGATGCCGGCTTCCGATGCAGTGTACTCAGCCGTGATTACTTCGCCACCGTACCCGAATCGGCATGACTATACGCGGATCTTTGGTGTCGAATTGATGTTTGCCTTTCATGACTGGGAAGCAAATCGAGCCCTTAGATATCAGACGTTCCATTCTCACCCGGAAGCTCGTCCGAATCGACCGTCGGCCAGAAGATACAAGCCACCGAAGGCTTTGAACGGTAGTATTCGCGATCTTACTGACAAGCGTATGCAGTGCATGTTAGAGGGATATTTTCTGGACATGTATCTATGTCTTTGCGAAGTTGCCCGTGTTTGTCGCAAAGGTGCGAAGGCGGCGTTCGTCGTGGGGAATACACAATACGACGGCACGGCTATCCTCGTTGATGAGTTCACCGCGGAAATCGGGGAGCGGGCAGGTCTGACCTGCAAGGAAATACGAGCAGTGCGGTGGCGTGGGAATAGTGCGCAGCAGATGGGAAAGTACGGACGCATGGCGGCCCGAGAAAGCGTGGTCATGTTTGAGAAACGATGACAGCTTGTGGTCGGAACGGTGGTTCGATGTGGCATGACCGACAAACTAATCAACAAAGCCCCTGAAATCCTTGGCGGAACTCCGGTGTTTTCCGAAACCCGGGTCCCTATACGTATTCTGATCGAGTATTTGGAAGCGGGCGATCGACTTGACGATTTTCTGGAAAGCTACCCCACGGTGTCGCGTCACCAGGCAATCGAAATGCTCAAACGAGCCAAGGCCGTGCTTACCAGGAATCGAACGAAACCGTAGATTGACGAATCAGTGTCGAAACCGCTTGGTACACACTTGAGAAGGAGTCTTGCGTTTCCTGTGATTGCGTGCAGTGGGCAGATCGGAGTTCCGGGACAGTTTGATCCGCTTGTGCAGGGAACTGGCTGCGGCGTGGGCACGTGGGTTTGGTGCCCCCTAGGCAAACGATACGTGTGCGATGGCGGATAGCTTGGTTTGGGAGACGCTGTGACAAGCTGTATGGATCCGTGGCATGGCATACCGTGGTAAGCTGTGACAGAATCTGGTGACTGGAGATCGAAGGCGTGCATCTCAGATTCTATGTTGACCGAGAAACGGGCTATCCTCATATTTTTTCTCATGGAGTTGAGGAGAGCGAAGTCGAGGACGTCTTGGCATCGCCGAGTGAAGACCGGCCCGGGCGAGAGGGCGCGCGCATTGCCATCGGCAGGACGCTTGGCGGACGTTACCTCAGGGTCATCTATGTGCCCGACCGCGAACCGGATCAGGCCTTCGTCATTACGGCATACGAACTAAGAGGTAAACCGCTTACCGCTTTTCGGAGGCGCATGAAAAGGAGAGGAAGATGAAGAACAAGACCAACTTCCCGCCAGGATGGGACGAAGCGCGCGTCCAACGCGTCCTTCAGCACTACGACTCGCTGACAGAGGAAGAAGCGGTTGCCGAGGATGAGGCCGCTTTCGAGGACTCCACGCAGACGGTGATGGAGATCCCCAACGAGTTGGTGCCTGCCGTGCGGGCTCTGCTTGCGACCCGCGCCAGATAGTCCCCTAGTACGAATGAGGGAATTCACGCATACTGCCAGATTACATAGCATCGCCTGCTACGATCAGTGAATTCAAGACTCCGGAATTCAAGACGACGACTTGACCTTGCTACGAGGTAGCTTGTCATTACAGCGCACCCACGCAGGAGGTGAGAAATGTTCAAGGGACATGAGCAGATCGTGCTTACCGCTGAGGTTCTGGGTGATGAAGGGGAGGAACTGAAACAGGGCGACGTGGGCACCATCATCCACATCCATCCCGATAAAGAAGCCTTTGTGGTGGAGTTCATGTCCCTGGATGGCGGCACGGTGGCTATCGCGACGGTGTTGCCCTCACAGGCATGTCCCGTGACGGGCGCTGACCTCACGCATGCCCGAACGGTTACGGCGGCTGTCTGAGCGATACGCGGTGGAGGTCGTAGTGCGGCGTACGTTGGTGCGAATGCTAACGAGCGGCGCAAGGCTCCGAACGTTCCAGCACGCCTCGCGCTCCCATGGCTGCAGATAGCGTACTACTGTTGCTGGGCTGTCTTTCGGAGGTGCGAAAGGGGCGAATCGGAACACTTTGACCGAATTCATCCAGCCGTGCGTAGCGACTTCGACATCTTTCGGACGGGGACGAAGGACTACTACTGATGCGCGACAGATCAGATAAAGCGACCCCCCTGACTACTCCACCTTGTGGAGAGAGCACCCTTGGCACTCTTGTCATCAGGGGGGAACCTTTGAAATCGATAATAAGACCTTCGGCCGCAGGATTCAACAACCAATGACGATGCCAGACGGGGGAAGATGAAGAACAGGACCAGCTTTCCGCCAGGATGGGAAGAGGAATGCGTCCAACGCGTTCTTCGGCATTACGATTCGCTCAATCATGTCGTCTCAAAGTGCGTCTGGTGTGCAGAGAAGGTTTGATATGAGTGACCTCAAGATCACCGAAGCCGGCTCGGTCCAGTTTCCTATGGTTCGCCACGCGGAGGAGATCGGCTGGACGCCCCTTCAGCCGGAAATGGCGCTGCATAAGCGCGGTGGTGAGGCTGGGATGCTGTTCCGGGACGAGCTTGAAATAGCACTCGGGCGATTCAATCCCTGGATGACGGACGACGTTATCCGCTCCGTGGTCGAGAGGATCGAGGCGATCCCTCCGACCATCGAGGGCAACCGTGAGATGCTCGCTTGGCTGCACGGCGAGCGGCAATGGTACGACGAGGATGAGAAGCGTCACCGACGTGTACGGCTCGTCGATTTCGAGACGCCGGGCGCCAACGTCTATCACGTCACCTGGGAATGGAAGCTCAAGCCCCCGGCCCGGAAGGGCAACCGGGCGGACGTGATGTTTGTGATCAACGGTGTGCCGGTTGCCATCGTCGAGCACAAGAACCCCAAGGATGCCGATGCCATTGAGCGGGCTGTCACACAACTGCGACGTTATGAAATCGAGACCCCCGAGTTGATAGCCTCGCCGCAACTTTTCAACGTCACGCACTTGATCGAATACTGGTACGGCGTCACCTGGAACGCGTCGCGCCGGCACATGGCGCGCTGGAAGGAACGGCCCGAGGAGAGCTACCTGTTTGCCGTACAATCGTTCTTCGAGCCGGTCGCCTTTCTGCGCACGTTACGGGATTGGATCCTCTTCTATGTCGAGGGCGGTGAAACCAGAAAGTCGGTACTTCGGCAGCATCAGCGTCGTGCGATCGATCTCATTGTCGACCGCTGCGAGGAGCCGGCGAAGCGGCGCGGGCTTATCTGGCATACGCAGGGTTCCGGCAAAACTTTTACATTGCTTACTGCCGCGCGCCTGATCCTGGAGCGCGCAGACCGGTTCCGCACGCCGACGGTCGTGGTGGTCGTGGACCGGACGGAGCTTGAGGGACAACTCAAGGGTTGGGTCGAGAGGCTGCTCAGCGAGATGCAACAGCAGGACATCGCGGTCTGGCGCGCCGGTTCCAAGGCCGAACTCCGGGAACTGTTCCAAACCGACAAGCGCGGCCTGATCCTTTCGATGATCCACAAGTTCGAGGGGATCGAGAAAGACGCCAATACCCGTGACAACGTCTACGTATTCATCGACGAGGCGCACAGGTCGGTAGCCAAGGATTTGGGCACGTACCTGATGGCAGCCTTGCCCAACGCGACGATCATCGGGTTTACCGGCACGCCCATCGACAAGACGGCCCAGGGCGAGGGCACCTTCAAGATCTTTGGTGCCGACGACGAATTAGGCTATCTCGACAAGTACACTATCGCCGAGTCGATCGAAGATGAGACGACGCTGCCGATCCGCCACACGATGGCCCCGAGCGAGATGACGGTACCGGCGGAGCGACTCGACAAGGAGTTTTTCGCCTTGGCCGAATTCGAGGGCGTCACCGACGTCGATGAACTCAACAAGGTCCTTGATCGAGCCGTCGGCCTGCGTACGTTCCTCACCGCCGATGATCGGATCGAGAAGGTCGCGGCGTTTGTGGCCGAGCACTTCAAAGAGAACGTGGACCGGCTTGGCTATAAGGCGTTCCTCGTCGGTGTGAACCGCGAAGCCTGCGCCAAGTACAAGCGTGCACTCGACAGGCTGTTGCCACCCGACTGGACTGCGCCGGTGTACACGGAAAACGTCAACGACGTTGTGGAACGCCCGCTGGTCTCTGAACTCCAGCTTTCCCCTGAACGCGAGGCGGACGTGCGTCTCATGTTCAAGAAAGCGGATGAGAATCCGAAGATCCTCATTGTCACCGACAAGCTGCTGACGGGCTATGATGCGCCTCTTCTGTATTGCATGTATCTCGACAAGCCGATGCGCGACCACGTGCTCTTGCAGGCGATTGCGCGCGTGAACCGGCCTTACGTGGATGCGATCGGCACTCGCAAACGCATCGGTCTCGTGGTCGATTTCGTCGGCGTGTTACGCGAGTTGCGGAAGGCGCTACGGTTTGATTCCACGGACGTGAGCGGCGTAATCGAAGACCTCGACCTTCTGCTGGCTGACTTTTTCGATAAGATCGAGCGGGCGAGAACGGACTACCTCACCGGAGAGAGGAGCGGCGGCGCAGACGAGCATCTTGAGGAAATCGTCTATGGACGCTTCCTGGACCCGGAGCCGCGCAAGGTGTTCTTCGAGACTTACAAGGAGATCGAAGCGCTTTGGGAAATTCTCTCGCCCTCGCCTGAGCTTCGCGATCATATCGGGACGTACAAGCAGCTTGCGCAACTCTACGCGGCCGTCCGGAACGCCTACACAAGCAAGGTTAATTACGTGATAGACCTCGCCAACAAGACGCGCTCGCTGATCCAGGATGGCGCCGTTCAGCAAGGCCTCGGTTACCGGACGAAAACCGTGACGTTCGACGTGAGCACCCTCGAAGCGCTTCGAGGGGAATCGGGCTCCGATGAAGCTAAGGTGTTCAACCTTGTGCGCGGCCTACACCGTGAGGTTGAGGACAATCGTGAATCGGCCGCCGTGCTGCGGCCGCTCAAGGATCGCGCCGAACAAGTCCTGAAAGACTTGGAAGAGCGCAAAACGACCGGGCTCGCGGCCATGGATCTGCTAGCCGACATTGCCAGGGAAAAGGAAGAAGCAGTCAAGGCGGCGAAGGAAAGTGGTCTCTCGCCGCGTGCCTTCGGCGTGTATTGGACGCTGAAGAATGATTCGGGCTTCGGCGCAACGGGTATCGCGGCCATGGACTTGGCGAAGGAAACGGAAGATCTTCTCACGCGCTTTCCCAATGCTGCCGTCAACTCCGACGAGCAACGGCGGCTGCGCATGGTTCTCTATCGTCTGCTCCTGCGACTGGACAAAGAGGAACGGAGCCGTGTCGTGAAGCTCATCCTCTCAATTCTTTTGGACGAAGGCGCTGATGCAGACGAATGACAAAAGGCGCGAGGTCATTCGGAACCGCGTTGCATACTGGGCGCAGCGTCTGAACGTCCGGCCGCGACTGGTCCGGGTTCAGCACATGACGCAGAAGTGGGGTTCGTGTTCCACGTCGGGCACCGTGACCCTGGCGTACGACTTGGCCGATAAGGAATTGAGCTTTCAGAATTTTGTTATCGCACACGAACTACTGCATCTGCGCGTGCCCAACCATGGCAAACTCTTCAAGGCACTCATGACGGCTCACGTGCCCGGCTGGAAAAGGCACGATGTAGAAAGGCGGTAGCCTTCGGCAACGGAGTACCTCACAGTATAATCCAGAAGGCCATACGCTTCACCAATGGTGCAACCGTATGGAAAAACCAGAAAGATCAATAAATATTGGAGGGAACCATGAAGGTGAAATATGACCAGGAAGTTGAGAAATGGTCGGCAGCGTGGAAATTTTCAAGTTTCGCCCCGACTTCCGTGCATTTGTTGTGGTAAAAGACCAGAATAATGCATTTTAGGTCCAAGAAACACTGAAGGTATCGCCAAATGTATTATGCAAATTGTGCGTAACCCAATAGTAATGGAGGAGTGACGATGAGTCGAACATTCCAGGAAATCGAGCGTGATGCGGCTCACCTGCCCGCGAAGGATCGAGAGGTTCTAGCTGAACGGTTGATACGGAGCCTGAAACACGAACCGTTGACTGAGGTCGATGAAGCCTGGGTGAAAGAAGCAGAACGCCGGTTTTCGGCATGGCGTAGAGGGAGTCGAGTCGGAGTTCCACGGGAGCGAGCGTTTAAACGGATTCGCAAGGAACTTGGTTGGTGAAATTAATTGTTGACCCGGAGGCCTTTCTGGAAGTACGAAACGCCGCCGTTTTCTATGAAGATAGCCAGCCGGATTTGGGGAAAACGTTTTTGGCGAGTGTGGAAGCGGCAACTGAAGAGATCGTCCGACATCCATTACGGTGGCGAAAAATCAAAGGCAAATTTCGACGCTACCTTGTTCATGGGTTCCCCTATGGCCTTATTTATGCTGTGCAAGATGATACCATCTATGTTGCCGCAGTCATGCACCTCAAGCGGAAGCCCGGATACTGGGTGCGGAGAGCCAAAAAGGCGTCTTCGTGAATCCAACAAACCTAAACTCAGACTCATGGGGATCGGGAAGGAGATGCTTGCTATCGGAACGGATACGCCGCGGTGGCGAAGGTGAACTGATCGCAATACGGAAGATGGGGCATGACGGGTTTATTATCACCGTATTTTTAACCAGCAAGGCTCGATTGCTTGGGAAGAGGAGACAGATATGGCCATAGCTGATTTTCAGGAATACTTGGAGCTGATCCCCATTGTGAATCGTGCACCACAGCATGCTGTCTGGTTAACGTTTGATGCCGAGGCGGACACGCTTTATGCGAACTTTAAAAAGCCCAGCTATGCCACTGACAGCGAGATGACCGAGGATGACGTCATTGTCCGCTATGAGGGGAATACGGTGATTGGTTTCACGGTTTTGCACGCCAGCAAACGACCACCGAAGACGGCATAGTCCCATTTTTCTGATCGGGAAATGGCTAATCTACCCGTCGTCACTGTCTGCCCGACCCAAAATACCAATAAATATTGGAAGGAACCATGAAGGTGAAATACGACCAGGAAGTCGACGTCCTGACCATTCAATTGAGCAATGCTCCCGTTGAGGAAAGCGATCAAGATAAATCGGGGGTTATTCTCGATTATGACAGGGATGGCAACATCGTCGGGCTTGAAATCCTGAGTGCCTCCAAGCGGATAGAAAATCCTCGAATATTGGAATTTGCGGTGGTTTAGTTCACTTGTTGTGTGACATGCCCCATGTCGAGCCGGCTTGAATCTGCGGTCATCTCTTAACCGCCCCCCAATGAACAACTCTCTCCCATGCTGGAGTCCGCGTCGCTGGTACGGGGAACTCCGGCACGTCTGGCGCGATACACGGCTGCTGGTCTTGTCCGCGCAGATTGCGGCCATTTATGCGTCCGTGCTCATCCCGTTCAAGGTGGGGATTCCGATTATCCCCGGCTTTGTCGAGTTGAGGCCGGCCAACGTCATTCCCATCGTCAGTTCGCTGCTCTTCGGCCCGGCCGCGGCGTGGGGGGCCGGGATCGGCAACGTGATCGGGGATTGTTTCGGGACGCTGGGCCCGGCCAGCCTCTTCGGGTTCCTGGGAAATTTTCTCTACGGGTACGTGCCCTATCTGTTGTGGGGAAACCTGGGCTGGTTGTCGTCGGGGCGGGAACCCGTGGTGCGTTCCTGGAGGCAAGGCATGGAATACGTGATCGTCATTGCCTGTGCGTCCATGGTCTGTGCCGCCACCATCGGATGGGGTGTGGAACTGTTGGGCCTCCTTCCGTTTTGGCTGTTGTTTCCCGCCATTTTCTTGAACAACCTGGTCATGGCGACGTTGCTCGGTCCGCCGCTGCTGTTGTTTCTCTATCCACGGGTGAAGCAATGGAACCTGTATTATCGTGACCTGGCTTTCGAGGCTGCGGCCGGACCGCGTCAAGACCCTGCCGGCGATCGTCTCCTCCCGGCGTCGTCACAATCGGCCGTCGCCGAGTCCGTCGCCGTCTCCATTCAGGACGTGACGTTTCGCCCGATTCATGCGGAGCGGTCCGTGCTCAAACACGTGTCGCTGGTCGTCCCGCGTGGAGAATTGGTCGTGCTGATGGGGCGGAGCGGGTCCGGGAAGTCGTCATTGTGTTATGTCCTGAACGGGCTGGTTCCGCGGTTTATTCAAGGCGAATGGACCGGCACGGTGATGGTACACGGACAACGAACGACGCAAATCCCGGTGTGGCAACAGGCGAACTGCGTCGGCATGGTGTTTCAGGATTTCGAAACCCAATTGGTCTCGACCAACGTGGAGGCGGAGCTTCGATGCGCCCTGGAGGCGCAGGGAGGCACGCACGATTTCACCGGCGAAGAGTCCTTCCACGAGCACGTGCGGCGCCTCCTCGATCTGGTGGGGTTGCCGGGCCTGGAACGGCGTGACCCCTTTTCCCTGTCGGGCGGGCAACGGCAGCGCCTGGTGGTGGCATCGGTTCTGGTCCGGGAACCGCCGGTGATCGTCATGGACCAACCGCTGACCGATCTCGACCCCGCGGGCAGGCAGCAGTTTCTCCGGCTCCTAGCGGAACTGAACGCCAAAGGGATCACGATCATCATCGCCGGGCATGGAGTCGACGATTTGGTGGAAGCGGACAGGGTGTGTGTGCTGGATGCAGGAGAACTGGTGTGGCAAGGCACCCCCCGTGAACTGCTCGGCCAACCCGATCTGGCCGGACGATACGGCGTGACCCCGTATCCGTTGGCTGAGTGTTTTCGAGGCCGGGGCGCCGGCAACTTACCGGCGACGGTTGAAGAAGCGTGGCAATTGGCCGATACCCTCGGCCTGAGCCTGGTCGCGCCGCAGTCGTCCGAGCAGACTTCAAACGTTGCCCGCTCCGAGCCTCCGGCAACCGTGCTTGAACTCAGCAACGTGTCGGCGCATTACCAACCGGGCGTTCCCGCGCTCTCCCGGGTTTCCGTGTCGTTTCAGGCCGGGGAATTCGTGGCGATTCTCGGGCAGAATGGTTCGGGCAAGAGCACGCTGGCGAAATTATGCAACGGGCTGCTGTCGCCGTCGGAAGGCCGCGTCCTGGTGCTTGGAAGCGATACGCAACAAACCGGGGTCTTGTCGTCCCTCGTCGGATACGTCTTTCAAAATCCCGACCATCAGATTTTTGCGGAAACCGTACGCAAGGAAGTCGCCTTCGGCGCGGAGAATGCGGGATGTTCACCCCATCAGTGCGACGTCCGGGTCACCGAAGCGTTGCAGGCGGTCGGGTTGACCGGGGCCGAAGAGCTGGACCCGTTTTCTCTGACGAAAGGGGAACGGCAGCGCGTGGCGGTCGCATCCATCCTTGCCGCCAAGCCCCGAATCCTGATTGTGGATGAGCCCACCACCGGGCTCGACGCGGAAGAATCGGCTCGCATGATGAACATGATGCGCGCGCTGCATCGACAGGGCCATACGATCATCGTGATTACTCATGAAATGGGGATCGTCGCGAACTACGCGACGCGATGCGTGCTGATGCGTGGCGGCACCATCCTGGCGGATGGGCCGACCCGGGACGTGTTCTCGGACCCTGAACTCATCCGGTCTGCGGCGTTGGCGTTGCCGGCCCTGACCCGGTTCGCGCAGCGATGGGGCGTGACGCTGCTGACGGTCGAGGAAGTGCGAAAGGCCTGGCGCACGCCATGAATCTGTCATTGTACGTGGATGCCCAAACGTGGGTGCACCGGTTGGACGGCCGTACAAAAATCCTCTGCCTGCTCGGACTCTTTGCCTTGAGCCTGCTGTTCTCGGACCCGGTGTACTTGTCGGGGCTCTGCGCGGGCGTCCTGGCCCTGGTCATCAGGGCGCAGAGTCTCCACAATCTGAAAAAGATATGGGTCCTGCTCGCGTTGTTGTTTGTCTACAGCGTGGTGCTCTGGCCCTTTTTCGTGGAAGGCGCCACCCCGTTGTTCACGATCGGCGGGCTGACCGTCATGCAGGAAGGCGTGCTGCATGGGATGGGGATGGGCCTGCGGCTGAATGCCATGCTCATCAGTGGCATCGTCCTCTTGTCGACCACGTCCATTGAAGAGCTTGGCGAGGCCTCGAATCGATTAGGCGTGCCCCGCCCTCTGGGCTTTTCGTTGTCGCTGGCCTTTCGATGGGTTCCCAATTTGCTGGGCTCGATCGGCGCCGTGATTCAGGCTCAGCGCTCGAGAGGCCTGGACGTGCAATCAAAGGGCGTGTTTGGCAAGATTCGCCGGTACCCTCCGTTGATCGTCCCTTTGATCGGCCATACCCTTCGCCAGACTAACCTGCTCGCCATGGCCTTGGAGTCGAAAGGATTCGGGGCCGGGCAGGTTCGTCATCCCCTGTTTGTTTCGAAAATGCACGGGTCCGATTACGCGGCGCTCGCGGTCATCGCCGCCCTGGTGATGGGAGGTCTCTGGATGAGGCTCAACGGGTATGGTACTATTTGAACGGAACAGGTGACGTGCCGCGGACTCGCACGTCCAATTGACAGCATCTAGCAGGAAAGGTGGTGGCGGGATGAAAGGGTCTGTCGCGGTTGTGAAACTTCTGGGTGCCGTGTGTGTCCTTCTGTTGGTCCAGGGTCAGTCTCTCCTTGCGCAGGAGGGAGCATCAACCGGACCCACCAAAACGATTGTGGCTGATCTGCTGGACGTGGACCGGGACTTCTACATCGTGCGGGGCGAACGGGGTGAGATTCAAATCGAAGCTACGTACAAGACCTACATCACGGAAGAATTTGGGTATGGGGACCGGATCAAGGCCTTGGTCCTCATGAACAACAAGGCGGTGAAGATCGAGCGCGCCGGGCCGGATGACGTGCCGGGAGTGACGGAAAATCTGCCGGTCGCCGCGCAAGCCCCTGAAGCCCCACAAGACGGCAAGGGGGAAGCCCCTGCGGCGCCGGCGCAGCCTCTGCAACCGGAATCCAAAACGATTGTAGCCGATCTGCTGGACGTGGACCGGGACTTCTACATCGTGCGGGGGGAGCGGGGTGAGATCCAGATCGAAGCTACGCACAAGACCGAGATCACGGAGGAATTTGGGTATGGGGACCGGATCAAGGCCTTGGTCCTCATGAACAACAAGGCGGTGAAAATTGAACGGGCGGGGCCGGATGACGTTACGGGGGTCACGGAAAATCTGCCGGCCACCGCGCAAGCCCCTCCACCCCAAGAGGGCGGCAAGGGGGAAGCCCCCGCGCCTTCGGCACAGCCCAAGCAACCGGAATCCAAGACCATTATTGCTGATCTGCTGGACGTGGACCGGGACTTCTACATCGTGCGGAGCGAACGAGGGGAGATCCAGATTGAAGCCACGGGCAAGACCGAGATCACGGAAGAATTCGGATATGGGGATCGGATCAAAGCGAAAGTCCTCATGAACAACAAAGCATTGAAGATCGAGCGCGCCGGGCCGGACGACGTGCCGGGGGTCTACGAGGAATGATGTCGAGACGGCATTCCGCGACGGGTGGAGTCGGGCGTCTCTATCCCGGCGATGAAGCCTATGAATTGGATAAAACGATTTCCGTATTGTCGCCCACGCAGATTCTGGCCCTGATCCGGCAATGGGTCATCTGACGTTGTCTAGATGAACTCAGGTTGATCTTTGTACGGCAATGCCGTATGCTCTTTATGTGTACACGGTCATCGAAACGCCGGTTTATTCAAGGAAAGCGGAACAGATTCTATCAGAGGATGAGCGTGACGCTTTTGCCGTCTACATATCAAGAAACCCGAAAGCTGGCGTTGTCGTACGTGGGTCCGGCGGTGTCCGTAAAGTACGGTGGGCACTTGAAGGCGCCGGAAAGAGTGGTGGGGTCCGCGTAATATATTTTAATCGTTTGGAAAAAGGTGAAATTTGGTTATTGACCGTCTATGCGAAAAGTGAACGCTCCTCCATACCACCTGGAGAATTGCGGCTGCTCAAGGAGGTAATTGATCATGCCCGGTAAAAGGAAAATGACGGCAGAAGGCGTTGAACTACTCCAAGCCGTCAAACAAATGAAGGCCGGGAAAAAAGGCCGCGTCTACACGCCTGAGCAATTATTGGCCATTTTCGCCCGCCAATCAGTCAAATTGACACAGCGGCAATTTGCCAGACTCCTCAATGTTTCTGTCGATTCAGTCCAGGACTGGGAGCAGGGCCGGCGGTCTCCCCGTGGTGCAGCCAAGACCGTGCTGCGAGTCGTCACGTCCTACCCTGAAGTACTGCAAGAATTGTCCCAAAAATCCCTGGTTTGAAGACAGATCTGCATGTTCCTATCTCTAGACAGGGATGGTGCGGCTGCAGCTTGTTGGAAGGGTCTCTTCCTTATTCGTCCAGATTGGCGATCGGGAAGGTGTCCACCGGGTCGGCCGGGACGAAGCCGAAAATCTTCGAATAGAAATACAGTTCGTTGTCCAGGACCTGCTTGATGTGCTCGGCACGTCGAAACCCGTGCTGCTCCCCCTCAAAGGCGATATAGGCGACGGGAAGCCCTTTCGCTTTCACCGCGTTGAACATGTTCTCCGCCTGGTTCGGCGGGACCACCTTGTCTTCCAGGCCCTGAAAGAGAATGAGGGGAGCGGACAGCCGGTCCGTGAAGTGAATGGGCGATCGCTGATCATAGAGGTCTTTCCGTTCGGGCAGCGGCCCGACGAGGCGGTCCAGGTAGCGCGATTCGAATTTATGGGTATCGCGAACGAGCGCTTCGAGGTCTGAGACGCCGTAGTAACTGGACCCGGCCGTAAAGCAATCGCGAAACGTCAGGGCGCATAACGTGGTATAGCCCCCGGCGCTGCCTCCCGTGATGGTCACGCGAGCCGGGTCCACGGCATCCCGGTCGATGAGCGCCGTGACCGCGCTGACGCAATCATCCACGTCGACAATGCCCCACTGACCGTTGAGACGTTCCCGATAGGCCCGTCCGTATCCCGTGCTTCCTCCGTAGTTCACGTCGAGCACGGCGAATCCCCGGCTGGTCCAATATTGAATCATCAGGTTGAACGTCGGAGAAGAGGCTCCGGTCGGGCCTCCATGGCTCTTGACAAGGAGGGGCGGACGCTCTGAAGAAGGGGCCTGGAAATCCGCATTGTGCGGGGGGTAATAGAACGCGTGCCCGGTCGAAGCGTCCTGCGTGGGATAGGTGACGGCGGAGGGCGTGGACAGATAACGGGGGTCCGGGGAAAAATCCACCGAACGGCGAAGAACGGTGACGGCCTGTGAATCCGCTTCGATCCGAATGAGCGCCGTTGGCTCGGCAGGGGAACTGGCCGTACACACAATGCGGGATTGCTGTACGTGGACGTCGTCGAAGGTCGTGTAGGGCAGCTCGAATCGTTCGAGGGTTTTTTGTGCCGTATCCAAACGTCCCAGGAACCAAAAGCCGTCCTGCGTATAGGCGCAGATCACGCGGTCAGGCGACTCGAACCCGTAGAGCCGTTGGCCGAACACCCATTGCGGTGCGCCGAATTCGGCTTCCATGGGATAGAGGGCGTCGATTTGCTCGTTGTCCATCCGGTACAGGTTCCACCAGCCGGATTGATCTGATACGAAATGCAACCGGCCGTCCGGCGACCATTCCGGTTGAAAAATGGAGACGTCGGTTCCCCCGGCCATGCATCGTGAAGTTCGTATCGAGCCGTCCTGTCCGAGATCGGCGACCCAGAGTTCCGTGCCGTCCCATGGCATGTTGGGATGGTTCCAGGCCAGCCAGGCTAACTGTTGTCCATCAGGGCTCAGGCGTGGAGAGGCATAAAAATCATGGCCCGAGACCAGAATGTCACCGCACGTGGGATCTGAGCCGTTGTCGAGAGCAATACTGACGATGGAGTTGTGGGGCTCCCGGTCCGAATGGGTATGATCTTCACGAATGCAAAGAAGGCGGCGGCGGCGAAGGTCCGGGACCCCGTCGGCATAGCACATGGGCGCGTCCGCGGTGACGGGCTCGGGCGCTCCGCCCGGGTGTTGTCGATACAGCCGCTGATCGGAAAAATTGGAAAAATACACGACGCCGTCCGCCACGCAATATGCCCCGCCTCCGTATTCATGGACGCGCGTGCGAACGTTGAACGGGGCTGGGGTCAGGGCGTGAGGGGTCCCGTCGGCATCCCGTTGGACAATCGCATTTCTCCCGCCCTCCTTGGGACGGCTTTCGACCCAGAACACCTGATCCCCGTCGAGGGCGATATGTCCGAGTCTGATGGATTCCGAGACAATCCGGTCCGAGGTCAAGGGCGATGCCCATGACCCGTAAGCAGCGATATTCGGATTCGGCATACGGGTCAAATGTCCACCAATTCGTTGCCAAAATCAAGGGCCGAATACAAGAGGGGGAAACAGGAAAGAAAGGCCGCAACTCTTCTCTCCCCTTTGTAAGGGGAGGATAGGTGGGGTAGAGTCCTTGGAGGGGTAGAGTCAACCGTCCGGGGGCAGGAGGCGTTGCCGCGAAGGGCTAAGTTTGAACTTCAGCGGGGGTGCAGTGACGCGCGTGTTCGATTGAGGCGATGGTGACCAGGTCATGGATCTTGTCGAGACACCGCCCGCAAGCATCGTCGTCGTCGATTCCCAGCGTGGCCGCCAGTTGCTTCGGGCAGGTCACGCCGGCGCGACCGAGGTCTTCGATGTCCGATTCTTTAATGCCTTTACAAACACAGATGTACATGATGTCCGCCGAATGCGATATTGATTTCCGTTATCATCTTCGAGCATTCTAATCGAGTCGCCGGCGGGTTGTCAAGCTTTTTTGTCGATGGCTTTTTTGCTGACTATGGAGGATGCCGGTATGGTATTGACGATTGACGTAATGCGTCAATATATGTCAGGGTAAGAAATGATAAAGGATTTTACATGTAAGAAAATGGAGCGCCTGTTCAAGGGAGAACGGGTCCCGGCTTTCTCCGGTTTTTCCAGGCAAGCCGATAAGCGGCTGAGGATACTGGATGCTTCTGAAACACTGAAAGCCTTACAAGCCCTGCCGAGTAATCGTTTTGAGACGTTATCAGGTGATCGAGCAGGGCAATACAGCATTCGCGTGAATCGACAATGGCGCATATGTTTCACGTGGGACGAAGGTGCCCATAATGTGGAAATCACAGATTACCACTAGGGACGTGAAGTGAAAGACGGAGGTGATTGATCATGGCTAGAGAACCAATCCATCCGGGCGAGTTTCTCGCAGATGAGTTGCAAGAAATTGAAATGACGGCGACTGAGTTATCTCGTCAGATTGACGTGCCGCCCAATCGTATTTCGCAGATCGTTCGATGCAAGCGTGATATTACGGCCGATACCGCCTTGCGCCTTGGTCAGTTTTTTGGGACGGGGCCGGAGCTATGGCTCAACCTGCAAAAGTCTTATGATCTGGACAAGGCCAAAGCATCACTCGGGACAAAAATTCTCAACATACATCGCTGGCAACCCGAAGGACAGGTGGCAGGATAATCTTGGAACCAATGGACCAATCTTCCCCTCAACAAGCGCTTCGGGCTCAACTGGCAAACCGGCTGGGTCCCGACGGTGCACAAAAGGTCGCCACCGTTCTTTTTGAGACGGGTGGGGCCGGCCACGTTTCCGAATTATTGCAGGAACTCGAGGAGCGTTCCGCGAAACTCGCGGGACAGGCCGTGGAAGCGCTTCCCGAGATGCTGGAACGGTGCGGGCCCGAGCCGGTGGTCTCATGGCTGGACGTGGCCGTGACCCTGGCCGGGCTGTCGGGGGCGATCACCTTGAAATACCTGAACGAGAGCCCCCGTCTTTTGGGGATCCTGGATTCTGCCGCGCTTCGTCAAGCCGTGCTCGAGACGACGCTGGAACTCGCCGACAGCGACTCGGAGTTGGCAGCCAACTGCGCGTTTGAGTTTTTTCGAAAGGCTCCGGAATTGCTGCTCGCGGATTCACAAACCGACCTGGCCCGGTGGGCGGAGATTGGCCGGGAACTGACGGATTGGAATGACGTGCTGGGCATCGAGTTTATCCGGGAATGTCCGAAGGTGGCCGAAGTGCTGGCCCTGGAAGACGTGCGTCCCTGGGTGGTCTTCGGTATGAAACTGATTACACAAAACAGTTTGGGAAAACCCGATTACGTGGGGATTCTGGAATTCTTCCGCTCAAGCCCCGGCCTGCTCGGAGAAATCCCCGATGCGGTCCTGCACCCGAATATCGTGAGCGTGGGCTCGACCCTGGCGGATCAATCGCCTGCAACGTCCCTGACCTTTTTGGCTGAAGCGCCGGGGTTGATGGCGCTCCTGCCGTCGGCGGAACGGCGCATGAAAGTCCTCCAATACGGAGCGCTGCTGGCCGAGCGGGATGCCGGCGTGACGATGGAATATTTTCGCCGGGCACCGGAGGTGATCCGCCTGTGCGACGGCGCGGAAGGCCGGGACGAGGCCTTTGAAACGTGGTTTCGAGGCGGCATGGAAGTGTTGGCCTACAGCCCGGAAGGCGCGCGCGCGTACTTTGCCCTTGAAACCTCAAAGGCGTTGAGCGCGATCGAACAAGCGACCAATTCCGTACCGCTTCGACAGGTGGCGCGCTCGTTGAAACTGCTGGGCCATATGATCTGCGGGCAACCCGTGCAGATTGAATCCCTGGCCGATGCGACGCAACGGCCGCGTCTGGAAATGAACACCGAGGGCCCCATGGTCTATCTGCCGTCGATCATGAACCGGTTTTCCGTGAAGGACCAGAACGTTCGAAGCTATACGGTCACGTTGGCGCATGAGGTCGGGCACGTGGAGTTTGGAACGTATCGACTCGATCCGGCGTTTCTTCAGACCCTGGCTGGACGGATGGCAGATCGCTATCAACTCGATGCCGGTGTTTCGGACGTCAATCGCTTGACGGACTTCTTTGCCCTCTATCCTCAATCAGGGGTGATCCGGGACCTGTGGACCATTCTGGAAGACGGGCGCGTGGAGTTCTTGTTGCAGCAGGAATATCCGGGCCTGCGGGAGGATTTGGCCGCCGTGTCCCGGGCGTCTGTGCAGACCCGATCCTTGCTCCATGGCATGACAGCCAGGGAGATGGTGCTGGACGAGTTGTTGCTGCTATTTACGCAAGGAACGGAAAGACCGCAGATTCCGGAGACCTTTCAGCGGGTCGTGGATCGGTGTTGGGACGTGGCGCGGACGATTCAGGACCCTCACGCCACCAACGAGCAAGCCATCGACTTGGCTGACCAGATCTATCAGGTGCTGGATGAGATGATCGGCAGCCTGGAACCCGTTGTTCCGGATGAAACGGATGCGACGCCGGAGGACGAGGAGTTGGGCGTGGGGCCTCGTGCGGCGGAAGAAACCGCGGGCGGTTACCGAAGCATTACGAATTGGGCCTATCGGGGCGAAATGAATCCGGATTTCGTCCGTGGCGAATCGGCGGAAACGGACGACGGCCCGGATGTCCCGGAACAGCCGGAACCGGATTTGGAAACTGCCGGTGCGCCTTCTCCCACTCCGGCGGGTCGAACCGAAGAGATGGAAACAGGGGAAGCGCATCAGGACGATGCCGGTGAACCTGGGGCGCAGCGGTCCGTGCTTGACGAATATCTCCACGTGAAGGGAGCGGGCGACGGGTTGTTGCCCGTGCCATCCGGTCAGGAGCAGACGTACGTGTACCCGGAATGGGATGGCGGGATCCAGGACTACCGGCTCAAATGGTGCCGGGTGGTCGAGCGTCCCGGTGAAGAGGGCAATCAGGATTTCGCCCATCAGGTCCTGGAAAAACATGCCCCGGCCATCCGGGTCCTCCGGCGCTACTTTGAAACCATGCGGCCCACGGGGTTGCAGCGGGTCCATGGCTATGACCATGGCGAGCATTTGGATTTGGATGCCGCGATTCGTCACGTGGCGGAACGGCGGGCGGGCATCGACCCCTCCGACCGGATCTATGACCGGCGGGATAAACGTGAACGCCAGGTCGCCGTGGCGTTTTTGGTCGATATGAGCGGCTCGACGGGCCGGCAATTGGAAACGGGACAGCGTCGGGTCATCGACATGGAGAAGGAAGGGTTGATTGTGCTGACCGAGGCCCTGGAGGCCATTGGAGACCAATATGCGTTGTACGGATTTTCCGGCCAGGGCCGGCATCAGGTGGATTTCATGGTGCTGAAGGATTTCAGCGACAGCCGGCGTTATCAAATCGGCCAGCGCATTGCGGCCATGACGCCGCTGCAGCAAAATCGCGACGGGGCTGCGATCCGGCATGCCGTCCAAAAACTGCTGCGCTGCCCGGCCCGGCACCGGTTGCTCGTGCTGTTGAGTGACGGGCGCCCCCTTGACGGGGATTATGGAGAGGAATATGCCTTGGAGGATACCCGCATGGCGCTGCGGGAAGCGCGGCAGCAGGGGATCAGTCCTTTTTGCCTGACCATCGATCAACAGGCGAGCGGCTATCTCAAACGCATGTACGGAGACGTTCAATATCTGGTCCTGGATGATATCCTGACCTTGCCTGAACGGTTGCCGCGCGTGTATCAACGGTTGACAGGAAGGTCGTGACGTGCGCTTCTCTCCCTCCCCTAGTGGTCGGGGTTGGAGTGGGGGACCATGCAGTGTCCTTGCCTTTCTCTTTCTGTCATCCTCGACATTTTGAATCGAGGATCCAGCGTCTTTGTCTTTCTTTTCCCTCTCCCTTGGTGGGAGAGAGGTAGGGGGGTACAGACCGGGCACATTGTTTACATTTTAAACCGGGGACATGGTTTACATTGGTACACGACACGGCAAAGGGGGGCCTGCCCATGCCGTGGAA